>ENA-UOJI01001514-UOJI01001514.1-human-gut-metagenome-genome-assembly--contig:-P79-NODE-1514-length-14994-cov-4.833992_pt1 | contig 14994 bp, 7 predicted proteins | sample MGYA00242346_ERZ723893 | MGnify/ENA metagenome assembly ERZ723893 | reverse complement strand
AATTAGCTTCACCACGGTATATTGTTTCCGTAGAATACCCATAATTATAAGAGAGGTTGTTATGATTGAACGTGAACTGGGGAACTGGATAGACTTTATCGAAGTTATGCTTCGTAAGTAATTCCTGAGACAAAGTACAAACAGCAAGAACCCGCTGAGCAGGTTCTTAATCGGAAAGTTGAAAAAGGCGACACATTGGCATGTCGCCTTTTTTATTGCTTATTCCGGGCGCGGCTTCAGCGGGAAGCGGCAGCGCACCAGCACAAAGAACAGCGGCACGAAGTAAATAGCCAGAATAGTGGCCGAAATCATCCCGCCCATTACGCCAGTACCCACCGCATGCTGACCACCGGAACCGGCACCCGTGCTGGTTGCCATTGGCAATACGCCGAAGATAAATGCCAGCGAGGTCATCAGAATCGGGCGTAAACGCTGACGGCAGGCGTGGAGCGTCGCTTCAAACAGGTCGTGGCCTTTTTGGTTCATCTCGTTAGCAAACTCGACGATCAGGATGGCGTTTTTCGCCGATAAACCAATGACCGTTAACAGGCCCACCTGGAAGTAAACGTCGTTTTCCAGCCCGCGCATCCAGGTTGCCAGCAGCGCGCCGATTACCCCCAGCGGCACGACCAGCATTACCGAGAACGGCACCGACCAGCTTTCATACAACGCAGCCAGACACAGGAATACCACCAGCAAGGAAATGGCGTACAGCGCCGGAGCCTGCGCGCCGGAAAGCCGCTCCTGATACGACATCGCCGTCCACTCCAGACCAAAGCCGTTTGGCAGCTGCTTCACTAACGATTCCATAATATCCATCGCCGTACCGGTACTGACCCCCGGTGCGGCTTCCCCAACAATCTCAACCGCAGAATAACCGTTATAGCGTTCCAGACGCGGCGAGCCTGTTTCCCAGCGTGAGGTCGCGAAAGCAGAGAAGGGCACCATGCCGCCATCTTTATTTCGGACATACCAGAGATTGATGTCATCTGGCAGCATGCGATACGGCGCAGCTGCCTGCACATAGACTTTCTTCACGCGACCGCGATCCATAAAGTCATTCACATAGCTCGAACCCCAGGCGGTTTGCAGTGTGTCGTTAATATCGTCGATAGCAACGCCCAGCGCCTGAGCTTTACGCTGGTCGATATCAATCTGCAACTGCGGACTGTCGTCGAGGCCGTTATGGCGCACACGGGTTAGCTCCGGGTTTTCCGCCGCCAGCGCCAGCAACTGATTACGTGCTGCCATCAGCGCATCGTGACCCGCTCCAGCGTGGTCCTGCAACTCCATATCAAAACCTGCAGAACTACCAAGACCGCTAATTGCTGGCGGGCTGCTGGCGATAACGCGAGCTTCTTTAATTTGGTTAAACGCCTTCGTTGCACGCTCGATAATGGCAAACGAGGTGCCGGTCTTACTGTCGCGTTCGCTCCAGTCTTTCAGGCGGATAAACATTCGCGCCACGTTTTGCCCGTTACCCCCAGGGCCAGAACCAACGGTGGCAAACACCGACATGATGTTGTCTTTTTCATGGGTGAAGTAGTATTTCTCGATTTGCTCAACGACTTTCAGGGTCTGTTGTTGCGTTGAACCGCTGGGCAACTGTACCGAGGTAGTAAACATGCCACGGTCTTCCAGCGGTAAGAACGACGTCGGCAAACGCAGGAACAGGAACACCATGCCGCCAAGCAGCAGGACATAAATCACAATCCAGCGCAGGCTACGGTGGAGAATTTTCGCCACCCCTTTTTCGTAGCGTTCGGCGTTGCGGTTAAACATCTGGTTAAACCAGGCAAAAAAGCCTTTTTGCCCATGATGCTCACCTTTTTTCAGTGGCTTAAGTAGTGTGGCACACAGAGCCGGAGTGAGGATCATCGCTACCAGTACTGACAGCACCATCGCCGCAACAATGGTAATAGAGAACTGGCGATAGATGGCACCGGTGGTGCCGCCGAAGAAGGCCATTGGTACAAATACCGCCGAAAGCACCATCGCAATCCCGACCAGTGCCCCCTGGATCTGCCCCATCGATTTACGTGTGGCTTCGCGAGGAGTGAGTCCTTCCTCACTCATAATACGTTCGACGTTTTCCACCACCACGATGGCGTCATCCACCAGCAGACCGATCGCCAGCACCATCGCGAACATGGTTAAGGTGTTGACGCTGTAACCGAAGGCGTAAAGTACGGAGAAGGTTCCCATCAACACCACCGGCACGGCGATAGTGGGTATCAGCGTGGCGCGGAAGTTTTGCAGGAACAGATACATAACGAGGAAAACCAGAGCGATAGCTTCCAGCAGCGTTTTCACCACGTCTTCAATGGAGGCTTTAACAAACGAGGTGGTTTCATACGCCACCTTGTATTCCAGTCCATGCGGGAAATACTGCGCCAGCTCGTCGAGACGATTGAGCACCAGCTCCGCTGTCGCCATTTCGTTAGCGCCGGAGGCCAGTTTTACCCCCAGCCCGGAGGCTGGCTTACCATTGAAGCGGCTAAGATAATCGTATTTCTCCGCCCCCATTTCGACGGTGGCGACATCGCCCAGCCTTACCTCTGAGCCGTCCTGATTGACCCGCAAGGTGATATCGCGGAACTGTTCTGGTGTTTGCAGCAGTGACTGGGCGTTAATGGTGGCGTTGAGCGCCTGCTTATCGACGGAAGGTGTACCACCAAGTTGCCCAACCGCAATCTGCGCGTTCTGTGACTCAATGGCATCAGTGACATCTTTAGCCGTCATCTGGAAACTGTTGAGTTTCGCCGGGTCCAGCCAGATACGCATGGAATATTGCGAACCATAGGCATCGATATCCCCGACGCCATTCACGCGGCTTAACGGGTCCTGAATATTACTGGCAACATAATCAGCAATATCCTGTTTATCCATCGAACCATCGGTAGAGACGAAGGCAATGGTCAGAATGTTGGTATCGCCGGTTTTACGCACCGTCACGCCCTGATTTTGCACCGCCTGCGGTAACTTTCGCATGGCTGATTGCAGCTGGTTTTGTACTTGCTGCACGGCTTCGTCCGGATCGGTGCCTGCTTTAAAACTTAAAGTGACAGATGCCTGACCGGTGCCACTGCTCTGAGATGACATATACATGAGATTATCGAGGCCGGTCATATTTTGCTCGATAACCTGGGTCACGGTGTTTTCCAGCGTCTGGGCCGATGCGCCGGGATAGTTAGCGGTCACTCGCACATTCGGTGGCGCGAGATCGGGGTATTGTTCAACGGGCAATGAAAAAATCGCCAGGGTACCTGTCAGACACAACAGGATTGCCAGCACCCAGGCAAAAATGGGGCGATCAATAAAGAAATTCGCCATTAAAAGAGGACCTCGTGTTTCTGCGTATCGTTGTAGGCTTGACTTGCTTCACTGTAGCGGCAAGGTACGAGCCAATCGTGGAGAAAAAAAGGAGTTAATGTAAATTATCATGCCCTTTTATACTGAACCTTAAGTGCAAGTATTCTTTGGTCAGTAGGAGGCATTACATTAACTGACTTTCCTCACCCTCCGCAGAGCGAAAGCTAATACTCACTAACGTGCCGCCGCCGGAAGGTTGTGAAAAAGTCAGCGTCCCACCTAGCCGTTCCGCGCGTTCGCGCATGATATTCAGACCATAATGACCTTCGGGTTCTTTCGGTTCACCGATACCAATCCCGTTATCACGGATATAAACCGTGTGATTGCCGTCCGGCGCGGTGACGCAACTGACGGCGATTTCGCTGGCGTTGGCGTGCTTCATCGCATTCAGCACCGCTTCGCGAATAATTTGCAACAAATGCACCTGCATTTGCGCATCCAGTGCCAGGGTTGGCAGACGGCAGTCGAGGGTCAGTTTGGCGCTGGTTTGATTTTGTAACGTATCCAGCATTTCCCTCAACGCGGAGGGGAGATCCGCCTGCTGCAGCGTCAGGCGGAAAGTAGTTAACAGCTCGCGTAACTGCCGATAAGCATCATTCAGCGCCTGGGAGAAATCGGCCATGATACTTTGTGCGGTGGCGTTATCTTCCGGTATCGAACGCTTCAGTAACGTCAACTGGATACGTAAGTAAGAAAGTACCTGAGCCAGCGAGTCGTGCAATTCGCGGGCGATGGTCGCACGTTCTTCCATCAACAATAATTGCTGAAAATGCTTCTGCGCCTGATTAAAGTACAAACCGCGTCCCAGCATCGACGAAACGCTGTTAAGCAGCGGTTCTGATGATGAAACGTGACTATTTTGCCAGTGCAGTTCGCCGTAAACCGTCTCTTGCATTGTCACCGGTAAAATCTGCATCGGCAATTCCGGGTTTGGTTGCCCTTCGCTAATCCGCCAGTTTTCACCGACATTTAACTCCAGATATTCAGCCGCTTCATTGTCGCGAACAATCTGCAAAATATGGCGGAAACAATGCACATCAATCTGGCTGGTGTTCAGCGCCTGCGAACACTGATACAACACCTCCAGGCGACGCTTGGCCTCGTGGAGATCGCGGGTCTTTTCTTCTACTGACGCTTCCAGCGAACGGTACAATTTATGCAGCTCGCTCGACATCTGGTTAAAGGTTTTTGCAAGCAGACCAAGCTCATTCGGCAGGTTGGTATCCAGCGGCGGCGAGTCGAACTGCCCGTGTTCAATACGCTGACTGGCGGTAACCAGCTGATTCAGCGGGGCAACCACCTGATGGCGTATGCGGCGCAAAGTAAAAAAGACCAGCGTGAAAATACCGATGCCGCCAGCCAGGGAAATCGCCACCACCAGCAGCATTTTGCGTTCAGCGTAGTGCTGTAAAGCCAGTACGAACAGGTCTATCTGATTAACATAATTATTAATATTGGCCTGATACCACGGCAAATCGCCCTTGCTGAGCCGATTATTCATCTCCAGCCAGTTGGCATTCAGATGCGCATAGCGAGTTTTTACTGCTTCTGGCACATACCAGACGTTGAGGTTGGTTAATACCGGTGAATGCAGTGCCTGCTGAAACAACTGGCGATGTGCATTGAGTTGTGGACTGCCACTTTGCAAGTCGTAGCCCAGGCGGTAACTCTGCATACGCAGCGATCCGGCAATATTGATAGCCTCAGCGTCGCGCAAACTGCTCGCCAGAGTTAGCAGAGCGATACCCGTGGAAAGAATCGACAGCAGCACAATGTAAAAAAAGGCCCGGGCCAGACTGGCCGAGACGGGTCGTTTAACAATCACACGCGTCTTCTCCACAAAAAATCATTAATGTTCCAGTTCGCTGAAACGCAATTTAGTCAGTGATGGGATTATTTGATCTGCCACAGTTTATAGCGAAATAGTTACTTATTCTGGGCACATGAACATTGCCGATTCCCCTGTAAGTCGGGTAATAACAACACTCATATAAAGAATAAGGTTTTTACAACCAAAAAAGAAGGTCGTTATGAATCGTTTTATTATGGCCAACAGTCAGCAATGTCTGGGTTGTCATGCTTGTGAAATCGCCTGTGTCATGGCTCACAATGATGAGCAACATGTCCTGAGCCAACACCATTTTCATCCCCGAATTACGGTTATCAAACATCAACAGCAACGTAGTGCAGTGACCTGTCACCATTGTGAAGATGCGCCCTGCGCCCGTAGCTGCCCTAATGGCGCAATCAGCCACGTTGATGACAGCATTCAGGTCAATCAGCAAAAGTGTATTGGCTGTAAATCCTGCGTGGTGGCCTGTCCTTTTGGTACGATGCAAATCGTCCTGACACCCGTCGCGGCAGGAAAAGTAAAAGCCACGGCGCATAAATGCGACCTTTGTGCGGGGCGCGAAAACGGTCCTGCCTGTGTTGAGAATTGCCCGGCGGACGCGCTGCAACTGGTCACTGACGTCGCACTCTCCGGCATGGCGAAATCCCGCCGCTTGCGCACCGCGCGTCAGGAACATCAACCGTGGCATGCCAGTACCGCGGCGCAAGAAATGCCGGTAATGAGTAAAGTCGAACAAATGCAGGCAACGCCCGCGCGTGGCGAGCCGGATAAACTGGCGATTGAAGCGCGCAAAACCGGTTTTGATGAAATTTATCTGCCATTTCGCGCCGACCAGGCACAACGGGAAGCCTCGCGCTGCCTTAAGTGCGGCGAGCACAGCGTTTGTGAATGGACCTGCCCGCTGCATAACCATATACCGCAGTGGATTGAACTGGTGAAAGCCGGAAACATCGACGCCGCCGTCGAGCTTTCTCACCAGACCAACACCCTGCCGGAAATTACCGGACGCGTTTGTCCGCAAGACCGTTTGTGTGAAGGTGCCTGTACTATTCGCGATGAGCACGGCGCGGTAACTATCGGCAACATTGAACGCTACATTTCAGATCAGGCGTTGGCGAAAGGTTGGCATCCTGACTTAAGCCATGTCACCAAAGTGGACAAGCGGGTGGCGATTATCGGTGCAGGTCCGGCAGGGCTGGCCTGTGCGGATGTTCTGACCCGCAATGGCGTGGGGGTGACGGTGTACGATCGCCATCCAGAAATCGGTGGCTTGCTCACTTTCGGCATTCCTTCTTTCAAACTGGATAAATCCCTGCTGGCACGCCGTCGGGAAATCTTCAGCGCGATGGGGATTCACTTCGAACTCAATTGTGAAGTGGGTAAAGATGTCTCTTTGGATTCGCTTTTGGAACAATACGACGCGGTCTTCGTTGGCGTAGGCACTTACCGTTCCATGAAAGCGGGTTTACCCAATGAAGATGCGCCGGGCGTTTATGACGCGCTGCCGTTCCTCATTGCCAACACTAAACAGGTGATGGGGCTCGAAGAGCTACCGGAAGAGCCGTTTATCAATACCGCCGGACTTAACGTCGTGGTACTGGGCGGCGGCGACACCGCGATGGACTGTGTGCGTACCGCACTGCGCCACGGCGCGAGTAACGTCACCTGCGCTTATCGTCGTGATGAAGCTAACATGCCAGGCTCGAAGAAAGAAGTGAAGAACGCCCGCGAAGAGGGGGCCAACTTCGAATTTAACGTCCAGCCGGTGGCGCTTGAGCTGAATGAACAAGGTCACGTCTGCGGGATTCGTTTCCTGCGCACGCGTCTTGGCGAGCCGGATGCCCAGGGGCGTCGGCGTCCAGTGCCGGTGGAAGGCAGTGAATTTGTCATGCCAGCCGACGCGGTGATTATGGCGTTTGGCTTCAATCCGCACGGGATGCCGTGGCTGGAGTCGCACGGTGTAACGGTAGACAAATGGGGCCGCATCATCGCGGATGTGGAAAGCCAGTACCGTTACCAGACCACCAATCCGAAAATCTTCGCTGGTGGTGACGCCGTGCGTGGTGCGGATCTGGTGGTTACCGCAATGGCAGAAGGACGTCATGCGGCACAGGGGATTATTGACTGGCTGGGGGTAAAATCAGTCAAATCTCACTGATAGCCTGCGCAGACAAACCCGACTTCACAGCGTAAGATAATTGTTCATTTCGCGCTGTGGAGTCGGTATGACGCAACAAATCACCCTCATTAAAGACAAAATTCTCTCCGATAACTATTTCACCCTGCACAACATTACTTACGATCTCACGCGCAAAGACGGCGAAGTTATCCGCCATAAACGTGAAGTGTACGATCGCGGCAATGGTGCGACGATCCTCCTGTACAACACGAAGAAAAAGACCGTGGTTCTGATTCGTCAGTTCCGTGTCGCTACCTGGGTTAATGGCAATGAAAGCGGGCAGCTGATTGAAAGCTGCGCCGGGCTGCTGGATAACGACGAACCGGAAGTGTGTATTCGCAAAGAAGCGATTGAAGAGACGGGCTATGAAGTGGGTGAAGTGCGCAAATTATTTGAACTGTATATGTCGCCAGGCGGTGTGACTGAGCTAATCCACTTTTTTATCGCCGAATACAGTGACAATCAGCGCGCTAACGCCGGTGGCGGTGTCGAAGATGAAGATATTGAAGTGCTCGAGCTGCCGTTCAGCCAGGCGCTGGAGATGATCAAAACCGGCGAGATACGTGACGGTAAGACGGTGTTATTGCTTAACTATTTGCAAACGTCACATTTAATGGACTGAAAAATAACAATAATATTTCGTTGTTTATTATTGGCTCAATCCGACAAATCCGATTGAGCCGCGCTACCTGCGCAACGAAGATACGACTTGTGCTGTTTGTTTGAACTTCTGGGGTCGTACCGTCCATGCGCTATCGCATTTTCCTTCTCTTTTTTTTCGCTTTGTTGCCGACGTCTTTGGTGTGGGCGGCACCAGCGCAACGGGCGTTTTCCGACTGGCAGGTCACCTGTAATAACCAAAATTTCTGCGTGGCGCGTAATACGGGCGATCATAATGGACTGGTGATGACCCTGAGCCGCAGCGCCGGGGCGCATACCGATGCCGTTTTACGTATTGAGCGCGGCGGATTGAAGTCGCCGGAGGCGTCAGAAGGGGAGATAGCGCCACGGCTGCTGTTAGATGGCGAGCCGTTGGCGTTAAGTGGTGACAAGTGGCGGATTTCACCATGGTTATTAGTAACCGATGATACGGCAACCATCACCGCGTTTTTGCAGATGATTCAGGAAGGGAAGGCAATCACCTTACGCGATGGCGATCAGACCATTTCTCTGAGTGGCTTAAAAGCAGCGTTGTTGTTTATTGATGCTCAGCAAAAGCGCGTTGGCAGTGAAACCGCGTGGATCAAGAAAGGGGACGAACCGCCGCTCAGCGTACCGCCCGCGCCTGCGCTGAAAGAGGTCGCGGTGGTTAACCCAACGCCGACGCCACTCTCACTCGAAGAACGCAACGATTTGCTGGATTATGGAAACTGGCGGATGAATGGTCTGCGCTGCTCGCTTGATCCATTGCGTCGTGAGGTGAATGTCACTGCGCTGACTGATGATAAAGCGCTGATGATGATTAGCTGTGAGGCAGGGGCCTATAACACCATTGATTTGGCATGGATTGTGTCGCGTAAAAAGCCACTAGCTTCGCGCCCGGTTCGGTTGCGTTTGCCGTTCAACAACAGTCAGGAGACGAATGAACTGGAACTGATGAACGCAACATTTGATGAGAAATCGCGTGAACTGGTGACCTTAGCGAAAGGGCGCGGATTAAGCGATTGTGGCATTCAGGCGCGCTGGCGCTTTGACGGTCAGCGTTTTCGCCTGGTGCGTTACGCCGCAGAACCCACCTGCGATAACTGGCATGGGCCAGACGCCTGGCCCACGTTGTGGATCACCCGTTAAACAAAATGGCGGGACATGTAGGCCGGATAAGACGCTGTAGGCCGGATAAGACGCGTCAGCGTCGCATCCGGCAATCAGCATCCGGCAATCACCATCAGGCACCTTTCACTCCCAGCACCTTATGCGCTTTTGCCACAATATTCTCGGCGGTAAAGCCAAAGAACGGGAACAGCTTATCCGCCGGAGCAGATTCCCCGTAACCCGTCATCCCGACAATTGCCCCTTTCAGACCAACATACTTGTACCAGTAATCGGCAATACCTGCTTCCACCGCCACGCGAGCCGCAACGTTAGAAGGCAACACCGACTCCCGATATTCCTCATCCTGGGCGTCGAAAATATCGGTCGAGGGCAGGGAAACTACGCGTACATTGCGACCTTCTCCTGCTAATTTCTCTGCCGCTTGCAGGGTAATTTCCATCTCTGAACCGGTGGCAATCAGAATAATATCTGGCTTACCGCCGCTGTCTTTCAGCACATAACCGCCACGAGCAATCTCTTTAACCTGATCCGGCGTACGTTCCACCTGGGCCAGATTCTGCCTTGAGAGGATCAGTGCCGTCGGTCCGTTGTGGCGCTCAACCGCCAGCTTCCAGCCCACCGCCGCTTCCACCTGATCGCACGGTCGCCAGGTGCTGAAATTTGGCGTTAAGCGCAGGCTGGCCAGTTGCTCAACAGCCTGGTGCGTCGGACCATCTTCGCCCAGGCCAATTGAGTCGTGGGTATAAACCATAATCTGCCGCGCTTTCATCAGTGCCGCCATCCGCGCGGCGTTACGGGCGTATTCAACAAACATCAGGAACGTCGCGGTATACGGCACAAAGCCGCCGTGGTGCGCGATGCCGTTGGCGATAGCGGTCATGCCAAATTCACGCACCCCGTAGTGAATGTAGTTGCCCGCTGGATCTTCCTTCAGCGAAACAGAACCTTTCCAGATGGTCAGGTTGCTGGGAGCCAGATCCGCCGAACCGCCGAGCAACTCAGGCAGCATCGGCCCGTAAGCGTTAAGCGTATTTTGCGAAGCCTTACGGGTAGCGATTTTCGCCGGATTTGCCTGTAACTCATTGATATATTTCTGAGTCGTTTTCTCCCAGTCCTTCGGTAAACCACCGCTCATCCGTCGGGTAAACTCTTCTGCCAGTTGCGGATGAGCCTTTTTATAGGCGGCAAACTTCTCATTCCAGCTCTGCTGCGCTTTTTCGCCTTTTTCACGGGCATCCCAGGCGTGATAAATCTCTTTAGGGACCTCAAATGGCGGATGGTGCCAGCCCAGTTTTTGCCGTGCCAGCGCCACTTCTTCTTCCCCCAGTGGTGCGCCGTGCGCCTCTTCCTTACCTGCTTTATTCGGCGAACCAAAGCCAATCACCGTACGGCAGATAATCAGCGACGGCTTATCTTTCACGCTTTGCGCTTCAAGGATCGCTTCCTTCACCGCCTGCGGATCGTGACCGTCGATTTCATGGATCACATGCCAGTGATAGGCTTCAAAACGTTTTGCCGTATCGTCGGTAAACCAGCCTTCTGTTTCACCGTCGATGGAAATACCGTTGTGATCGTAAAAACCAATCAGCTTGCCCAGTCCCAGCGTGCCTGCCAGCGAACAGACTTCGTGGGAAATACCTTCCATCAGGCAGCCGTCGCCCATAAACACATAGGTGAAGTGATCGACGATCTCATGGTCTGGCTGGTTAAACTGCGCCGCCAGTGTACGCTCTGCTATCGCCAGCCCGACGGCGTTCGCCAAACCTTGTCCAAGCGGGCCGGTGGTGGTTTCAACGCCTGGCGTATAGCCAATCTCCGGGTGGCCTGGGGTTTTCGAATGCAACTGACGGAAGTTCTTCAGTTCTTCCAGCGGCAGGTCGTAACCGGTCAGATGTAGCAAACTGTAGAGCAGCATCGACGCGTGACCGTTGGAAAGAATAAAGCGGTCGCGATCATACCAGGTTGGGTCGGTAGGGTTATGTTTAAGAAAATCGTTCCACAGCACTTCGGCAATATCGGCCATGCCCATCGGCGCGCCGGGATGACCAGAGTTGGCTTTTTGTACCGCATCCATACTGAGTGCGCGAATCGCATTGGCAAGGTCTTTTCGGGACATATAACACTCCGTGGCTGGTTTATAGTTTGGCGGCAAGAAGATCTTCCAGTTTGCGTTGATCAACGGCGAACAGACGAATGCCTTCAGACAGTTTTTCTACCGCCATCGCATCCTGATTGTGCTCCCAACGGAACTCCGCTTCGCTCATGGGAGCTGGGCGTGGGAACGTCTGAGAAGGTGGGATTAATTTACGTACCACTGGCGAAACTTTTTCCTGCAGCTCCTTCAGTAAATTCGGTGCGATAGTCAGTCGATCGCAGCCGGTTAAGGCGAGGATTTGTTCGGTGCGACGGAAGCTCGCGCCCATCACAATGGTTTCATAGTGGTGTTGCTTATAGTAGTCGTAGATATTGCGCACCGATTTAACGCCCGGATCTTCTTCCACCACATACGGGTCCATCGGCTTGCGTGCCTGATACCAGTCATAAATACGCCCGACAAACGGCGAAATCAGAAAAACGCCTGCTTCCGCACAGGCCCGTGCCTGTGCAAAAGAAAACAGCAGCGTCAGGTTGCAGTTAATACCTTCTTTTTCCAGCTCTTCTGCCGCGCGAATTCCTTCCCAGGTCGAAGCCAGCTTGATCAGAATGCGTGATTTCTCAACGCCTTGTTGCTGATACAAGTCCACCAGATGGCGCGCCTTCTCAATACTCTTTTCTTTATCAAAAGAGAGGCGTGCATCAACTTCTGTTGACACGCGACCGGGTACGATTTTGAGGATTTCAGCACCGAAATTGACCGCCAGTTTGTCACACGCTGCGACCACCTGTTGTTCCTGGGTCTTGCCATTTTTTTTACCCCAGGCGATAGCATCGTCTATTAAATGCTCATATTGTGATAATCCGGCAGCTTTGAGTAACAGCGAAGGATTGGTGGTGGCATCCTGGGGATGATAATGGCGAATGGACTCAATATCGCCGCTGTCTGCCACGACAGTGGTGAACTGTTTGATGCCGTCTAACTCGTTCATAGGAAATACTCCTTGAAAAGTAAAGTGTTAGATGAGTGCGTTAATTCACACTTCTGAGAAATTTCGCTAAACGCATCAAAAAAGCATAGCAGACAGGCATGGTATTGCTGGATTAAGCAGGTAACATCAGTGTTATAGGATTATTACCAAAACATTATATTAATGGTGAGAGTTTGGACTTGCTCAAAGTCTGTAGACTCCGGCAGGGTAATAATGTGCGCCACGTTGTGGGCAGGGGCTGTTGCCCACACACTTTATTTGTGAACGTTACGTGAAAGGAACAACCAAATGGATGACCAGTTAAAACAAAGTGCACTTGATTTCCATGAATTTCCAGTTCCAGGGAAAATCCAGGTTTCTCCAACCAAGCCTCTGGCAACACAGCGCGATCTGGCGCTGGCCTACTCACCAGGCGTTGCCGCACCTTGTCTTGAAATCGAAAAAGACCCGTTAAAAGCCTACAAATATACCGCCCGCGGTAACCTGGTGGCGGTGATCTCTAACGGTACGGCGGTGCTGGGGTTAGGCAACATTGGCGCGCTGGCAGGCAAACCGGTGATGGAAGGCAAGGGCGTTCTGTTTAAGAAATTCGCCGGGATTGATGTATTTGACATTGAAGTTGACGAACTCGACCCGGACAAATTTATTGAAGTTGTCGCCGCGCTCGAACCAACCTTCGGCGGCATCAACCTCGAAGACATTAAAGCGCCAGAATGTTTCTATATTGAACAGAAACTGCGCGAGCGGATGAATATTCCGGTATTCCACGACGATCAGCACGGCACGGCAATTATCAGCACTGCCGCCATCCTCAACGGCTTGCGCGTGGTGGAGAAAAACATCTCCGACGTGCGGATGGTGGTTTCCGGCGCGGGTGCCGCAGCAATCGCCTGTATGAACCTGCTGGTAGCGCTGGGTCTGCAAAAACATAACATCGTGGTTTGCGATTCAAAAGGCGTTATCTATCAGGGCCGTGAGCCAAACATGGCGGAAACCAAAGCCGCATATGCGGTGGTGGATGACGGCAAACGTACCCTCGATGATGTGATTGAAGGCGCGGATATTGTCCTGGGCTGTTCCGGCCCGAAAGTGCTGACCCAGGAAATGGTGAAGAAAATGGCTCGTGCGCCAATGATCCTGGCGCTGGCGAACCCGGAACCGGAAATTCTGCCGCCGCTGGCGAAAGAAGTGCGTCCGGATGCCATCATTTGCACCGGTCGTTCTGACTATCCGAACCAGGTGAACAACGTCCTGTGCTTCCCGTTCATCTTCCGTGGCGCGCTGGACGTTGGCGCAACCGCCATCAACGAAGAGATGAAACTGGCGGCGGTACGTGCGATTGCAGAACTCGCCCATGCGGAACAGAGCGAAGTGGTGGCTTCAGCGTATGGCGATCAGGATCTGAGCTTTGGTCCGGAATACATCATTCCAAAACCGTTTGATCCGCGCTTGATCGTTAAGATCGCTCCTGCGGTCGCTAAAGCCGCGATGGAGTCGGGCGTGGCGACTCGTCCGATTGCTGATTTCGACGTCTACATCGACAAGCTGACTGAGTTCGTTTACAAAACCAACCTGTTTATGAAGCCGATTTTCTCCCAGGCTCGCAAAGCGCCGAAGCGCGTTGTTCTGCCGGAAGGGGAAGAGGCGCGCGTTCTGCATGCCACTCAGGAACTGGTAACGCTGGGACTGGCGAAACCGATCCTTATCGGTCGTCCGAACGGGCTCGAAATGCGCAATCAGAAACTGGGCTTGCAGATCAAAGCGGGCGTTGATTTTGAGATCGTCAATAACGAATCCGATCCGCGCTTTAAAGAGTACTGGACCGAATACTTCCAGATCATGAAGCGTCGCGGCGTCACTCAGGAACAGGCGCAGCGGGCGCTGATCAGTAACCCGACAGTGATCGGCGCGATCATGGTTCAGCGTGGGGAAGCCGATGCAATGATTTGCGGTACGGTGGGTGATTATCATGAACATTTTAGCGTGGTGAAAAATGTCTTTGGTTATCGCGATGGCGTTCACACCGCAGGTGCCATGAACGCGCTGCTGCTGCCGAGTGGTAACACCTTTATTGCCGATACATATGTTAATGATGAACCGGATGCAGAAGAGCTGGCGGAGATCACCTTGATGGCGGCAGAAACTGTCCGTCGTTTTGGTATTGAGCCGCGCGTTGCTTTGTTGTCGCACTCCAACTTTGGTTCTTCTGACTGCCCGTCGTCGAGCAAAATGCGTCAGGCGCTGGAACTGGTCAGGGAACGTGCACCAGAACTGATGATTGATGGTGAAATGCACGGCGATGCAGCGCTGGTGGAAGCGATTCGCAACGACCGTATGCCGGACAGCTCTTTGAAAGGTTCCGCCAATATTCTGGTGATGCCGAACATGGAAGCTGCCCGCATTAGTTACAACTTACTGCGTGTTTCCAGCTCGGAAGGTGTGACTGTCGGCCCGGTGCTGATGGGTGTGGCGAAACCGGTTCACGTGTTAACGCCGATCGCATCGGTGCGTCGTATCGTCAACATGGTGGCGCTGGCCGTGGTAGAAGCGCAAACCCAACCGCTGTAATTTTTTTTAACTCTCACGCTTACCCTGAATATTCAGGGTAAGCAGTTTAGCTGCAATATATTAGTAAAGTTTATTACTGAGTTTGCGAATAATAAAAAAAAGCAGTCTATATAATATCTCGATATTATTTTATTTATATTCATGCGTTGCATATGAAAGTTTAT
>ENA-UOJI01001499-UOJI01001499.1-human-gut-metagenome-genome-assembly--contig:-P79-NODE-1499-length-15091-cov-14.832203_pt1 | contig 15091 bp, 10 predicted proteins | sample MGYA00242346_ERZ723893 | MGnify/ENA metagenome assembly ERZ723893 | reverse complement strand
AAATCCGAACCCTTCTCCTATCGAGAAAAGGTTCGGATTTTCATTGTTTGGTGCGGATAAGAGGACTTGAACCTCCACCGAGTTGCCCCGATTAGAACCTGAATCTAACGCGTCTGCCAATTCCGCCATATCCGCATATTCCGTTGTGTTCCTGCACCGCAGCGCCGGGAACGATAGTTATTATACCAGATGCAGCAAAATTGTCAAGCACTTTTTCAAAAAACTTTTCATCTTTTTGGAAAGGATCATACTTTCGCATTTTTTGTAGGCAGTGCGGTTACGGTGTCGGCTGCGCAAGCGTTTTTTGCCGCCTTTCCGGCATTTGTAAACATTCTGCAGCACATTGCGTGTACTGTGCACCGTTTTGGATTTGACAGAGTTTTTTCTGCGATGTAGAATAGAGTTACTGCTTTGTTTAAAATAACATAGAGGAGCGTTTTGCCATGCTGTATTTTGAAAACGACTACTGCGAGGGTGCACACCCCGCTATTTTGCAAAAGCTGACCGAGACCAACTTTGAAAAAGTCTCCGGCTACGGCACCGACCCCTACTGCGCCAGCGCCCGCGAGAAGATCCGCGCCGCCTGCGCCTGCCCGGAGGCCGATGTGCAGTTCATCTCCGGCGGCACACAGAGCAACGCCATCGTCATCGCATCCATGCTGCAGCGGTGGCAGGGCGTAGTGGCTGCTGCCACCGGCCATGTAGCCGGTCATGAAGCCGGTGCCATCGAGTACACCGGCCACAAGGTGATCACCCTGCCGCAGCACAACGGCAAGCTGGACGCCGCCGAGCTGCGGGAACTGGTGGCTACCTTCTACGCCGACGACAATCACGACCACATGGTGTTCCCCGGCATGGTGTACATTTCCCACCCCACCGAGTACGGCACCCTTTACACCAAGGCAGAGCTGGAAGCCCTGCACGCTGTCTGTCAGGAGTACAAGCTGCCGCTGTTCTTAGACGGTGCACGGCTGGGCTACGGTCTGGCTGCCGAGGGTACGGACGTAACGCTGGCCGACCTTGCCCGGCTGACCGATGTGTTCTACATCGGCGGCACCAAGGTGGGTGCGCTGTGCGGCGAAGCTGTGGTGTTCCCCCACGGTGCACCGGCACACTTTATGACCATGGTCAAGCAGCAGGGCGCACTGCTGGCAAAGGGCCGGCTGCTGGGCATCCAGTTCGATGTGCTGTTCACCGATGATCTGTACTTTTCCATCAGCAAAAATGCCATTGCCACGGCCAACCGTCTGAAGGCCGGCTTTGCGGAAAAGGGCTACCGCTTCTTTATGGATTCCCCCACCAACCAGATCTTCCTTGTGCTGGAAAATGCCCAGCTGGCTGCACTGAAGGGCAAGGCAAAGTTCGGTTTCTGGGAGAAGTTCGATGACACCCATACCGTGGTGCGCATCGCCACTAGCTGGGCCACCCGCATGGACGAGGTGGAAGCGCTGCTTACGCTGATGTAACGCACTGCTTTATGTAAGGTTGCTTCTTGCTTTTTGCAGGATGATATGGTATCTTTTATATATAGGTATAGTTTTCGGGAGCGGCAGGTTGAGATCCGATAGTTCCCTTGTCGCTTTTGAACATTGATTAAGAAGGAAGGACATTCACCATGGGCTTTTTTGACAAACTGTTCGGCGGCAAGGCCAAGGACGAAAACACCAGCAAATTCACCAACCAGAGCAAGACGATCCTGACGCCGCTGCAGGGCAAGGTGCTGGCACAGGCCGACATCCCTGACGAGACTTTTGCACAGGGCATTCTGGGCCCCGGCTGCGGCATTGAGCCCACCGGTGATACCGTGTACGCTCCCTTTGACGGCACTGTGACCCAGATCGCCACCACCCTGCACGCTGTGGGCATGACCAGCAGCGAGGGCACCGAGCTGCTGATCCATGTCGGCATGGATACCGTGGACATGAAGGGTCAGGGCTTTACCGTACTGGTCAAGGAGGGCCAGAAGGTCACCGCCGGCACTCCGCTGCTGAAGGTCGATCTGGATGCCATCCGCGCAGCCGGCCATCCCACCGCAACCGCCATCATCGTGACCGATGGCGCGGACGATGTGAAGATGCTGGCCGAGGGCGATGTTGTACCCGGCACTCCGCTGTTCAAGGTTTAAGCTTTCATAAGATAAAACGGCTGCTGCACTCTCCCGTGCAGCAGCCGTTTTTTCGTTATTCTTCTGCCGTATTCCACGGCTGCGGGGTGCTTTCCAGCAGCTGTCCAGCGGCAAGGGCGCGCTCCATCAGCAGGGCAAGGTAGGCGTCCTGCAAGGCATCTGCCAGCGGGTACACCTCCGCCCCGCCGGCAAGATAGCCCTGCATCCTGTCCAGAAAACAGGCGATGGCAGTCTCGTCCTCGTTAAGCCCTGCCTGTGCGGCGGCAGCTGCCAGCGGGTCGGGCAGCGGGGTCAGCAGACGGCACACCGGCTCTCCGACGGCATCCAGACAGCGCAGGGTATCATCGAACAGCTCGCCCCGCTCTCCCTGCACACTGGTGTGGGTGCTGCGCAGGTAAGAGTGGTACTGCACGCCGTTAAAATCCAGAAACGCCGTGCCGCCGCCTGCAAATTCCAGCGTGTGCTGCTGCAGGGTCTTTTCCACCAATGCGCCGTTATGCACCGCACCCCAGCGTGAATCCGTTTCGATGATTTTCTCCGTCCAGCTGCGTCCGGTCACCCGCACCGGCTGCTGCCCGGCGTTCAGGAACTGCCGCGCCAGACTGACCGCGTGGTAGCCGTGCGCCACCGACAGCCGGGTAAACTGCGGCGTGCCCAGCGCGCCGCTGCGCACTGCTGCCAGCCGTTTTGCCAGCGTGGGGTACAGCCAGTACTGCTCTGCCACCTGTAGCTTCGCGCCCTGCCGGTGCAGCTGCCAGAGGGCGCGCAATGCGTCCTCCTCCAGCGCCGCCGGGGTCTCGCTCAGCACGGCAAAACCCCGGGCAAGCCATTCGGTGCTGACGGCGGCGATGGACGCTTTATTCACTGCCACCACCACAAGGTCCGGGTGCAGGGCAGCGCACTGCTCCGCCGAGGTGCTTACCGGCACGCCGTACTCCCGGTGCATTTTTTCGGCCTTTTCCTCGGTGCGGCAAAGCATGGCGCACAGCTCGAACCGCTCCGGCAGCGCCTGCGCGATGCGCCAGTAAAACAGCGACCGCCAGCCGGAGCCTACTACGATAAACCGCAGCTTAGCCATTTGCCTGTTCCTCCTGAATATGCTTTTGCAGTTCCTGTTCAAACCGTTCTGCGTCCAGCGGCAGAGTGATCTTCTCCCCCAGCCATGCGGACAGGTAGGCCGCATCGGTCAACTCCAACGCCCGCACGCCCTCCACGCCTGGGGCGGTCAGGGGCGTGCCGTGCAGGATGGCATCCGCAAAGTTTGCCAGCATCTCCGGGTAAGGCTCTGCCTGCGGTGCAAACTGCTCGGTGGTGGTGGTCTCGGTAAGCTGCTGGCGCTCGGTGCAGTCTGCGGTACGGCGGTAGGTCTCGGTATCTGGCGTGTAGGTGTGCAGGGTGAGGGTGTCCTCTTCCAGCAGGGCGGTGCCCTTGGTGCCCACGATCTCCAACCGCTCGGTGTAGCTGCCCTCGCCGGTGGAAAGGATAAAGGTGGCGGTGCGCTGCTGCGGGTACTCCATCAGCAGGGTGGCCTCGTCATCCACCATGAAATCGTTATACTTACCGTATGGTATCACGGCATAAATACTCTCCGGCATTCCAAACAGCCACTGCCAGATATCCAGAATATGCTGTCCCTGATTGAGCAGTGCACCGCCGCCCTCCCCTGCCCAGCTGGAACGCCAGCTGCCGGAGCGGTGGTACATCCATGTGCGGAAGTAGCGGCTGTTTTCCAGCTGCACCCGCTTGATCTCGCCCAGAGCACCATCATCCAGTAAATTTTTAAGTTTTATATACTTTTTGTAGCGGCGCTGATGGAACATCATGGCGAAAACAAGGCCGCTTTTTTCGGCGGCGCGGTTCATTTCCAGCGCCGATGCCAGCGCGTTTGCGCTGGGCTTGTCGCACAAGACGTGCTTGCCGTGGGCAAAAGCCTGCATCACCAACGCCGGGTGGGTCTTGTGCGGGGTGACCACCAGCACGGCGTCAAACTCCTCGGCGTGGGCGTACAGCTCCTCGGCGTTGGGGCACACCCGTACCGTATCCGGCAGGGTATCTTTTGCCCACTGCTGCGCCCCGGCGCTGCGGCAGACCACGGCGGTCAGGCGCAATGCGCCCGCCTTTCCCTCTGCGATCATCTGGGCATACTTGCGCCCCATGACCCCGGTGCCAATAACGGCTGCGCGTACTTCCTGCATGATGCTCCCTCCTGTTTTTCCACAATGCGTTTTGTTATGGGGGAAAACTGCCTTTCACCCCTTCAATTTTGCTTCAATGGCGGCTTTGTCCAGCCCCTCGCCGATGACGATGACTACCTCCTGCCCCTGCGGGATGGGCGCAAGGGTGCAGCCGGCGGCGGTGGCGTTCAGCTCCAGCCAGCCGCCTGCCGGGGCGGGTGCAAAGCCCTTGACCCGCAGCACCTGCCCGCACTCCGGCGCTGCGAACAGCCGCTGTGCGGCAGCCTGCAGCTGCTCCGGGGTGAGGTGCAGTTCCAGAAAGCAAAGGGAGGTAAAGGCCGCGTGCTGATCAAAATGCAGCTTTTCGCAGCTGGCCTGCCGGTAGCCGCAGGCGGCAAGGGCAGCAAGGTCGGCATCGGTCAGAGCATCCCAGTCCTTGGCAAGGATCTCCCCCGGCGCAAAGCGGCGGGAGGACTTTGCGGCTTCCAGTGCACGCTCCAAGTGGGCAGCGGCGGCAGCGCACTGGGCGGGCGCTGCCAGCTGGGCGCGGCTCAGCAGCACACAGCCCGCGTTCATGGTCTCGGATGCCAGCAGGTACTCTGCCTGCGGCGAAAGCGTTTCCGGCAGAAGGGCGTCCACAATGGCGATGACGCTGCCCAGCTGATACCACCGGTCCAGCGGGTCGTCCCGCAGGATATCGAAAAACTCGTCCACGTCAAAGATGCCGCTGGGCTCCACCACCACCCGGTCAAAGCCGCGCATGGCCATGGCGATGAGCTTGGTGCGCATCCGGCGCTGGTGGGTGTCGCAGTCGCAGCCGCCGCTGATGGTCTCCACATCGCAGCCGGGGCCCAGCACCTCCTGCACCAGCATGGCGTCCACATTTACTGCGCCAAAATCGTTTTCCAGAATGCACACCTTATGCCCCTGCTGCACAAGATACCGCACATACCGGCGCAGAAAGGTGGTCTTGCCTGCGCCCAAAAAGCCGGTGATGAGATCCACCTGAACCATATCTTTTTACCTCCGTTGCAAAAACCCTCCCAGCGCCGCAGCGCCCGGGAGGGTTTGTACTCTTAGTCTTTTTTCTGGCGCTGCAATTCCCGGATGATCGCAACTGCCTCCGGCGCGATATCCCCCGGCACAATGGCCGGACGTGCCAGAAAATAGCCCTGCAAAAGGTCTGCGCCCAGCTCGATGACCGTGCGCAGCTCGGCGGCGGTCTCCACGCCCTCGGCAACGATCTTCATGCTGCGGGGGTGGGCGTAAGCCACCACATTGCGCAGGATCTGCTGCTTGTCCGGCGAGGTGTCGATGCCACGGATGATGGTAATATCCACCTTGACGAACCGGGGTGCAAGCTGCAATAGCGTATTCTCGTTGGAATAGCCGCTGCCGTAATCGTCCAGTGCAAACATCCCGGAAAATCCCGGTGCATTGCGCTTTCTCTCCAGTGCTTCGTAGTTGATTTCTTCCTCTTCGGTGATCTCGACGACCATGCGGCGGCACAGCTCGTGCCAATGGTTGTTTATATATTTGCCGTCCTCATGCGACAGGCAGGTGTTGGCGATGGAGTTGACAAAGAGCATAGCCTCCTCGGGCACACTGCCCGCCCGGCACAGGCTGTCAAAGGTCTCCAGTGCCTTGGTAAAGGTGATGCGCTCGATCTCGTACAGTGCCCCCTGCTCCCGCGCCAGCTTCATGATGGTGGCCGGGGAGCGCAGGGTGGGCAGGTCGGAGCGCATCAGCGCCTCGTAGGCGACTACCCTGCCGCTGCGCGCCGAGAAGATGGGCTGGAAGCAGTAGAACACCTGCGCATTGCTGAGCAGCTGCCGGAACTCCCGGCGGGTGCGCTCGGCGTAGGCTTCGCGGTTGTACACCCCGATGTCGAACTCCTCCACCCGGCCTTTATCCGCGTGCTTGACCTGATACATGGCAAAGTCGGCGTATTTTTTCAAGGTCTCCCAGTCCTGCCCATCGTCCGGGTACCACGCGATGCCGCCGGAAAGGCTGATGTGCAAGGCGTTGCCGCTGGGCAGCAGCGCCACGCTCTGCTGCATGGCATTGGTCAGGCGGTCGATCTTTTCCCGCACTGCGTCCCGGCTGCGGTAGCCGTGGAACAGCACAAGGAACTCGTCGCCGGAAAGGCGGGCGCAGACAGTCCCGGCGGGGTATTGTCCCGCAGGCACTGACCGGTGCGGCGGATGTACTGGTCGCCCCAGTCGTGGCCGTAGGTATCGTTGATGTGCTTGAGGTTATCCAGATCCATCATCATCAGCGCCGCCACGCCCATGCGCTCCGGCGCGGCGAACAGCTCGGTGCACACCCGGTTGAAGGCCTGCCGGTTGTACAGCCCGGTCAGGATATCGTGATCGCGCTCGTGCTCGATGCGCTTCCGCTCCAGCACAGCGGCGGTCACGTCCTCGGCAAGGCCGATCTTGGCGTGTCCCTCGATGGTGCTGCGCAGCATGATGTACCGCACCCCGTCCGGCTGCTGAATGGTCAGCAGCTCGTCCCCCTCGGCGGTGCGGGCGCAGGGGTTCTTTTCCCGGATGTCCTTGAGCACCTCCTCAAAGCGGCGCACGCTCAGCGGCTTGCCCTGGATCTTGGGCATCCCCAGCAGCGGGAAGAAATTATCGGTCACAAACACGCTGCCAGTGTCGGTGCGCAGCTCGTACCCGCCGATCTCCACACTGGCCATATCCATGATGCGCAAAAACTTGGTGGAGTTGGTCACCAGCTCCTTGTTCAGCTCGGTAATGGTCTCGGCAAAGCGGTCCACCTCCCGGATGGCCGTGCGTGACAGGTGCGGAAAGGTCTTTTTCTCCTGCGCGTCTATCACCTCGCGGTACAAATGGTTGATGGGGCGGGCAAGCCGTGCCGAGACCAGCAGACTGCCCAAAACGCTCAGCACCAGTGTGACCACTATGGTGGCCAGCAGCAACTCGCGTACCCGGTCGGAAAAAGCCAGCAGCACCGACTGTTCCATGGTACCTGCCAGGAACCACTTTTCAGCGGCAAAGGGCGCGTTGCGGTTATACACCTGCAGCGGCTCCAGCACCATGTAATAGCGCTTATCGTTCAGCTCCACCCAGTTGCCGCCGGTGCCGTTGCTGCGGCAGTTCAAAACGCCCAGCGGTGCATCTGCCGTTACCAGATCCTCGCCGGAGGTCACGGTCTTGCGCAGGGAGAGCACGTCGTCCGTCAGCGCATCATCGGTAGTGGTCACGATAAAATAGGTGCCTGCCTTGTCCTCGTCCAGCTCGGTGAAAGGCAGCTTTGTTTGCAGATAGTCAGTGAGCAGTTCCACGCCCACCACGCCGTATACCGTGCCGTCCGGTAAGATCAGTGGCAGCGAGTAGGCAATGGCGTTCCGGTCGTCCCCTGCCAGACAGTAGGAGTTTGTGGTCCAGCGGCCATAGTTTTCTGCCGAAAGGCTGGCGCCGTCTTTATACGCGGCCTGAAAGACCGAGCGCAGGATGCCGCCCTTGGCATTGGCCTGATAAGGGAAGGCGGGCTGCCAGCCCTTATCCGTGCCGATAGCCAGCTCTTTTACCACTGTGGCGCTGGCGCGTTCCAGCAAAAGGTCGTTGTTGCGCTCCGAAGGGCGGGCGTCCGGGTCCAGATCCCGCAGGTAGATGCCGGGCATTTTTTTGCCCACCTCGCAGGTGTCCAGATCATGGGTGTTCAGCATGATAAAGATGCCGGTCACCTGCTTTGTGCGCAGGGTGTCCAGAAGCTGCGGGGCAAGCGCTACCAGCAGGGCATCGCTCTGTTCGCTGCTGTTATCCAGCGTATCCAGCGAGATATCGCCGCTTTTCAGCAGCTGCTGGGTGGTGGCGGTGATCTGCTCGCTCAGCTGCTCCAGATCCTCCGCGTTCCGCAGAATCTCCTGCACATAGCTGGCGCGGTTGCGCACCCGCATGGTAAGCAGATCCTTGGCGTTTTCGTCCAGTTGTCCGGTCACGTTGACGGCAAGGATGCTGGCGACCGCCATCAGCAGCTCCACCGCCAGCACCAGCATCATGGTAGCAAAAATATTGTAGAACACGGTTCTTTCCGGTCTGTTTTTCAAGCGCTGCCGCTGGCGCTCTTTCCATGCGTCAAACATCGCCCTGCCTCCTTTCCGTCTTTTTCCGGGCGGTCAGCCCTCGTACTGCTGTAACTGTGCAAGGGTGGCCTGATACCACTTTTCAAAATAGTCGTCGGTCAAAAACTCCGCCATGGCTGCTTCCGCGCTCTGGCCTGCGGCGATGCGTTCCAGCACCGTGTCCCGGTCGGCACTGGCCTGATCGCCCATGCTGTATTCCAGTATCTTGCGGACTGCATTGCCGCCTGCAAAGGCCGTAGGGGTGTACAGCTCGTTTTTGCGCACTGTTTCCACCGCGCCGGAAAGGACCTGCTCCATGGTGTCGGTCAGTTCCAGCCCGCTTGCGCGGATGGCGTCCATGTCGTTGGCGGCGATGGTCACCGGCAGATAGCCCGACTCCACCGCGAAAGCGATGTTATTCTGCGGCTCGGTGAACCACTTTAAAAAAGTGACTGCGCCGTTGATCTCGGCCTCGGTGCCGGTGGTGACCACCATGCCGGCACCCTGCTGCACCGCCACCTTTTCGCTCCCGGCAAACCGGGGCGCAGGCAGCACCTTCATCTCGATATCGTGGACTTGGTTATCCCCGGGCATCACCTGCTTCGGAAAGAAGGTGGCACTGGCACAGGAGCCTACACAGCCCAGCAGTGCGCCGGTTTTCACGTCATCGCTGCGGAAGCGGCCATTGGCAGCAAAATACCCCTTGACGAAGGGCACATAGTAGTTATCCCACAGCTTGCGCACCACATCATGGTCAAAGTTCAGGGTCATTTTGCCATTGTGCACTTCAAAAATTTCGCAGCCCAGCTGCTTTGCGCCCACAATCATATAGTTTGCCATGGCATCCCTGCCAAACAGTGCCCTGCCGCCGGACCAGTTGTAGTACTGTTCGGCTACCGCCGTCACACCCTCCATGGTGGAAAGGGCACCGTAACGCACAAAGGTTTCCTTTGCGAACCGCTGCCAGTCGGTATCGTTAAAGAACATCAGCTCGGTGGATTTTGCCACCGGGAAAATTTTTATGCTGCCGCTGCCGTCAAAATCGCCCTCGGTGATATAGCCGGGCACAAAGGCGGCCTGTTCATCCTCGGTCAGGTAGTCCTTCAGGTCCACCACCATGCCCATCTGATCCAGTTTATAAGCGGTATCCGCGTAGGCGGCAAAAATGGTGGGCATCTCCGCAGAGCCCACCTTGCCCTCGGCAGCGTCCATCACGTTGGCTTCCAGATCGTTCACCGTGCCCTGACTGGAACCTGTCACCCGGATGCCCTTTGCCTTGCCGATGGTCTCGTTGAAGGTGCTTACAAGGCGGTTGAAGCTTTCCAGCTGGTCGCCGTTGTAGTAGTTCCACACCGTGATGTCGGTCACTTCTTTTTTGCTCTTTTTTGCATCGCAGCCGGACACTGCCAGTGCCGCTGCCGAGACCGCAGCCGCCGTCAGAAAACTGCGGCGCGAGATCTTATTCTTCATCCCATACCCTCCCAGCGTATACAGGCGCATTTTACCCCATATTACACTATTTTATATAATACCACCATTTCTGCCATAGTGTAAACTATTTCTTGAAAAATCTGGTAAAAAAGTGCAGATGACGAATTCCGGTCTGGTTTTTTGGCAGTTCTGTCAAAAAACACGTCACAAACGCAAAAAAGCCCCCGCCGACAGAGGGAAAAAAGTGTCGGCGGGGGCTCGTATTAACTTTTAGCGCTTGTGAAGCATTGACTCAGTCCAGATCCTCGCCATTGGTAGCGATGACCTTTTTGTACCAGTAGAAGGATTTTTTCCGGAACCGTTCCAGTGTACCGGAGCCATCCTGCTCACGATCCACATAGACAAAGCCGTACCGCTTGGTGATCTCCGCAGAAGCAGCACTCACGCAATCGATCGGCCCCCAGCTGGTGTAGCCAAAAACCTCCACACCATCTGCAAGCGCACGCTTCATTGCCTGAATATGCCCCCGATGGAACTGAATGCGGGCATCATCCTCCACCGTGCGGGTGCCATCCGGCAGGGTAACAAGCTGCTCCCTTGCGCCAATTCCGTTTTCTGCCACAAAAAGCGGCTTGTGGAAATGGTCATACAGATAGTTCAGGATATAGCGCAGCCCCTCCGGATCGATGGGGTAATCATAGTCCGACACCGGAACAAACGGGTTTTTCAGTCCGCGCATCACATTGCCGTTTGCCATCTGGTATTTGCTCTCGTCCGCAGCCACCACCTTACTGCTGTAATAGCTGAACGAAACAAAGTCTACCGTATGCTGCAGCGCTGCGCGGTCTGCATCCGTGATATCCAGCCGGACATCGTTCTCCCGCCAGAGCCGCTGTGCGTAGTAAGGGTACTGCCCCGTACAGTGCACCGTGATGAAGTAATCCAATTCCTGCTGAGAAAGCATCATTGTCATAACATCATCCGGCGCGCAGGTCATAGGGTAGCGCGGCGCAGAGGCTGCCATGCAGCCGATCTTCAAGGTCGGGTCGAGCCGATGTGCGTACTCTGTGACCAGCGCACTCGCCACCAGCTGATGATGCGCTGCCTGATACCAGTCCTGCGCGGTAAGCTGCGCCTTGGGGGTCATGATACCGGCTCCCATCAGAGGCGAAATCAGGGTCACATTGACCTCGTTAAACGTCAGCCAGTATTTCACACGGTCGTGGTAACGAGCAAGAACCGTTTTTGCATAACGCACAAAATGGTCAATAGTTTCTCTGGAGCGAAAGCCGTCGAGCCGACGGCACAGCTCCAGCGGGATCTCATAGTGCGAGAGGGTGATCAGCGGCTGGATGCCATAGTGCAGGCAGGTATCGATGACCCTGTCATAAAACTGCAATCCGGCCTCATTGGGCTCTTGTTCAAACCCGGTGGGGTAGATGCGGCTCCATGCAATCGAGAAACGGAACACCTTAAAGCCCATCTCGGCCAGCAGTGCGATATCCTCTGGATAGCGGTGGTAAAAATCCGTGCCCAGCAGCTTGAGATTATCCGGTGTCGGTCGCTCCGTCACCGGGCCGCGCACACCCTGCGGCATCACATCCTGCTGGCTCAGCCCCTTGCCATCTTCCAGATAAGCGCCCTCGCACTGGTTTGCTGCCAGTGCTCCGCCCCACAAAAAGTCTTTCGGAAATTGCATAGCTTACTTCTCCTGTACAGGATCCTTGAAGGTGATATAAGAAATGATCAGTGCGCTGACCATTGCGATGGCCACTGCAATGCAGATGTGCACGAACGAGTTATCCTCGCCCAGATAGACCGGCAGTGCAAAAATGGTGGAGGTGCCGTAGGCCCACTGCTTAACGTGCATGATGCCGGCATACAGGCCGCCCAATGCGCCACCAGCCATTGCGCTGTACAGTGGGGTCTTATATTTCAGGCCGATACCATACAGCGTAGGCTCAGTAATGCCGCACAGTGCAGTGATGCCAACCGTAGAAGCAAGCGTCTTGATCTCTTCGTTTTTGCTCTTGAGCGCCACACCAAACGTAGCGGCCGACTGAGCCATATTGCTGCAGACCATGCCGGGAGCCAGGATCGTTGCATAGCCCATGGTTGCACGCTGAATAGTCTGTGCGCTGCCCAAAGCATAGTGCATACCAGTCATGACCAGCAGCGGGCACAGACCGCCGACCAGCATGGGGACCAGCCAACCTGCGTAGGCATCCAATGCGGTAAAGCCCTTTGCCAGATAAGTGCCAACGATGGAGCCCAGAGGGCCAAGCACAACATAACCAACCGGAACCGTGATCAGGATAGTGATCATCGGCACAAAGAACACCTTAATGGCCTTAGGCGTGATCTTGCTGAAGAATTTTTCTACAATGGACTGGAAGTAGACGATCAGGATAATAGGTACCACGCTGGACGTATAGCTGGCCATTGTTACCGGCAGGAAGCCGAACAGCTTTACTGCCTCGCCTGCTGTCTTTAGTGCGATATAGTTGGGATGTACCAGCATCGCGGCAAAGATCAGCGACAGGTAGGGATTGCATTTAAACTTTTTACCGGCAGAGAATGCAAGGAAGAACGGCATATAGTAGAACACGCCGTCGGCCACCAGATAGAACAGCTGGTAGGTCTGGGATTCCTTGCTGACGAGTGCAAACTGGGTCAGCAGCGAAAGGATTGCTTTGATCATGCCCGCACCGGCCAGCGGTCCTATCATGGGCATAACGATGCCTGCCATCGTGTCTACCAACCGAGAGAACAGGTTTTTCTTTTCTTCTGCTTCTTCCGGCTCTGCATCCACCGCAGGCTCATTTTTCAGCCCGGTCACCTGGATCAGGTCGTTATAGACCTCGTTCACATGCGGGCCAATGATGACCTGAAACTGCCCTGCCTTGTAGACACAGCCAACCACGCCATCGATCTTTTTTACAGTCTCAATATCCGCCTTTTTCGCATCGACCAGATGGAATCTCAGGCGGGTGATGCAGTGCGTTGCGGAAACGATGTTTTCCTTTCCGCCGATCGCGCGCAGGATCTCGTTGATCATTTTTTCGTTGTTCGCCATAAAGGGAACCTCCTCTTTCTGTTCAGAGTTCCCGAAACGGACAGTGAGCCGGCCGCGATGCAGGCTGACAGATACAGCATCCGGCAGCTTTGCTACAGCTCTTTCATCTGCCAGACCGGCATCCTTCAGGGTGATGTACAGGGCATCGTCCCGGAACTCGCACAGGCTGGTATTTACTTTCCCGCCAATAAGCGGAAAAAGCTCGGCCAGAAATTTCTCACGATCCATAGGGAAACCTCCATGTGTGGATAGATCTATCTGTATCCGGCCGGACGCGCGCATCTCCGGAGCACGGAAACATTCAAATAAAAAATCAGTCGTTCTGACGGTTCTGTACCCGGTAGATGTGTAACATCAGATACAGCACCTCGTCCGAACTGCAATGCCAGCCATGGCGCTGCTCGATCTCTTTTGCCACTGCTTGGGCACAGCGATAGGTCGCCGGATACTCGGCAGACAGCTCCGACAGCATTTTGCCGCTGCCCTGTTCCATTACCTTACCTGATGAGAGCCGCCGTACCAGAAACTGAATGTGCATGGCAAAGCGGGCGTAATTATAAGATTCCCGATCCAGCGCAATGCCCAGCTCCCGCTCTACCAGAACGGTCACCTCGTCCAGCACCTCCACGGCTGCAAGTGTACTGGACAGATCACTGCCCTCCAGTTCAGCATTCACGATATGCAGTGCAATGTTTACCGCCTCGGCGCGGGGCAGCGCGGTGCCGGTGCGCAAGCGCACCGTTTCCATAGCCTGCAGCCCCAGCTCGTATTCCCGCGGGTAGAGATGCTGCACATCGTAGTGCAGCGGCGTGGCCAGACGGATGCCTTGTTTTTCCCGCTCCTGCGCAAAGGCGATATGGTCTGCCAAGGTAAAAGGCAGATTTGGATTCAGCTCAGCCTGCAGCGCGATCTCTGCCTGTTCTGCAATGTCTGCCGCCGCCATCAGAGCTTCTTCCGGAAGGCTGGACAGCATCTCATAATACTGCGGCTCCACATCGTAAAAGGTACGGTAGACCACAGAGAGATCTGTCAACTCATAAGGCATAGGATGAAAGCCCACGCCGCGCCCCAGCACGACCATTTCGCGGCCGCGCTTGTCCTGCGCCACAGCGGCGTTATTATTGATCTTACGCAGCAGCTTCATGGCGTGCTCCCTTCCTGCCAAACAAAATACCTATAAAAAGAAAAACCTCCGGACGCAGCTACCCAATGCAGAACCAACACCATACCCATGGTGCTGTAAGGATCTGCTAGTAGCGCCTCCCGAGGAGTAACGACTAGTTTGATTGTCTGGCAATATAATAACAGAACCTCGGAGCAAAGTCCATTCGCAGTTTCGACAAAAGAACTACTCTGTTTTTCAGCACAATAACGAACAAAAAAGCCCCCGCCGACAGAGGGAAAAAAGTGTCGGCGGGGGCTCAGGGAAATGTCAAATCAGGGGTTCAGGGCTCAGTCGTCTGCAGCTTCGTCCAGATTGCCCAGCTTCTTGGCCTGCTCCACAACGGCAGGCACCAGCATCTCGGGCAGGATCTCGTAGCGGGCAAACTCGGTAGTGAACCAGCCGCGGCCCTGCGTGGTCTGCCGGATAAAGGTGGTAAAGTTTGCAAGCTCTGCCAGCGGCACCTCGGCGATGATGGTCTGCAAGCCGTCCTCGTCCGGCTCCATGCCCAGCACGCGGCCGCGGCGCTTGGTCACATCGCCCATGATATCGCCGGTGTTGTCGTTGGGCACATGAGCCTTCAGGGTGTGGATGGGTTCCAGAATGACCGGGCCGGCCTCCGGCATAGCGGCCTTGTAAGCCAGCTTTGCGGCCATAATAAAGGCCATTTCAGAGCTGTCTACCGGGTGGTAGCTGCCGTCCAGCAGGGTGGCCTTCAGGCCGACCACGGGGTAACCGGCCAGCACGCCCTTTTCGGCAGCCAGACGCACGCCCTTTTCTACAGCGGGGAAGAAGTTCTTGGGCACGCTGCCGCCGAACACCTTCTCCTCAAACACCACCTGCTCGCTGTCGCAGGGCTCGAAGTTGATGATAACGTCACCGAACTGGCCGTGACCGCCGGTCTGCTTCTTATGACGGCCCTGCTTCTGGCAGGCCTTGCGGATGGACTCGCGGTAGGCGATGCGGGGAGCTTCCAGACCGATCTCCACGCCGAACTTGTTCTTCAGCTTGGCCTTGACCACGTCCAGATGCT
>ENA-UOJI01001470-UOJI01001470.1-human-gut-metagenome-genome-assembly--contig:-P79-NODE-1470-length-15255-cov-20.245395_pt1 | contig 15255 bp, 8 predicted proteins | sample MGYA00242346_ERZ723893 | MGnify/ENA metagenome assembly ERZ723893 | reverse complement strand
GCCGTAGCTGTGAGTATGCTCACCGCCGCCGGTTGCCGGGATAGTTTCGGTTGCCATCGTATAACCGCAGACGGTGCATTCCTTATGCTTTGAGCCGTCGGTTGTAGCAGTTGCCGGGGTGTCGATGATCCATTCGCCGGCGGTATGCGCTGCTGTATCTTTCTTATCGCCGCAGGAGCACTCATGCCAGTGGTTGTCGGCATCGTTCTTCCACTCGCTGCCGTAGCTGTGAGTATGCTCGCCGCCGCCGGTTGCCGGGATGGTTTCAGTTGTCATCGTATAACCGCAGACGGTGCATTCCTTATGCTTTGAGCCGCTTGTGGTAGCTGTTGCCGGGGTGTCGATGATCCATTCACCGGCGGTATGTGCCGCCTTGCTGTCCTCGATGATCACGCCGCAGCCGACAACGGTGCACTCTTTCCAGTGATCGGTATGATCGGACTTCCAGTCGGAAACGCTATGACCTGTTGCCGCAAGGATTACGCTTGTCTTGTTGGTAATTTCGGATGCACCGGTTGCATCCTCAAACCACTTGTCACAGCCGTCGCAGGTGTAATATGCCGTGTTACCTTTCTCCGTGCAAGTAGGAGCCTTTGCGGGAACGAGGGTCAGTTTGTGCGTATGCGGTACGGTCTTGTCATATCCGCAGGTGTCGCAGATGTTATCGCTGCCGTAATCGTGAGCCGCCTCGTCCTTCTTTTCGTGGCAGCGAGAGCATTCTTTCCAATGATTGTCTGTGTCCTTGCTCCAATCGCTTGCCCATGCGTGCCCGAGCTGTGTACCTGCTGCTGTAAAGGTTTCTGTTGTGCTGATCTCTCCGCAGGAGCAGCTCTTGAAATATACTGCATCGTTGGTGCAGTCGGCAGCCGACTTGAGGGTTTCCGGCTTCTGAATTTCCTGATCGTAGGTATGAGTATGGGGAATTGTGTAGGTCGCTTTCACGCTGACTTCACTGTCAGGCATTATGAAAGTAGTGGTTTCACTGTTCGCATCTTCAAGAGTAGTGTTGCCGCTTTCTACTACCCACTTATCAAACACCTTACCGTCAGGAGCCGCATTTGCGGTCAGAGTAATGGTTGTGCCTTGCGCCGCTTTACTGATTTCGCTTCCTGCACCGATTGTCGCTTTGCCGTCCGTTACGATGATGGAATACTCTTTACTCTCCCAGATTGCATAGAAGGTAGTATCCGAGCTTACTTCATAGGTCGTGCCGGAAATAACCGAACCGTCGGCACTGGTTGACCAGCCATTGAATTGCTTGCCTTCCGGTTCAGTAAAACCGCAGGAAGGCAGGGTATAGCTGCCGGAAACGCCGGTGACATCTGCCATTGTGCCGCCGCCACCGTTGGCATTGAATCTGACGGTATACTCGGCAGGCGCGGCTTTGGTTATCGTAATAGACAGCTCCTTCGTATCGCTGCCCGCACTGTTTTCCGCCTTAACGGTGAAGCTGGCGGTTCCCGCTGCGGTAGGCGTGCCGCTGATCTCGCCGGTGGCTTCGTCCAGCGTCAGGCCGGCAGGGAGATTGCCACTGTCAATGCCCCATGTGATGGGCGTAGTGCCGGTGGCGCTCAGGGTCTGGCTGTACGCCTCGCCCACCTTGCCGCCCGGCAGGGTGTCCGTGGTGATGGTGGGGGCGGCGGCAGCATTTTCGCTGATGGTGAAGTAATGCTCTGCCTTGCCGCAGTAGTTTCCCGTGCCGTACAGCGTCACCTTGGGAGCCTTTTTGCTGTCAAAGCCCTCGTCGCCCGGTGTGAGGGTGTAGGGATGGACGTTGTTGGAATAGATGGCGGTGTAGTCCGTGTTCTCCGTAAGCTGCTTCGTTTTGTTCTCGCCCGTCTGATGGGAAAGCCCCGTCAGCTTCTTTTCGCTGCCGTCATGGGCGCAGTCCGTCAGCCCCTCGAGCGTCAAAAGCCCATGCTCATAGCAGTATCCAAGATCATACTTGTCGCAGAGCGCGCATTTGCCGTACTCGTCAGGGCTATGGTCAATGGTCTTTCCGTTGACGGTGCTGCCGCAGATGGTGATGTTTTCCGCCGGAATACCGGGCAGCTCCTTTGTGTGCAGCTTGTCATAGACATAGTTTGTGCCGTCCTTTTCCTCAAGCCGGAAGGATTCCACCGTGCTGTTCAGAATTTGAATCTTTCCAATCTCTGAAGCTCTGCCAGACGAGTTTTTCCCGATGCCGGGAATATAGTCGGTACCAGACCTCAAATTGCCGCCCTTTGCGGTCACGGTGCTGTTTTCAATAAGAATATTTATCTGGCCTCCACTTGAGCCATACGCCGCGCCGATGGCGGGGCCGAACAATTCATTGCGAACGGACACCTGGCTGTTCGCAATGCGGATACGGCTCTCACCATAGGATTGGGATTGTGTACCGTTGCCGATAACCGCGTTGACTGAAGACCTACTATCGATTTGGCTGTCCTGAATGTCGATGCTGCCAAAGGAAGCCTTTTCGCCGCCGCCAATCGTGCAGCGATTATAGGTGTACTCGTCGTTCAGGCGGATGATGCTGCCGCGGATCACGATCTCTTCAACGGAAGAATATTCTCCACGAGCGCCGATGATATCGCCCGTCAACACGGTGCTGTCCGTGATCTCCAGCCTTTTCAGTGTCTTTGCGTCATTCGGTGATTTCGCGTTTTCGTCCATAAAAATGCCGTAGGTGTGCAGATCGGAATCCCGAACGGCGATGCTCCCATTGCCGCCGACGCGAATGCTTCTAAAATGCGGCAGCCTGATCTCGCTTTCTTCAATGACGAGCTCGCTGTTGCTGCCCACGCGGATCCCGTCGGTACGAGTGGTGAGTTCGTCCGTGGATGCAACGTGGCAGTTTCGGATGGTGAGCTTCCCGCCCGGCGAGTCTGCGTCCCAGCCGATCAGAATTTTATTGCTGCTGAGAAGCGGAAGCTCTGCGTCCGAAATGGTGATGCTTCCGACGCTTCCGCCGGTGGCAGCGCCGATGCAGGCGCCGTCCTTACTGGAAATGGATTTGATCGCATTGCCGTTGATGGTGATGCTTTTGCAATCCACACGCTCGGAATAGCTGTCCGTAAAGCCGCCGATGGCTGCGCCGCTGCCCTCGGCGGAAACGGTGAGCTCACCGCCAGTGATGCGAATGTCGCCCTTACTGCCGATGCCTGCCGCACCGCCTTTTCCGACCGCATGGATGACGCCGCCGTTGATGGTAACGCCGCTCTTGCCGTTGCCTTTATCGCCAATGGCGGCGTTATTGTGATTGGCCGTGGCTTCTATCTCTCCGCCATTGATGGTAACGGTCATTGCCCCGGTGTTATAAATTCTGGCTCCGCCGATGCCGAAGCCCTCTCCCTTGGCAGTTGCCTTGACCGTGCCGCCGTTGATGATGACGCTGCCGCTCTCATACGGCCCGATTCCGTTTCCGGAGAGCACCCTGTGCGAATTTTCTCCAAAGTTGTTGACGCCCCCAATGGCGGTTACATCGCCGCCGTTGATGGTGATCGTGCCGCCATATCCTGTGGTGATCGCATCGCAGGTAGCCTCGGCGATGACCGTTCCGCCGTTGATGGTGACGCTGCCGCCATATCCCATTTGGCATGTGCCGATCCCTACGCTGTCCACAGCAAGAGGATTGCCTTCCGGCAAGGCAAAGGGTTCGGTACGGACAACGCCGCCATTGATGGTGATGCTGCCGCCCTGCCTGAGATTGCCAGGCGTATCTCCGTCGGAGGAAACGTTGTGTTCATAATCCGATCCGCCGATGGCGGAGGAGCCCTGCTGTCCTTTGGCGTGGATATTGCCGCCGTTGATGATGATCGTACCCTCGTTTTCATAGAAGTTGTCGTTGGCAGCCCACACGCGCACACCGGCGCCGATGCCGGACAGTCCAGCCACAGGCCACACACTCTTTTCATGATCAGACAGTTCCGGGAGGCACGCCGTCAGCTTGCCCATGGATGCCTCAGCGGTGCTCTGGGCGTATATGGTGAAGGTGTCGCCCTCCTTCACGTTGATGCCCCACGGTACCGTGAGGTGGCAGTCGTCCGTTAGAATCAGATTGACCGCGCCGTGGGTGTCCAAACGGGGCGTGATGGTCACGTCGCCCTCCACCACATACCAGCCTGCGGGCATATCGTACCACTTGTTGTCGCTATTGAAAAAATCCTCGATAATAACGCTTTTCAGCACCGTGTATTCGGTGCAGAAGCGCTCCTTGCCGTCCGCGTCCAGATAGCGCACGGGGGTTTGCTCGACAGCGTTGTTCACGGTAATGCTCAGCGCCCTTGTGTCGCTGCCCTCGCTGTTTTCTGCCTTGACGGTGAAGGTGGCGGTTCCCGCCGCAGTGGGTATGCCGCTGATTTCTCCGGTTTTTTCGTTCAGACGTAAACCGGCAGGCAGAGCGCCTTCATCAATGCTCCATGTGATGGGCGCTGCGCCGATGGCGGTCAGGGTATGGCTGTAAGCCTTGCCTGTCTTGCCATCCGGCAGACTGTCCGTGGTCACGATGACGGTATAGGTGTCTGGCACAAACCGCGCCGTGAGCGTGGTTACATCCTCCGGAACGCTTGCACCGGGCGCGTAGAGCTTGCCGTCGCTGCCAAGCCACTTAAAGTAATTGCCTGTAGCTCCCTCCGGGCGGGTCAGACCGTCGGACGCAGGCGCGGTAAATTCGCTGCCGTTTTTCACGATGATCCGAATGCTGCTTTCATCGCCCAGCTTGCCGCCGCCAAGGTCAAGGGTAACGTCCTTCAGTCCGTCAGGACCTATCGTGTCACGGTTCAAAACCTCGAGGACGGGGCGGAAACCGACCTGCGGGTTTTGGCCCGCAGCGTCGCGGTGGCCACAGAAGCGGCTCGAATAGTGCCCGCGAACCGTACGGCGCCACGGCAATCTGATCACAGTATCTTGTCCACACGAAAAAATCCCGTTCCAGTTTTTGATATATCCGTCGTCCTTGTCCAGCAGCCTGTCCCATTCGTTGCTTTGGGGCGTGCCGCGTTCTGAATCACCTGAGCCTGTATAATCACTTCCCTCGGATGGCGCACGCATCGTATAGTCCACACCGCCGGCGGTGTAGTCTTTGCCAAAAATCATGTCTATGTCATTCAAATGATCCCAGCTTGCCGCGTACGCTACGGCATAGTCCGCCACGAACAGGCTGTGGGGATATTTTTTCTGCTCTGCATACTCCTCAGTGGTTGCCATCTCCGACGTGAGCTTGTAGGCGTCCACTGTCCCGGCATAGGTAAAGGGCACATAGTGCAGCGTATTATCCGGCAGAGCGTCGTTCACCGTGCCGGGAATGCCCACGCCGGAGAGGTCAAAGTAATAGGTGCCACCGGGAGCGAGGTTGAACTGCTCTGGGGGAACAAACTGCGCCGTCAGCTTGGTTACGTCCGCCGGAACATTATCGTCCGGAGCGTAGAGCTCGCCATCGCTGCCAAGCCACTCGAAGTAGCTGCCGGTATTTCCGTCGGGGCGGGTCAGACCTTCGGACGCAGGCGCGGTAAAGCTCTCGCCGGTTTTCACAATGATCTGGATAGTATCCGAGCTTCCTCCCAATTTTCCGCCGCCAAGGTCAAGGGTAACGGCTTTCAGCCCGTCAGAGCCCAGCGTGCCGGGGTTCAGGACTTCAAGGACGGGGCGGAAACCGAGGAACTTGAAGGAGAGCGTAGTATTGGCGCCGGCATATTTGCGGGGCAAATCGTACTGGCCGCGAATCACACGGTTCGATAGCGTATTGGGTAAAGTATCTTGTCCCCAGGAATCTATATTTCTACAGTTTTTGATATATCCGTCGTCCTTGTCCAGTATCCTGTCCCATTCGTTGCTTTGGGGCGTGCCGCGTTCTAAAGCACCCGAGCCTGTACCACCACTTCCCCCGGACGGTGCACGCAGCGTATAGTCCACGCTGCCGGTGGCGTAGCCTTTGCCAAAAATCAGCCCTTCGGCATTCAGGTTATCCCAGCTTACCGCATGCGTTACGGCATAGTCCGCCACGAACAGGCTATGGGCATATTCGTTCTGCTGTGCATACTCCTCGGTGGTGGCCATCTCTGATGTGAGCTTGTAGGCGTCCACTGTCCCGGCATAGGTAAAGGGGACATAATGCATTGTTTTGTCCGGCAGAGAGCCGTTTGCCGTGCCGGGAATGCTCACGCCGGAGAGGTCAAAGTAATAGACGCCGCCGGGAGTGAGGGTAAACTGCTCTTGATACCCAACGGTGAGATCGATGTCTACAAAATCGCTTGCATAGTCGGTCTTTTTATCGTCGTTGCACTGCTCGCTGAAGACCTTTAAGGTATAGCTGCCCGGTGCAAGGCCGGACGGGATTTTGATCTCAACCGTTCCGTTTTCGGCAGTAGGCTGCGCTACTCTGCCATAATACTGTGCGCCGCTGTTATCCGCAAGGATGACAGAGATATATTCATTTATCCCTGCGGTCGCCCCGGTGTAATGCAGCGTAACGGTATCGCCGGGGTCGCCGCTGACGGTTGTTTCCGTTACGGCAAAATTGCGGTTGCTGTCCTTCAACGTCAGCTTCCATTCGTTTCCAGTGTATTTGGAAATCGGGGTCAAGCCTCCGTCAGGCTTTCCTCCCACAGCGGCGGATGTAAAGAGTACGGAGCTTGAATTTAAGTTAAAAGCGGGACGAACACACCACCAACTGCTGATAGCGTTCCCAGAGTAGACGACAGAACCATCACCATTCACGGTGGCGGCATCGTGATCAGAGTAACCAGGGGAGCGCAGCCACCAATAGCTTGACGCCCAACTCGGATGTTCGGGATCCACAATTCGCAGATCCTGATTTACCGCAAACGCTTCCGCTGTGGAAAGTGGCCAGAATACAGCGTTATCCACCTGCTCTCCTGCTACACAGTCGGTATTTTCTCCGTTGTAGCTTCCGCTTGTAAGCGTCCGTTTCTTTACGGCAGTATTTTCTTCTGTCGTCAGCTTTTCTGCAAGCGCGTCTATTGCGGTTTTCAAATAACTCGATGCATATCTGTTGTTTGTTCCGAAATCGGCAAATTGCAACACTGAGCTCATATTGCCCGCCGCAAGCAGGGTCATATCCCCCTGTGCGCTTGCAACGCCGTTTCCGTTATAGCCGATCACACGCCATGCAGCAGGATTATTTTCATGGTCTTGCCCGAAATACACGGTCGGTGCGCTCGCTGTGTTTACATTTTTACTTAGTGCGTCTGTGCCAAGCTGGATCGCCTTTCCTGTATCTGCCGCAAAGGCCGCTGTCGGCAGCAGCGTCAGCAACATGCAGCACAGTAGCAGGATACTGAGTATTCGTTTTTTCATTGGCTTTTCTCCTCCTGTTCGTGTCGGGCGTGCTTGTTCGCCCCGTCTTTTCTCCGGTTTTCTCTGTTTCTGAGCCGGAAGCACAGCGCGGTGATCGTCGCCGCCGCGGCAAAGGAGACGACGGCCACCAGCACATAGCCGCCCGCGTCCTCCCGCAGCAGCATTGCGCCGAAGCTGCCCCATGCGGCGGTCTGCCCCGGAGCGATAAGTGCGTCTGCCGCCTGCATCAGCACCGCGAACAGCAGCATACACGCTGCGGAGAGGCTTATTGCCTCGTGCCGCTGCCTTCGGCGGGTGTTTTCCCGCACCCGCTGCTTGACGAGTGCGACCCGTCTTGCGGTATCGTACATTTCGTTTGAACCTCCTCTCTGGATTTTTTGAAATGCGGCTTAAAAACCCCTTCACTTATATAGGTACAAAAAATCGAAAAAACTCTCACCCAAAACGCAAAATTTTTCAAAAAAATTTGAGAGCCGCCAAAAAGCAGCTCTCAAGGAGTGAATATTCGGTTATTTCCTCCGCGATAAGCGGAAAACGGACCATCTTCCCGCCGCCTACGATCAGGCCGCAGAGGACGTGCATGGCTCCCGTGCCGAAGCCCCGGAAGAAGATGAAGGAGAAGCGGTCAGCACCGTTCTGGATGAGATAGCACACATTTTCAAAGGTGGCGAAGGCGAGGGCAATCGGGACGCACCGGGGATCCGCCCCTCGGTGCAATACTGATTGACCCGCCGCTCCGATACGCCCCAACGGTAGGACGCCTCCCGAATGGAGATATAGCCCTTGATCCCGTTCATACCGCACCTCCGCATGGATAATACTCAACACAATACATTATGTACGAATATCCGAATAAAAGTAAGCCCACACGGACGACTTTGCACGAAGTTTTTTCGGGGTTGTCAAATTCATCTGCGATCAATAATCGGGAGACGGTGTTGCATATCCGTCCGGCAGTATCCGAAACAGAGGGTATATTTGCAGATTTTTCTCCATGATCAGGGCTGTGTCATATTTGAGTGAAGTCAATTCATGCAGTTTTGTTCAGCCTGTACATATCCTGCATTTGGTGGTCACTCTCGGCTGTTTTCGCGGCAGGAAGAAAAAGCAACGGTCGATTTGCTTTCAAGCCGCTTGGACGGTTCATTGCTTCGTCCCCGTTTCACAATTTCTCTTTTTGGCGAGGCAGATAGGAGCATTTCCGTTCCCCCTTCGCCTTTCGTATGACCAGGTTCTATGCGGCTTATATGTGGCGATGTATCACTCAACCTTTTTATCATATACCTTTTTATTTGAACTGCAGATGGGTTCAAACCGCCATTTTCGAATAATCCGCCGCATCGGCAATACCGAAAAAATGCTTCCGCAGCAGCGTTGAAAACAGCATAAAAGAAAGACTCGTCATTCTCCGGTATCTCATGTTTTTCCTGAAACTCGTCATATGCCTCATATACAGAAACATCCGGTTTTCTGGTCGGCTGTGACTCCTGTGTTGGTACCTGCTTTTTAGCCTTAGAAGCAGACTCTTTCACTTCGTCCTCATCCTCTTCCCATCTAGGATAATCCTTCATGGACTGATAGGTTCTCTCAAGCATATTTACCACATCATGGATGTTCTGCGTGGTCGGGTCATTCATGGCAAGTCTGATAAACACACGTATTTCATCCTTAAAAGATAGTTTTCCACGCTTTTCCATCTGGCTCTCCGCAAAGGTGCGTTCCTCTCTGGTCTTATCCGGATTGTAGAAGCTGTCACGAACAGAGTGCGTCAAGCTCCGGCTCCTGCACTGTTCTCCAAAATACTCCGACATTTCCACCAGTTCCTTCGGACCTCTCCGAAAGGAAGAACCATCCTTCTGGTTACAGTTATTTACCAGAAAATGCACGTGAACATGCTCCGTATCCACATGAACCGCAAACAATACCTCAAATCCCTTTTTCCAGAAGAACTCACGAGCAAAGTCCTCTGCCATCTTGTAAGCCTCTGCATAAGTCAGCTTATCATTGTCCTCCGGATGAAAGGATATTGATAGCTTCTGTGCCAGAATGTCCCGCGGGAAGAACCGGCTATACTTCTTCTGATGCATTTTCCTTGTCATAAGGACACTGTTTGCAAAGTTATCCCGATTGCAGCCAAAAGCATTATATAACTCCGACTTTGTCTTGATAACACTGGAACTTAGCTGTTCCTTCTTCTTCCCCAGAATATAATCTGCAGCACTGTGAAGCTGTGCCACAGACTTGCATGGAGCATATTTTACATTGACATTTCCATATACTGCCATCTAACTCACCACCTTTTCATATAGTTTTAATACTGAGTCTTCATCTTTTTCCCCTTTTTCAGTTTGTATTTCTTTTCATCTTTGGCAAAGATTTTTGTCTGATTCGGAACTTCCATTTTCAGCAATTTCACCCGGACAAATAATTTTTTGGGTATTTCTTAAGAAAAGAATTGTAAAGTACATGTAAAGTGTTCTATAATGGATGGCGTACGTATTAAAAAGATGTCGGGGTCAAAAGCCCCCGACTATGATACCTACGGATTGTTACGCACTACGTGCTCCCACAATCCTACCCAACATTCGCATATCGTGGTGCTTACGCCCCACTTTTATGCTCATATTGGGGCGGGTCACAAGGTCATTCTACCACTAGTGTGCGAGCACACGTGGTGTCAGACCTTTTGACCCTGGTATCATTAAAAATAACGTAACACGTCAACTTAATAACTTAAGAAAAAGGAAAAAAGAAAATGGGAATTACAATGATTTTGTCATTGCTCAGCGGAGTTGCCCTCTTCCTCTACGGAATGGCACTGATGGGGGACAGTCTTAAGAAAGTTGCCGGTAATAAACTGGAGCTGATCTTATATAAATTAACGAACTCCCCGATCAAAGGATTGCTGCTGGGTACAGTTGTAACTGCGATCATCCAGTCTTCATCAGCAACGACTGTCATGGTTGTCGGCTTCGTCAACTCCGGTATGATGAAAGTTGCTCAGGCGATCGGTATTATTATGGGAGCCAACATCGGTACAAGTATCACCGGATGGATCTTATGTCTGTCCTACATTGATGGCTCCAGCGGCATCGCCCAGCTTCTGTCCACTGCGACAATTTCAGCCATCGTTGCGATCATCGGTATCATCTTACGTACATTCGTGAAGAAAAAGCCCTATACAGATGTGGGAGATATCATGCTTGGATTCGCCATTCTCATGGTTGGTATGCAGACAATGAGCGGTGCGGTTTCTCCATTAAAAGAGAATCCTCACTTTGTCAGTCTTCTGACTATGTTCAAGAATCCATTTATGGGTATTCTGGTCGGTATCGCATTTACCGCAGTCCTTCAGAGTGCATCTGCTTCTGTCGGTATCCTGCAGGCACTGTCGATCACTGGTTCGATTACTTTTGCAGCAGCTCTTCCGATCACCATGGGAATCGGTGTCGGTGCAGCCTGTCCTGTTCTGCTCTCTTCCATCGGAACGAACAAGAATGGAAAACGTACAGCACTGATCTATCTGCTGAATGATTTATTCGGAATGATCTTCTGGTCAATCGTATTTTATTCGATCAATGCAGTGGTTCACTTTACTTTTATGGATGAAGTTATGACTCCATTCCGTACTGCACTTTTGAACTCTGTATTCAGGATTCTGACGATTCTCGTACTTGCACCTTTCATCAGCAAGATTGAGAAGCTCGTCTTTATTCTGATCAAAGACACTGAAGAGGACAATGAAGAGCAGGCAGATTTTGATCTTCTTGAAGAACGTTTCCTGAACTATCCGCCACTGGCGATCAGCCAGAGTCAGCTTGCAGTCAATGGAATGGCAAAGAATGCACGGAAAAATATCATGCGGGCTTTTGCACTGCTCTCTGATTTTTCCGACAGCAAGTTTAATAAAATTCAGGAAAAAGAAAATCTCATTGATAAATACGAAGATAAACTCGGAACTTATCTGATGCAGTTAAGTATGCATGATCTGACACCGGATCAGGCAAAGCAGACATCCAAGTTCCTGCATACGATCAGTGACTTTGAGCGTCTCGGCGACCATGCAGTGAACATTTCCAAGGTAGCACAGGAACTTCATGAGAAATCACGTACTTTCTCTGAAGCCGCCAAATATGAACTGGATGTTCTTGAACAGGCTCTCGTTGAGATCACAGATCTCACTGTCAACTCTTTTGTAGATGAAGATCTTAACACCGCTGCCACAGTAGAGCCGCTGCGTGAGCTGATCGGCATTCTCTGCAATGACCTGAAAATGCGTCATATTAAAAGACTTCGGAATGGTCAGTGCGACCTGAATACCGGATTCGCATTTAATGACCTGCTGACCAACTATGAACGAATCGCAGCCCATTGTTCCAATATAGCAGTTGCCATTCTGGAACTGGATTCTTCAAACTTTGATATGCATGAGTATACAAAGAGCGTCCGTAAGCTAAAAGATGACCGTTACCTTTCTGCTTTTGAAAAGTATGAAGAGAAATACGATATCAATGGCTACAGGCCAAAAGAAGAAACTGAAAAAAGGATTATAGAACCGAAAGAGAAATAGAATCAAAAATAATCATAAAAGGCAACCGGCCCTGGAAATGATATATACCCTCTTTACTGGACAACCAGTAAGGAGGGTATTTTTATGTGCAATATTTTTATGTACAATATCGAAATGTCTTATCTGTCAGAATCCTTGCAAAGATCAGCCCCAGTGGTAATGCCGCAACGATCAGTATCGCGGATGCAAACCAGGACGCAGATGCAGACAATGACATCATTCCCAGATTATAAAATCCCCGGTATAAATAAAGTCCGGGTACCATGATTACGATTGACGGCACTGTCACAGAGATTCTCGGATATCCAACCCTGCTTTTGATCAGAGAAGCCAGCAGACCTGCAGCCAAAGCCCCCATGAATGCCGCTGCTGCCGGTGGACATGCCGTAAGATCCACCAGCTCCAGCCTGAACGTATTTGCAACTGCTCCAATCCCTGCTGCAACCGCAGCCAGACGAACCGGACTGTTAAACATAACAGAGAAACCAAACACTCCACAGAAACTCGCCAGAAGCCGAAACAGAATCCACGCTCCCAGTGGCAATGACATTTTTTCAAAATCAACCGGCTGTAAATGAAGGATCAGTGCCATGATCCAGGCTGACATTGTTGCCACAAGAACAACGATCAAGGCGTAAGTAAACCGTTCGACCCCGGAACGCATATCCAGCTTCGCAAGGTCTATCCCGCTTGTAATAAAAGGAAAACCCGGTATAATAAAAAGCATGGCACAAATGTATCCTGCCTCATGCTGCACTGATACCCCCCATGCTACTTCAGCGATTTTCAGAAATCCTGCATATACAAGACATGCCAGTGCTACTGAAGATACAATTCCCAAAAAGAGTGTAAAATGATGCTTTGTCAACTTGCACCTGAGAAAATTTCCAAGCCCCGCTCCGGAAAAAGCACAGAACATTTCGATTGGTCCTCCTCCAAGCAGAAACGTAAATCCCCCACATGCCAACGCTGCTGCGAACCCCAGTGCCACAGGAGAATAAAGGCCATGAATCCGCTCGATCTCATCCAATAACTGATGTAACTGTTCCCCTGACATACTGCATCCTTCTTTTTCAAACTCACGTATAAAATGTTCCAGGCGATTCAGTTTTGACGTATTAACGCCTGTGTTTGTCAGACATAATGACTGCGTAAATCCCTGTTCTCCGTCAAAACAGGTATATTCGATCGACATCAGACCTATATCTGCAGTGCAAGTGATCCCCATGACTTCTGATAATGTATTCATAGAACTTCTCACTCTCCACGCTCCCGTACCACAGGAAAGAAGCATGATACCGACCCGCCCGACAATGGATGCCTTTTCCGTCAGGCTTGCTTCTGTAACCGGCCGTTCTTCTCCGCCTGCATCCGTATATTCATGCCAGAGAATATCCATATGATTTTTTATAATTCTTTCTGTCCCCATTTTTTCACTCCCCTGCTCCTATTCCAGATCCAGGCCAGCACTTCCGGTTCTTTTCAGTAACTTTTCCCTGCAGGTCAGGACAATTCCATCAATTTCGTGCAGATGATGAAGCATCTTTTTCTCAAATTCATGAATCGGAAGCAGGATTCCGATCTCATCAAATTCTTTTTTCTGCCTCACTCCGGTTTCCTGTCCATAATAAACGATAGCCCGTGGTGCCTCCATCTGAATTTCATGAAATGTATCCCAGACCATTGCATAAGCCTGTGCCTCTGTCAGCCCCAGACTGCATGTATCCGGCAGTGCATAAAGAGCCAGTACTCCTCTTTGTCTGTTCTCTTTCGTTTCCTCTATCTGCATCCCTTCCGTATAGGAACGGATCAGATCATATCCATCTGCCAGATATACTTTTGAACGGGGTGCACACTCATGTAACTGATAAGTATTTCTGAACTTCTCGTACTCTCTCCCTGAAACCGCCTGCTCTTTTCCTGGAAGCAGATTTCCATCGACATCTGTCAATAAGACCGGATTTTCTCCTGCTTTTCCGTGAAATTTCTTAGGGATCAAATATGCTTCCCTCAGCAGATCAAACATACTTCTTCCACACAATTCCAGCAACAATGCACTGATATCTCCATTCTTGTATGCCTGAAATAAAACTTCGGTAAAATGCTCTGCCTGATTTTTTTCAAAAATCTGTTCATCTTCCAAATGTTCATAAACCACTTCTCTTAACTGCTCACAGGAAGCCGGAGATGCCACTATTTTTGAAAAAATCGCCTCAACAGCTTCTTCTCTGGGTAAAACTGTATGCATCATAATTGCTTTCCTTCTTTCTTTTTTGTTCTAGTTTCAGTATAGAAAGCACTCTTATCAAAGTCAAACTGACAGCCACAGTTTTTTCTACATGGTCATTATGTAATTTTTATATAATTCCATTTTCTTTTAACAACATTTTTTTCAGTGTCTCCGCTGCAACTCCCGGCGGGAAATTATGGTTTTCCACAAGACAGATTTCCCGGGCAGGTATTTTTTCTTCCATCCGGATCTCCTGGATCTGATTCGATTTCAAAAGATCTTTCACATATAAATCTGGAAGAAATCCAATCCCAAGTCCGTTCAGGATCAACGGAAGAATCAGATCCATCGTTTCTACTTCAATATCCGGCTCCAATACAACATCATGCTCCAAAAAGAATTTTGAATAAAAAGAATATGTGGTACTTTTCTTTCCAAGACAGATCAACGGTTCATTCCTGATATCCTCCAGTCTTTTTATCTTCGTGTTCTGCACCGTTGCCTGACTTCCTACAAGGATCTCCCGAAACTCCATTAAGACTGCGGATCTCAGCGGTTTTTTCACCGTAAGCGGAGTCGTGACAACCGCCAGATCAACCGCCCCTTCTTTCACTGCCTGAACCGCCTGCGGTGTGGAATGATTTAACAGTCGGATCCTGATCCCCGGATAATTTTTATGAAATTTTTCGAGAACCGGAAGTAACAGCAGATGTAAGGCAATCTCACTTGCACTGATCGTAATATATCCCTGATCCATCCTCTGTTCATTCATCAGTTCAACTTCTGCCATATGCAGATGCTGATATGCCACAGACACATGCTGATACAATTTTCTTCCTTCCTGGGTCAACTGCACTCCTCTGTTCGACCTGACAAAGAGCTTACACCCTAATTGATTTTCCAGATTATTTATAAACCTGGTAATATTGGGCTGGTTACTCATCAATATTTTTGCTGCTTTTGAAAAGCTCTGATAGGTTGCAACATAATAGAAAATCCGATAATAATCATAAGTGATCTCCATACTTCCTCCATGTATTAAATACATGTCTGCTATAGCAAATATGTATTTTTCTCATTTTTATACTCATTATATACTGTATGAAGAAAAAATCAAATTTCATGCAAGACGTTTCGATTTCAACGAATGCAAGCA
>ENA-UOJI01001465-UOJI01001465.1-human-gut-metagenome-genome-assembly--contig:-P79-NODE-1465-length-15281-cov-6.760476_pt1 | contig 15281 bp, 9 predicted proteins | sample MGYA00242346_ERZ723893 | MGnify/ENA metagenome assembly ERZ723893 | reverse complement strand
AACTTGTCAACAAGAAAATTTGTTTTGTGAAAAAAGATAAAAATCGAAAAAGTGAAGAAAAATCTTGACAGACAAATTGTGTGACAATTAACGAATGACACCCTCCCCATATTCAAATTTTTCTCTCAATTAAGTATAAGTAAACCGATAACATTTCTTTTGCTCTATAGCACAGAAAATGATTTTTGTCTTTAAATATCGAAAAATCCGTGAGCTGATGACAAAAAAATTCAAATATGTTTTTGTGCAATTTGTTCATTTTTACTTGCAAAATGGAGCGGGTTGTAGTATAATATAACCATTCTAAACAGTAAAGGAGTTGGGGACTTATGCAGTATATCATCAGTGGTAAGAACATCGACGTAACAGAAGGATTGAAGGCTGCCGTCCAGGACAAGCTGGGCAAGCTGGAGAGATATTTTACACCGGAGACAGAAGTTCATGTAACCCTGAGTGTAGAGAAGGAGAGACAGAAAATAGAGATTACCATCCCAATGAAAGGAAATATTGTCAGAGCTGAGCAGGTCAGTGATGATATGTATGTTTCTATTGATCTTGTAGAGGAAATTATTGAGCGTCAGCTTCGTAAATATAAAAACAAGATTGTCGATCAGCAGCAGTCAGCAGTAAGCTTGAGCAAGGCATTTGTTGAGGAGGATATCGAGGATGATGATGAGATCAAGATCATCCGTTCCAAGAGATTTGCGATGAAGCCGATGGAGGCGGAGGAAGCTTGCCTGCAGATGGAGCTTTTAGGACACAGCTTTTATGTATTCCGCAATGCAACGACAGATGAGGTCAATGTTGTATATAAGAGAAAAGGAAATACATATGGTCTGATCGAGCCGGAGTTCTAAAGCGTTGAGGAGGAGGAGAAGAAGGAATAAGCACTGGAAGGTATTATGTACACAGTGGGGTGTATAAAATAAAGGGATTATTAGAACAGGTGTCTGAAAAGGCACCTGTTTTTTTGCATAATGGAGAAGATATCAGGCTTTTCCTGCTTTGCAGAAAATAAAAGTTGCTTATAAATTGGAAAAATGCTATACTTGAGTGTAATTTCGGAATTAGATGAAATTATATTTACCTGCAGTCAGGAGCAGGTAATTGGAAAGGTAAGGTTAGAGTATGAGTTTATTTACAAAAATTTTTGGCACTCATAGTCAGCATGAGCTGAAGAGAATCACTCCGATCGTCGATAAGATCGAAGCATTGGCTCCTGAGTATGAGGCGCTGAGCGATGAGGAATTGCAGGCGAAGACTCCGGAGTTTAAGGAGAGACTTGCAAATGGTGAGACGCTGGATGATATTCTGGTGGAGGCATTTGCGACAGTCAGGGAGGCTGCAACCCGCGTTTTGAATATGAGACATTATCGTGTACAGCTGATCGGTGGTGTGATCTTGCATCAGGGACGTATCACAGAGATGCGTACCGGTGAAGGTAAAACATTGGTATCTACACTTCCTGCATATTTAAATGCACTGGAAGGCAAGGGTGTTCACATTGTCACGGTCAATGACTATCTGGCAAAGCGTGATGCCGAGTGGATGGGAAAGGTACATGAGTTTCTTGGCTTGAAGGTTGGTGTGATCCTGAATTCCATGGATAATGATGAGAGACGGGAGGCATATAACTGCGATATCACATATGCTACCAACAATGAGCTTGGTTTTGACTATCTTCGTGATAACATGGTTGTTTATAAGAAGGATCTGGTACAGAGAGACCTTCACTATGCGATCATCGATGAGGTGGATTCTGTGTTGATCGACGAGGCGCGTACTCCGTTGATCATTTCCGGACAGAGTGGCAAGTCTACAAAGCTTTACGAGGCTTGTGATATTTTTGTGAAACAGCTCACCAGAGGTACCCGCAAGGAGCTTTCCAAGATGGATATCCTGATGGCGGAGGATGAGCAGGAGACTGGCGACTATGTTGTCGATGAGAAGGACAAAAATGTAAACTTGACCGAGGAAGGTGTCCGCAAAGCAGAGCGCTTCTTTGGCGTGGATAACCTCGCAGATCCGGATAATCTGGAGTTACAGCACAATATTAACCTTGCTCTTCGTGCCCACTCTCTGATGGCAAGAGACAAGGACTATGTGGTAAAGGATGATGAGGTACTGATTGTTGATGAGTTTACCGGACGTATTATGCCGGGACGTCGTTTCTCTGATGGTCTTCATCAGGCAATTGAGGCGAAGGAGCATGTGAAGGTCAAGAGAGAGAGCAAGACTCTGGCTACCATTACGTTCCAGAACTTCTTCAATAAATATGAAAAGAAATCCGGTATGACAGGTACGGCTCTGACTGAGGAGAAGGAGTTCCGTGATATCTATGGTATGGATGTTATTGAAGTTCCGACTAATCTGCCGATCGCACGTATTGATTATGATGATGCCGTATACAAGACAAAGAAAGACAAGTTTAATGCAGTTGTTGCAGATATCGTGGAGGCACATGAGAAGGGACAGCCGGTTCTGGTTGGTACCATTACCATTGAGACTTCCGAGATGCTGAGTCAGATGCTTCAGAAGAAGGGAATCCCTCATAAGGTGTTGAATGCAAAATTCCATGAACTGGAGGCAGAGATCATTGCCGATGCAGGTCAGATGGGAGCTGTAACCATTGCAACCAATATGGCCGGCCGTGGTACTGATATTAAACTGGGTGAGGGGGTTAAGGAGCTTGGTGGTCTGAAGATCATCGGTACAGAACGTCACGAGTCCCGTCGTATTGACAATCAGCTTCGTGGTCGTGCAGGTCGTCAGGGAGATCCGGGTGAGTCCCGTTTCTATATTTCTCTGGAGGATGATCTGATGCGTCTGTTCGGTTCAGATCGTATTAAGGGACTGTTTGATGCAATGCCGGATGGAGAACAGGTAGAACATAAGATGCTTTCCAATGCCATTGAGAGTGCACAGAAGAAGATCGAGGGCAATAACTTCGGTATTCGTAAGAATCTGCTGGAGTTTGACCAGGTTAACAATGAGCAGAGAGAGGTTATCTATAAAGAGCGTCGTATGGTTCTGGACGGAGAGAACATGCGTGATACTCTGATGAGTATGCTCAAGGAGCAGGTAGAAAAGTGTGTTACCCGTGTGATCGGTGATGATCAGAGTGCAGAGGACTGGGATATTGCAGAGCTGAATAATGTTCTTCTGCCAATTGTTCCGCTGAAGCGTATTGAGCTGACCGAGGAGCAGAAAAAGCATGGTACAAAGGCAGAGCTTATCGAGCAGCTTCAGGACGAGGCAGTAAAGGTTTATGAGGCGAAAGAAGCAGAGTTTCCGGAGCCGGAGCAGTTCCGTGAGGTGGAACGTGTGATTCTTCTGAAGGTGATCGACCGGAAGTGGATGGATCATATTGATGATATGGATCAGCTTCGTCAGGGTATCGGACTTCAGGCATATGGACAGAGAGATCCTGTTGTAGAGTATAAGTTTGCCGGCTTTGATATGTTTGATGCCATGATCGATTCTATTGCGGAGGAGACCATTAAGGTTCTGACACATATTAAGATCGAGCAGAAGGTTGAGAGGGAGCAGGTGGCTCAGGCAACAGGCACCAATAAGGATGATTCTGCAGTTAAGGCTCCGAAGAAGAGAAAGACCAAAAAGATACAGCCAAATGATCCGTGCCCTTGTGGAAGCGGAAAGAAGTATAAACAGTGCTGTGGAAGGAAATATTAAGACACAGATTTAAGGGAAAAGAAAGAGGTGAAAAAGATGGTTGAGTTTGATGCGATCAAACAGTCCCTGGCAAATTATGCCCAGCCATTGTTGGAGATGGGGGATTCACTTTGACCTGGCTAATAAAAAAGACCGGGTTGAAGAGCTGGATAAGACAATGGAGGAACCGGGATTCTGGGATAATCCTGAAAAGTCTACAGCGATAGTACAGGAAAGCAAGCATTTGAAAGATGTGATCGAACGATACGAAAAGCTCTGTGCAGACAGAGAGGATATGTTGATGCTTATCGAGATCGCAGAGGAGGAAAACGATACGGATATGGTTCCGGAGGTGCAGGAGAGCTATGATGAATTCTGCAGCGAGTATGAGGCGATCCGGATCGAGACACTTTTGTGCGGAGAGTATGATAAGGATAATGCAATCCTTACGCTCCATGCAGGTGCCGGTGGTACCGAGAGCTGTGACTGGGCAAGCATGCTGTGCCGTATGTATCAGCGATGGGCTGAGAAAAGAGGATTTCAGGTAGAAATGCTTGATTTTCTGGATGGCGATGAAGCCGGCTATAAATCTGTTACGCTGCAGATCAACGGAGAGAATGCTTATGGTTATTTGAAATCAGAGCATGGTGTTCACCGTCTGGTGCGTATCTCGCCGTTTAATGCAGCGGGAAAAAGACAGACTTCTTTTGTATCCTGCGATGTGATGCCGGATATTGAGGAGGATCTGGATATTGAGATTGCAGATGACGATATCCGTATTGATACCTACCGGTCCAGTGGCGCCGGCGGGCAGCATATCAACAAGACCTCATCGGCAATCCGCATTACCCATTATCCTACAGGGATTGTGGTACAGTGCCAGAATGAGCGGTCCCAGCATATGAATAAGGACAAGGCAATGCAGATGCTGAAGGCGAAGCTGTTTATCTTAAAGCAGCAGGAGCAGCAGGAAAAGGCGAATGGCATTCGCGGGGAGTCGAAGGAGATCGGATGGGGAAGCCAGATCCGCTCTTATGTTATGCAGCCATATACAATGGTGAAGGATCACAGAACGAACGAAGAAATTTCAAATGTGCAGGGAGTGATGGATGGAAATATTGATCCGTTTATCAACGCATATCTTGCATGGATTACGAAAACGAATCATTAAGACAAAATGGATGGAGGACAATCATGGTAAAAGTTGGTGTATTAGGTTATGGAACAGTAGGATCCGGAGTAGTGGAGATTCTTGAAAAGAATAAGGACATCATTGCAAAGAGGGTGGGACAGGAGATTTCTGTGAAAGCAGTATTGGATCTGCGGGATTTTCCGGGAGACCCGGTAGAAAAGGTGCTGGTACACGATTTTGACATCGTTGCAAATGATCCGGAGATTTCTATTGTTGTAGAAACCATGGGAGGAGTTCATCCTGCCTATGAATTTGTAAAAACATGTCTGGAGAATGGAAAGAGCGTATGTACTTCCAATAAAGCACTTGTTGCAGCATATGGTCCGGAGCTTTTGGCACTGGCTGAGGAGAAGAGCATCAACTTCCTGTTTGAGGCAAGTGTCGGCGGCGGCATTCCGATCATCCGTCCATTGAAGACATCTCTGGCACCGGATGAGATTCTGGAGATTTCCGGTATTTTAAATGGTACTACCAACTATATTCTTACAGAAATGACAGAGAAGGGATCAGACTTTGATTCCGTATTAAAGGATGCACAGGACAAGGGATATGCAGAGAAGGATCCGACTGCAGATGTAGAGGGTTATGATGCATGTCGTAAGATTGCGATCCTGACTTCCCTGGCTTATGGAAAACAGCTTGATTTTGAGGATATCTACACAGAGGGTATCACCAGGATTACAGACAGAGATATTGCATATGCAAAGAAGATGGGAGCAAAGGTAAAGATCTTTGGTTCCAGCAAAAAGGTTGGTGACAAGGTGAGCGCTATGGTAGCTCCGCAGCTGATCTATCCGGAGCATCCTCTTTACAGCGTAGATGGTGTATTTAATGCGATCCTCGTAAAGGGTAATATGGTTGGAGACGTTATGTTCTATGGTCAGGGAGCCGGTAAGCTTGCTACTGCAAGTGCCGTTGTTTCTGATGTGATGGATGCTGCGAAGCATGCAGGTGTCAACATTATCACACTTTGGGATGCGGAGAAGCTTGATCTGGTGGCCGCAGAGGATGCAAGAAATGTATTCTTTGTACGTGTCAGCGGTATTAAGGCTCAGAAGTCCGAAAAGGTGAAGGAATTGTTTGGCAATGTGAAGATGGTAGATGCCGGATATGATGATGAGTTTGCTTTTGTAACGGAAGAGATGAGTGAGGGAGATTATGAGAAGGCTGCCGCACAACTTGACGGTGTGATCAATAAGATCCGTGTAGACCAGACAGGCCTTGCGTAAGCATTACATAAGAGGTGTCTGTGGATTCCTGTGATATTTGGGAAGCAGATTCTCTCCGGAATATATTAAGTTGTCGCGTAAAAATTGATAGAGAATGAGAGAAGCGACTGGTTACAGTCGCTTTCTTTTTGGAGTAATGTTATGAATATTCAGAAAAAAATAGCAGAGGAATTAAATATCAAGGAGTGGCAGGTTGAGGCAGTCATTAAGCTGATCGATGAGGGAAATACTATTCCGTTTATTGCCCGTTATCGTAAAGAGGCTCATGGTTCTCTGGATGATGAGCAGCTTCGTAACCTGTCAGAGAGACTGGCTTATCTGCGCAATCTTGAGGAGAAAAAGCAGCAGGTACTGGCAAGCATTGAGGAGCAGGGAAAGCTTACAGAGGAGCTCAAAAAGCAGATCTTAGAGGCGCAGACACAGGTAGTAGTCGATGATCTGTACCGTCCGTACCGCCCGAAGAGAAGAACGAGGGCTACCATTGCAAAAGAGAAAGGGCTGGATGGTCTGGCGCAGATTATTCTTGTGCAGGAAACCACAAAAAGTCTGGAGGAAGAAGCGCAGAGCTATCTTTCGGAGGAAAAGGGCGTAGAAACAGTAAAGGACGCGATTGATGGAGCCAGAGATATTATTGCAGAGCAGATTTCCGATGAGGCGGATTACAGAATGTATATCCGTAAGCTCACCATGGAGGAGGGAGTGATCACCTCTACTGCCAAGGATGAGAAGGAGCAGTCTGTTTATGAAATGTATTATGAATTTCAGGAGCAGGTCAGCAAGATTGCCGGTCACCGTGTGCTGGCACTGAACCGTGGTGAAAAAGAAAAAATGCTGGTGATCAGGCTGATCGCGCCGGAGGAACGCATATTACAGTATCTTCGCAAAAAAGTGATAACAGCAGAGAATGCCAATACAGAGCCGGTTCTGGCAGAAGCTGTGGAGGACAGTTATAAACGTCTGATCGCCCCGGCCATTGAGAGAGAGGTAAGAAATGAACTGACCGAGAAAGCAGAGGATGGAGCTATCCGTGTCTTTGGAAAGAATCTGGAACAGCTTTTGATGGCACCTCCGATCGCAGGCAAAACTGTATTGGGATGGGATCCGGCATTTCGTACCGGCTGTAAGCTGGCGGTGGTAGACCCTACGGGAAAGGTGTTGGACACAACAGTCATTTATCCGACGGCGCCACAAAATAAGGTGGACGAGGCAAAGAGAGTTGTTAAAAAGCTGATTGACCAGTATGACATTTCCCTGATCTCCGTGGGAAATGGAACGGCATCCAGAGAATCTGAGCAGATCATTGCTGAAATGTTAAAGGAGATCAAAAAGCCGGTACAGTATGTGATCGTAAATGAAGCAGGAGCTTCCGTATATTCTGCCAGCAAGCTTGCCACCGAGGAGTTCCCGAACTTTGATGTGGGTCAGAGAAGTGCCACATCTATTGCAAGACGTATTCAGGATCCTCTGGCAGAGTTAGTTAAGATTGATCCACAGTCCATTGGTGTGGGACAGTATCAGCATGATATGAACCAGAAAAAGCTGTCGGAGACACTGACAGGCGTGGTAGAGGATTGTGTAAATAAAGTTGGTGTTGATCTCAATACCGCATCGGCCTCTCTTCTGGAATACATTTCCGGAATTTCTAAAACGATTGCAAAAAATATCGTTACTTATCGCGAAGAGAACGGCAGATTTACCAGCAGAAAACAGCTTTTAAAAGTTGCAAAGCTTGGCCCGAAAGCCTTTGAACAGTGTGCAGGTTTTATGAGAATTCAGGGGGGAGATAATCCGCTGGATGCCACAAGTGTTCATCCGGAGTCCTATGAGGCAGCAGGACAGCTTTTAGAGAAGCTGGATATGACTATGGAAGAGGTGAAAAAACTTCAGGGAGAGCTTGCAAAGGCGAATACGGAAAAGCGCGGCGTTGCACCAAAGCCAAAGAAAAAGAAAGACTTTGTGGTTCGTAATACCAATTCTGCATTTGGCGCAGCTTTCGCTAAAGCGTTTGGAGACAGTCAGGTAGATCTTGCGGAGGATGCCCCGGCACCAAAGGAAAAGAGAGCCGGTGTGAAGGGGATTGCCGGCCGGATCCGGGACAAAAAGAAAATGGCCCAGGAGCTTGGAATCGGTGAGATCACTCTGGAGGATATTGTGAAGGAGTTAGAAAAGCCGGCGAGAGATCCGAGAGATGAAATGCCAAAGCCGATCCTTCGTACCGATGTGCTGGATATGAAAGACCTCAAGGAGGGAATGATCCTGAAGGGAACGGTGCGTAATGTCATTGACTTCGGTGCGTTTGTAGATATCGGCGTGCATCAGGATGGTCTTGTGCATATCTCCCAGTTGTCCAATAAGGGATTTGTTAAGCATCCGCTGGACGTAGTCAGTGTTGGAGACATTGTGGATGTAAAGGTTATGAGCGTAGATCTCAAAAAGCAGAGGATACAGCTTACAATGAAGTTGTAAATGATACAAAATAACTATTTTTTGCTTTTTTGCAGGAATATGTTATAATCATCTGGAAGGAGGAGTGCGTTGTGCTTTGAAAAATCAGAGGAGGTTTTTCATAAAGCTGACACAATTGCACGATAATATTAGTGGGAATATTTGGAAGACGCATTGATATAAAAGATGCCACAAAGACGACCTACAGCGATGAAGACCTGAGAAAACTGGATCTGAATTACCGTAACGAGTTTCAGATTGACCGGGAGAAGAGGATATACACACCATTTCGAAAGGAAATGCCGAGAGCCTGGCAGAGCCAGATCCGGGATATGGCATTCGAAAAGATTCTGGATGACCGTATTTTCAGCTTTCGTCATCTGCTGGTGATTCCCAACCCGTATGGTGCTTCGGTGCAGACAGCGATGCTGCTTTTTAATACTCCGAAGGAATACCGGGTCCGGTATCGTATTTTGGGAAAGTCGGAAGGAACAGATTTTGTGGGGGAGACCTGTATGACCACCAGACACCGTGTGCCGGTTCTGGGATTATATAAGGGATATACCAACAAGCTGATTCTGGAATTGATCGACGGTGATGGAGAGGTATACCAGAGAAGAGATTTAAGGATCTATACCAGGGATATTCCGCTGGGGCAGCAGAATATCGTAACAAAGGTAGAACATTCAGACGCCTCATGCTTTCCGTTTATTCTGGTCAACGGACTCCGGTTTAAGCCGGTGGTATTTGACCAAAACGGAGAAGTACGTTATTCTTTACAGATCAAGACAGATCAGACAGGTATGATTCCACTGGAAAATGGCAGATTTCTTTATGTGGATGCTACAGTAAACCGTGTTGGCTCCAATAGACAGAAACGGGCCTGCCAGTATCACGAAATGGACTATATGGGCAGGGTATACCAGACATATCTGCTGGATTATCCCATTGGACGTTATGCGGCGCAGAAGGAGGATTCCCTGTTTCTGCTGACGTCATCGGCGGAAGGATATGCAGATGATTGTATTATAGAACTGGACCGGAGCAGCGGAGAGATTCGAAAGAAATGTATGCTGGAGGCTTTGATCGGCGACAAATATAAGACAAACGGAAACTGGATCGTTGCAAGTGGAATGCAGTATGTACAGGGGCAGCTTATATTGACTATGAGGCGGTATCATACCGTGATCTCCATTGACTGGGAGAAGCAGTCGGTGAACTGGGTGCTGGCACCGGAGTCGATCTGGCGGGGAACCGTGCTTGAGGACAAGCTGCTGGCATCAGACAGCCAGGATCGTATGGACGGTTATATGCCGGAAAGTCCGGATATTTATGTGCAGGAGGATGGCCAGCTCCGGATCAGGTTGTACTGTATCCAAAATAAAGGAAATGTACCGGCGGAGGGAGCCGTATCCGATGATGATTCACGGATTGATTTTTATGAGATCGATCCGGAGAAGCATACATTTCATAAGCGGAGAAGTGTTGCAGTGGTGAAATCCCAGAGAGATGCCGGATGTGTTTACAGGGATCAGGAGGACAGAATTTTATCATTGTCCGGTATGCTTATGAGGCGCACGGAAAATCTCCGGGCGTGTATTGAGGAGCTGGACGGACAGACCGGCCGGATGATCAATCGTCTGCGTTTGTGTAAGAGATATCGAAGTGCATGGATATTTACGCCGGATATTGAAGCGTATTCTATTCCATTGAAGCATGATCTGAATGCCATAAAGGGCAGTCTGGAGCCGCCGGAGAAATATACCGGACAGCTGCCGGAGCCGGTACCGGAGAAGCTGAAAAAGAAAATTTTTGGCAATATCCGGGTGAGCGATACACTCTTTATGTTTGCTTTCGCAGCAGGAAGTGTCAGCAGGGTATATCTTATCGGTGAAAAGCATTCTTATGTGCAGGAGTTTTCAAATCTTGCACCCAAAAGACGAAAAGAAAGCTTTTGTATGACACTGGATCAATTGGAACTTGATGAGTATCAGGTTTATGTAGAAGTTGATAATCAGATCTACCATCTGAAAAATGAGATCAGAGTGGAGAGATCCCAAAAAGAAAAATAAATGGAGGAAAACAATGAATCAATTATCACATTTGGAGGAGTTGGAGGCTGAGGCGATTTACATTATGCGTGAAGTTGTAGCTGAGTGTGAAAAGCCGGTTATGTTGTATTCAATCGGAAAGGATAGTTCTGTAATGCTTCATCTTGCATTGAAAGCATTTTATCCGGAGAAGCCGCCTTTCCCATTTCTTCATGTGGATACCACATGGAAATTTCACGAAATGATAGAGTTCCGTGATAAAATGGCAAAGAAATACGACCTGGATATGCTTGTTTATACCAATCAGGAGGGTGTAAAGCAGGGAATCAATCCGTTTGATCATGGTTCTGCTTATACAGATATTATGAAAACACAGGCGTTGAAACAGGCACTGGATAAATACGAGTTCACAGCGGCATTTGGTGGTGGACGTCGTGACGAGGAGAAATCCCGTGCAAAGGAGCGTATCTTCTCCTTCCGTAATTCAGCACATGCATGGGATCCAAAGAATCAGCGTCCGGAAATGTGGAAGTTATACAATACAAAGCTGTTTAAGGGTGAAGAGGTACGTGTATTCCCTCTTTCTAACTGGACAGAGAAGGATATCTGGCAGTATATCCGTCAGGAGAATATCGAGATTCCATCCCTTTATTTTGCAAAAGAGCGTCCGGTAGTTTACCGTGATGGCAACATTATTATGGTGGATGATGACAGAATGCGTCTGAAACCGGGCGAAAAAGTAGAAATGAAGAAGGTTCGTTTCCGTACGTTAGGATGTTATCCACTGACCGGTGGTGTAGAGTCTGATGCAGAGACACTGGATGAGATCATTGAGGAGACATTGAGTGCAGTATCTTCCGAGAGAACCAGGCGTGTAATTGATAACGAGGCGGCAGGCAGCATGGAAAGAAGAAAGAGAGAGGGGTATTTCTAAGATGCAGAGTTTATTGAAATTTATTACTTGCGGTAGTGTAGATGATGGAAAGTCCACACTGATCGGACATATGCTTTATGATGCCAAGCTGATCTTTGCAGATCAGGAGAAGGCACTGGAGCTTGATAGTAAAGTGGGAAGTACCGGTGGTGCAATCGATTATTCTTTGCTGCTGGATGGTCTTATGGCAGAGCGTGAGCAGGGAATCACGATTGATGTGGCATATCGTTATTTCACCACAGAAAAGAGAAGCTTTATCGTGGCAGATACACCGGGTCATGAGGAGTATACCCGTAACATGGCCGTTGGAGCTTCTTTTGCAGATCTGGCCGTTATCCTTGTGGATGCATCCAAAGGTGTTCTGGTCCAGACAAGACGTCATACCCGTATCTGTGCATTAATGGGTATTAAGCATGTGGTATATGCTGTCAATAAAATGGATCTTATTGACTATGATGAAAATGAGTTTAAGAATATTGCCAAGCAGATCAAGATCATGACAGGAGAGTATGATTTTGAGACCATGCATATCATTCCGGTATCTGCAACAGTTGGTGACAATATTACCACAGAGTCCAAAAAGACACCTTGGTACAAGGGCGGTACTCTTCAGAATTATCTGGAGACCATCGATGTGACAGATCACTCCGATGAGAGCGGATTTGTTATGCCGGTACAGCGTGTCAGCCGTCCGGATCGTACCTTCCGTGGTTTCCAGGGAGAGGTTGAGGTCGGAGAGATCCATGTCGGAGATGAGATTACTTCCCTGCCAAGTGGTGAGACTGCTAAGGTCAAGAGCATTCTCAATACCAATAAGGAGGTTGACAATGCTTCCAAGGGACAGGCTGTGACCATTCAGCTTGACACAGAGATCGATGTATCCAGAGGATGTATGCTTTGCAAGGATGTAAACCTTCATACCAATAAAATGTTTACATCAACACTTCTCTGGATGGATGATAACAAGCTGGTAGCAGGAAAGAACTATTTCCTGAAGCTTGGCACCAAGATGGTTCCGGCTGTTGTTATGAACATCAAGTATAAGGTTGATGTCAATGAGGGTACTCATGTACAGACAGATAAGCTTTACAAGAACGAGATCGCTTGCTGTGATATCGCATGCTCTGATACGATCGTTTTTGATGAGTTCAAGCATCATAAGGAGCTTGGTGGTTTCGTATTGATCGATCGTATTACCAATATGACTTCTGCCTGTGGTGTAGTAGAGCATCCGCTTCGCCGTGACGATAACCTGACATGGCACAATATGGATGTTACAAGAGAGCTTCGGGCACAGCAGAAGGGACAGGAACCTAAGACAATCTGGATGACTGGTCTGTCAGGAGCCGGTAAGTCCACACTGATCAATGAAGTAGAAAAGAGACTTTTTGCAGAGGGCAAGCATACCATGCTTCTGGATGGAGATAATGTGCGTATGGGTCTGAATAAGAACCTTGGTTTCAAGGAGCAGGATCGTATCGAGAATATCCGTCGTGTGGCCGAGGTTGCAAAGCTTATGAATGATGCAGGTCTGATCACGCTGACCTCCTTCATTTCTCCATTTGCAAGTGACCGCCGTAGTGCAAGAGATATCATCGGTAATGACAATTTCATCGAGATCTATATCAGTACCCCTCTGGAGGAGTGTGAGAGAAGAGATGTCAAGGGTCTTTACAAGAGAGCCCGCAGTGGTGAGATTCCAAACTTCTCCGGCATTTCCAGCCCTTATGAGGCACCGGAGAATCCGGAAATTACCATTGATACCACAGGTATGACCATAGAAGAGTCTGTGGATTATCTGATGGAAGAATTAAAGAAATATATTTAATTGAAAAAATAGGTTGCAATATTCATAGTAATGTAGTATGATTAGTATTAAAACAATAAACAGAGGGTTTGGCTATTCGTATAGCCAAACCCCTTTGTAGTTAAAGATGTATATGATAAATAATATAATTCATAATGAATCATATAAAAAAATGTATAAATACGAAATAAATGAGAATTTTCCTGTGATGTATTAGTTGCAGAAGAATGGAGGATTTTTATGAACCTGGAAAAAGAACTCGCAGTAGCAAAAGAGGCAGCAGTAAAGGCAGGATATGCGATCATGGATGTTTACGAAAATGCAGAGGACATGCAGATCAGCTATAAGGATGGAGATATGCCGCTGACAGCAGCAGATAAAGCCTCAAACCGTATTATTGTGGATGCACTTAAGGAGGCGTTTCCGGAGTATGCGATCCTGTCAGAGGAGGAAAAGGATGATCTTTCCCGTCTGGACAATGATTATTGTTTTGTGGTGGATCCGTTGGATGGAACGAAGGAGTTTATTAAAAGAAACGGTCAGTTTACAGTAAATATTGCGTTATCTTATCAGCATAAATCAGTAATGGGTGTGATCTATGTACCGGTGACCGGAGAGCTTTATTATGCAGCACAGGGACAGGGGGCTTATCTGGATACGAAGGATGAGACAGGAAAGAAGCTTCAGGTTTCCGGCTGTACAGATATTCACGAGCTTCGTATGGTGATGAGTAGTTCCCATGGCTGTGAGCAGATGGACAAGCTGTTAGAAAAGTACAAAATCAGTAATTTTGTCAAAATGGGAAGCTCTCTGAAGGGATGTGTTGTAGCGAAGGGCGAGGCTGAGGTATATTACCGGTTTAACCCTACAATGGAGTGGGATACTGCAGCGATGCAGTGTATCGTGGAGGAGGCCGGTGCGATCTTCCGGCAGATGGATGATACTCCGATGCTTTATAACCGGGAAGACAGCCTAAATGCAAAGGGATTTTATATTATTAATTCTCAGGACAATAAATTAGTACTGGATTAAGAAAAAGAAAGGGAGGCATACAACCATGAAAGAAAAAGAAAATAAAAAAAGTTTTAAGAGTGAGTTTGGTATGATGCTGGCCCTTTTAAAAATCGGTTTTATCGGTTTCGGCGGTGGAAGTGCCCTGATTCCAGTCATTGAGAAGGAAGTGGTCGAGGAACGTGGTCTTGTTACCGAGGAGGAGTTCGATAAGGATGTTCTGGTGGCAAGTATCACACCGGGGGCTCTTCCGATGGAGATATCTACAGGTCTCGGAAAACGGGCATATGGTGTGGGTGGCATGATCGCCTCCGCACTGATGCTGGCGTTCCCGGGAGCTTTGATCACGGTGGCAATGCTTGTGGCAATGTCGCGTCTTCATTCGGGGATTTTGACACAGATTGAGATTTTGTCCATTGGTATTTCTGCTTTTATCGCATGCCTTCTGACAGAATATTCCAGAAAGACATTGGCAGAGGCAAGAGCAGAGAGTAAGGGACGATGGAAAAGAGCAGTTGTGATCCTGGCAGGTGTTTTTCTGCTGACCTGCGGTAAAGCAATCTATGGTATATTAGGGCTTGAAGGGACGCCGTTAATTCATTTGTCGACACTGCAGGTGCTGGGTGTGTCTATGTTTGGTATTTTATATACCCACTGTAAATTCAATCCGAAGAATTTAGCGATATCCGGTGGATTGATCCTGGGATATATTGCATGCCTGAGTTTTGATATTCCTTACGAGCAGTACATCTGCAATGGGTTGAAGTTTGCCATGATCATTTTGGCAGTCTGGGGGCTTGTGCGCAGTATTCTGGAGGACGGGCAGAAGAAAAAGGTATCTCCGAAGAAAATGCTTCAGGAAGAGGCTGCGTGGATCCTGTTTTTTGTGGTACTTTCCGTTCCGGCAATCCTTTATGGCGGCAACGTTCCGGAATTTCTG
>ENA-UOJI01001442-UOJI01001442.1-human-gut-metagenome-genome-assembly--contig:-P79-NODE-1442-length-15445-cov-8.481871_pt1 | contig 15445 bp, 14 predicted proteins | sample MGYA00242346_ERZ723893 | MGnify/ENA metagenome assembly ERZ723893 | reverse complement strand
GGAAAGCCTTGATTGTTTCACCATATCAAATTTTACAGCAGCGCCATCACAGCGTCGGCGTACTGTGCGGCAGTGGCCGCAGTACCGTCGCTCTTGACCTCAACTTTGCACTCCGCCATGGCCTTTTCCAGACGCGCGGCGGCATCGGCGCGGCAGATGTGGCGGAGCAGCATGGCGGCAGCCTTGATGATGCTGGCCGGGTTGGCGTAATCCCCCATGCCCCGCTCGATCATCCGGGGGGCGGAGCCGTGGATCGCCTCGAACATGGCATAGCGGTCGCCCACGTTGGCGCTGCCCGCCGTACCCACGCCGCCCTGAATCTGGGCAGCCTCGTCGGTGATGATATCGCCGTAGAGGTTGGGCAGCAGCACCACTTGGAACTGCTCCCGCAGCGGCTCCTTCAGCAGATTCGCCGTCATGATGTCGATGTAGTAATCGTCCACGGTGATGCCGGGATAGTCGGCAGCGACCTCATGGCAGATGGCAGTGAATTTTCCGTCGGTCTTCTTCATGATGTTGGCCTTGGTGACCACCGCCACATGGGTCTTGCCGTTGTTTTTGGCGTAGTCAAAGGCGGCTCTGGCAATGCGGCGGGTGCCCAGATCGGTAGTCACCTTGAAGTCCACCGCCATGCCGGGCAGCTCCACGCCCCGGCTGCCCAGAACGTACTCGCCCTCGGTATTCTCCCGGAAGAACATCCAGTCGATGTTCTTTTCGGGGATACTCACGGGACGGCAGTTGGCGTACAGATCCAGCTCCCGGCGCATGGCCACGTTGGCGCTCTCCATCTTGCCGCCCATGGGGGTGGTGGTGGGGCCTTTCAGCAGCACGTCGCAGGTCTTGATCTCCGCCAGAACGTCGTCGGGAATGGCCTTGCCGCAGGCCATGCGGTTCTCAATGGTCAGGCCCTCGATCTGCTTGATGACGATGGAACCGGCTGCGATTTCCTCCGCCAGCAGCTTTTCCAGCACACGGGTGGCCTGCGCCGTGATGACGGGGCCGATGCCGTCGCCGTCAATGACGCCGATGGTAACCTGCTTCTTGGTGGAAAAATCCGTCTTTTCTCCATTCATGTTCCGGATTCTGTCCAGCTGCTCCTCCAGCAGCTTCTGGAACGCCTCACAGGCAAGTGTAATTTCCTTCATTATTGTCCGCCCTCCTTTGTGTAGTTCAGCAGTCCGCCTGCCATCAGAATCGCCCTTTGACGCTCCGTCAGAGCGCAGTTTACATAAAACTTGAAGCCATCATCAGCAGTGACCGCGAGTCTCCCCTGCTCCATGCCGCTGGCAATATCCGAAATGGTCAGAACAGCATCCTGATTCAGCTTGTCGTAGTCCTCCGGGTTTTCAAAGGTCACCGGCAGAATGCCCGCGTTGATCAGGTTCGCCACATGGATTCTGGCGAAGGACTTGGCGATGACGCACCGGATGCCCAAGTACATGGGCACCAGCGCCGCGTGCTCCCGGGAGGAACCCTGCCCGTAGTTGCTGCCGCCCACGACGATGCCGTCTCCCGCCGCCTTGGCTCTCTCGGCGAAGGTGGGGTCGCAGACCTCGAAGCAGAACTTGCTCAGGTAAGGGATGTTCGACCGATAGGGCAGGATCTTTGCGCCGGCGGGCATGATGTGGTCGGTGGTGATGTTGTCGCCCACTTTCAGCACCAGCTTCGCCGTCAGGCTGTCGGCAAAGGGCTTGCTCTTGGGGAATTCCTTGATGTTGGGGCCGCGAAGCACTTCGGCGTCCGCCGCCTTGTCCGCGGGGAGAGGCGGCAGCACGGTGGAGTCGTTCACAAGGAATTTCTCCGGCATGGTCACGTGCAGGGGCTGGTCAATGGTGGTCGGGTCGGTGATGTACCCCGTCAGGGCAGAGGCCACGGCGGTTTCGGGGGAAACCAGATACACCTGCCCGTCCCGTGTTCCGGAACGGCCCAGGAAATTCCGGTTGAAGGTTCTCAGGGAAACGCCGCCGGAGTTTGGCGAGAAGCCCATGCCGATGCAGGGGCCGCAGGCGCATTCCAGCAGCCGCGCGCCGCTGGCGAGAATGTCTGACAGGGCGCCGCAGTCGCTGAGCATGGTCAGCACCTGCCGGGAGCCGGGGGACACGGACAGGCTGACAGAGGGGTGAATGGTCTTGCCCTTCAGCATGGCGGCGACCTTGAGCATGTCGTACAGGGAGGAATTGGTGCAGGAGCCGATGCATACCTGATCGACCTTCACGTCTTTCAGCGTCTCCACGGCCACCACGTTGTCCGGGCTGTGGGGACAGGCGATCATGGGCTTGAGAGTGCCAAGATCAATGTCGATAATCTTATCGTACTCCGCGTCCAGGTCGCTGGACAGGGGAACGTAGTCCTCTTCCCTGCCCTGCGCGGCCAGAAACTTTCTCGTGACCTCGTCGGAGGGGAAAATGGAGGTGGTCGCGCCCAGCTCGGTCCCCATGTTGGTGATGGTGCCCCGCTCCGGGACGGACAGGGTGGCAATGCCCTCGCCGCCCCACTCGATGATCGCGCCCACGCCGCCCTTGACGGAGAGGATGCGCAGCAGCTCCAGAGATACGTCTTTGGCGGTGACGTAGGGTCTGAGCCTGCCCGTCAGGTTCACCTTGTACATTTTGGGCATGGTGATATAATACGCGCCGCCGCCCATGGCCACCGCCACGTCCAGTCCGCCCGCGCCGAAGGCCAGCATACCGATGCCGCCGCCGGTGGGAGTATGGCTGTCAGAACCGATGAGGGTCTTGCCGGGCTTGCCGAAACGCTCCAGATGCACCTGATGGCAGATGCCGTTGCCGGGGCGGGAGAAATACACGCCGTGCTTTGCGGTGACGGTCTGCAAATAGCGGTGGTCGTCGCTGTTCTCAAAGCCGCACTGGAGGGTGTTGTGATCGACGTAGGCGATGCTCATTTCCGTTTTCACTCTGGGAATACCCATGGTCTCGAATTCCAGATAGGCCATGGTGCCGGTGGCGTCCTGCGTCAGGGTCTGGTCGATGCGCAGCGCCACCTCGCTGCCGGGGGTCATGTCCCCGGAGACCAGATGGGACGCAATGATTTTCTGTGCGATTGTCTTACCCATGATTTTTGAATCCTCCCAACATGTGCTTTTTCGCGTTTTCGATATGCTTTGCCATGAGGCTCTCCGCAAGGTCGGCGTTGCCGGAAGCCATGGCGTCCAGAATTGCCCTGTGTTCCTTCCGGGTGTTGATGGTGCGGGACCAGTCCTCCATGGAGATGCGGCGGTAGCGCCGGGTCTTCCGGTGCAGGGGGAGCAGCGTGTCCACGATGACGGTACGCTTGCTCAAGTAGCAGATCGTGTCGTGGAACTGTTCATCCACCTGCCGCAGAAGCTCGGCGTCTCCCTTGTCAAAGTAAAAATCCTGCAGGTCGGCGATGTGGGTCAGTTGGGCAAGCCCCTCGGGAGTCATGTTCTTCGTTGCGTAGTAGGCGGCAAGCCCCTCGATGCGCTGGCGGATGTTCATGATGTCCTCCAGATCTTCCTCGGTGATGCCCACCACCCGGGAGCCTTTGCCGGTGTCCTCAATGAGCCGCTCCTGTTCCAGACGGCGCAGCGCCTCCCGGATGGGGGTGCGGCTGACGCCCAGCTGATCGACCAGCTTCAGTTCCGTCAGTATCTCGCCCCGGGGGTAGACGCCCTGAATGATGTCGTTCTCCAGCTTCTCGAACACCTGATCCGCCAGAGACGTGGTTTTGAACTGATTCATATTCTTTTCCTTACCCTCTTTCAGCAAAGTCAGGGGCAAGCTGCCGTATTTTCTCTTTCAGCTCCCGTTCTGTCATGACCGTCTGGCGGCCGTCCTCATACTGCTGGTCTACCCATTCCTTCATGGCGATCACCAGCGGCGACTTTTTGTCCAGCTTCTCGCCGTCTTCCAGACCGTAGGTCTGGTTGATCCAGTAGGCGATGCCCGCAAGGCCGGAGGTTTTGCTGATCTGCACCGTGGCGGGCTTGTTCAGGATTTTCTTGGTATCGAAAATGGTGTAGATTTCCTCGTCCTTCATCAGGCCGTCGGCGTGGACGCCCGCCCGGGTGACGTTGAAAGCGCTGCCCACAAAGGGCGTCATGGGCGGGATATTGTAGCCAATCTCGTTTTTGAAGTAATCGGCGATCTCGGTGATGACCGTGGTGTCCATGCCGTCAAGCGACCCACGCAGGGACGCATATTCAAACACCATGGCTTCCAGCGGCACATTGCCCGTCCGCTCGCCGATGCCGAGCAGGGAGCAGTTGACCGCGCAGGCACCGTAGAGCCACGCCGTGGAGGCGTTGGCCACGCCCTTGTAGAAATCGTTGTGGCCGTGCCATTCCAGATGCTCGCTGGGGACGTCGGAATAGTGCTGCAAGCCGTAGATAATGCCCGCCACGCTTCGCGGCAGCGCCGCTTCGGTAAAGGGAACGCCGTAGCCCATGGTATCGCAGGCGCGAATCTTCACCGGCACCCCCGCTTCCCGGCTCAGCCGCTGCAATTCGTTGACGAAGGGCACCACGAAGCCGTAGAAGTCCGCCCGGGTGATGTCCTCCAGATGGCAGCGGGGAATGACTCCGGCATTGAAGGCTTCCTTCACCGTGGCAAGGTAATAGTCCATGGCCTGTTTTCTCGTCATCTTCATTTTCTTGAAGATGTGGTAGTCCGAGCAGGAGACCAGAATGCCGGTTTCCTTAATGCCAAGGTCATGCACCAGCTGGAAGTCTTCCTTTGTCGCCCGAATCCAGCTGGTGATCTCCGGGAATTTGAGGTCCAGCGCCATGCACTTTTCGATGGCCTCCCGGTCTTTTTTGCTGTAGATGAAAAATTCCGTCTGGCGGATGATGCCGTAGGGGCCGCCCAGCTTGCTCAGCAGCTTGTAGATGTTTACGATCTGGTCAACGGAATACGGCTCCACGGACTGCTGACCATCCCGCAGGGAGGTGTCCGTGATCCAGATCTCCTCAGGCATGGACATGGGCACCCGGCGGTGGTTGAACGCCACCTTGGGAATGGTGCCGTAGGAATACACATCCCGCTGCAAATTCGGTTCCGCCACATCCTGAAGGGAGTATTTGTAGGATTTCTGCTCCAACAGGTTGGTCTTACTGGAAATCTCTAGCATAGAGGAAGCCCCTTTCCGCTTTCTTGTCTTAATGTATACAATTATACAACTGTACATTTATCTGTCAATGCACAAATACAGCAAAAAAGCGGTCTGCCGCAGCAGACCGTTTGGTAATCTTTTTTCTTAGCCAAGCATCACGTCCAGAAGCATCATCACAGCAAAGCCCAGAATGATGCCCATGGTGGCGCAGTAGGGCTGCTCTTTCTGATTCTGCTGACACTCCGGTATCAGCTCATGTACCGCAACCAGAATCATCGCCCCGGCGGCAAAGGCAAGGGCATAAGGCAGGATCGCTTCCACCGTCACCACCAGCAGCGCGCCGATCACCCCGGAAACCGGCTCCACCAGACCGGAAGCCTGCCCCAGCAGGAAGCTTCTGCGCCGGGAGTAGCCCTCCCGCCGCAGCGGCACGGACACCGCCGCCCCCTCCGGGAAATTCTGCAAGCCGATGCCCACGGCAATGGACACCGCCCCCATCAGCCCATCCGGGCTTGCGCCGGTCCCCAGCGCCCCGAAGGCCACGCCCACGGCAAGCCCCTCGGGGATATTGTGAAGGGTGATGGAAAGCACCAGCATGATAATGCGGTTCATACGTTCTCCGGGCATTCCCATGCCCGCTCTTTTTCTGGCAAAGCAGACGGCCTTATCCGACCCCCACAGGAACAGCGCCCCCAGCAGGAACCCGGATACCGCCACAAGCCAGGCAGGGGTATTTCCCGCGGCTTCCGCCCGCTGGATGGCGGGCTGTAACAGCGACCAGAAGCTGGCCGCGATCATCACGCCGGCAGAAAAGCCCAACATAAGATTCAGCGCTCTGGCACTGGGGGATTTGAAAAAGACCACCGTGGCAGCGCCAAGTGCCGTCACAAACCAAGTCCCCAGTGTCGCCGCCAGCGCCAACCAGACATAATGTTCCACATCGCACCTCCCGTAACCATTATAGTATCCGGGGGGCGATTCGGTGCGTGCGTTTGTCGAAAAAAACGTTTACACTACTTTTCCAGCCTGGAAATCAGCGCCGTGCCGTTTTCCCGCAGCCATTTCCGCCGGATTTCATAATCCGGTGAGACATGCTCGACCTCTGCCCAGAAGCGGGCGGAGTGGTTCATCTCCTTCCGGTGGCACAGCTCGTGGACGACCACGTAGTCCAGCACCTCCGGCGGCGTGAGCATCAGCAGGCAGTTAAAGTTGAGATTTCCCTTACTGCTGCAGCTTCCCCACAGGGTATGCTGGCTGCGGATGGTGATTCTGCCGTAGGTCACGCCCACCAGTGGGGCAAAATAGGCGACCCGTTCCGGTACTGTTTGCCGCGCCTGACTGGCAAGCGCCTGTAGCTGCCCGTCCGAAAAAACAGGAAGCCGCGCCGCGGCGGTCTGCTTTTCCAGATGCTTTTCAATCCAGCCGGATTTGCTTTCCACAAATCGCCGGATATCCCCATTGGACATCCGCCTTGGGCATCGCACCAGCACCTCGCCCCCGGGGATGATCTGCAGGGAAACGGTTCTGCGGCTGCTGCGGATAACGCGGTATGGGATATTGTATTTTTCCACTTTATCGTTCATAATTCCTTCAAATAATCTCATTTTACTCCGTTTCCAGAATTTACAGCTTGAAAATTGATTACGAATCGGTTACAATCCTTTTGTCTTCGCGAGGCAAATACTGAAACAGGAGGTTGGCAAGATGTTCTTTTTTAATTGCAACACCAACAATTCTGATTGCAGCTCCATTTGGCAGCTGCTGAGCCGTCTGTGCGGTTTCGGCTGCTGAGGAAATTTTGTGGCCTTGGGCGATCCCGTGTTCCACGGGGTCGCCTTTATCAAATCCAAAACGCAGTACCGGTGATATTCCGGTACTGCGTTTTCTAGCGTTATACCCCGCCGCGGATCTCCAGCAGCTTGCCCTTGAGGTCGTTCTCCATTTTTGCCATTTCCGCTTCGGCGGCAATGCGCTTCTCCCGGCCTTCGGACTGGATCTTCATTACGTCGTCCAGCGTCTGGATCAGCTCGGCGTTGGTCTTTTTCAGGGTTTCGATGTCCACAATGCCCCGCTCGGCTTCCTTCGCGGTCTCCACGGACGCCATGTGCAGCTTCTCGGCGTTCTGTTTCAGCAGGGCGTTGGTGATGTCGTTGACCTGACGCTGCGCCTGCGCGGCCTCGTTGGAATGGGCAATGCCCAGCGCCAGAACCATCTGGTTCTTCCACAGGGGGATGGTGTTCATCAGCGTGGTCTGAATCTTCTCCACCATCACATTGTCGTTGTTCTGGATCATGCGGATCTGGGGCGCGGTCTGGATGGAAATGGTGCGGGTCAGCTCCAGATCATAGATCTTCTTCTCAAACCGATTGCACTTGTCCGCCAGGTCTTTTGCCGCCTGCGCGTCCTCCGCAAGTCCGGTGGCCTGCGCCGTGGCTTCCAGCTCTTTCAGCTTGCCTTCCCGTACCTCCTGGAGCTTCTTCTTGCCCGCCAGAATGTACATGGTCAGCTCCTTGAAGTAGGCAAGGTTCTGCTCGTACATCTTATCCAGCATCGCGGAATCCTTCAGCAGCCGTACCTGATGCTGCTGGAGTGCGTCGCCAATCTTCTCCACATTGACCTCTGCCTTGGCGTAGCGGCTCTTCATGACCTCCAGCTTGTTCGCCTGCTTGCGGAAGAAGCCGAAGAAGCCCTTTTCCTCCTCGGCGTCGAAGCCTTTCAGCTCGCCCACCACGTTGACGATCAAGTCGCCCACCTCGCCCAAATCCTGCGTGCGCACATTGGCGAGGGCAGCGTCGGAGAAATCGGCCATCTTCTTCTGGGTGCCCGCGCCGTACTGCAAGATCTGGGCGGTGTTCTCCACGTCGATCTTCTGGGCAAAATCATTGACCATCTGCTGCTCCTGGGGCGTCAGCACCGGCTCGGCAACCTTGGGCTGCTGTAACTGCGTCTCCTCGGCCACGACCAGCTTGGGCGTGTTATCCAGCTCCGGCTCCAGAGTCAGGCTGGGAATGGGGGCGGATTCGTTCATATCTTTGTATTCTGCGTCCATAATTGATCTCCTCTTCCAGTAATATGGTTATTTCTTACAGCGTCTGCTGTTTCTTCACTTGGGACAGGCCGTCCTCCGTCAGTCCCTCCTGCGCGAGCAGGGTGTTGAGGACGGAAATGTCGCTGGAAACGTCCATGGCGGAATCCCGGAACAGGTCGTCCAGCAGCTTCTCAAAGGCCAGATTCAGCGTATCCAGCGTGGCCTCAATTTCCTTCTTGGAAGCCTGAATGTTTTCCCCCTGCACGGGCTGGGCGTCCATGTCCGCGTAGGCGTTCAGGAGCTTCACCGTCATGGGCAGGTAGTAGTCCATCAGCTTCTTCAGGTCGGGGACCACCTCCGGATGCGCCTCCGCCCGCTCAAAGATACGGCGGACGATCAGCTCCATCCGGGAGATTTTCTCAGAAATTTCCTCCCCGGGAATGGCGTCGTTGCAGGCGCGTATCTGGGCGATGAAGGCGTTGCCCCGATCCAGAACCTCCTGTACCTGTGGGTCATGGGGGCTGGACACCTTCGGGGCGCTGGCGGCGGCTTCCTGCCGCTGACGTTCTTCCAGAGCCAGACGGCTCTGCTCATAATGCTGGTAGGTCTCGTCGCTGGTGATGAGGCAGGTTTCCTCCCTGTCCATATGCCCTTCCAGAAACAGCCCCTTGTTGATCATCTTCTGCAATTCCCTGCGGACGAACTTCACGTTCTTTCCAACGCTCCGCGCCAGCCGCTCCAGCGTGCAATGAGTGCTCTCCCCAAGGGTTCTTTTGTACATCTTGAACCGGCTGACCCATCCCAGCTTGCGGATGCCGCTGACGATCAGCCACGTTCCGGCAACGACGCCGCCAACCGTGATCACGGTAGACGCAATCCCCAGACCAATTCCCATGATCAGCCTGACCAGCAGGGAAATAAGCGATATGAACCCGGTGAGCAGCGCCAGACCGCCGCCTACGATCTTCACCAGTCCTACGGCAGTCTCGCCGCCGGTTCCGGCATAAAGCACGGGAAGGCCTTTCTTTTCCTCCACGACCGTGGCCTCGACCTCCCGGTAAACGGGTCTGGCAGGCGGAGTCGTGGGACGGGCGGCGGCTTCCATCGCCTTGCGGACGGCTTCGCTCCCCATATCTACGGCCTTGCCCACGGCCTGACTGACCGTCTGGTTCAGCTTCTGAAAGTCCCGGGCATTGACGGCTCTGTCCACAATGTCCTGAATGCTTCTTCCAAGATCGTCCCAGTCCTGATTTTTATTTGCCATACGATCCTCTCCAAAAAATATTCTCTATCATTATAGCGTGATTCCGCGAAAAAAACAAGCGCTATGCAAAAAATAAGCAGTTCTTCCCCGTCACCGCAAAAATCGTTTCCCCGCCTTTCTACCGTTCAGCGGTCAAAAATGACCGTTGAACGGATTTTTCAACATTTTTGGTTTCTTTTATGATATAGTGTAAACACAAGGAGGTGCCCCATGAGATTCAAGCTGGCTATTGATAAAACGCAGGAGGAAACGGTGGTCGCCACCGTCCATGAGCGCAGCTGTCTTACCGACGAAATGGAGCTTCTTGTCCTGCAGCATGACGGCTCTGACCGGATCGCGGCGTACACAGAGGACGGTATGCGGATGCTCCCCTTCTCCGATATCGAGTGCATCACCGTTCTGGACGGGAAGACCTATGCCGTTACACGCAGCGGCGAACGCTGCCGCTTAAAGCTGCGGCTGTACGAGCTGGAAGCCATGCTTCCGGCGTCCTTCATCCGCATCAACAAATCGGCGCTTGCCAACGAAGCCCACTTGGAGCGCTTCACCGCTTCCTTCAACGGCGCGGTGGACGCCGTCTTCCGAAGCGGCTACCGGGAATATGTTTCCCGGCGGTGCTTCGCGGAAATCAAAAGGAGGTACGATCACGTATGAAGCAATATTGTCTGACATTTCTGAAACGAGGTCTGCTGGCCGCATCCGGCGGGCCGCTGATCCTCGCCATGATCTACGGCATTCTGGGCGCCAACGGGCAGGTCACTTCCCTCGCCCCCGGAGAGGTCTGCATGGGGATCGTGACCGTGACGCTGCTGGCCTTCATCGCGGCGGGCATCGGCGTCGTCTATCAGATTGAGCGTCTGCCGCTGCTCTCCGCTACGGCAATTCACGCCGGAGCGCTGTATCTGGATTATCTGCTGATCTATCTGCTGAACAACTGGATCCCCCGGGACTGGGCATTTATCGGCGTCTTTACCCTATGCTTCGCGGTGGGCTACGCCCTGATCTGGGGAATCATTCTGCTTTCCATCCGGCACAGAACCAACCGTATCAACCGCCATCTGCGGGGAGGAAAATCATGAGAAAACCGTTTCTTGACAATCTGCGCTACGGCATCGTGCTGTCCGTCGCAGTGTATCACGTATTTTACCAGTTCAACAGCGTCGGGGTCATCACAAACGTGGTCATCCCCGGCATTCCGGCGCTGGACGCGCCGCTGTACGTGCTGTACCCATGGTTCATGGCGGCGCTTTTCATGATCTCCGGCATCTGCGCCCGGTACAGTCTGGAAAAGCAGACGGGAAAGCAATACCTGAAAGGCAAAGTCCGCCGCCAACTGATTCCCTCCATCGCCATTATTTTCCTCATCGGGTGGAGCACCGGCTGGGTCACCGACCAGTACGCAAACATTTTTGGCGGCGGTCAGGTTCCGGGGTTTGCCAAATATCTTGTGTGGTGCATGTCCGGCATCGGGGTACTGTGGTTTCTCCACGAGCTGCTACTGTGCGAGGTGGTGCTGGTGCTGATTCGGAAGCTGGACAAAAAAGACCGGCTGTGGCAGCTGGGCGGCAAGGCGAATTTCCCCGTCATCTGCCTTCTGGTGCTCGGCATGTGGGGCAGCGCCTATATCCTGAACACTCCTGTGATAGAGGTCTACCGCAACGGTTTCTACCTGTTCTGCTTCCTCGCGGGCTACATTCTGTTCTCCCACGAACAGATCCAGTCCCTGCTCGCCAAATGGGCACCCTGTATGCTTGCCGTGAGCGGCGTGCTGGCCGTCGTCTACACGGTGCATTTCTGGGGACAGAATTACGCGGCTCTCATCAATCTGAAAGCCCCGCTTACCAATCTCTATGCGTGGTTTGCCTGCCTTGGGGTGCTGGGCGCGGGAAAACGGTGGCTGGATAAGGAGACTGCCTTCACCCGCTGCATGGCAAGCCGCAGCTTCGGCATCTACGTCCTGCACAACCCCCTGCTGGTGCTGCTGGCTTGGGCGATGGATAAGCTGCTCCATTTCCCCGTGTGGAGCATGTATCTGCTTCTGCCGGTGCTGCTGGCGCTGCTCCTGCCGCCGTTGATCGCGCTTATCAAGCGCATTCCCGTCCTGCGCACATTGGTGCTGGGCGAAAAATAAAAAATCCGCGCCACGGTTCATGCAAACCGTGGCGCGGCGCTTTTTGGGGTTACTCGATGCAGATGCGGTTGTTCTCGGGCAGCTTCTTCTGTCCGGCCTTCGGCACATCCAGCGTCAGGATACCGTTCTCAAACTTGGCGGACACCTCTTCGGGCTTCACATCGCCCACGTAGAAGCTGCGGCTCATGGAACCGGCGTAACGCTCCCGGCGGATGTAGCGACCCTTCTTGTCCTCCTCATCCTTATCAAGACCCTTTGCGGCCTGAATGGTCAGGTAGCCATTGCTCAGGTCAATGCTGATCTCGTCCTTCTTGAAGCCGGGCAGATCGACCGCCAGCTCATAGCCGTCTTCCTTCTCCCGGATATCGGTCTTCATCAAATTCTTGGCGTGCTTGCCATACAGGGGGCTGCGACCCTCCGAGACGTTCATCATGCCAAAGGGATCGTTAAAGAAATCATCAAACAAATCTTCTCCAAAAATGCTGGGCAACATAAGTCATTCCTCCATTCAAATCTTCTATGTTCCCTGCGGAGGGGCTTTCTTTTTTTCGTCCCTCTTTTTGGTACGCCTACACTATACCACGATTTTTAGCACTGTCAAGGTCTGAGTTCTAAAGTTCATAAAAAGATAAAAATGCGTTCACAAAATATGCGATTTCTCCGGCAGATATCCGGAAACCTCCCCGTAGAACGAGAAAAGCGAAAGGAACCCCCTTTCGCTTTTCCCGCTTTTCTATACCAGCGGCGCAAACAGCCGAAGAATGCACTGCCAAATCCGCAGAATTGCCCCGCTTCCGGTGCTGTAGCGCTGAGTGACCTCGGTACACTGGGAGAACAACACGTCAAAATCCCGCGCCATGTCGCCAATCGCGTCACAGCCGTAGAGCAGAACGTCGTTCTCGAAATGGTGATACAGGCTCCGGTAGTCAAAGTTCGAGCTGCCTATGGAGGCGATCTTCCCGTCGCACAGGCACTGCTTTGCATGGCAGAAGCCCGGCGTATACTCGAAAATCCGCACGCCCTGCCGGGCAAGGCCGGAATAATAGGAGCGGGTGATGGCAAATACCACTTTTTTGTCCGGAATTCCCGGCGTAATGATCCGCACGTCCACACCCCGTTTGGCCGCAAGGCGCAGCGCCCGGCTCATTTCGTCGGTGATGATCAGGTACGGTGTAGTGATATACAGCGTCTTTTCCGCCTGAGCGATCAGATTCAGATAGACATTTTCCGCCGTGCGCTCCTCCGACAGCGGGTTATCGTTGAAGGGCTGCACGAACCCCTCCGACGTTACCTTGTGACAGATGTTGAGGTAGCGTGCGAAGTCCTCGTCTTCCTTGGTCGTCACGTTCCACAGCTCAAAAAACGACGCCGTCAGGCTCCGGACCGCCTCGCCCTCCAGCCGAAGGCCGGTGTCCTTCCACACCCCGTAGGGCCGGGCACGGCCAAAGTATTCGTCCGAAAGGTTGTAGCCGCCGATATAGCCCACCTTGCCGTCGATGACCGTAGTCTTCCGGTGATCCCGGTGGTTCAGGAACAGGTTAACCACCGGCACGGCAGGGTTGAACACCCGGCAGCGGATGCCGTCCTCGCTCAGCCCTCTGGCAAAGCGCAGATTTACAAAGCCAAGGCTGCCGATGTCGTCGTACATCAGCCGCACCTCGACCCCCTGACGCGCCTTGCGTACCAAAATTTCCCGTATCTCCTGAAAGGCCGAATTGTCCGCCACGATGAAATATTCCATGAAGATGAATTTCTCGGCCTTTTCCAGATCCGCTTTCATGGCTTCCAGCGTTTCCGCCCCGTCGCCCAGATAGCGGACGCTGGTATTTTCGTACACAGGCCAGTTTTCATGGACGGAAAGATAGTGAAACTGGTTGCCGGCAGCGCGGTTTTCCGATTCCAGCCGCGCCAGAACCGCCCCGTCCTGGGGAAGGCTCCCATCCATTTTCTCCCGGAAGCGGCGGATACGCTTCCCCGCCCTGCCCGGGTCGCCCAGAATGTCGAACAGCAGAAACAGGCTCAGGCCCATCACCGGAGCCGCCAGAATCAGCATGATCCACGGCATTTTCATGGCAGTAGAAGTGTGTCTGCCGTACAGGCGAAGCACCACCACGATGCTCAACAGGTTGACGCACGCGGATATCCAAGCGGAGTGGGCGTTCAGCTTCACCGCCATTACGATCAGCCAGACGACCTGAATGATAATGGTCAGCCCCACAAACGCGATTCTTGGGATACTGTTGCGTTTGCGTTTGTGCTCTCTGCTCATTCCGCACCTCCTTTTTCCTTCTCTTCGTTCTCCTCGTCCAGTTCCCGCCAGAGCTCGTCTGCCCGCCGTTGGTTCTCCATCGCCACGTCAATGCCCTCGGTGCTGTCCTTGCTGAAAATGATCCGCAGCGTCAGGATGATCAGCCGGATGTCCAGCAGCGGCGAATAGTTTTCAATATACATCATGTCCAGACGCAGCTTGTCGTAGGCGCTGGTGTTGTATTTTCCGTAGATCTGGGCATAGCCCGTCAGGCCGCCCCGCACCTTCAGACGGTAGCAGAATTCCGGAATTTCCTTGGAAATCTCGTCCGCGAGGCACTTTCTCTCCGGCCGGGGGCCGACGATGCTCATGTCACCTTTCAAAATGTTGATCAGCTGGGGCAACTCGTCCAGACGGGCGGCACGGATGACCTTGCCCACCTTCGTGATTCTGGGGTCGTCCTCCGAGGCCAGCACCGCGCCGGCGTATTTTTCCGCGTCCACGATCATGCTGCGGAACTTGAGTATCTCAAATTCCCGCCCGCCCCGGGTCATCCGTTTCTGCTTGTAGAACACCGGGCCGCCATCCTCGATTTTAATTGCAGCTGCGATAATGAGCATGACCGGCGCGGCGGGAATCATGGCAATGCCGCAGAGCACCAGATCCATGGCACGCTTGATGATGCGCTGCATGGGGGTCAGGCCGGTGCCTTTGACCATCAGCAGCGGGGTATCGAACAGGGTATTGTTCTTCGCCCCCCGGAGCATGATGTCCGTGAGTTTGGGGGCGACGTAGGTACGGATGCGGTAGCGGTAGCAATATTTCAGGATATCGTTGCGGATCTGGGCGGGAATGTCCGTGAGGATGACCGCGTCATGCCTGCGGGTCTCCTGGCACACTGCCTCCAACCCCTCGTCAATGCTCATCAGCTTGCTGACATTATATTTATCCCGGCGGGAGTCCATCTTGATCTTCAGCCCGATGCCCCGCTTGTTGCCGTACACCAGCAGCATATCGTGTGGGGCATACAGCTTATAATACAGCTCCGTGTACACATAAATCAGCACCACCGCCACGACGATTTCCGCCAGAAGCAGTAGCATCATCGGCCCCACGGCGATCATGGCATTGGCGATCAGGCATAGCTGGAAGTATGTGAGAAAATTCACCACAAACAGGGAGATCACCTGTCCGATGATCAGATCCAGCCGATGGAGCTGCCCGAACAGGGTGCAGTCGGAGTTCAGGAACATGACGTACAGCAGCGCCGCATAGATCCCCATCAGCACATATTTGCCCTTGTATACAAAATGTTCGATTTCGTATCCCTTGCGGAACGCGCCGTAATACAGCAGGGTCATGACCACTACTTCCAGCAGCGTTTCCGCCGCCCGGACAAGTCCCTTAGTGTCCTCATACGCGCTGCGGCTCAGCTTTCTCATTGATAATACACGTCCTCTATGCAAAATATGACACAATTCCAAGAAAATATACTTTTTGTTATCATACCACACCCATCAAAAGAAAGCAACCCCGGAAACGAAACCGGTCGTTTCCGGGAACCCCGCCTCAAATAATGAAATTTTCTCTTTACAAATCCAACATTTTCTGATACAATCATTCCTGTTCTGTGGCCCGGTGGTGCAGTCGGTTAGCACGCCAGCCTGTCACGCTGGAGGTCGACGG
>ENA-UOJI01001428-UOJI01001428.1-human-gut-metagenome-genome-assembly--contig:-P79-NODE-1428-length-15566-cov-12.990716_pt1 | contig 15566 bp, 16 predicted proteins | sample MGYA00242346_ERZ723893 | MGnify/ENA metagenome assembly ERZ723893 | reverse complement strand
TGCGCGGGGTGCTGCGGGGCGGCTTTCTGCACACCACCAGCGAGCGGGGCGAGGGCTATATCGCCTACAAGCTGCCGAAGGAGAAGATGGGGCTCAAGACCATGTGGCCCATTGCCTGCGGAATGCTGCACAACTCTACTCTGAAGCGCCTTCTACGGTTTGGAATCGCCATCAAGCGGGGCGGCGCTTCCCTGCAAGACCGCATGGACAAGGAAAAGAAGCCTTATATTTTCGTTGGCCTTGTCTGTGTGCGGGAGAAATATCAGGGGCAGGGTTATATGCGCAAGGTGCTGAACTTTGCATTTGCCGAGGGCGACCGGCTGGGCGTGCCGGTGATTCTGGAAACGGATGCCAAAAGCAAGTGCGACAAATATGTGCATCTGGGCATGGAACTTGCCGGGATGCACGATCTTGGTGCATTTGGCAAGCTGTATGATTTGATCAGGTACCCGGAGCCGACCAAAGCAAACGGGACAGTGTGAGGAAAGAATGGCGGCGCAATAAAGAAAAAACAAAACGGTTCATCCGCTGGTGCATACGGTAAAACCAAAGGGAGTTCTGCCCGGACCTTCGTCCGTGACAGAACTCCCTTTTTTACTTCATAAATCTCAGTGCGAAGGTCTGCCGGGCAGCAGGAAAAAGACGTTCATAGCGCTGCCTGCTGCCACGCTCAGCGGAGCAAAAACCACACGCCCAGCAGAATCGCAAGGAAAATCAGATTGGACAGGGTGAACAGCCCGAAATACTGTTTCTTCCCCTGTGGCAGCTCCCGTGCAATCTGCCGGTAGGAAATAAGACTGGCCATGGATGCGATCAAAGTGCCAAGACCTCCCAGATTGGTGCCGATGATGAGGGCTTGTGTCTCTGCCGTGAACCCGGACAGCAGCAGGGCGGCGGGAACATTACTGGTGACCTGCGAAGCAAGAACCGCCACCAGAACTTCCCGACCGGTCAGAAACTCCTGCAGCCAGCCGGAAAAGGCCGGAATGCGGCCAAGATTGCCAATGAAGATGAAAAAAGCCACAAAGGTCAGAAGCAGGGAATAGTCCACTGCCCGTAAGGTGTGCGGGTCTGCAAAAAGGGCGCAGACGAGCACAGCGGCAAAGGCAATGCCATAGGGCAGCACCCGGATCACGGACAGCAGGCAGACGGCAAACAGAACCAGATACAGCAGGATGATCTTCTGATCCCCCTGAGATGCAGAAGAAGAAACAAGCTCGTCCACGGAGAGGGTGGCAGAGGCTTTCCGGCAGACCAGCGCTGCCCAAGCCAGCAGCAGGAGCAGAGAGACCAGGGTGTAGGGCAGCATAAGAAGCACAAAGCCTCCGATGCTCATGCCGCTTTTTCCGTAAAGATAGAGGTTCTGCGGGTTGCCGATGGGAGTCAGCATACTGCCAAGGTTTGCCGCAACGGTCTGCATACAGACCACCGGGATCAGAAGAGCGCGGCGGACATCTGCTCCCAGACGGTTCAAGACCACGAATGTAAAGGGAACGAAGGTCAGCAGGGAAACATCGTTGGTGATGAACATACTTCCGAAAAAGCACAGCCCGACCAGTACCATCGTCAGCTGAAAGGTGCTGTGAGTGCGGGACAGCAATGTGCGTCCCAGCCCATCAAAAAAGCCTTGCCGCCGCAGCCCGGCCATGACCGTCATCAGGGAAAACAGGATCGCCAGTGTGCGCAGGTCGATGTAGCCGATATACTGCACATCCGGCGGAACAAAGAAGGCGGAGACAACGGCCAGAACAGCGGCTGCGGTGAGGACCGTTTCCTGCTGGAGAAATTGTTTGAGTTTCATAGAGACACATCCTTATAGTTGCAAAGGCAGTCCTGATGCGGTGCCGGACGGCCTTTTTGGTATTTCAGAACAGCAGCTTTTGCAATTCATTTTTGCAGCACCATCCTACTCCATTAGCGGGGCATCGTCAAGAGAAAACAGAAAAAACACGATTCGAGCAAGAAAAAACGGATGGCTCCGCAGAACCATCCGCTAAAACTGGTATACTTAGTCTTTCCGATACTTATACGCACCCTCAATGGCGTCAATTTCCGTGGGAATACAGAAGTTTACGTCCTGATACATGGAAGAGTAGCCTTTTAAGCAAGAATCCCGGTGGACTGCAAAAACAGCACCAGCATCATCACCGGGGCAACATAGCGGATCATCACCCGGTAGAGCTTCTTGCGGCGGAAGGTCTCGCCGTTGCGCTGCATCTCGTCAATGACGTAATCCGGCGTCATGACCCAGCCGATCAGGATGGTGGACAGCAGGGCAATGAAAGGCATCATAACACTGTTGCTGACATAGTCCATGATATCCAACAGCTGACCCACCGATCCGTTGGGGAGCTGTACTTCAAAATAGAAGATGCTGTAACCCAGCGCAATGATGGCGGAAGCGGCCAGATAAATGACCGCCAGCACAAGCACCGTCTTTTTGCGGCCCGAGTGGAAGATCTCCATGCAGTTGGCGGTGATGGATTCCAGCACCGAGATGCAGGAGGTCAGGGTGGCAAAAATAGCGGTGACGAAGAACAGGATGCCCACGAAAGTACCGGCCTTGCCCATGGCGGCAAACACCTTGGGCAGAGAGACGAACATCAGGCTGGGGCCTGCGCTCATGCCCTCGGTGCCGGAGAACACATACACGGCGGGGATGATCATAGCACCGGCCAGCAGAGCCACGCCGGTATCAAAAATCTCGATCTGATTCACCGCTTTGTTCAGGTCTACGTCCGGTTTGACGTAGGAACCGTAGGTGATCATAATACCCATGGACACGCTGAGAGAGAAGAACAGCTGGCTCATGGCGTCCAGCAAAATCTGCAAAAAGCGGCTGACGGTCAGCCCTTCCATATGCGGGGTCAGGTAGTAGCGCAGACCTCCCAGACCGGTGCGCATCTGCCCGGAGGCGTCCTCGTGGCGCAGGGTGAGGGCGTAGCCCGCGATCACGACCACCAGCACCAGCAAAATGGGCATCATGTAGCGTGACACCCGCTCAATGCCGTCCTCCACGCCGTTGTACACGATGAAAGCTGTTACGCCCATGAACAGCAGAGCGAACACCACGGGCGACACCGGCGAGGTGATAAAGCTGGTGAAATAGCCGTCCTCGGCAGCGGCGGCAGACTGTCCGGTGAGGTAGACCACCGCATATTTCGTGATCCACCCGCCGATGACCGCGTAGTAGGTCATGATCAGAACCGGCACCAGAAAGGTGAGGATGCCGAGAAATTTCCACTTGGGGCGCATGGTCTCGTAGGCGCGGATGGCACTCTGCTTGGTGCGGCGTCCGATAGCAATATCCGAGGTGAGCAGGGTAAAACCAAAGGTCAGCACCAGCACCAGATACACCAGCAAAAACAAACCGCCGCCATCCTTTGCGGCAAGGTACGGAAACCGCCACAGGTTGCCGACACCCACCGCACTTCCGGCGGCAGCAAGGACAAATCCGATTTGTCCGGAAAAACTGCTTGCTTTCTTTTCCATGATTCTCAAACTCCTATCCTAACTGCAATCCAGCATATTGATTCGTTGGCAACAACGGCTGGATTGCGTGTCGCAAAGATGCTGCTTGGAGCAGGCATCTTGTTTATCTTGCGACGAACTATTGTAATATAGGATAACATGAAGTATCATATCAGTAAACACAATAAAATTACTATGACCTATAAATTTTACTTATGGAGCGTTTGCGATGCGGGAACAGAAAGACCGATACGAGATATTTTTGAAGGTATGCGAAACGGGCAGTTTTTCCAAAGCAGCGGAGGCACTGAACTATACCCAATCCGGCATCAGCCAGATGATGGCGGGGCTGGAAGAAGAACTGGGGGTGCAGCTGTTCGCCCGCATCAACCGGGGCGTGACCCTGACCGATAACGGAACACGTCTTTTGCCCTACATCCGGGAACTGGCAAACCAGAAGACCCGGCTGCGGCAGGCGGCGTTCAACATCAACCACAAGGTGGAGGGCAAACTGCGGGTGGGCAGCATTTCCAGCATCACAACGCTCTGGATGCCGGAAGTCGTGCACTATTTCAAGGAGCATTACCCGAAGGTGAAGATTGAAATTCTGGACGGCAACTATGATGAGATCCGAGAATGGATCATCCGTGGACAGGTGGACTGCGGTTTTCTCTCGTCCATTGTGGCAGACGACCTGAAATTCTACCCGCTCTGGGACGACCCGCTGTGTGCCGTGTTCCCGGAGGGGCATCCGCTGGCTGCACAGCCCAGTGTGACCCTGCCGCAGCTGTTTCAGGCTCCGCTCATCATCGAAACCCCCGGCTGCGACAACGATATCCAGCACCTGATGCTCAAGTGCCCGGTGAAGCCGAATATTGCATACAGCTTCCGGGACGATACCCTCATCATGGCATTTGTGCGCAGCGGGCTGGGCGTGACCATCTCGCAGGAACTGGTGATGCAGGCGTTCGGCTGCCCCGGTGTGGTGTCCCGCCCGCTGGAGCCTGCCTGCTGCCGGACGCTGGGGCTGGCGTTTTCCAAGACGGCAAGCTCGGTGGTGAGCCAGACGCTGCTGGAATATCTGAGATCCACCCGGCAGCGAAAGGATACACCGCAGATAAAATAAGAACGAAAAGCGTGATATACTGAGTGGGAAAACTAGGAATTGCGGGAGAGAACACGATATGAATTTAAAATATAAGAGAGCAACGCTTGAAGATATCGATATATTGACAGAAACGAGAATAGAGGTGTTAAGAGCGGCTAATAAACTTTCTGCTGATACGGATATGAGCGAAGTTGAAAGACGATCCTATAATTATTATCAAAAAGCGCTTTGTGACGGCTCTCATATTGCATATTTGGTTTTTGACGGAAATCGTTTTGTAGGGGCTGGTGGTGTTAGTTTTTTTCAAGTAATGCCGACTTACCACAATCCAAATGGAAACAAGGCTTATATCATGAATATGTATACTAATCCTGAATATCGAAGACTGGGAATTGCTTATAAAACATTAGATATGCTGATTAGAGATACTAAAAGCAAGGGTATTACAGCTATTTCATTAGAAGCAACTGAGATGGGACGACCATTGTATGAAAAGTATGGATTTGTAAAAATGAATGATGAAATGGAATTGCCAGAGTGATAACTTCGCGTTTGTAGAGCGAAGCGGAACATGAATGCCCCAGAGGAAGGCAATTACTCTGCGTTCTCCGGTTTCTGTTCCGCAGGCTTTATGGTCTTGACCCGCAGGGTGAAGTACAGCAAATGGCAGACCCACACCACGGCAATGCAGACCCTGCCGATGGGCGCATTTTTCATGCAAAGAAAGCCGATGGCCATAACAGCGGTGACCATTGCGATGATCTTGCATTTTGTTCCGGCGGTCATGGCTTTTTTCTGAACGAAGCTGTCCAGATGTTTTTTATATAAGTTCGTACCTACGAACCAATCGTGCAGTTTTTGGGAGCTTTTCGCAAAGCAGAGCAGGGTTGCCATGTAGAAGGGGACGGTGGGCAGAATGGGAAGCATGATCCCTACGGTGCCCAAAACCATGCAAAGAAAGCCCAGTACGATCCAGAATGCTTTTAAGAGTTTTTTCATCATCTTCTCCTGTTGATTTTTGTGTTGCTGCACGGCAGTGCAGAGCGAGCGTCTCCGTCACAGTTTCAAAACGAGGATCCTAAATGTTAGCGGCAACTAACTTTCTGCCTTATGAAAAGCCGCCCGTTGGCGACTTTTCTGGGGAGATAATACGATATTCTGGAAACTTTGTCAAGATGTACTTTGCGGAGCGCTGCGCCTGTTACCCGTATATTTTCCCTACGATCTTTCCGCGCGCAGCAGCGGGCAGAAGCTTGCACAGCAGGCTAATGACAACCCTGTTGTTTTCTGCAGCCATGGTTTTCCTCCTGAAAAATGTTGATCTGGTTAGAGTATACCGTATTGCAAGACAGCTGTCTATATTGCAGCCGAATTATCACAGAGCACGGGATGTGATGCAACAGCTGATGGAAGTACAGCATACCGAAGAATGTGATCATCGGCTTGACCGCCGTTGCGGTGAATGACTCCTGAAATCAGGGGCGGAAGGCGTTGCACGTCTGATTATGGTAAAAGTCTTATGCGTGAAATGCTGCTGACTTATGACGGCAACCAGAAACGCTATGCGCAAATTGGCAGAAAAGCTTGCCGCAAATCATGAATAACAGATAGCTTTTCATAAGCGAGTGACCTGAAAAAGGCTGCTCGCTTTTTTGTTGTCATTGCTGTATTTTGGCGGTAACGGTATTTTGTCAGTAGGGGATAAACACGTGTCGTAAAAATAAGTGCTCTTTACGAGAAAAAATTCTTGAAACGCTTTTGCTATAATGTTACAATGTATACTATATAATGGTATATATTCAAAAAGCTGCTGACAGCAGAACAAGATATTGCAAGCACCTTCCTGAAATCGGTGAAGTGAAAATAAAGCCGGAATGAGACCGTCTGGGGCGGAGAAAGATTGGATAAAATGAAAAACTCTGGAATGAGCGAAACCATGCAGACCTTGATGCGGAAAAGCGCCTGTGTGATGCTGAGCCTGCTGCTGTTGCTACTGTCAGCCGTGCTCCCTGTGAAAGCTGCCGCAAAGACCGCCCCTGCAAAGGTCGTCCGTGTCGGCTCGTTTGAGGATACTTTCAACTATGTCAACGAGAAAGGCGCAAGAAAAGGCTACGGCTACGAATTGCTGGAGACCTTATCCGGCTATACGGGCTGGCAGTTCGAGTATGTGACCTGCGACTGGTCAGACTGCTTTGAAAAGCTCGAAAACGGCGAGATCGACATCATGGGCGATATTTCCTATACGGAGGACCGCGCCGGGGAGATGCTGTTTTCGGACGAGCCGATGGGAGTGGAAAAATATTACCTCTACGCCGATCTCTCACGCGCAGACATCTCCACCTCCGATTTCAAAACGCTGAACGGCAAAAAGATCGGCGTTCTGATGGGAACGGAGCCGGAAGTGATGCTGACCGAGTGGGAAGAAAAATACGGCCTGAAAACGGAACACGTCAACGTCTCCAACAACGAGGATGCGAAACAAAAGCTGGCAAATCACGAGATCGACTGCTTTGTTTCGCTGGAAGAATCCTTCTGGGCAGAGCGTGGCATCTCGACCATAACCCGTGTGGGAGAATCCGGCATCTACTATGCGATCAACAAGGACCGTCCTGATCTCAAGGAAGAACTGGACAGTGCGATGCGCGCGGTGGAGGACGAGGCTCCTTTTTATACGGCAGATCTGTACAAAAGATAGTTCTCAATGGATTATACGCCCATCCTTACGGGGGAGGAAAAGGCGTGGCTCACAGAGCATGGCGCAATCAGGATGGGCTTTCTGACGAGCGACAGCGGCGTCAGCACCTTTGACCCTGCCACCGGGAAGCTTACCGGGGCAATCACGGATTATATTCTGTTTGCAGCAGATTGTCTGGGCAATCAGGAACTGGAATTCCATCTGGTCGGCTATGACAGCAAGGAAGCAGAACTGGATGCGCTGAAATCGGGCGAGATCGACATGATCTTCCATTGCGACCAGAACCCCAATCTGGCGGAAGAGTATCACATTGCCCGTACCAACACAACGTGGACCTTCAACCTGATGGCGGTCACGAACAAACAGTACTTTAACGAAAACAATGTAAACCGTATTGCCGTTCCTCAAAACAAACTCTCCCTGAAAAAGTACCTTGCGTTTTATTATCCGCAGTGGGAGATCGTGGACTGCGATACACAGGAGGATGCCGCAAAGCTGGTCAAAGACGGACAGGCGGATTGCTTTGTTACCGGGATCAGCAGTGAGAATAAATACAGCAAGAAATACAGCTTTTACAGCGTTCCGCTGGTAAACCCTGTAAGATCCTGCTTTGCGGTCAATAGCGGAAACCGCAGCCTGTTGTCCATCCTGAACAAAACGATCAAGGCAATGCCTGTTAATATGCTTGCCGGCGCGCTTGCGATGTATAAGAGCTCCGCGCGGAAGGTTACCCTGAGCGATTTTATAAAGGATAACTTCTTTATGGTTATGCTGATCAGCAGCATTGCTGTTGCAGTTGTTCTGCTCACGATTTTGATGCTGCTCCAGAAGGCGCGTAAAGCCGAAGCTGCTGCAAGGAAAGCCGCAAACGATACGCAGGAACTGAATGCAAAACTGCAGGTCGCTGTGGAAAAAGCAGAGAGCGCGAACCGCGCCAAGTCCACCTTCCTGTTCAATATGTCCCATGATATCCGCACCCCCATGAACGCCATTATCGGCTATGCAGACCTTGCCTCCCGGCATCTGGACGCCCCTGCAAAGCTGGAAAAATACATGGAGAATATTCAGGTATGCGGACAGAACCTGCTGATGCTGCTGAACAATGTGCTGGATCTTGCCCGCATTGAAAACGACAAAACGGAGATCGAATATTCTGTTTCGGATATTGAAAAAGATTTCCGCAACTGCATTGCGATATTCCAGAATCAGGCAGACAGCAAGGGGCAGACGCTTATGGTGACGACACAGCTGCTGTATCCGTATGTCTATGCGGATATCCCGCACCTGACCGAGGTGTGCACGAACCTTGTCAGCAATGCGGTCAAATACACCGGTGCCTGCGGCACGATCTGCTGTGATATCACGCAGAAGCCCGGCGAAAAAGAGGGCTGGTGCAATACGGTGATCACGGTTACCGATAACGGCATCGGGATGTCGCAGGAGTTCCAGAAGCATATCTTTGAGCCGTTTGAACGAGAGCGCACCTCCACCGTCAGCAAGGTGGAGGGCAGCGGCATCGGAATGGGCATTGTGAAAAAGCTGGTCGGGCTGATGAGCGGCACCGTGGAAGTGGAGAGCAAGATCGGTGTGGGCTCCACATTTACTGTCACCATTCCCAGCCGCATTGCCTCGCAGGAGGAAACACAGGCGAAACGAGAGACCACTCCTTCGGACGAAAAGAGCCTGTGCGGTGTAAAGATCCTGCTGACCGAGGACAACGACCTGAATGCAGAGATCGCCACCGAACTGCTGCGGGAAGAAGGCTGCACGGTAGACCGCGCAAAAGATGGCGTGGAATGCGTGGATATGCTGGAAAAAGCTGCAAACGGAACGTATCAGCTGATCCTTATGGACATCCAGATGCCGGTGATGAACGGCTACGATGCGGCAAAAAAGATACGGGGGATGGACGACCCCCAAAAGGCAGACATCCCCATCATCGCTATGACTGCAAATGCCTTCTCCGAAGATAAACAGGCGGCGCTGGATGCCGGGATGAACGACCATGTTGCAAAGCCGATCAATATGAACATCCTTGTGCCGACCATCCAGAAATACCTTTGATGCGGACAGAAAGCTTTGCATAAGGATGCTTGCAGACCGCAATACACTCGCTAAACGAATACCGCCGAGGATGCTTCCCGTTTTGGGAGACATCCTCGGCGGTCTTTTGTATATTTCCGCATTCTCGCTGGTCTATCTCAAAAAGGCCTACGACCACTGTCTGGAGCTGGGCATCACACGCAAGGAACTGAGCAACGTGATCAAATCGAGCCTTATTTTTTCCGTTGTGCCCAGCCTTTCCATCGTGGTGGGCCTGTTCGTGCTCATTGCGGTGCTGGGCAGCGTGTGGGCTTGGTGGCGGCTGTCGGTCATCGGCTCGCTCTCGTATGAAACCATGATCTCCAGCTCCATTGCGCAGGTGCTGGGCTACTCATCCTCTGCAGAAATGCTGGAAAGCGCCACCGGACGGCAGTTTGGCGTGGTGATGATCCTGATGAGCGTGGGTATGCTGAGCGGCTTTCTGATCCTGCTGCCCTTTGGCAAAAAGCTGTGCAAAAGCGTGGACCGCTCTGCAGCCGAAAACGGCGGCAGCACTTGGAAAAACGTGCTGTCCGGTGTGTTTATGCTGGTGATGTTCTCGGTGTACATCCCCATCCTGCTGTTCACCGATAATGTGCAGGCTGCCGTTATGATCACCGGTCTTGTGATCGCCATTGGTGTGGGTGTGCTGGCAAAGCGCCCGGGTCTTGCATGGCTCAATAACTTTGTGATGGCATTTTCCATGCTTGGCGGCCTTGTCTCGTCGCTGGCATGGGTACGGATCTTCGGTTAAGGAGGGAAACGGACATGAGTAAAGCAAAGACTGAGACCAAAATGGACTCCTTCCAGAGCTGGGCGCACCGCTGGGGACGCGTGGGCACCCTGATCGCCCTTATTTACATGGCGGCGCTGCCCTTTGTGGTGCTGGCTGCCTATGACAGCATCCCGTCTCTGGGCGAGGTGTTCAACGTGAACACCTTTTCCATCCTGCTCATCTACATCCCGGTGGGCTTTTCAGAAGCACTGAGCTACACCCCCATTCTGGGCTGCTCGGCGTATCTGGCGTTCATCACCGGCAACATCATGAACCTGAAGCTTCCGGTGGCGGCAAACGCCATGAACCTGACCCAAAAGCAGCCCAACACCCCGGAGGGTGAGGCCATTGCTTCGGTGGCTGTTGCGGTCTCTTCCCTGATGACCGTTGCCATCCTGACGCTGGCAGCGGTGTGTACCTCCTTCATCAGCCCGGTGTTCGAGCTGCCCGCCGTCAAAACTGCTTCCGGCTACCTGCTGCCGGCTTTGTTCGGCTCCATGGCGCTGGGTCTGTTCGCCAGCTCGTCCAGCGGCAGCAAGGTGGTCAAAGGCGGCATCAAGGGCGTGCTACCGGTGCTGATCATCATGACGGTGCTCTCCCTCGCCGCACGCCTTGCAGGCTACGGCTCCGTGCTGGGCGGGCTTGTGGGCATCTTTATCATCGTGATGCTGCCCATCGGCATCCTGACCTCCTATGTGCTGTGGAAAAAGGGCAAGATCCAAGTGGTGGACAAGGAGCAAAAGGAAAAATAAGCTAAAAAGTCTCCTGACGAAAAAAGCCGGCGGAGGACTATACTTTAACAAACGAACGGACTTCTGCGCGTGTTTGGACGCCTGCAGAAGTCCGTTTTGCGTGCAGAGACTTTTCTGCGGGGAAAAAGCATGGTATACTGAAGGCAGTGAACCGGAACGGATCAATGAAAGACGAGGACTGTAAAATGAACATCGAAGAACGGGCGGCACAGGCTGCCGCATGGAAAGCAGCCGGACAGTGCAACTGCGCACAGGCAGTGCTGAAAGCATTCGAGGACAAGCTGCCGGTGGACACCGACACCCTGATGAAGCTGGGCGCAGGCTATGCCGCCGGTATGGGCTGCATGGAAAGCACCTGCGGCGCATTGATCGGCGCAGTGATGGTGGCAGGCGTCGTCACCAACGGCAAGGGCACGCCCCGTATCTCCAAGGAATTGCTGCAAAGCTTTCAGGAAAAGTGCGGCGCTACCATTTGTAAAGATCTGAAGGGTGTGGAGACCGGCGCACCGCTCTGCCCCTGCCCGGAATGCGTCCGTAACGCCGTGCTGGCACTGGGCGAGGTGCTGGGAGAGTAAAATGAAGAAGGTGCTGTTTGTCTGCCACGGCAATATCTGCCGCAGCCCTATGGCAGAATTTGTGATGAAGGATTTAGTGGAAAAGGCCGGGCTTTCCGCGCAGTTTGAAATAGCTTCGGCTGCCACAAGCACCGAGGAGATCGGCAACCCGGTCTATCCACCCGCCCGGCGCAAGCTGGCAGAGCACGGCATCTCCTGTGCAGGCAAGACCGCCCGGCAGATGACCCGGCGGGACTATGAGACCTACGACTATCTCATTGCCATGGATCACAACAACCTGCGGAACATGGAGCGGTTTGTGGACAGCGACCCGGAGCACAAGGTGTCATTGCTGATGGATCACACCCGCCGCCCCGGCGACGTGGCAGACCCGTGGTACACCGGAGACTTTGAAGCTACATGGCAGGATGTGCTGGAAGGCTGCACCGCCTTGCTGGAAGAGCTGCGATAAAAGAAAGCACTTTCAGAAAGATCGCCTTAAAGAAAAAACAGCGCCCCGGAGAGTTTTTTGTCGCTCTCCGGGGCGCTGTTTTATTGCGGTGTTTCTTTTGTGCGCAGACGCCGACAGGCGTCCTCTTTCACAAGCTCGATGACCACCGCCGTCAGGGGGATAAAGAAGATGATGCCGATGATGCCAAAGAGCTCTCCGCCGATCATGGCGGCAACAAGGGTGTAAAGCGGGGAAAGCCCTACGGACTTTCCCACCACACGGGGATAGATGAACTGGTTTTCAATAAACTGTACGGCAAGATACACGATAAGGCAGCGCACGGCCAGCACAGGGTCAACCAGCAGCACAAGGAACACGCTGACTACGCAGGAGATCAGCGCACCCACATAGGGGATGATGGCGCAGATGGCGGTCAGCACCCCCACCAGACTGCCGTAGGGGATCCTGAAAATGGAAAACGCAAGGGCCATCAGAACGCCAAGGATCACCGCTTCGCTGCATTGTCCTGTCAGAAAGCTTGCGAAGGATTGACGGAACAGTCGGCAGAATTTCAGGACTCCGGCGGCGTGGTCGGGCTTCAGGTAGGCACACACCAGTGTGCGGGCGTGATGGCCAAGGCTCTCCGTCCCAAGGGACATATAGATGGAGATGATCAGCGCGAACGAGGCAGTCACCACGATATTCACCGTGGCGGATACTGCCCCTACTGCATTGACCAGCACAGTGTCGATGCCTGCGGTGATCTTGTGCAGCAGCTGTTCCCAATTGATGCCTTCCAGCCAGCTCATCAGCCAGCCCATGTCGGTATTCTGTGCGCTGAGATAGGCGGTCCAGCGGGGGATGTTGGCTTCGATCTGCACATAAAGGCTGTGGAAGGACTGTACCAGCTCCGGGATCAGCAGGGTCAAAGCCAGCACCAGCACCAGAGCAACACCCAGCAGGGTGATGAAAAAGCTGAGAATATGGATGGCTTTAGCCGAGGGCTGCTTTTTCGCCTTGCGGAACAGGCTTTTCAGCCGCTTTTCCAGCCCGGTCATGGGCACATTGATGAAAAGCGCCAGAATACCGCCCGCCAGAATGGGCAGCACCAGATCTATGAGCTTTGCGGCAAAGGCCAGAACGGCAGAGAGCCGCAGCAGCGCTACAAAAAGCGTTACCCCTACAACGGTAACAAGCAGATACTGTTTTGTTTTTGGTTCCATGCAAAGATCCTTTCCCGGAGGTTTATGGCAGCAGGCTGCAAAAAGACCGTCTGCGGACTTTTTATCGTATTTTTTAAAAATAGTGCCTGTCAGAACGGCATACTTGTGAGATGCAGTTTGCGGATGCTGCTTGTGTATTTATAGTATTGTAATCAGAAGAAACAGGCTTGTCAAGACGATGCAAAATGGCTGCGCAGCTTTATGACAGTACCATTCCGCTCTCTTGGGAGGAAAATATAGCTGCGGTACTGTTTCTGACGATATTGCTGCCGGGGCAGCGCGAATTTTTTTAAAGCTCCGCCTCCAAAACTGCGTATTTTGGATATGCAGCTTTGGGGCGTTTGCGTGAAAAAATGCAAACTGCTGCAAAAAGCCGCGGTACCGTAAAAAGGGGAAATAAAAGGACTGAAAAGCAAGCTGCGGAAAGGTACGGGGACTGCTGTGCCTGTGCTGCAGATGCATAAAAATCGGCTTTTTTCGGCAGGGGAACAGCCTGAACGGCGGCGTTCTGCTGGGCGCGATCCCGGGCATGACCGCCACCATGGGCGTGGCGCTGCTCATCCCCTTCTCCTTCGGCATGGACCTCATCCCGTCCATCGGCCTGCTGCTGGGCATCTACTGCGGCGGTATGTACGGCGGCTCTATCTCTGCCATCCTGATCCATGCCCCCGGCACCCCGGCTGCTGCCGCCACCCTGCTGGACGGTTACCCCATGTGCAAGAAGGGACAGGCCGGCAAGGCTCTGTCCGTTGCAATGTTCGCTTCCTTCTGCGGCGGCGTCATCGGTGCTCTGGTCATGACCTTCCTCTCTCCGCTGGTGGCTGATATGGCCATGAACTTTGGCCCTAGCGAAATGTTCATACTGGCTGTCTCTGGGTGTTCCCGGCGACTCCGTCACCGCGATCCTGCTGGGTGCCTTTATCATGAAGGGCATCACCCCGGGCCCCATGATGTATGTCACTGAGCTGCCCACCGTTTACCGCGTGTTTGCGGCTCTGATGCTGGCAAACCTCTGTATGCTGGCTGTAGGCTGTCTGGGCGTCCGCTTCTTTGCCAAGATCGTTTCGGTGGAGAAAAAGATGCTGTACCCCATCATTCTGGTCATCTCTCTGCTGGGTGCCTTTTCCATCAACAAAAATGCCTTTGATGTGGGCGTTTGCGTAGCCTTCGGCATCATTGGCTGGCTGATGAATAAGTACGAGTTCCCGCTTTCGCCCATTCTGCTGGCTCTCATTCTGGGACCCATGTGCGAAAAGAACTTCGTCCGCTACATGAACATCCAGCGTGGCAACTTCTTTGCCATCACCACCTCTCCTATCGCCATGGTCTTTGCCGCTGTGGCCATTCTGGTCATCGTGTTCTCGATGTATAATCAGAGCAAGATCAACAAGAAAGCAGCCGCTACTGCACAGGAGAAAGCATAACCTCCTGACAAGCGCTGCCGGATAAATAACAAAAGCGCAGCTGTCCTGTTTTTGCAGGGCGGCTGCGTTTTTGTTATACGCTGCGGCTGTAAAAAACAGATGCAGTGCGAACTGCGGCGTACCCATTGGAACCCGTTGGCATTTCAAAAAAGCGCTGATGATCGCCGGTAGGCAGTGGCAACGATTTTGCTTCCGTTGTCTTTATAGCAATTCAAATTTTTAACCTATATGGTAGCAATTCAACTGTTTAATGCGTTGGCAACAATGTGGAATTGCATATCGCCAATATGTTGTTTTAACGTTACAATGTTTTTTGCCCTGCGATAAAACCTCTTGACAACGGGAACATTTTTGATTATAGTAGAACTAACAAACATTAGTTAGCAAAGGGCGAAGAAAAATGGAAGACACCAAACAGCGCATTCTGGAAAAATCTCTGGAACTGTTTTCGACCAAAGGGTATGATTCCGTCAGTGTTGGCGAAATTGCAAAGGCGGTCGGTATCAAGGCACCCTCGCTTTACAACCACTTCCCCAGCAAGCAGGCGATTTTTGATGCCATCGTGGAATCAACGGCTGCCCACTACGAAAAAGATACGGGCAGGATCGACATTCATGTGCAGAATGTAAAGCAGGACTGCCCTACGTTTTCTCATATCCCGGAGCAGGCTCTTGCGGACAAAGTACGGCAGATCTTTCTGTATTCTTTGCACGATAAGCAGGTCAGTCAGTTCCGCCGGATGATGACGCTGGAGCAGTTCCGCTCCCCGGAGCTTGCAGCACTGTTCTCGGAACGCTATGTGGACCGTATGATTGCTTGCCATGCAGGAATCTTCCGCTCCCTGATCGCAGGCGGTGAGATTCGGGACGAGGACCCGGATACATTGGCATGGATGTACGTTTCCCCGGTCATCACCCTGCTCAGTGTCTGCGACCGCCAGCCGGAACGGGAAGCCGAAAGCCTTGCAAAGCTGGATGCCCATGTAAAGCTGTTCTTCCGTACCTTTAACATTGAGGGAGGTGAAAAATAAA
>ENA-UOJI01001392-UOJI01001392.1-human-gut-metagenome-genome-assembly--contig:-P79-NODE-1392-length-15816-cov-17.295667_pt1 | contig 15816 bp, 5 predicted proteins | sample MGYA00242346_ERZ723893 | MGnify/ENA metagenome assembly ERZ723893 | reverse complement strand
TGCCGCACCTCGCTCGCCGTATCGGCACTTAGAATTATGCGGTATTGCCCTATATATAACACACTAACCAGTATACCCCGCAAAGGCTGTATTTGCAAGAAATTTCACGAAAAAATCCCACATTATTGTTGGAATGTAACACAAAATCTGTCAAAATAGTATGTGCCGCCCGTATAGAACACTATATTTGGTGTAAATTTGTCGAAATCTCACCACACTTGTTGCGAAAAGATCACAAACCGAGTATAATACTATCATATATAGTCTTATTATGCCTTACTGTACAAATTTGCAGGGCGCTGCCGCAAATTCCAACGGCCGATACGGCGTCTGCCGGGCGGGAATATGCGGCAATGCCGTGATATAAACGGGAGCATCTATGGTGCATTGCAACAAGAAAACGCGCAGAAGCAGCGGCTTCACGATGGTGGAGCTTATGGTTGTGCTGGCGATCATGGCAATTTTGGCGGCCCTTGTGGGGGGCGGCCTGATCGCCTATACCCGTCTGGCCCGGTTTGAGAAGAACGAGGCGAACGCCCGCACCCTTTTCCAGACCGCGCAGATCGCCCTGACCCGCAGGGACACAGCGGGCGAACTGGACGATTTCCGCCAGAAGGTGCTGTTGAACGGTCAGGCAGGCGCGCATTTTGACCCCGCCGCCGGCGAGGGAAACGAAGAAACACGCAAGCAGAAGGCCGATGAGCTGAACAAAAATATCTATGCCCTGTATTATGATAAAGTAACAGATGCCGACAGCGACAATGAACTGCTGCGCGAGCTGCTGGGCGATTACATCTACGATGATTCGCTGCTGAATGCAGCCATCTGCGTTGAGATCGACGCCGCCAGCGGACAGGTGTACTCGGTGTTTTATGACACGAACGCCGACAAGCTGCGCTTTGGGAAAACGGACGGCGCAACGGACATTTATGACCGGAGCTATGACCACCGCCGCCATGACAGCCTTGTGGGCTACTACTCAGCCGAGGACCGTGTGAATGTGGTTGAGCTGCAGCAGACCAAGCTGAAGGTCAAGAACCCGCGCCTCTCCAACACCGAAACGCTGACCCTGAGCTGGGGCGGCGATGTGACCCGCGACACGCAGGTGCAGTATGTGGCAACAGCCTACAAATCGACCGATACGGACAAGAAAAATCCGCTGTTTGAGATCGAGGTGGAGCTGCCGGCAGTCAAGACCAATGAGCCGGTGCCGCTGAAAACAAGAATTTACGCTGCCGACAACGAAACACCGGTTGAAAAGACCCTCTACTACCCCCTGAGCTACAACAAGGGCAACTTTGTCCTGACGCTGGACGCAATGGCCAGCGCTGATTTGCTGCGCTCCTGCGAGAATGACAGCGGCGTGAAGGCAAACAGCATTAGTGTGACCGACAGCAGCCTGTACAGCATCACCCGTTTGATGTCGGGCGGGCCGCAGGATTTCTATGTCACGCTGCAGGCCAAGGCGCGGGACGACTATTCCGGCAACTATACCCCCAGCACCCCGGCCGACACCAATGTGGAAAACAGCCTGTTTGCAAAAGAGGCAACAGCCACTGAGGGCAAGCTTACCTATTTCCGCCATCTGTACAACCTGCGCTGGGCGGACAACTGGGCGTCCGGCCAGACTGCCGACTACACCCTCGCCGCGCAGAGCCTTGGCGCCACCGGCCTGAACTGGACCGGCGGCAGCGTTACGGTCTACTGCCCGGCACAGGGCAAAAACTTCCCGCCGGAGGCCAAGGTCCCCTCGGCAGAGGAGGCCGTGGCGTGGCCGACCATTCTGACATTGCCTAAAAATGTAACGCTGGACGGCGGAAATATCACCATCATGAACCTGCAGCTGCGCGGCAGCTCAGTCTCCCAAACCGGCAGACAGGGTAAGAAAGAGCTGCTTGACCGCTACATCGGCCTTGTGGGCGAAAATAACGGCACGATCCAAAACATGACCCTGCGCGATGCCGATGTGCAGGTCAATGTTAAGGTCGTTGCCCGCGCAGACGACACCCTGCCGCTGACCGGGACCACAGCCCTGCAACCGCTGGAAACAACTGACAGCGCGTACCGCGACATCCGCGCGGTCGGTGCTTTGTGCGGCGTCAACACCGGCACGCTGGAAAAATGCACCCTGACCCACGGCAAAAACAATGCGGTTTCCGCGCAGGTGCTGGCAATGCTACCCTTTGACGATACCGCCACCGCGACAGCCCGCACAAACGCAATAGTAAATGGCACTACTTATTATGCAAACGAGCCGCGCGGCATTGGCGGCCTCGTGGGCGTTGCCATACCCAAAAACGGCCAGACGCAAAAAATATCCACGCTGACCGTGGACGCCAATGTGACGGTAGCCGGTCTGCTGCAGGACAACGACCTAAAGAAAGCGGACAAAAATCTTACAGAACAGGCACGCTACGCCGCGGCCGCCAGCGGAGAAAACTCGATCTGGCGCAGCATCGGCGTGGGCGGTGTGGTCGGCACGATGGATGCCGCCAACCTGATGCTTGAGACAGACCCCAACAAGAATAACATGACCAACAAGGCCGCCGTCATCGGCAGCGCCTTTACGGGCGGCGTTGTGGGCAACCTCTACAACAGCAGCAGTGCGGATGTCCCCCTGACCGGCCTTCAGAACGAGGGTACGGTCAGCGTGGGCGCCAACTACCAGGGTCAAAACAGCCGTGTGCTGGGCCAGTTCTTCGGCGGCATTGCGGGCTACTGCAAAGATGTCACGCTGCGCGGCAGCACCAGCACCACCCGCCGCGATATGACCGAAACACAGCTGAAAACCGCCGTCAAGGGCGGGTATGCTAACGATGGCGCACTCACCGATGACAGCCCGCTCAAGGGTGATTTTGTCGGTGGTCTGGTGGGCTTTGCCAGCGGGTGTAAGCTGGATAATTGCACCACGCAAAAGGGTTATGTGCTGGGCCGCTGCTTTGTCGGCGGCATGGCGGGCGGCTTCAGCGGCAGCCAGCTTAAAATAACCGGCGGCAGCAACAGCAGCACCGTGCTGGGCAACCGCTATGTGGGCGGTGTCGTGTCGGTCAACGGCAGCCAAAGCACGGTCAGCGGTGTTACCAACAGCGGCCTTGTGGCGGGCCTTGGCAAAAATGCGGCCTATGTGGGCGGCATTGCGGGCCTGAACGATGCCGAATGGGGCAGCACCAATGCAGCAAATACAGCAGCCACCATTCAAAACTGTGTCAGCAGCATGGCCTCGGACACCGCCACCAACAGCAGCCGCAGCGCCCTGCTGCAGGCGCTGAGCACCTATAAAAATGCAAACAATCAAGAAACGACCACCCGCGCGGACTATGTGGGCGGTCTGGTCGGCCGCAACGGCAAAAATGCCGTGCTTACATGGGACAATGAGGCAAACACGGTGCAGATCGGCGCGGTCATCTGCGGCAATGATTATGTCGGCGGTCTGGTCGGCTGCAACGATGCAACGGCGAAAATCACAAATACCAGCACCTCGCTGCTGACCGTCAGCGGCGAGGTCACGGGCGGCAAGGCGGTCGGCGGTATGATCGGCCTGAACCTTGCCCCGGCCCTGCCCGCGGCCGATATAAAGGTGACGGAAATCAGCGGCGCGCTCTGCGTGGGCGGTGTCATCGGCGCTAACATGCCGGTGACCGGCACGGACGGAACGGCGTTTACCATTACATCCGCCACATCCGGCGGCACGGTCAGCACATTTAAAACCACCGCAAAGGCGGGCCGCATCAAGGCCGACGGTCTGGCGGGCGGCATCATCGGCTATAACTGCCTGCTGGCATCGGCCCCGGACGATTTGACAACGATTCTGCCCGCCGTGGCGCGGGATACCGGCCTTGTGACGGTCAATACATTGCCGCGCAGTGACAAAGAGATGACCCTCAGCGGCGCGGCCAACCAGTTTAATCTGGAGGTCAACGCCTATGCGGGCGGCATTGTCGGCTATAACGATGCAGCAACCCGCCTGACCATCAGCAGCGCAACAAACGGCAGCCAAAGCAATGCGGCATCGGTCGGCAGCCTGAAAATGCGGGGCGAGACCGGCATCCTCGGCAGCGGTGTCAGCCTGCAGGACTATAATAACAGCTTTAACTATAACGCTTATGTTAGCGATAAAAACGCCCGCGGCTATATGGCGGGCGGCATCATCGGCTGTGTGACCCAAAACACAAAGCTGGAGGGCTGCACCAACTACGGCATTGTCTCCCACAAGAGCGCGGCGGGCGGCATCGCCGGCTGGAATGACGGCAGCATCAATAACTGCCATACCTACGCCACACTGGGCACCCAGCAGGACGGCTATGCCTACCTTGGCGGCATCGTCGGCATCAACAACAGGACGGTCACGGACTCGGCCCCGGCAGCAAGCATCACCGTGCGCGGTCGGTACATCATCGGCGGCGTGGCGGGCCTGAACCTGACGAATGCGAGCATAACTTATAATACTTCCAATAATATCATCCCCGTTACGGTGCAGGCAAACGAGTGCGCGGGCGGCGTTGCAGGCGTAAACTGCGGCAACATCGCATTGGGCAGCACAACCCTGCGGGTCAACATTACGGCAGAAAGCTATGCAGGCGGCATTGCGGGCAGCAACAACATGCGCAACGCCACAATAGCCAGCATTGCGGGCGGCAATGTGACAGGCACCGTCACGGCCACCAAGAACTACGCAGGCGGCGCAGCCGGTGCAAACTATGCCAATATTACCGGTGTGACGCTGATTGATGGGGCATGTGTGCGCGCCAACGACCAGTTTGCAGGCGGTATTGCGGGCAGCAATAGGGCTGGCAATGGGCAGAACGGCACGATTACGGACTGCACCAACAATGCAGGGCCGAACGGAAACAACTACACGGTATATGCCACCAACGGCAATGCGGGCGGTATTGCAGGCAGCAATGAAAAAGGCGCCCAAATTATAAACGCCGGCGTAGGTAATGGCGTCAAAATCGGCGTGGCCAAGTGCGATGCGGCGGCCATTGCGGCCAACAACTTCGGCATCATCACGGGCGGCACTGTCGGCAACTGTGATATTACCTTTGCCGGGGAAAGCATCGGCGCTGTCACGGCCATCAACAATAAGGGTGCAACAATCAGCGGCGTTACGCTTGATAAGAACGCAGCCATTGTTTACCGTGGCCCGGCAACCAATGTGGGCGGCATTGCGGGCAAAAATGCCGGTACGATTGATAAGTGTACTGTCAGCAGCCCTGCACTGGCGCTCAGCGGCCTTACGGCCCGGGCAGACAGCATCAGCCTTGGCGGTGCGGCGGGCGTCAATGTGTCGGGCGCAACAATCAGCGAAACAACCGTTACACTGAACATTACAGACAATCTGAATAAATACAAGAATCTGGGCGGCGTAGCCGGCGAAAATGCCGGCGGCGGCACTCTGTTAAAGTGTACCTATCAGGGCGCGCTAGGGCAGGCTAATACCACGGGCGCAGCCAATGTGCTGGACACCGTGGGCGGCATCGTCGGCCTGAACGATGGTAAGGTTGAGGAATGCCGTGTGCCCAAAATCACGCTGCAGGTGATGGGTGCCTCGGGCCTGAGCGACAGCCAGACCTATGCGGAAAAGCTGAAAAGCGCCAGCAGCGTGGGCGGCATTGCGGGCCGTAACAACAGCACCATTACATCCTGCTATGTTGCCACAGGGGAAGGCGGCGGCAGTATCATCACCGCGCGCTACGGCTTTGTGGGCGGCGTGGCAGGCGCAAACAACGGCAGTATTAGCAGCAGCGGCAGTGGTGCGGCATTTACGGATAAATTTACCTATCAGGTCGATGGCGTAAATTGTGAAAGAACAATGTTTGACCGGGTCAGCATGTTGCTGGACGGCAAAGTGGAAAGAAAAAATGGAGAAACTGGAATAATTGAAGAAGTAGCCGATGAAAATGATACTGTCAATACCATGATCAGCACCCTGAAAGGCAATACTTATAATAGCCTTAAAGGCGTTGATACGGTGTCCCAGAATCACTACAGCGAAGTCTACACCGCCACCGGCCTTGCCAAAAATGACCTTCTGGTCGGTCTGCGCGGCACAACTGCTACAAACGGCAAATCCAGCGGCTATCTGGGCGGCGTGGCAGGCTTCAACACTGTCAACGGCACGATCACAGGTGCAGCAACCGGCAAGTGGTTTGTCTACGGCGACAACACGACCGATGAATCCAAAATCGGCGGTATGATCGGCATGAACGAGGCAACCGGCGAGGTCAAGCTGCTGGTCAACTGCGCCGCCGTGCGCCGCTTTACCCGCACAGGCAGCAATATAAATGACGATGACACGACCTATAGAAAGGACAAAAAGATTGCCTATGTGGGCGGTGTGATCGGTGTGCAGCAGAACACGACCAATGACAAGTGGGTCATCAGCGAGTGTGTGAACCTTGGCACTGTGTTTGACAGCGGCTCCAACTATATCGGCGGCATCATTGCCTCCTGGCTGAAAAACGGCGGCACGATTGAAAAATCCTTCAACTTCGGCAGCCTTAGCACCAATACCAACTCCGGCGGCGGTTCGGGTACGGTCGGCGGCATCGTGGGCTTTTTTGACCAGCCTACCCCCGGCGGCACGGCAAATATCCTCTCCTGCCAGAACCACGGCGATATTCTGTCCAGCGGAAATTGGGAGGGTGACAAAAAGCACGGTGCCAACGATGTTGCCGGTATCCTTGGCAAGGTGGTCATGGCGGACGGTAGAAATGACTATCTGCGCATCAACATTGTCGATTGCGTGAACGGCGATGTTACGATGTCGAGCGAGAACCTTGTTGCCGGCATCATGGGCTGGCTGGGACCAGAAGGCGGCAATCGTCCGAACAAGGTCGAGGTTTATATTGACCGCTGCCGCAATTATGCGACAAAAATCTATGTTTCGCCGCAAAATCGAGACTATATCATTGCGGGAATCGCAGGTAACCGAGGAGATGGCGTAAACACAACTGCTGCCACAACCATCAGCAACTGCTTTGCCCTGTACAGCAACAAGACATCGGTTAAAAATCAAACCGCGAGAATTCTGAAAGATGCGCCCATTGCGATGAACCGTGGAAATGAAAACATCGCGGCCTACGGCAACTACTTTATGGACGAAGGGTACAGCTTTAACGATACCTACAATAAAGCCATGAAGTTGATGTATGAAGAAATCAAACAACAACCTCCGACAAGTGGTAGGAGTATGAGCCAGAAGAGTAATTATCTCTACGGCACACGGCTGTACGCTGGTATAAACAATTCTAAAATAAGCGAGTACTTTGCCGCGGGTATGGTCAATGGCTATGATCTTAATACAGTTGATGCGGCAAAATGTTATATCAAGAAAGCCACTAACGAAGGCGGGCTGGCAACAATTTATCGTCCGGATCGTTTGATATCACAAAAGAAAGAAATTGCCACCATCCTGCTGTGGTACGGCGATACAGACAACAGTAACGCCCCGAGTATGAAGGACATCACGGACGACTTGATCCAGAACTACTATACGCAAGTTCTGGACAAGCGCGGCCCCGGGCAGGTCTCCAATTTGACAGTTACGCATAAAAACGATAGCAGCGCTGTCTATGGCCGCTATGAGGTGACATGGACGGCCGCGGCCACAAAGGGCATTTTCCCGGATAACAACATACAGAATGTAAGCCATTATCTGGTAACGCTGTACAAGGTTGACGGCAATAGCAAGACGGCTTTACCGGGCTACCAAGACATAAAGGTCTACGGCACGCGCTATCTGTTTGACGCGGATGATGCGCTGGCGAAAGCTATTGGCAACAGCCAATTCTGTGTCGGTGTAAAGGCCGTGAACGGAACCACCCCGGGGGCAGAGGAAATGTCTGCCGCGCAGTACTTCGTGCGCCCTCTGCCCACCCCGAAGCTGGAAATCCGCCTGAAAAAACAGAACAGCGGTGGACAGGCCTACGGCCAGTATCTTGTGCTGACAAACGCAAGCGATTACAAAGCAGACGCGGGCGACTGGCAGGTAACCGCCTACCTGATGAACCAACCCAATACGGAAATTACGCTGAATGCAAACACCACCGAAGCATTGATAACAAACGGCCTTGGCTCGGCCACCCGCCTGCGCGCCACGGCAACCCCGGGTGAAGGTGCAACAGGTGCATGGATGGAGTCTGCCCGCTATGATGAAGAGATCGGTATCCCCAAGACATACTATAGCACCGGGGATAAAGGTAGCAACAGCGGCCTTGTCCACGGTAAGGCGTCTATAAGAGAGCCAGTCATAACCGGCAGCACGGCGGATGATCTGTCGATTACCGTGACCCTGCAATTTACCGCTGATACGATCCCTAACACCGTGCCGAACTACCGCGTTATGCTGGTGGGTCAATACGACGGTGATGAAACAATCAGCAATGAGGCAGAGGATACAGCAGCCAAAACGCAGCCGCTGAACGGCCAGTATGTGACGCTTGCTGCGCTGGAAAAGCCGGTCTACAGCAGCGGCACGGAATTTGTGCTGAGCAACCTGCCCGCCGTGGTCTTTGACGGCAGCTACACCGACCTGAAGGTCATCTCTGTGCCTATTGATGCCGGTTATCCGCAGGTCGTGACCCGCTGGGAAATCACCGCAGATGATGCCCTGAATGCTATTGGAGAGGGTAACAATAACCCCGTCAGCTGGAACAGCGGCATCGAGATCGTGCGCGGTGCGGACGGCAAATTCAGCTATTACCACCTGACCCCGCTGCAGTTCTTTGCGAGCCAAGATTCGTGGTATAACATGGCTGCAAAGCAGATCCGCACGGACAACCTCAACCTCACGCTTCTGAAAGCCCCCACGGTAAGCAATACTGCCACGGGTGTAGTGAGCACCGACAACAAGCTGAACTATACCTTCACATGGACGCAGCCCGATGAAAACGGCAGTGTTGATAAAACACAGCATGACTACGATGTCACCCTGTACGGCCTGCTGACCGAAAAGGATAGCGAAACCACCGCAATCGCGGGCAAGGAAAAAATCGAGCTGAAGGACGGCGTGTCGCTGGCGGATAAAACCACATTTGACACCAAAACCGGCACCTATACCCTGACCCTCTGCGTGGACGATGACCTTGCAAGCGGCAGCTGGCGCTATGATACGGTGCGGCTGCATGTCACCCGCAAGCCGGACACTGGGGACACCAATGCAATCGGTCTGGCGGGCAAGGCAGATTGTACTGTTAAGCAGCGTCTGTCTGCGGTAGGTCAGGTCAACAGCATCATGCGCACCAACGACAACAGCGCCAATGCACTGAACTACGACATCACCTGGCCCGCAAGCGCGGACGCCAAAGGCGAGAACACGGTGACATATACCCTGTACGCGGAAAAGCTTGACGGCAAAAATTGGACGGCGCTTACCAACTGGCCGGGCATCACGAAAAACAGCTGCACCGTTGACCTTGAGAAGTATCAGGGCGCAACCCTGCGGTTCTATGTCGTAGCAAATGCGGTTGACAAATCGAAGTATTGCAGCCCGAACGGTGAGTACAGCAACCCCCTGCTTGTCGAAACGCGCCTTGCTGCGCCCGAAGTGACCGCAGCCAAGTTAAGCTACCAGACGCCGAGCCAGACCCAGTTCCTGACCGAGGAGAAGCTGACGCTGACGGTAGACAATAGCGCAAGCAGCGGCAGCTACTACTACATGGGCTATCTCTTTAAAGATGCCGCGGATTACAAGGAAATTGCTAAGCTGGCATCTGATTGGCAAGCTGCAACGAATGGGACGGATGACAAGGCCCAAAAGCTGGCAACCCTGACAAATGCGCTGAAAGAAATGCTTACCGACACGACCGACCCCGGCCGCGTGCTGCGCCTGCTGCCGGAAGGCCGGATGGACGGCGGTGCGCAGGCAGAAACGACAACGGGCGGCGCAGCGTTTGCGCTTGGCGATGAAAGCTTTACCATGAAGCCGGAGTATGCCGGTTACTGGCTGCTGCCCGCCCTGCGCAGCATGTCCACCGACGGCACAACCGCCAGCTCCAACTGGTACTACTATGTCGCAGACGGTTTGAGCGTAGCACCCACCCAGATGCAGCTGCCCAAGATCAAGCTGGATGCACCGCAGACAAACCAGAACGCCTTTACAACTGTAGATTCCAAGGCAACCCTGCAGCTGTTCGGCGCTGACGGTGAGACGGCATGGACGCCCGCAAGCACAGAGGCGGATATTTCCCGCTTTGCAGTGGAATGGAACGCCGTAAACTACAGCAAGGAAACAGGGGAAGGTCTGGCAGACAAGTATCAACTGGAGATCACTTCTGCCGATGGCAACACAACCGACAAGATCACCTTTACTGTGGCCAAGCGGAATGTAATGGACAAGGATGGTACGATCACAACCAAGTGCGGGGAAATCCTGTCTGTGACAAAGGAAGTTACAATACAGGATAAAGCCTATACGATCACGATCCCGCAGCAGACCGAAGAAAACGGGCGCACATTCTATGATTTGACCACTACGGTCAAGACGGACGGGGATGGCGCGGCAGTCCTTGACGAGGACAAGAATCCCATACTTACAACGAACCATGTGACGCTGGATGGCCATTATGAGCTGAAGGACGCCAGCGGTACGCCGCGCTATAAGCTCGAAACCTTTGCAACGCTGGAATACCTTGACCGTGACGGTGAGCCGGGCTACCGCGTAACGCTGCCTGACCTTGTCGATCTGCTTCACAAGGACGATACACGCCAGCGCATTACCGATAAGGTCACTGTGCTGGCCGAGGGCGATGCGGAAAAGACCACCCAGTCTGAAAAGCTGGAATTGACTGTGCCGAATGACGGTACAGCTGCCGCCCTGACCCTGACAGCAGAGGAGCAGCCCGCGCAGGACGCTGCAGCAGAGCAAAGCCCTGCCGCAGCACCACCGGTTTTGCGGGCGGCGCGTCTCCTGCGGGCAACGCCCGAAACGGCTGCAGCTGAGAAAGAGGAACTGCCTGCAGTGGGATAACACAATGAAGGAGGGTATACCTATGGGCAGAAAAGCCCGCGGTATCATGCAAAATCAACAGGGACTGTCAATGATCCTTGTGCTGTGCATCGGCGCGGTTTTTGCGGCGCTGTCTGCGGCGCTGGTCTATGCGGCGTCTGTGTTGACGGCAAACGCGAACCGCCAGTTGATAGAGCAGGAGGTGTATACCCTTGCAACGAGCTTTTCCGATGTGCTGGATGACCAGCTGACCGGCTACAGTACGGCAGCGGGCAGTGCGCAGGCGGACAGCCTGGCAGCGTTCATTGACAAAAACTACCTTTTGCAGACTACCTACAGCGATGCCACGGAGCATACCTTTGCGGACGAAAGCAGCGGGCTGGAGATCACGCTCAAAAAAACGCCGGCTGACGAGGTGGATAAAAGCGAGTATGTTGCAGCGCTGGCAACAAAGGGCTATGACATTACTACACTTAACGGCCAGCTTGACAGCTTTAAAGAGAAGGAACTGTCGGATTATGTTGTGGAGGTGACGGTGACTGCAAAGCAGGGGAGCGAGAAGTTCTCCTACACAAGGAGCTACCAGCACACCAGCACATGTGAAGTGGCGTACTATACGATTGGCACGGATACGGCCCAGTATAATAGTTATCAGTTGACCGGTAATGCTGAAACGGGTCAGAAGCTCGTTTTTAAACGCATGGATGTTGATAGCACATGTACACTGCCCGAGGACGCCGATACTGAAATCAAGATCCACTATGAACTGAACCAGACAGTTAAGAGCAGCAAATTTGTGCGCCAATGACCCGGAAAGGAGCGGCTATGTCGAGATACCTTAAAAATCAAAGCGGAGAAACGATTGTGGAAGTGATCGTCTCCTTTGTGCTGCTGCTTATGTTTACGGCGCTGTTCGTGGTGTCCCTGCGTTATGCGCGCACCATGTCATTGAAGGCGGAAACGATCCGCCAGACGGCCTATGCACAGTGCGAGAAGCTGTACCCCGCCGGAGATGGAATGCCCCAATGGGTGAATGACGGCGGCACTGCAAGCTATACCTTTACCGGTACGGGCGCACAGTTTGTTGTTGGGAATGTCCAAAAGCAAAAGCTTGAGGCAAAGGCCTCGGAGGATGGCGCGGATGAGACCTACACCTTTCACCGTTACAGCAAGGGCCAGTCGAATACCAGCGGGGGACAGGGAACACCATGATGCGAGTGCTGAAAAACAAAAGGGGGACAACGCTGGTCGAGCTTGTTGTCTGCATGGTGCTGCTGTCGCTGTTTACGCTTGCGGCTGTCACGCTGATACAGCCCAGCGCGCAGGCGTATATGCAGGTGCAGCAGCAGACCCGCGCCCAGAATCTGGCCGATGCGCTGATTGAGACCATCCGCGGCGAGCTGCTGAATGCTAACGGGTATATCCGCTTTGCGGATGGCGCAACAGATATAACGAATCTGGACACCGTGTTTGAAGGAAAAACCGGTGTCAGCAGCGGTACGGCGTTGGAGTTCAGCGTCTACCCCAATCATATCGAGCTGATCGACAAGGATAAGGTCCCGGCGCTGACAAAGGCGGACGGAACGCAGCTGCTGAGCCTAGATGCTGCGAACGAGCTGGATGGTTACCTGCACATGCGGTTCTATCTGCAGGAAAAAAACACCTATAAGCCCCAGCATAAAGTGACATCAGAAGGAACAGACCTGCCTAATGTTGCCTACGCCTACACGACAGCCTACCCCAAGGATGCCTACATAGGGATGTTTATCAGTAACCTGCAGTTTTATGCCCGCAGCTATACCAAGGCCGAGGGGGAAAAATACGCCCATGTCACGGCACTGACCGTTGTGCTGACCGTGGCCCAAAAGGACGCGCAGGGCAAGGCCGTGCCCCTGTGTACCCAAAAGGTGATCGTGCCGCTGCCGGGCGCACCGGTGTATATCGAGGAACCCGGCAGCTGGGACGGCGGCAACCCGGCGGTGTCGTGAAGCACCGCCCAAGCAAGAACATCCCGTGTTATGCTGGACAAACCTCCTGATTTTTGTTATACTATAGAACAATATGGGAAAGGTGGGGCGCTACGCCCCGTTGTATTAAGCAGAGAGGAATACCACATGGCAACAGTCGAAATCAGAATGTTGGGCGATTTTGAGATCCGCGTAAACGGCAGGCCGGTGCTGGCCCAGCTGGCACAGTCCCGCAAGGCAACGGCGCTGGTGCAGTACCTTGTGCTGCAGCGCGGGGAGCGGGTGTCCCACAAGACCATCACCGATACGCTGTGGGCGGGCGAGCGCTCGACCAACCCGGATATGGCGCTGCGCGCGATTTTGCACCGCTTCCGCAATATGATCGAGGCCGAGGGCCTGACCGAGCTGCAGGGCTGCATCCAGACCAGCCGCGGCAGCTACCAGTGGAACCCCGCGCTGGATTGCAGCGTGGATGTGTTTGAGGTCAGCGACCTGTCCGAGAAGGCCCGCTGCGAGGCTGACCCCGAGAGCCGCGGCCGCCTGTATGAGGAGATCGTCAACCTGTACAAGGGCCGTCTGCTGCCCCAGTTTGCCACCGAGCCATGGGTCGAGAGTGTCAGCGTCCGGCTGCACGGGCAGTACCGCACGGCCATTCTGGGCCTGTTGGAGCTTTGCAAAAAGTGGGGCGAAAGCGGCCGCATTATATCGCTGTGTGCCCACGCGCTTGAGCTGGACCCCTACGAGGAGCGCCTCTATCTGGAGGAGATCGTGGCGCTGGAATCGCTGGGCCGCCACACCGAGGCACAGGACCTTGCCCGCCGCGGCAACGCAATGGGCTGCCTGCACCATGCCATTGACCCGGGGCGCGCCGGCTCTGCCTACCGCCAGATGCGTCAGGCGGACCGCAACATGGAGAGCGAGCTTTCCCGCCTGACCGCCGCCCTGCCCGACACCGAAAACACCGGCGCCTGCCTCTGCGACTTTGAAACCTTTAAGGAGACCTACCGCGTGCTGCGCGGTGTGCAGGCCCGCTACGGTCTGCCGGTGTTTCTGGCCATCGTGACGGTGGCCCCCGGCCAGAATGCCGAGCCTGCCGAGACCGCTACCATGGTGGAGCAGCTTGGCGAGCTGATCCACACCACGCTGCGCCAGTGTGATGTGGCCGCCCGCTACAGCGATATGCAGTATGTCATCATGCTCAGCGGCAGCGCGGCCGAGACAGGCTCCAGCCCGCTGGAGCGCATCAAGGCGGCCTTCTACCGCGTGCCCGCCCACGGCCGGTATCTGCTGAGCTACAATGTCTATGTGCCGGAGATCAAGGCTGACAGCGGACGCGCCCGCCGCCGCAAAAAAACAACGAAGAAATAAGCAATTTTCCCAGCCGCGCCGGTGCGCGGCTCTTTTTTTACACTTTACACAATCTTTTGACTAAAAATTTTTACAAAAAATATAAAAAAACTGTTTAAATTTCCACAACAATGTGGTAAAGTAGTATCAAACAGGTGGGAAGTGTTCAAAATTCACTCCGCCGCAAAGAATATCTACGCCGCAGGGCGGTTGGAAACGCCCCGGCGCGAAAAGAGGTTTGACGATCCATGGGCTACGCAAGCAAAGACATCCGCAACATTCTGGTGGCCGGCCATGCCGGCTGCGGCAAAACAACGCTGACCGAGGCACTGCTGTACATGAGCGGCGCTACCGAGCGTATGGGCCGCGTGGAGGACGGCACCACTGCCAGTGACTTCGACCCCGAGGAGACCCGCCGCAAGGCATCGCTGAATGCCAGCGTTGTGCCGGTCGAGTATGAGGGCACCAAGTACAACCTGATCGACGCCCCCGGTCTGTTTGACTTTGAGACCGGCGCCGCCGAGGGCATCATGGCAGCGGAGAGCGTGCTGATCTGTGTATCCGGCCGCTCCGGCGTTACCGTCGGCGCAGAGAAGGCCTACCAGCTGGCACTGAAAAACAACAAGGCGCGGATGATCTTTGTCACCAAGACCGACCTTGAGAACGCCGATTACTTTAAGATCCTTGAGCAGATGAAGATCAAGTTCGGCCCGAGCGTCTGCCCCTGTGTCGTGCCGGTCCGCCTTGATGACGGCACGGTCGCGTACATCAACCTGTTCAGCCAGAAGGCCTTTAAATATGAGGGCGGCAAGCAGGTGCAGATCGAGGTGCCTGACATCGGCCACCGCTTTGAGGGTCTGATCCAGGCTATGAGCGAGGCCATCGCCGAGACGGACGAGGCCCTGATGGAGAAGTTCTTCGAGGGTGAGGCCTTCACCACCGAGGAGATCGTGCAGGGCATGGCCGCCGGCGTGCGCAGCGGCCAGATCACCCCCGTGTTCTGCGGCAGCGCCGTCAACATGCAGGCGCTGGATATGCTGCTCTACAACATGAATGTGCTGCTGCCCGGTGCAGATACCGCCGCAGCTGTGGCCGAGGATAAGGACGGCAGCCCTGTGGACATCGCGGTCGATGACGCTGCGCCGCTGTGTGCCTATGTGTTCAAGACCGTGGCCGACCCGTTTGTCGGTAAGCTGAGCTTTATCAAGGTGCTGGCCGGCAAGCTGACCGCCGCCAGCAACGCCGTCAACGCCCGCACCGGCCAGCCGGAGCGCATGGGCAAGACGCTGACTGTCTGCGGCAAAAAGCAGACCGATACCGCCGAGATCGCGGCGGGCGACATCGGTGCCGTTGCCAAGCTGGCCACCGCCAAGACCGGCGATACCCTGTGCGACCCCGCCCGCGTTGTGGCGCTGCCCGCACCCGTCTACCCCGTCAGCTGCTACCGCATGGCTGTCAAGGTCGCCAAGAAGGGCGATGAGGGCAAGGTCAGCGGCGCACTGGCCCGCCTGATCGAGGAAGATCCCGCCATCAGCTTTGTGGTCGATCCCGAGA
>ENA-UOJI01001353-UOJI01001353.1-human-gut-metagenome-genome-assembly--contig:-P79-NODE-1353-length-16117-cov-14.061698_pt1 | contig 16117 bp, 7 predicted proteins | sample MGYA00242346_ERZ723893 | MGnify/ENA metagenome assembly ERZ723893 | reverse complement strand
TTTTTATGTTTAACATTATGTATTGGCATTTTTGCGGGCCGGGGGTGCCGGGCCCCTACAGGGTGGTGGAGAGTAAGGTTGGTGATGTAGAAATGTATCACGACCCCTTATCCCTTATATATAAAGGTACGCAATCGTCCAGGATACATTAAAACTGCTCCTGCGTATCTGCAAGCATGTTCTGAAATCTTTGGAAAACCGCACACTATATCTGCGTTGACTCCCGCAAGCTTACTTGGTAGCCCAGTTCTATTCTGGTCTCCACCTTCTCCCCCTGCAATGCGCACAGCAGCTGTTGGGTAGCCTTGAGGCCCAGAATGTCGGCATTAAATTGTACCGCTGTGATGGGCGGCACGGCATTGGCCAGATTCTCGCTGTCATACAGCGATGCCAGTCGGATATCCTGCGGCACACGCAGGTTCAACTGCTTTAGTACATTCAGCGACAGCTGAGCCAGACGCTCGTCCATGCACAGGATGCAATCCGCACCGCGCTCCACTGCCTGCTGCACAGCCCACATCCGCAGATCATCTGTTTCCAGCTCCAAAAACAGCAAGCCTTCATCAATTACCTGTCCCATCTTTTCATAGGCCTGTCGGAAGCCTTCCAGCCGGGACTGGTTGACTGTGTACAGCATGCTGCCACCCAGCAGCGCTATATGCTTCATGCCCTTCATCAACAGCAGGCTCGTCATCTCGCGGCAACCGCCTACCTGGTCGTGATCCACCGAGAGGATTTCATCATCCTCCGGCTGACCAATAGCGACAAACGGCAGCTTGCGCGCTTTCAGCAATGGTATAAGCAGGTCGCGCTCCAGCGTGCGGGTCAAAATTAAGCCGTCAATTTTCCGGTTGCCCAGCAGCCGTTCCACAGGGCGGGTCTCGTTCTCGTCCACAAGTGTCAGCAGGACATCATAATCGTACTCACCCGCCACATAGTAGACTGAGCGCATTATCTTGCGCAAAAAAGGCATCTCAAAGTCGGAGAACTGCTTTGAAATCACCAGTGAAATGTTGTACGAGCAACGATTATCCGCCCCGCAGGCGGGTACATCGAGGGTACAGTTGTGCTTCTTCACATAGTCCAGCACGCGCTGACGGGTTGCGGGGCTGATGCGTCCGTTTCCGATCATCGAACGGTATACCTTTGTTTTTGGCGCATCCGCCGTCTCCGTACTCCGCGTAATATCGACCACTTTATCATTCATCGGCAAGCACGCCATCATTTCTTATCTCCCGCAGCTATTTTACTATTATCATAATCATTTTTTTACGAACCGTCAACTATTTTTTATACATTTCACATCTTTACGCAACGCCCTTGCGCATTTTTCTGCGCAGTTTCCGGCAAATGGTGCGCACCCCTTGCGCTGTTTCCTGTGTACACGGCCCGGGTGCAAACTGTGCCGTCTGCACAGCAGCCAGCATGCTTTGAATTGTCTCGCCGTCTGTTTGCGGGCAATGCGCCTGCAAAAATTCCGCAAACGCCGCCTCATCGGAGGAGACATTCTTCCCCAGCCCGCAGCGCCGCATTTTGCGGTAGAGCGCGCGGAACTCCGCCTGCACGATCTGCAGCGGTGTGCGGCGCACACGGCGAACCTCGACTATCACCAGCACGGCCAGCAACAAAATTACCGGCAGCACCCACAGCAGTGCCGTATTCCGCGATGTACTGTCAGGGGTTTGCGTTTCGTTTTGTGTTGGCAGCGGTGCGTCATATTCGTTGGCAGCGTTCTGTCCGGCCAGCGGTGTATCCGCTGGCAGTTCACCTTCAGTGAGCTCCGCTGCCATGCCGGGCGTCACTTCCAGCGGCGTCCAGCCCTGCCCGGCAAGATAGACCTCAGCCCATGCGTGCGCGTTGTCATCCTGCAAAACAGCACGGTAACCGCCGTCCCCTTGGGCAGTAAACAGGCTTTGTGGCGCGGCATAGCCCACCACATACCGGGCCGGCAGTCCCAGCATTCGGCACAGCACCACCGCCGCCGAAGCAAACTGCGTGCTGCTGCCGGCATGGTTCTCGTTCAAAAAATAGAGTACCGGATCCGCCCCATCAGGCGCGGCGGCATCGGCGCTGTAATGGCAGCGCTCATTCAGCCAACTGCGCACCAGCGTGCGGCGGCCATCGGTATCGTTGTCCTTCAGCTTGCGCTCCTTCACCAGTGCGTCAAGTTCTTCCCTGATTGCATCGTACTCCGCGCCTGCGGGCAAAGCCAGATAACGCGCCTCGGCATAGGCAGCATAGGCGCTTTCAAGGCGATCCAGCACACTAACGTCACTGTCAGCACGGGCGGCCAGCAATTCTTTGGCCTGCTTGCGCGGAAAATAGTAGAATGTATCATCCTGTGTGGTCTGCCCTGCAATGGCTCCATCACCGTCCGGCGTGTAGTAATCGTTAAAATACGCATTATACGGTGCAAAAGTGTAAGCATCATTTGCATGCAGACGCTGCACAGTCATTTGCCGGGGCTCTGTGCCACTGTAGGCCGCGCGCAAAAACGGCAGGTTGGCTATAGCCAGCCGACCGTTGCCATCGGTCTTCCAGTTGGACGCCGCACTGTCAAAGGCTGCGGCATCACCCGCCTGCCAGCTTGTTCCGTCATAGTCCGCACCAATAAAACCGCGCAGGTAGACGGTCTCCTCCGGCTTGGCACTGGCCGTGACCATCAGATCCTCCAGCCCGGTCAGTGCAAGGCCGTCACCTTGGGTCAGGCTGCCGTCCTCAACACCGCCCGCCGCCGCGCTGAGATGGAAATTCAATGCGCCGCCGCTGATCTTCGGCAGCCACTCGATTGCGACACTCAGCACCGCTGCCTGAGCCTTGTCGGTCACCGGCTGCAGCGCGTTCAGCGGCAGCGTAAGCACCGGGCGCAGCGCCAGTGCAGGCAAAAACAATACGGTGCAGGCCACTGCCATACCGGCAGCGGCCAATTTTTGGTTTGTGCGGTGGGTCTGCAGGTTGGCAGCATAGGCGGCGGAATCCTTGCCACCCCACAGCCGCTTTCGCTGCACCGACCGCGCCGCCGCGCAGGCCCCCAACCAGCCGGGCAAAAGCAGCAGCCAGCCCAAAACGGCGCTGCCTGTCCCGGCCAGCAGTGTAAATACCACGACCGGCAGCAGCGCCAGCCCCAGCAGCAGTGCATCGGCGTGCCAGGCGGTTACTGCGGCCAGAAACGCCGTGACAGGGATCGCAGCCAGCAGCACAAACAGCCCCCTCTGCGCCGGGATTGGCGAAGTCACCACCGCAAAATTTGCGTCGAATCGTGTATTCAGGCACAGTCTTACGGCATCCGCGCACTGCTGCGCACCGGCCAGAAATGTCCGCTGCACCACAAACAGAAGCACCAGATACCCCACAGCCAGCGCCAGCGTTACACCACGGCGGGCAGCGTTCGGCAGCGGGGCGCGGTGCAGCGCCAGCCACACCGGGCACAACGCCGCCGTGCCCAGCCATACCCAAACGGGCAGCGCCAGCGCAAACGCGCCGTTCAAAGCCGTCAGCAGACCCAACGCCAGCAATTCAAAAATCAGCAAATCCACTGCCGTTTCCAGCACAGGACGCGCCGCAGCCCCGGTGCGGGGCAGCAGCACACGGTCAATAAACACAAGCCCCGTGTCCGGGTCGGCGGTCCTGCGGCGGGTCATGGTGCGCAGCCGTTTTACGGCAGTCTGAGCGAAGTGCAGCACCTGCTGCGGCGCATCGGCTCCCTCTGCCATGATTGCCCCGGCCGGGTCGGCGCAATAGGTCGCGCCCAGCGGCTCACGCACGGTCAGCTCGCCCACGCGGGCAGTCAGCTTCCAGTGTATCTGCTTCAGTGAATCCCCCGCACGGTAGGGCCGCAGATCATAGACGCCGTCAGCCATGTCGCGGCCTGCGGCGGTCACCTTCTCCACCTTATTTTGCGGCTTTGTGCCCGCACCATCGTCCTCACCCTCGGCGGGCGGCAGTACACACAGCTCCCGGCTTTGGGGCGGCACGGTGCAGGGCACGGCAAACAGGCCCAGCGGGTCACGCACCGTGATTTCCCGCACGCGGAACCGCCACAGGCCGCTTTTGGCGGCGCGCAGCGTTACGCGCAGGTCGGCACGCTGACCCGGGGCCAGCATTGCACCGCAGGGCAATTCGATCGCCGTACCACTCTCGGCGTCCACTGCCTGCAAAACGACACGCAGCTCCGGCACAGGCCGCCGCCCGGCGTTGTGCAGCTGCACCAGCACGGCAAATTCCTCGCCGGGGCGCACGGGGCGGGCGGGCAGCTGCAATGTTGCCGTCACATCCCGGCGCAGTGTGCGGGCATACCACGCCAGAAACACCACCACCAGCACCGCCCATGCCAGCAGAAACACCGCAAACGGCGCACGGCTGACTGCAGCCACGGCAAACAGCACGGCCAGCAGCAGCCCGCAGCCGACCTTACCTGCCATGGGACGGCTTCTCCGGGCGGGGGCGCGGCGTGGTGTGCAGAACATCCGCAATAATGTTCTCCACCGTCTCGCCGCCAGTGCGCGCCTGCTCGGTCAGGCGCAGACGGTGGTGGGTCACATCGGCAAAAATCGCGGTCACATCCTGCGGGGCCACAAAGCTGCGTCCGCTCAGGTAGGCTGCGGCGCGGGCCATACCGGCCACGGCCAGCGATGCACGGGGCGACAGCCCCAGCGCCAATCGGCCGTCCTGCCGCGTTGCGTGGGAAAGCTCCACGATATACCGACGAATTTCGTCACTCATAAACACTTCATCCACCTGCTGCTGCATGGCCAGCAGGTCGTTTTTGTCCATCACGGGCTGCACACGGTCCAGCAGGGCATGGCGCGGCTGGCGGGCCAGAATTTCCATTTCCGCCTCTGCGTCAGGGTAGCCCATGACCACGCAGACCATAAAACGGTCCAGCTGCGACTCCGGCAGCATCTGCGTGCCGATCGAGCCGACAGGGTTTTCTGTAGCCATGACCGTGAACGGCTGGGGCAGCGGGCGCGTCACACCGTCCACCGTGACGGCGCTCTCCTCCATGACCTCCAGCAGGGCGGACTGGGTGCGGGCGCTGGTACGGTTGATCTCATCAGCCAAAAACAGGTTGCACGCGACCGCGCCGGGGTGGTAGACAAACTTGCCGGTTTCCTTTTGATAGAGCGAGAACCCCACAATATCGGACGGCAGAACATCCGGTGTAAACTGCACGCGGTTCTGGGTCAGGTCCATGGCGCGGGCAAACGCCTGTGCCAGCGTGGTTTTGCCCACGCCGGGAATGTCCTCGATCAGCACATGACCGCGGGCCAGCATCGCCATCATAATTTTCAGCACGACCTCGGGCTTGCCCAGCACGGCCTTGCTCACCTCGGCTGTCACAGCCAGCGCTTTCTCGTTGAAATTCTGCATGGGTCAATCCTTTCTGCGGCCGCGCCAGATCAGCATACAGCCGATGACGGCGGCAATCAGCACAATTCCTGCCCACAGGACGTTGTTTTCCAGCCAAATCATCCAGTTGGAGTACACACCGCCCGCATCCTCGCTGCCGCCCTCGTTAGGCAAGGGGCTGATGCTTTCGGGCGCAACCTCCTCCAGCGCGGTCGTGCCGTCGGTTTCCACGGTCACCTGACGCGGCGCAGCGTCCCATGTCTCGTCACACTCGGTCAGATCCTCCGCATGGGTCGCGGGCGCGGCATCGGGGTCATGCTCGGCAATAACCAGATACCGTTGGGTATTTTGGGTGTAGGGGTGGCAGGTCGTCAGGGTCAGCAGGTCGCGCCCCGGCTGTATCAGCACCGCATTTATATCGTCCGGCTGTATAATTTTTAGTTCGCACACGCGGTAGACCAGCGTATCCCACGGTGTTGTCAGCGTGATTTTATCGCCGAGCTGTATCTGCTGCACATTGCGCAGCATCTCCGCACCGTAGTAGCCGCGGTGCGCGGCGATCACGGTATTGGTGTTCGCGCCGCCCAGCGGCATCGAGGTCTGCCCCAGCAGCGCGCCGCCGCGGGCCATGTTGGCCGTGCTGGCGCCCAAGTAGACAGGCAAATCCAGATTCAGGCGCGGTATCCACAGCGCGGCGATCATATCATCGGGCAGGCCGTAGCCGGTCAGGTCAAAGGCGGGCGTCTCGTAGGCAAAGGGATCCTTCAAGCCGCTTTGTCCCTCGGCAAAAATCTGCGCATTGTAGGCTTGCAGGGCATCGTACAGTTCGGGGTAAGCGCGGGCAGGCTCGGCGTTGTCTGTGGTTTCAGCCACGGCGGGGGCGGCAGCTTCGGCAGCCTGCACAAATTTTTGTACGGTTTTTGTACTTTGCCGCGCCGCCAGATACTGGCTGACCGTGGGCTGCAGCATAAGCCCAACACCCAGCAGTATCGCCAGCCATGCAAAAATCTGCAAAAACAGGCGTTTCATCAGTCTTCCTCCTCGCGCTTTTTGCAGCGGTGCAACAGCAGCAGCAAAAGCAGCGCCTCACCGCCGATGACAAGGCTGCCCGTCACGCTGATCCACGGCCATGCGTCCACCATACGCTTGACAACATTGCCGGTGTGCAGCTCCTGATACTGCACGGTCTGCGGCGTGGCGGTCTCCTCGTCCTCTCCATTATACGGCACGCGGGTGCCGCGCACAAGCATACGGTGGGTGTTGATGGCGTAGGGCGTGCAGGTGACCAGCGTGCAGTAGTCCCCGCCGGGGACAATTTCCAGATCCTCGGTGCGTTCCGGCTCCACGACCTTGACCTGATCGACCTGATAGGCCAGCACCTCGTCCATAATGTGCAGGTAAAAGTGGTCGCCCTCGCCCAGCTTGTCCAGATCGGTAAAAAGCACCGCCTCGGCCAGGCCGCGGTGGCCGGTCAGCACGCTGTGCGTGCCCGCGCCGCCCAGCGGATAGCTGGACCCCTCCAGATGCCCAACGCCCTTGAGCAGCACATCATCACTGGTACCCTCATAAATCGGCAGATTGACATCAATTTTCGGGATCGTAATGTAGCCCAGACTCTCGCCCACATCCAACATGTCCACATAGCTTGTGCCGGTGTCAGCGGCCTCGCCCGCAGCATCGCGGTCAATGGCGTTGCTAAGCTGTTCATTGTAGCGGCGCGCGGCCTCCTTGGCGGCATCAATTTTCTCGGTGTCCATCGTCTGCACGGTATCGTTGTAGCTTTCAATGACCGAGCTTGCGTGACGCTGCGCCACCGCATTGCTGATGACGGGGTACATGGCCACGCCGATGCCCGAAGCGATCATCAGCGCCGCAAAGCCAAGCTTTAATTTGACAGTGGTATCCATAGGAAAGAGCCTTTCTGTAATGGTTTCGGGGTTATTTTCGCGTAAACGCGCAGGTTTTTAGCAGCGGACGCCCATTCAGCCGTAGGGGGCGGCGCCTTCGGCACCCCTTTAGCTGTAGGGGGCGGCGTCCCCGACGCCCCGCAGAGCACTGCCGAAAAATCCCAGTCCTCTTCTTAGCCGCCTCTCCCCTTGCGGGTATCGGCAATGTCCACAACCACCCATAGGGGAAGTACCGTTTCCGGTCCTTCCCCTATGGATTACCCCTCTATTTTGCTTTTGGTCTTAAAGTTGTGCGGCTTACGCACGCTTGTTCTTCTTTTTCAGGCTGAACAGCACGCTCACGCCAGCCAGCACCAACAGCACACCGATACCGCTGAACAGCAGCGTGCCGAAGCCGCCGGTGACAGGCAGGTTGAAGCCCGCACGGTTGACGATGGTGATTGCAGTACCCGGAGTCACCGCCTCACTATTTTCTTTATAGCTCGTTGTATATGCATCATGCTTTACCAGTTTTCCACCTACATATTTATCATTTGTTGTCCAAGTGGTCGTATACTCCAAGTTTAGTTTTGCATCAACAGGCTTGGACAGTAGGTTGTAGCCGTCAACAGTCTTGGTCTCCACCAGTTTATAGGTACCTGCGGGCAGACCACCTTCGTAAGCCTGACCAAGTGTGCCAGCTGCATCAGAAGTCGTTAGTGTTGTTACCAGAATCCAGTCCTTTGCCTCACTGTTAGTTAAGCCCAATTCCTTAGCTTTGGCACCAGTGATGAACTGACATTCCGTATTGCGGAACACATATTTGTCGCCAGCACTATTTTTCGTATCATTTGCAGCAGCTTCCTTGTACAGGTCAAAGGTTACACCGCCCAAGCCTTTTCCAGCTTGTGCGCCCCCTTGGGCAGTCTTATTGATGTTGACCGCAAATGTATAGACTATGCCCTTGTCCTCAATCGTATAGGGAGTCTGTTCTTCGTTGCCATCTTCATCAATCTTGGTTGTGCTTGAATAAATCAAATCTGCCGTATTGAGGTTAGCATTACTACCTGCGATTGCAGCATTAGGCTGTACAATCGCCTTATACTTAATGGTAATCTTGCCGCCTGCACAGGCAGTCAGTTTTGCCTTGTTCAAACCAGTAGCCATGAAGTCAACCGTCATTGTTCCTGCGGTGCTGTCAATCGTCAGGGCATAATCTGTATCTTTTGTATAGACCGCACCTTTAGAATCAGTGATCTCAACAGATTCTTCAACATGCTTCAACTGGTCAGGATTCATTGTATCCGTAACCTTAAAGGTATGCAGTTTTCCAATATTTGCAGGAACCGTAATGGTCAATTCATAAGGTACCTTGTCGCCAATACCGTAGTCTGCATCATGTGTAGCCTTGCCATCACTATCTTTTTTGATGTTCCCGGTAGCATCCTTAACATTCTTATCAAAGTCAGGCTTATAGTTGTAAATAGTCACATCTTTATTTTTGCTACCTGTGCCAATCTCAAATGTTGGTGCAACCGCTGCTCCATTAATAGTATCCGTGCTTGCAACAACATAACCATTATCATCGATTTCAAACGGATACTTGCTCACCGTATCCGCAATGTAGCCCGTCTCTTTGGCAGCAGGAGTATAGCCAATTTCTTGGAAGTAATACTTGCCTTTGGTCAAGTTGGTTGCCGTTGCTACACCATTCGTGCCCGTCTCATAAACGATTGCCTTCACCGTGGCGCCCACACCCTCACCAGTCGTTTCAGTGCAGACTTCGTACTTCTCTGACACATCGTTATACTTATAAAGGTTGAACTGAACACCGCTCAACAGCGTTGCTTTTGTAGTATCGCTGCCCGTAACGCCCTTTTTGGTTATATTAACCTGACCAGTTACAGTAGTGTTCTTCGGATAAACCTTGACATCATACAGCCACTGTTTCAGGTTGTTATTAGTACCCGGATCAGCACTATCGCCAATTCGAGTCATAGGAATCGACACCAAAAATGGTGCAACAGGAGATTTCACAACAGACGGAGTCGTTGTCTCCATAACAAGATACATACCAACAGGCAACTTATCAAAAGTAACTTGTCCGTTTTCACCAGTCTTTTTCTCAGTGCCGCTCCAAGCTTCACCCTTGGAGTTCGTGCCCTTAATTACAGGCGTCACACCGCTTTTAAAGTCCTTCGCCGTAGAATCCCAAAAAGTACCAACCGTGACCGTACTGCCCTCTGCTTTTTCATTATAATAGGTCATCAGTTTATTCGAATCCATAACCTGATATACGGTAAAGCCTACACCTGCCAACGGTGTAGATGCCGGGTCAAGAGTATCATTGAAAGATTCACCATTACTTGCGTCACCGGTCTTATCATCATTGCGCAGATATTTGTAAATTGTAATAGAGCCGATTGCATTCTTATCAATCGTGCTGGTTGTCAGCGTAGGAGTCGTGCCAGCTCCTTCCGCCATTGCGGGCAGGGCGCAGACGCTTAGGGCCATGACGGCGCTGAGGGCTGCGGTGAGTAAGCGTTTCAGTTTCATCTTGCTTCGTACCTCTTTCTCTTTATGTTTGTTTGTGTAGAGGGGGACTTCGTTATTGACGCCGGCCCCCTTTCCTGTTGTATCGGAATACCAGCACCAGCAGCACAGCCACCAGCGCGGGCAAGCCTATCAAAAGCCACAGGCTGGGTGCATCCGCGCCCGTATGCGGCAACTCAAAGCTTTTGCGGTTGTTGATTGTCAGGGCAATGTTGTACACGCCTGTGGTGGAATCGTACTGCACATCGCCAAAGTCAGTAGCATCGCGCTTGCACTCTCCATCCGTTGTCAGCGTAAACTCGATGGCATCAGCCAGCAGGGTGTAGCCTTCGGCGGTTTTGGTTTCTGTCAGCCGGTAGCTGCCGGGTTTCAGATTCTCAAAGCTGCACTTGCCTTTATCCGCATCTTCACTGGATGTGATTCTCGTTACAGCTAGAAATGTCGCATCAGGCCCACCATCCGTCCCCAGCTTCTCCAGCTTGAACTCCACGCCGCCCAGCTTTGTCTTATCCTCGGCGTCTTGCTTTGTGATGTTCAGGTTATACGTGGCATCTTGCAGTTTGTTGGTCAAGGTCAGCTCCAAGGGGGATGTACTGCTCTCTTGTACTTGTACTTTGTTACTGAGAATCGTGTATTTCTTGCCGCCAATCTTAATCACATTGCCATTAGAACCGCCGTAGAATGTTCCTTTTTCCGATGCACTTTCCAGTACGCGGTAGGTGTAATACGCATGCGTTTCGCCCGTATCGCTTGCATCAAATTTGTCCAAGCCGGTAAACGTTTTGACCCAGCCATCGTACCCCAGCTGCAGTTCAACGCTTTTATAGCCGTCAACATCTCTCCAACTGTCTTTGTCGCCCGGTGTTGTGGTGCGCTGCAATTTCAGGTAGATGGCCGCAGTCAGTTCCTTGTTCGGAATATCCGTCGTGCCGTCCTGCTTTACCCACTGCTTCTTAACCACTAGGTCGGTCAGCTGGCGGCTGGTATTGACAAATTTTGCTGTTGCTACATTGTTATCATCTGCCACGACAGAACCGCGCGCCTTGATGCCGTCCACAACCGCGCGGTCACTTCCGCCGCCGGTGATGGTCACCAATTGCAGGTTTGTGTTCGGATGCGCATCTTCCGACACAACAAACCGTGTACCTACCGGAATCCTGTCAATTACGACTTCGCCGTACTCTTTACCATCGGCTTGTTTTATCACTGTACATTCGTACTTTTGTTCCGGAATATCCACGCCGAGGCCTTGGCCGCCGACATCGCTGAACTTGACGGTAAATGTAAATTTTTTGTTGAGCAGTGACTCTTTCCCAGCCGCATACTTGCGTATAATCAGCTTGCCGGTCTTGACCTTGTTGGTGAAAACCACCTTCAGCTTGGTCAACTCGTCTTTGTCAGTCTTGTCGCTGTAGGAGCGGAAAACGAGCGTATTATCCTTCGGTTTCTTATCTGTGCTAACATATGCGTTCTTGATTGGGTTTCCGTTTTTATCTTTTTCTTCGTCAATCACCTTCTCCGTCCGGCCATCGTCTGGGGCTGTGCTTTCAACATTCTCCAGACTTTTGATATTCGTGTCTGTCGTCACATACTTACTCGCACCGCTTACATTTGTCACCGGTGCATCATTTTCGTAGACCGTCCAGAATGTATCATACAGATTCGGATCAACCTGCTCCTTCAGGGCTATGTAGCTGCCGCGGCGGAACTGATCCTTAAAGGTGACCGTTTCACCGTCCTGCAGCAGGAACTGGCCGTCTTCATCCACAACATCCACAACATCCCCATTGCCACGGTCGGAGGAAAACACGGCATATGTCGCGTTTTCCAGCTTTCCGCTTGTGGCGGAGTTATAGTCTGGGATGTCGTACTGCTCGGTCGTAAAGCCTGGTTTTGGCTGCTCCTTCGGCGCGCTGCGGAATGTAAAGTTTCGCAGGTAAATGCTGCGCGCAAAGTTATCGCCGACTTTGATGCTCTGGAGCATATTGTTGAAACCTTCATCGGTGGTTTCCAGAGAGTTCAGCAGCAGCCGTATGGTGTACCACTGCCCCGGATGCAGCGCGGTTGCCGCACCGTAGACATCACTGCTTTGCAGGCCCTTGCCGTTGATACAGCCTTTTTGGTGGCCTTGATCATCCAAAAGCTCCACATACAGGTTGCCCAAGGCGCAGGTATCGGTCGGTTCGCCCTCCACATAGACATCAAAGGTCAGGTAGCTGAAGTCTTTTATATTGATTGGTGAATCCAGCGGCAGGGTGCCGCGGCGCTGCTCTCGGTGCGCACTGGTTGGGTCATCCATTGTGGCTGACCACAGCACAGCGAGGTCTCCGGCCTTACTCTCTGGTGGTGGTTCCGATGCATAGGTCAAACTGGCGGATGTGTCAGACGGTTTTTGAGCGCCTGTATAGGCTGCTTCTGGGAGTGCTTTGGTTTCACCCTCTTTGTAAGAAGTACCTTTTGGGACGTAGTGGGTAGCCAGATTCTTGATGTTGAAGGTGAAGATCTTCTGGTTTTTGAAGCTGTCCTTGAACAGATCGTTTACTCCCGTAACATCGACCTTTTTCTCGACCTGCAGTTCGTTGTTGTCGGGGAAGTTGAACGCCACCGCCATGTTGGACTCCCACATGCCGCGCTCCATGTAGAACATGGTCAGGGTGTGGGTGGTGCCTTTTTCGTAAGTAATGACATCCTTGCTCTTGTGATTGAAGGTGTACGGCTTCCCGTTGAATGTTACTTGTTTTGCAGGCGTACAACCTTCATAGATAGTGTTGTTGCTTGCTTTGATATCACTGATATAGGATGTGACTGTGTTCTTATCTCCTTGCTCGTCAAATTCCAGCAGGCCGGACGCTTTACCGTGCGCGCCGCCGACATCCAGCACCAGCTGACCGTCAATGTAGACCCACACATCATCGTCACCGGAGAAGAAGAACTTGATGGGGACTTTATCATTGGGATTATCCCCTACTTGAACCTGACCGTCATCCGTCAATGTAAAGTCAAATTGCAGCTTCGCACCAAAGCCGTAGTTGTATTTGTTTACATTGCGATTCTCCGCCGTTATCTTTTGATTAAATGGGAAGAAGCCATATCCACGGAACTGGTTCTTATTGTTACTATCTGTTGTGCTGTTATCCGAACCACGGTTCTGTGAGTTGTCATCCGTATAAATCGGGTTTCCACTGCTATCTTTTTCAGTCTTCTCCGTTGCTTCCAGATAGTACTTGCTGCTGTTGGCAGTATCTTGCTTCAGATACAGCGACCGCTCATTACTGTCAAAATACCAGTACTTGGCAGCTGCCTCTTTGTCAGTCGGGTCGTTTTTATTTTTCGCAAAAACAGCATCTTGGGTAAATGGGAAGGAAACATCCTTGTACACCTTGCCCAGCACGGCTTTTTCAGTGTTTGTGCCGGTTAAAAACGCTTCGTTGAAGTGCGGCTCTGCAAGGTTAGTACCGGCCATGACCGGCATACCGTTCACCATTTGGTTCTCAACCAAGCCCTGGAAGGTGTCTTTGTAGTGCCCATCACTATGATTATTATCTAACGCATGTGCCGAGTTATTTACCGCTATAAAGCGCCAGTAATCATCACCGCTTTCGCTCCAGCCATACAATTTCAGGTTTGGGGCAATTCTACTGAACGCATTGTCCCAAATATTAGGTTGGAAATGTCCTGTATAAAGCGGATAATTGATTGGTTTTTTGTTTATATCAGCGTATTGTTTGTAGTAATTACTCAGCGCACGGTCAAACTGCTCAAATGTAACATAGCTACGTTGTTTATTCACCTCATTAGAACTGTATGTATTGCGGTTGTTGCCGTTCAGTTCATAGTCCGTGTAATAGTCATACAGTGTGGTGCTGATATACTTTGTGTTGGACTGGGGCGTAAAGGCTTGCTTATCCAGCTCTACAATACTCTTGGTCTCTCCGTTTTCTCCTTTTTTGCCTTTTTCAGCATCGCGGGTTGCACCCAGTTCATCCCAATAGCCACCGCGGTTGCCGCCTTGGTAGATTACATCATCACTGGTGTCGGCGTAGAAGCACGGCTTGCTTAAATCAGGAATCGTCAACAAGACCGTGTCAGTGCCGTTGTTAGCGGTATTTGTACCGTCTACCTCCCAAGACGCAAAGCGGATTTTTGTATAGTCTTGCGGCACATCGACATACCAAATCTCGCTGGTGCCGTCACGAGCCATTTGCGAGGTTATCGCTGGTTTTTCGCTGTTTTCACTAGTAATGTAGCACCACAGGTTGCCGTTGGCGTCCGGCATACCGTAGGTGGTTGCGGCGTCATTGTTGTACAGCATATCCGAGAAGGTTGCATCGAAGTAGACGGTTTTGCTGCCCGGTGCGCTCCACCTTACATCGTTATCGCCTTTATATATCAGGCAATAGCGCGTGACAGGGTCGTATGGGAATACTGCTATTTCTTTTGTTTCAGCTTCATCATTATAGAAATTGAAGTAATGTTTGCCGATGTAAGTATTATCTGACTTTTGGAAGCTTACATAGGCGCAGGCGTCTGTGGGGATTTGAATGTATTCCGATTTGTTGTTCGGCTGCAAAGGCTGAATAACCTGCTGACTTCCGACCTGTGTAAATTCGCCATTATCGCCCTTTTCCCAAAATGTGACGGTGACACTATCCAGTGTTTCACTGGAATTATTCAGCAGGGTCATTGTGTTGTTGCCATAGCGTACATGCTTGGGGATGATGGAGGTGTAGTCAACCCATTTAGTAATGTCATAGTCGTACTCTTTGCTTACCGTCGTTCCGCCGCTGCTTTCCGCCAGTTTATTGCCGTCAAGACATTTGTCGGCGATAGCGGTAACTGACATCCAGCACTCATTGTTATTTCCACGCGCTCCATTCATCTGAACCCAATGGTCTTTATCCAGTGTAAATTTAACCCAGACAAAGCCGCCATAGGGACATAGCGAATCTGCATCATCATTGTTATGGTAGACATCTACCTGATAAATTCGGTGACCGTCTTTCGTTAAATCGTCAGTGCGTTTTGCCGTTGTTTCTCTCACACCATATTTCGGCCCATCCGGATCGCTATTGTTATTGCCACGCTTAAAGGAGCATGTAAGTGTCGATGATTCTGATAGACTACCCGTCCAGCTATCCGGCGGTGCAAAGTAGAATGTGTACTTTGTACCCTTTTGCACCGTGGCATCGCCCGCACACAGTGCAATATCACTTTCTTTGGCATTCCCTGCCGTAATCATCCTATCATCAGCCGAATCGTCTTCGTTCAAGAAGCCTGCTTCGTCCTCGCTCCCGGTGGAATCCTCGCCGGTTTTATCCGTATCGGCGGTCTTGTCCGCAGCGGCATTGTCAGCCGGGGCGGTATTCTCTGAACCGGTCACGCCCTCGGCAGGGGGCGCGCCTGCGGCTTTGTCTGTTGTGTCGGCGCTGCTTGGAATCGTTCCTGATTCCGGCACAGAAATTTCTTGCTCTGTTTTGCTGCCCTCGTTTGTCGTGTCACCGTCTTTTTGAATCGTTTCCAAATTCGACACAGAAATATCCGACCCGGTTTCGTCAGCATCATTCTCCGCATTGTCATCACCCGGAATCGTTTCCGAATTTGAAACAGAAAAGTCAGTCTCCGTCTCCGCTGCATATACCGGCAGAGCCATGCTTGCCAGCAGGCACAGGGCGGCCAGCAGTGCCGCTGCACGGTGCAGGATGGAATTTGCCTTCGTCATCTGCCTTGCCTCCTTTTGTATGCGTTCAATACACTTTATTCCGCAGCTTACTGCGGAATAGCAAAGGGTGTACACCCTTTCAGCTTATGCTTTCCCCGGCGTCCACGCGCAATCGCTGGCGTATGGGGCGTGGAAAGCATGCTGTATTTGATTTAATTTGTATTCCTTTTTATGGAAAAATTATAGTTCTTTGGTATGAGAATTTCAAGTACCTGCGTTGAATCGTTTCATTTTCGGCAATTTGCTATATTTCAACCGCATTATATTGTGCATCCTGATGGTTAATGCGGTGCAGCTTTGTAAGATACAGCGCGATTTCTTGCACATCTGCACACTATATGTTGAATTATGTCGATACTTTTGCGCAGATGTTGCGAACCGCAAGGGGCAAGATTTGTTCGGTCGTGTTGGAAAAGGGAAAATGCAGGGGCGGCGTCCCCGACGCCCCGGAGACAACTGCCCATCTGCGGGCGCATATGGAATGCGCCCCTACGGTGTGATGGGCGTCTACCTTATTATATATACATAGAAAAAACACCCCGCCCGCCAGCGTAGGGCTGCGGGCGGGGTGGCTCGGGTGCTTTTTTACTTCAGATCAGACCCATGCGGC
>ENA-UOJI01001342-UOJI01001342.1-human-gut-metagenome-genome-assembly--contig:-P79-NODE-1342-length-16195-cov-5.149133_pt1 | contig 16195 bp, 22 predicted proteins | sample MGYA00242346_ERZ723893 | MGnify/ENA metagenome assembly ERZ723893 | reverse complement strand
GGCTGAAAAGGAATGATTCAATATCTATCAACGCATAACCTCCTTTGCCATCGGCGCCACCATGCCCCGCAGCATTTTAGCGGTCTCATACATGTATGGGCGGCTCGGCATACCTTTTGTCCAGTGAGATTTCCCGTCTCGCCCAATGTACCACCAGCCTAGTTCCCCATGCTCATTTACATCGTATCTCCATCCGGCAATCGCAACCTCTGGATGTGGATTCTGCGCTCCGACAATTCCTGTTCCAAACTCACAGAAGATGGAATGCGCTGCAGTAGAAACTACAAATCCAACCTTCCCCTTGTACTGGCTTTCAATGCCGCGCATAAGTTCGCCGGTATCGTAGATATTCATATAAGAAGCGTTTAATTGGGCCAGGGATACACCTTGCTCTGTGAGCCTTCTTGTGAGTTCTTCAGCAGCTTTTTCAACCTTCTTCCGGTATGCCTTGACTTCCTTCAGCGCCTGATTGATCGATTTCACATTCAATTTCATTCTGATTGTCGGCATCAATGCTCACCAGCTTTGCTCTGGCCTCTTCAATTTCTTGCAATTTCCGTACCAGTTTTTGTTCCGCCTCATACTCCGATACAGACACTTGTTTGATGGCATACTGAATGCTGTTTTTCCACGGGGCACGCTTCTTTACAATGTAGTTGTATGGGCCGTCAGTATCGGCTCCATCTACCCACAAAACGGAATCCTCGTCAATCTGGCACAGCGTATCTGCTGTGGTTGCCGTCCGGTCGTAGTCCTCCAAGGAACCGAATTGCTCTACCTCAGAATTGCCCTTGTTGGGCGAGACACAGAGCATGGCGGATTTCAGGGCGCTGTAAATAGGGATATAACTCCCGGTTTGGTTCCCGTATTCATCCACGATTTCCTTTTGGCCCTCATAAAGCTTATAGAAAACGGGTTGTTGGTTGCGAAGAAGCGACCTCATTTTTTCACCACCACTTCCCCTGGTAAAGAAATATCCACTTCAAAGATCGGTGGCGTAACTTCAAGCACAGGCAAACTTCCGCCCTTGCACGACAATGTAAACGAAGTAATCTTGTCTGATATATTTACTCCATCCAAAAACACATCGATTTTAGGAAGTTTATCGCACCCGATTTTTATGTCGTTCATCAGGTCACCACCTTCGCAACCGGCGTCACTTCCTGCAAGAGCGATTCAGAAATCCAAGAAGATTCCCATGTTCGGTTAATGGAGTTTTCCCCGTGACTGAGCTGGCCTTCTGCTCCAATTCTGTTGTACAAATCAAGCGCACAGCGAAGCTGTAAATCCAGATACCGGCTCTCCAGCTCGTCAGGCCATTCCTGGAACGGATACCTTCTGGCCATGATTGCTGATTTTGCATTCTCCAGGCAGTCCTCCAGGATGGCCTCGTCCGGCTCATTCGTTCGGAGTTTCAGCCTCGTCAGATTGTCCATTATCCGCCCTCCTTGGTCTGCCCGGCTTTTTAGGTGCGGCGGGAGACGGCGTCGGCTCATCCAGCACCGTCCCATGCTGCTTCATCGTATCCGCGTCTTTGGCTTTGATTGGGAACGGTACCCCAGCCTCATAAAACCGTCCGCCATAACACACGCGGTATTTGGGAATAAACTTCATGCTGCCTCCCGCTTTCCTTTAACTTTCAAATGTGGCTTCCGCAAAATTGAAGGTCACGACGCTCTGCCCATCCACAAGGACTTCAAAAGTATCCGTCTTTGTTACCCGGAAAATAATGTCCGGGTCAAATGCAATGTCTTGCTTGGTAGGTGAACCGTTCTTTTTGAAGGTCATTTTACTTCCGCTCCTGGTCAGGTGGAACGGGAAATAATATCCATCCTGTTCGTCTGGCTCAGAACTGAATCCGGTGTATCCCGTCACATGATGAAATGTCCCGGCAACGGAACCGTCCGCCTTGACCATCAGATCATCGCCTACCAACTCGGACACCTGTTTCCCCAATAGGGTCTGACTGCCGGGGAAAAGGGTTAGAGTGTCAGACCCAATCATTCCCCCAGGACGTTAAGCACCGCCACCTCGTCCATACGCTCAAAAGAGGGCAGGACAATTTCAGATGCGAAGGTATTGATGTTGACCGGGTGAACCTGAATCTCACGCGTAATGGCAACGCCAGTGTTTACAATGGAGACCTCAGCGCTGGATGCACCTCTCAGATCTGCCTCTTCGGGCGTAGTGCCATACCATGTGCCGCCAAGCGCTCCGTCTGGGATCAGGCAGATATAACCATTGGGCACAAACGCATGGGCAACTTTGCTCTCGTCCCGGTACTGCTTGTCATAAATCGCAATGCGAAGGCCGGAAGTGGATTCCACAATCGCTTTTACCTCCGTGTCGGTCAGGTAGCCAAGGGACAGGCCATTGGTGGTCAGGTAGCGGTTCTTTACCGCATCCGTCTTGGCCAGCAGATTGAAGGTGTAGGAATTCATAATGGCAACTGTCAGTTCAGTACCAGTCTTGGATCGGATTGCATCCTTTACTGTCTTGAACGCCGCAAAGGGATCAGCCGTAGAAGGCTTGTCCCAGGTCGCCGTATCAGTCAGTGCAGTGTAGTTGGAGGTCTTCCAGGAACCATCCGTATCATAATTGTAGGTATAGTCCATACCATTCGCCTTGATGGCAATGCCCACATCGCCGCCTTCAGGGAAGAGCAGCTGCATAATCATCCGTTCAGGGACAACATTCGCGCCCTCAATCAAATCACGGGTATCGTCAAACACACGGGCGATCACCTCAGCAGCATAAGGATCAGTAGACTCCTGCACCCGAAGCATCTCCTGCCGATCCTTCTCCTTGATCTTGTAACCCTCGCGGAAGAAGGGCATTTCCGTCTCCAGCTTCTCAAAGCCAATCCGATCCCGGAAGGTAGCCTTGGCATCAAAAGCAGAAGGCATCAAAGACACAGGCAGGCCGCGGGAGCCCTTCAGCCAGGACAGATCCAGGCCTGCTTTCTTGCGGGCAGGAAACAGCGTAGAACCAAGATAAGGAATCTGGTTGGATACAACCTCTGTCCAGTTGGCTGCAATCGCAGCAGGGGTAAAAACTTCTCTCAAATCCATATGTATTCCTCCTTACTCGTTCACGCCGATGTTCTCACGGAATTCAATGGCAGGCAGAACGCCCTTCATGGTAGCCGCAGTAGCAGTAGCACCAGAATGGGCCTTACATTTCGTCCAATCAACGACACCAGCCACAACCAGCGCACCGTTGGGATTCTCGTTCGGATCAACATCATACAGCAGGATGCCATTGGAAGCAGTGCCCGCCGCAACGGATGTCCCGTCATACTTCATGGGCATACCTGCTTTAACAACAGAACTGCCCGCAACCTTGATGGGAATAGCTGTGTAATCGTCGGCAGCCAGAATTTCAACAGTGCCGCCAACAGAAGTCTTGCTAAACTTCATCTGTTTCTCTCCTTTTCAATCAAAAGTAGTGTTTCAAACCTTCGTTTGCATTTTTGAGGGCGTCTGCACGCTGCTTCCCTAACTTCTTGGCAAACTCAACGGCCTCGTCCTTCTCTTCGTTCCCACCACCAGCACCGGAAGGCTTGGGATCTTGTTTCACCAAATCGGCCCGCAACTTCTTCTCATAGGCGGCGTTGGCTTTCTGCTGATTGGCAAATACCCGCTCCATATCTCCATCAAACAATGCTTCCGCCGTCTCCCTGGCCAGTTTTTCATCATAGCCCGGCATGGCAATATAGCGGGCCGTGTGCTCAGCAATAGTGGACTTCCGCAGCAGTTCGGTATACTTGTCCTCCAGCGCCTTGCGGTCAGCGTCGGCCTGGGCTTTTGCGGCCTCGTCATCTGTCATCCTGGACTTGAGCTGCTTTTTCAGCTCCGCCGCCTCTGTTGCATACTTGTCTGCGGTGTCTTTGGACACATACAGGGACAAATCCACCTTTTCAGGGATTTCCGCTTTCAGAAGCGCCTCAACCTTCTGCTCGGCGCTCATCCCCTCAAAACCTTCAATCGTACTGGTGTCAATGGTAGGCATACAAACTCTCCTTTGCGCTTATAGACATCTCCGTCTTTATTCTTGCGTTTGATTATCCTCACTTCTCTGTGAGCCTGCGATACTTATACCGCCCCTTCTCTGGGGCCATATTCAAACGGCTGGGCCGCTTAAATTTAGCTTTGGTAAACGGTATTCCTACAACAAGGACATTTGCATTTATAACTTCCAAGATTGTCATGCATCACTTCCATTTGACCTGATGCCTGATATTCACTTTTTCCAGCAATAAATATGCAACCACATTTTTCGCAATGAAATTTTTTGTCGTATGCTGGCTTGTTTCCTTGTTTCAAAATTTTCATAAGCTCCCCCGCAGTCTACAACACAAGGTTATATTCTGAATTTGTAATTGTCAGGGATCACATTCAAGAAAATGGCCCATCTAGGTCTATGTAATCTCTGATGAATATCAGCCTATCTCTATCCGGGTTCCACCTTGCCTTTTCAAGCAAAGATTCCAATGTATAAGCGCAGCCATGTATATCCCCAACTGCGATTGTCCTTTTCATTGCCGCACAGCCTCCAGCCAGCATCTGCAATGCTTGTGCGTCTTTGGAGGAACGGCGTTAATCGGGTATATCTTTCCGTCCCGTTCCTTGCAGGTCTCGCACTCTCTCCCGTCCAGCACAGCGTGCCACTTGACTTTCTTCACGCCAGCGTCCCGATAGGCTTTCAACATGGTTTCATCCGTCACAATATCGGCATACTGCTCGGTGAAATCCGCCCAGTAGTGCAACCCCCGTCGAAACTCTGTCGCCTTGGCTGTACTGGAATTGATGCCCTCAGCGGTATACCCGCGCTTGCGGTCTATCTCATGGACATATACGACTTTCGTAACAGCCGAATACGCCGCCAGCAAGGCCAGCAACCACGTTAAATCAGGCGGTTTCTCCCCATGCGGTTCGGCCTCCTGATACCGCTCTTGCGCCAGTTCAAGAAAGATTTCCTGATTATCACGGGCGAGGCCTTGATATAGTGTGCGGGTGACTTCCAGGACTGACAGTTCATCAAATCTTCTTTGTGCCGCCTCATCTTTGGAGTCCTCAAACCGCTTGACCGCTCGACTGTTCAGGAGGTCTATTGCTTTGTCCGTCAGTCTGTACGGATTCGTTTCTGTCGGCATTTAGTTCATCCCTCAAACTCCGCTCCATCTTGCGTTGCTGTTCCTCGTAGTAAGATTGAGAAATTCTGAAAGCCTCCTCAGGGTCACTGAACATCCCTGCGTATTGGAAAGCCAGTTTCGGATGAATCTTGCTGTTGTTCAGCATCTCAGCAAGAACTTGCGCCTTGGACTGGATATTGGACAGGTTCTTTCTGGTAAACTCCGGCTTAATATCTGACAGTACCAATCCCAAGTCCTCTGTTTCCCGGCAGATATAAAGCACAATCCGCAGGAAGTCCCGTTCAGACCGCTCCCAAGTTTTTTCGCTGTCCTTGGCCCGGCTTTCCGCCTCGGCAAAACCATCCCGGTAGATAACAGCTGTGCCAGTGTCACTGGTGGATGAGCCGCCATTCCGGTTCGGCATACCGCAGATAGTCAGAGCCGCATCATACAGATCATCAACAATAGTCTGTGTGTTGGTCTGATTCAGCTCGGAGGCAATTCGATAAACTTTAGCCTCCATGCCTTGAACACCCTTGATCTGTATTGCCATTCCGCCCTTTGCGAGTTCTTTGTACTGCCCCTCTTTCAGTTCACAGTTTTGGAACACATCAAATGCGTTTACAAAATCCTGGATGCTGTCCACCCGGTTGCTCTCAATGGTATTGATAGCATTCAGAATAGGGATTACCGGCTCAAATGCTCCCATGCGGGCATCATTATTTACATACTCAATGATGGGGATATAGGGAACCGTACGGGCTTCATGTTTTTCGATCTTCCCATCTTTAATCTCGAAGTACCATTCTCTCGTATACAAACAGTAGTAAGGGTTCCCGTCCTCATCCCACTGTTTGAGAACACCGGCCATACTCTTTCGTCCGATGCCGCTATGATAGATCACAAACGCCTCCCGCGGGTCTAGCGTATAAATAGAAACCGGGGAACCATCTTCCTCTCCTTCTTCATCGGGAAGAACCAGCCGTACTGCAACCCCGCAAATGTGCATCCAGTCAGCAAGTTCTTTGTCTTTGGTAGGCTTGCTTTCAGATCGCATATACTCATTCAGCTTGTTGACCTTTTTCGAAACAGCGTTATCTCCACCGTTGGATACATATTGCAGCGGTTCCCCCAGCAGATAGGCAGTCTTGAAGGTAACGATCTCATTAGCCCGGTTGATCATCACTTTGTTGTTGATCTCCGGACGAACCACCTTGTCCTTTAAGCGAATGTCCTGGCGGCCACGATAATAATCATATAAGTATTGAATTTCCACGCAGTTTCTGTTGTGAACTGCCAAAGACTTCTCAAAAACCTCAACGACGTTCTCAGGCGTGATCTCCTTTTTATTGGTATATATCTTCCTGCGCCCCGTCAATCCGTCATCAGGCCAACTAAAAGTTACAAAATCATGTTCTGTCAATGCATCACCCCCATTATCATGCAAAAATGCCGACAAAATCACACCTTCTGCTTTGTGATTTCATCGGCACTGTTAGGCCCATTGAGGGCTGGCACTCTGGCACTCAGAATATTTAGTTCACTTTCTGAAACCGGAATGGTTCTCCGGATTGCTTATAGTTCCCTTTCCCATCCAACAGAATGGGGATGTTCTTTTTGCATGCTTTACAATAAGGATAAATCATCCCAATCGCTTTATCATCTGCAAGTTGCAGAAATCTCCTGCTTCCATGCGCGGCACACGTTGTACAGAAAATCTCAATCTGCATGAATTCACCCCGCGTCCGATTTCTGTCGCGACACTCCGGTTTCGAACCGGTCAATCAGTAAAACTGATATGCTGCCATTACATCAATGTCGCATATGGCTATAGCCATAATGTGGGCATAACGGCTGTCCCACTTGCCGGCGCAATTTCCCGTTGCAGCTCCGGGGCTCCCCTCATTCTGGCGCCACCTCCCGCCTCATGCGGCGAGGAGCGGCATATGTGCGCTTCCCGCTTAAATTATCATACGCCTGCGCCGCAACACCGGAGCGACCGGCAGCCAGTCTCGCATACAGACGCAGTTTTCAGCGGGCATTGTCATTCTCTCTGAGGATTTGCGCTACGCTCAGATCATCCGGGAGCGACCCGGCCTCTGGTGGAACCTGCAAGATTTGAACTTGCGACCTCTACCCCTTTCGGTTAAGCGACGGATTCCGCCCCGTCCCAGGTTCCGCATGCCCCCGTCTTTCCGGGGTGTCACCAGGTGAGTTTATAGCCGTCAACTGTGTATGGCTCTGCCGCATGGAGGGCGCGACCCTCCGGCCCGGATACGTGGGCTGGTTTTCAGCCGTGCGGCATATGTCATTCTACAGCCAGTTCCATGTACTTTGGATCGGTTATATAGAATCTATCATAACCATTATACCACAATATATAGATTAGTCAAGCATGATAAATACAATATATTGTGTATTTAAAATTGGCGACGGAACACCTCAACCTTGTTCCCTTCCAGTTGCTGGACATACTCAGCAAACATTGCCCAAGCATCAGGAACATCGTCATGTTTATTTTTTCCAGCCATCGTATAGCCGCATAGGAAGTTTAGCATCCGGCGATACTCCTTATCCTTCTTTATGATGGAATTGTCCTTAAATAAAACCCGTTCTTTCACCCACGGGGAATTTACTATGATCTTTGTCTCTTTTCCCTGTGTTGTGTATTTTGTTGTGATTTTTGCGATTCCTCCAGCTTCTTTAACTTCTTTCTGAACTTTTTCTGCTATTTTCCCACCAGCGCTGTTACTTTCAAACTGGCCCATTTGTACCTTGTGCTGAAGGAGCTTTGACACCAGCCGCGCCTCTACAACCTCTGGATTGCTGTTGTCACATACCACGTCTTCACAATAAAAGTCATTTCCGTACTGATAACAAATCGGCATGACGCAGTAATCAGTGCCCTTGTCTTTCGTATCGCAAACGAACAAAATAGCGTCTGGCTTACCATCAGGGAGCTCAAAGTACCGCCGCAGCTCATCCTCATTGTAGAGCTGTCCCTCACGCTCAATGGGCTGGTTCATATAAAGGGCCCGCCAACTTGCATCGTCCATTACTTCTCGCTGTTCCCGGTATGCTTGTGTGCTGAACCCTACGCCATAGGCATAATCAAATCGGCTCTCATCATTTTCATCCATTGCAGCCTCCACAATGAATCGCGCTCTGGGATTTCCATTATAGCGATACTCAAGCCGTCCAATGACATCATGGATGCTCCAGCGAGTGGCGATGTGGAGTTCTTTTGGATCCCCCTGCTTTCTCTGTCTTGCATCGTCCGTGTACAGCTGCCACAGCTTGTCCATGCGTTCCTTGGACATAGCTTCCTCAATTCCGCTCACCAGATCATCGCAGTATAGCAGGTTTGTCGCCCTTACTTTGCCAGCATTTCCAGATCCGATAGATGAAAATTCCAGCGTCTCAAAACGCTTCTTACTCCCCAGGTCAATGCGCATATCCTTGGCGTTGGTATTTGCTAACTTCACATCAGGAAACACATCTGCCCACAGATACTCGCCGGGCTGGATGATCCGAAGGCATTCGTTATACACACCGCTCAGAAAAGACGAGTTATGGCTCATCCCAAGGCAGGTCAAGTCCGGATTCCTGCCGCCCATCCAGGTCAGGTAGAAGATGGCCAGAGTGCTTTTACCTGTCCCTGGCGGCATCGAGATCGCCAGCAAGTCCAACTTGTTATCCGCTAAGTCCTGCAAGGCATCTACCAGCGGCTTCAGCTGCTTCCTACGGGGGATATAGAACCGCTTCTTACCCTCCCGCTCCCATTCTATGTATCGCAGGAATGCATCAAAATCATACGGCGCGTCAAACAGCAGGCTCCGCTTGTTCAGCTCGAACATACGGAGGCTTTTTTGTTCTGCAGCGAATTTTGCAGACAGCCGCCGCACCTCTTTGTTTCTCTCGTGAGCCAGATTAAAATCCTCTGGCTCCAACAGTCTGATCGAATCAAACGCATCAGATAGCGCAGATGGGTCAGATAGATCACGCTGAAAGGCTTTCTCCACTAAAACCCGAATATCCATAAAAATAAAGTGCCTCCTATCCCGTAAGTTGACACTCCCCACGGCTAAAGCCGGGGGATTCTCGGCTCAACCACCACCGCCTGCCCATGCGAGGTCTTACACGGTGTCCCCGAGCGTATAGGTTTGGGCGTGTCCCGCCCTACCGTACAGAGGCTACACCAACAGGCGCAAGCCCTCATTCAAGATATTTTTCGCGGCGTTGATGTCTCTATCGTGCATAGCGCCGCAAGCAGGGCAAGTCCATTCCCGGACGGACAAATCCTTTATCCCGGCCCACTGAGCGCCACAGGCGGAGCAGAGCTGGGAGGACGGGAAGAACCGGCCTATGCTGACCACCTGCTTCCCATGCCACGCCGCCTTATACTCCAGCTGCCGTCGAAACTCGCCCCAGCTTGCATCGGAGATTGACCGGGCTAACTTGTGGTTCTTCACCATATTCTTGGGAGCCAAGTCCTCAACCGCTATCAGGTCATAGTCCCAGACAAGCTGGGTGGACAGCTTGTGCAGGGTGTCATTTCTCTGGTTGGTTACCCTCTCATGGAGCCGGGCCACCTTAACCCGCGCTTTCTCCCGGCGGTTGCTCCCCTTTGACTTTCGGGAGAGCTGCCGCTGGAGACGGACGAGTTTCTTCTGGCCCTTGGCCAGATACTTGTGGTTTGGATACTCTACACCGTCGGAGGTGATGGCAAAAGCTTTCAGTCCCATGTCGAGGCCGACCACCGCCCCGGTAGAGGGCAGAGGGGCAATCTCCACGTCGGTGCAGCACAAAGCCACAAAATACTTTCCAGACGGGTTCTGCGATACCGTAGCGGACAGGATGCGGCCTTTGACCTCTTTAGAGATGCGGCACTTCACCTTCCCAAGCTTTGGGAGCTGCACAGCTTTATCCAAAACCTTGATATTCCTTCCCACGCACTTACTCTTGTAACTTTTCCGGTGGTCGCGTTTGCTCTTGAAGCAGGGATAGCCGGGCTTCTCCCCTTGCTTCACTCGTCGAAAAAAATGCTGAAAGGCTGTTTCCAAGTCGCGCAGAGAGGATTGCAGGGCGGTGGCGTCTACTTCACGCAGCCAGTCCAGCGATTTCTTGAGTTGGGTCATATCGTTGGCGCAGTCGTAGTAGTTGAATGTCTTTCCGCTCTGCTCATAGGTCTCTTTCCGTTTGGCAAGGTAGTAATTGAATACAAACCGACAGCAACCGAAAGTGCGAAGTATCTGATTCTTCTGCATCTGATTTGGGTAGATGCGGAATTTGTAAGAGTATTCCATACAATCACCGTTCTAATTGTCCCATATCTCAAAAATTGGCGCAATCTGTACGGGGGAACAAGGTGTGGCTTATATCCCCATAGCTAAAGCAAGGGGGGATATTACGCCACTAATGATAAAAGGCACTTGGCACTATTATTCCGCTATGCGGTGGCACTTGGCACTATATACGCCCGCCCTGGTGTGGGCGCGGGATTCGTTTATATTCTATATTTTGTTGCGCAATAACCAATACATTGTGGGCATCCATACTTTTTGATGAAATTTTCATTCCCGTATCGTTTTACACATACATACCGTACATCTTCCCAGCCAATACGGTCATCTGGAGATATTTCTTCATCGATTACTATGTCATCAACAGAAAACATAGGTTTTCCCCATAATTCGCAATTTCTTTTGACAATATATTCTTTCATACTTTTAAAGTCCTCAAACTGTACTGCTTCAGCCATAGACTCTGCAATCCCACCACGATGTGGCCGATAAATAACCATAATTCAAACCTCCCCCTTATTCCAATTCGCCAGCACTGTTTCAATCCTCCGCCGGTTCCGGCATGGGCATCCAGTGAGTTACGCCACTGATTTCCCATCTACCTCCCACGTTGTCTTCTACCTCACTCAGAAACTCTCCACCTTGATACTGCGCATATTTGACGGACTTTTCTCCTCTCCAAATCGAAGTAACAAGTACCCATTCATTCTCCGTCGGCATCGTTTCATGCGTTATTTTGATCCAATCCATCATGCCCCTCCAATCATGCAGTAAGCCGGAAGCATCCATTCAGACACCTCCGGCTTACTCTGGATATTTGGCAGGGCGGCGTATCCTGCATCTCAGGTTCCCTTGCGGCGTGTCAGCACTCACGCATCTCCAACTAAGGCGACGGCTGCTTCTTCCGTCCTCATACAAGGGAGTGTCGGGAGCCATTTCCGACCTCAAATACCCATGTGTCTGATTATATGCAGCTTCTATCTTTGTTGTCAACGGCGATTATTCTTGCATCTCGTCGAATGGTATGTTATTCTAAACCCAAGCGTTGTCGGCGAAGGTCAGCCCAAAGCATTCTCACGAATGACGGAGGGACCTTGCCCTCCAGAAGGGAGGGCTGCCCATGGTTACATATCCCGATCTCATTCAGATCGGCATTTTAATCGTTGGTATTTGCAGCCTGGTCATCCAGGTTTGCAAAAAGAAATGACCGCCGGCGTCCTGACAAGAGCGGCGATCATTTCGACGTAATTTGAAGGACTGACCGGAACCGGCAACGCCCTTTTCTATTTACAGTATAATCGCCCAATATGATTTTGTCAACGATGACATCCCGCCATGGGGCCTTTTTGTTTTCCGCGGAATTTTAGGAATCCTTGCAATCTCAGGAGGCGCATGATACAATCTCTGTATCAGCACCATCTATTGGTGTTTGACTGACAGATCGGCTTGTGCTTTTGGTAGAGGGCAAGCCGGTCTTCTTTTTTTGTTCATACCAATAGGTCTTACTTACCCCAAGCCGCTTGCACGCATCTCTAACGGTTTCCCCATCCAGAAGAACGCATTCTACATCTTTCTCCGGTCTGCCGAACTTCACTCCCTTTGCTTTCGCCGCTGCTATCCCTTCCATTTGTCTCTGCTTGATATTGACCCTCTCATTCTCTGCCACAAAGGATAGAACTTGCAGCACAATATCGCTCAAAAATGTCCCCAACAGATCTTTCCCTCTGCGTGTGTCCAGCAGCGGCATGTCCAGCACTACAATGTCTATGCCTTTCTCTTTGGTTAGCATTCTCCACTGTTCCAAAATTTCATCGTAGTTTCTTCCAAGACGGTCTATGCTCTTTACATAGAGTAGATCGTCCTTTTTTAATTTTTCAAGCATTTTTTGATATTCAGGTCTGTCAAAATCTTTCCCGCTCTGCTTATCAGCAAATACTTCATCCGCGTCCACCCCCTTGATAGCCTCCCACTGCCGGTCAAGGTTTTGGTCTTTCGTAGATACTCGAATGTAGGCGTACTTCATTTCTCTCTTTCCCTCCCTTCAATCTCAATCTGCTTATTCGGCCTTGCTCCAACTCGTCTCTTTGGTTGTATGGTAATCTCATACTCCAATATCTCGCAAATCTGATAAAGGGTATCAACCGTGATGTTCCCACGCTTTAGCATCTGGCTAATCGCGTTCTGCTTTACACCCAGTTTATCAGCCAGCCATCCCTTTGTTTTGCCCTCTTGTTTGAGTAGAGTCTCGATAGCCTCTTTCTGTGTCATCTTTCCGTCACCTCACTTTACCGTGATTATACACTCTTTAGTGATATATGTCAAGCTTTTTTTATGAAAAATTTGCAGACAGGACTCACACACTTACCTTATTTCTGCGAATATCCCCCGCCGGTGTCTTTCCTCTGGCCCTGCCAGCGTCCGAAAATGTAGGATTAAGCGGACGCACGGACGAAAGAAAAATAAATCACCAAAAAGTGAAAATAAGTATTGACATAATCACTCAAGGGTGATATATTATAATCACAGCAAGGGAAACCGAGCTGAATCTACCGGGCAGGAGGTAAGGAAATGGAGATTGATAGCATGACCCAGACCGAGTTAGCATCCTATCTTGAAACTCTGGCCAAGCTGGTAGAGGCCACGGCCAAAGATCCGCAGGACGCGGCCCGCATCATCCGGGAAGCCATTCCCAGGCAGTAAAAAAGATAGCCGCCCAGCCCTGAACAAGCAAGCGGCTATCTAAGAAGAACACGGGGCGGCATGGCCTGCCACATGTCGCCCCTAGTGTAACACAACCGGCAGAAGAAAGCAAGGCCATAGGCCGGGAGGGAAAAATGAAAATCACGAAGAAACTAGCAAAAGAGGCACTGAGCCTGAACAAAGACAACACAGCATATTTTGACGGCAGCATAACAATGGGCCAGTTTGAAAACATGCTACGATACAAAATGAAATTCGGGCAGGCGGAGGCGATTGTAATCACAATGGCGCTTGTCCTGGCAGGAGCGAAATTTGCAGAAAGCTGAAGCCCCGGCCACCGCTTGCAACAGCGGCCAGAGCAGAAAGGAAAATTAAAATGAAATTTGATTCGTCTATAAACTACAAACCATATCTGGGCGGGAGTCTTGTGTTGACGTTATCCGCCCAAGAAGCAAACGATCTTTACAAAAAAGAAGAAAAAGATTACATTGATTTTTTCGCTTCATACGAGATTGAAGAGGATCGGGCCAAAAATATAGCTTCAGAGTTATTTTTAAGGCACCTTGTTAATTTTTAACCCGCCTGACCTCTGCAAAGGCCAGGCGGGCACGAGAAGCCCCAGCAGAAGAACCACCAACCACCATGGCACGCCCAGTATATCACGGGCCGCCCTCCATGACATGGGAAAAGATGGGGGAGCGGCTGGAAATCGTGATTGACTGGTACACCGAGTACACGCCCGAGCAGCTTTATAACATCTGGATGGAGGCGGCTTGACCCGCCCGCCAGGAGAATGGAGGAAATGACCATGAAAAAATCCACGTTTGACCGGCTGGAAACCCGCATCAACGCCGCCGGGATCACCACCCGCCGAAACTACATCAACACCGAGCGCGGCCCCGTGCCCGTGCTGATTGCAGAGCATGACTATACTGGCCCACATCCCACGCGGGAGGCCCGGGACAAGCTAGACACTGTGCGCGGCATCTGCGCCCGGTACAACGTGCGGCGCAAGCTGCGCGGGTACTACCAAGCGACCTATATCTGGGAGGAGGTGACTCCTGCATGATTATCTTCTTTATTTTGCTGCTCCCGCTCATGATTATCTGGATAACAGCAAAAAAATCTTGAATACCATCAGCGCCCGCCCTGGGCTATTCTGGGGCGGGTTTTCTGCGCCCTCCATATCCTCCGTTACCCGCCCATGCTCCACCGCTTGTGCGGCCTCCCATGGCCTCCAGGCGGCATTTTTGTGCTCGTACCCAGCCTATCGAAGTATCCCCAAAAAGCAAAACCGCCGTAAATGGCATTTGCGGGCCCTACACGGTGTTTTAATGTATAGTAGTGTCTTTATATTCACAGATCATCAAATGGCGTACAACAGCCCGCAGAGCGCCACACAGGGCATAAGGCAACCCCGACCCGCTCCGCATGGAGTAGGCCGGGGCGTTTTCATTTCTTCCGGGCGATTGAGAGCACGGCGCAACGTTCCTTGTCAGCATCCCACCAGGCGCAGCGGGGGCCGGAGCATTCTAGTGCATTTCTTGCTGCTTCTTCTGTGTCTGGTCTAAGCGGCGTAGAGATGTACCCTGCAGACAAAAGGGGGCAAATTTTATTATTTCTGTTTCCATCCATAGTCGCTGATCCTTTCTCCATAGTCGCTGGCATAGTCGTGAGTGATAGTCGTTGCCATAGTCGCTATTCCTCCACCACAACCGACCCAGCGATCCGTTCTTCCAGCTGCTTTTGGTCAGGAGTATCGCCAAGAGGCGGCGCAGTAGTCGGAGCAATGTCGATAACATCCCGATAACCAAACATATTCTTCGCCAAAAAGATTCCAGAAGCGGGGTTAATCTTGCCGTTTTGCATGTAATCGACCCACATTTCTTCCAAAATCATGATAGCTTTTTTAATCATGCCAGAGTGTGTGGAGCTGCGATATTGCCCATTTTTCCAAGTTCTCAGCGTTTCCGGTTCAATCCCAATCCAATTTGCCATACCAACCATGTTAGGCTTTCTGTCATTCTCAATGCAGAACTGGAAATACTCGTAAATTCTTTTTTTCACCTGTTCTGGATCGGATATGTCAATGGGCGGCAAATCGAGGGAAGCCAATGCGTACCTAAGATAGCGGGAATTGTCGCCAGGCTTTACATTTTCCTCTCCAAACTTCGCAAGGTCTGGCCTGTTCCGCTTCTTCTTAACTATTTTCTCTGCAACTTCCTGTTCAAGTTTTTCCATTCCATCTACCTCCCATCACTGCTGCGATAACTTTCTGTGTGTACTTGACCGCCTCATCATCAGGCAGCCCTTTCCAATACTTCGTTTATTGATCTCATCCTGCATTTTTCGGCATACTCCTTTCCGGTAAATTCAATACAGCCGTCCAAAGCTGGTCGGCATTTTCCAAAGTTCGGTTCAGCGCGTAGGCGTTACACGCCGTCTCGGTTCTGTGCCAAAGTTTAACTGCAGACCGGCGCAATTTCATGTCAAAGTCATAGGACTCTTTCTGATGATTGTACTGCGAAAGCAGCTTATTTTTAATTGGCCTTGCCTGTTCTCTGCTGATCTGTCCGGCACAGAGCATTGAATAAAGCGAATAGAAGGACAAATACAGGAAACAGTCCAACAGATCATTAGGCGGATCAGGGAGGTTCATCCGTGCAGCTTTCATAGCAGCACGCTCTATTTCTTCAACAATCAAACTCACACCTCCAATCTTCAGCCATCGCTCTACTTCGCCCCAGATAGTTTCAAGTCATTCTTTTATATTACATATTTACATATATACATTATTTTTTCATACATATAGAAAATAAGTAGGGCGAATTAGGGCGCATAGAAAAAATCCAGTATTCATGGGCATTCGGAGCGCCCCAGTATGCGCCCCAGTATTGGGACGCGCCCTGGTTTTAAACGAGTGCAAACGTTGAAAACATATTCTTTTGATTCCATATATGGTCTCCGCCCCAGTTATAAAAGCTCATCCGCCCCAGATTCATCCACAGGATGAACCGGGAAAATATACCCTTTGAAACGTTGACCGTCCCACCAACCA
>ENA-UOJI01001330-UOJI01001330.1-human-gut-metagenome-genome-assembly--contig:-P79-NODE-1330-length-16280-cov-14.475871_pt1 | contig 16280 bp, 12 predicted proteins | sample MGYA00242346_ERZ723893 | MGnify/ENA metagenome assembly ERZ723893 | reverse complement strand
CTGGCAGCGGGTTTTTGTGTATAGAGGGGTGGGAAAGTATATAAAGTGGTGAATCGCATCATTGGACGGCAGCGCGTCGTGCCCGAACACCGGAAGACCGGCGGCACAGCGGAAACTCTGAGGCGTTGCCTTGCAGTATGTATTATACCCGAATTTATTTTCTTGTCAAATGCAAAATTTTGGTTTTGCTTTAATTTAACACTTTACTTTTTGACCAAAACTTTATATAATTAAAGGCGGCAAAACGAAAACTGACTTTTGCACGGGTTGTGCTATTGCTACAACAATAAAACTTTACTTTCGAAAAATTTTGGATAATGTAACATATTTCAAAAGGAGTACTTTTCCCATGGACGATTTGGACCGCAAGATTCTCGCCCTCCTCGCAAAGAATGCCCGTATGCCGGTGAAGGAGATCGCCGAAAAGGTGGCACTGACCAGCCCCGCCGTCTCCAGCCGCATCCATAAGCTGGAAACAGACGGCATCATCAGCGGCTACACCGTGATGCTCAACCGCCCCGCCGACCGGGTCTATGTGGACGCCCTCATCAGCCTGTCGGTGGCCCCGTCCCAGCGCGACGAGCTGGTGGAGCTGATGCAGAACAGCAAGGAGGTGCTGCAGTGCTACCACGTCACGGGCGCTTACACCTTCCTCATCAAGGTGAGCTGCGGCAGTATGCCCCAGCTGGAGCACCTGATCCTGCAGTTCCAGAAACTGGGAACGACCAGCACCCAGATCATCCTCTCGACGCCCGTGAACCACGGCGACCTTGAGGCCATGATGCTCTGAGTTCACAGAACTGTTACATCTGCGGTGCAATTTTCGCCCGCTGCGGGACGTTTATCGAATAGCAGCGCTGAAACATCAAATACTATCGCTGTGTACCGAAAAATTCCACCCTGCGAACGAAAGGATAAAACTGAATATGAAACGTATCATTGCTTGTCTGATGGCCGGTATCCTGATGCTGGCTCTGGTGGGCTGCGGCACGTCCGGCAGCTCTTCTGCGGCCGCAAAGAAGGACTATACCCAGATCCTCCACGACGCCCGCAGTGACGAGGACAACGAGTATCTGATGATCTTCACCAAGGGAGAAGACGGCAAGTTCACCGCCCAGTACGGCTACAGCGCCGAATACGAGGCTGACCAGCTCTCCGATGAGGTGGCCAACATGATGATGCCCCTGCTGGGCCTCGAGGACGGTATGTACGACGACTTTGCCGCCTCCGTCTCCGGCATGATGGTCAGCGTCTACGGCGTGGCCATCGTCAAGCCCGCAGAGGGCAGGACGCAGGATGTCGTCGATGCGATGGATGCCTATGTCCAGAGCCAGCAGAAGGCGATGGAGCGGTATCTGGAGGACCAGTACGAGATCGCCTGCGCAGCCCGGGTCGCGACCGTCCCCACCGGCGAGGTGGTCATGGTCTGCTGCGAGGACAGCGACACCGTCCTCGAAAACATCAAAAAAGCTCTGGCTGCATAACCCCTCTGTGCACCAAAAAAGCCCCCGCTTCCGGCTGGAAGCGGGGGCTTTGCGTTATCGGTCGTTACGGATTCTCGATGGCGTTCACGAGCTTGTTTGCGATGTAGGCATGGCCCTTGATGGTGGGATGCACGTCAAGGGTGGTCTCGGTGTTGGGGATGGCCACATAGGTCAGGTCGTAGGTCTTTGCGATCTGCTTCTCAAACTTGTTCAGCTTGCTGAAGTAACTGCGCCAGCAGGGGATGAGGGGCACGGGGTTGGTGTAGCCGATGAGAATGATCTGCGCGTCCGGGTTCAGCTTGCGGATCTCCTGCACGATGGAGATGAGGGCGGCGGAGGTCTTGGGGTAAGTCTCGTCGCAGATCTTGCTCATGCCGGAGAAGAAGAGGTTCCATGTGGCGTCCGTCTCTGCCTTGGTCAGCTTCATGTCCTTGATGCTGCGGTAGATGGTGGACATGGTGGAACCGGAGCCTTCGCTGCGCAGATCACCGGCTAGAATGGTGGCGGCCAGCTTCTCGCTCTTCCAGTTGGTGGCGTTGCCCAGACCCACGATGCAGGGGACGAAGGCGTCGTTGGAGCCGATCTGGACCGAGATGACGTCGGCCTTGCGGATGTAATCCTGAAACTCAGGGTAGTTGTACTCGCAGCCGGAGGCCATATTCATCTGCGGCATCTTGCCATACTGGATCATATCCGCGAGGTCGGGGGCCGTCAGGGCCGGCAGACCGAGGTTGATGGCGTGGTCACGGTCGAGGCCGAGCGTCTCCGCCACCTTGCCGACGTAGCAGTTGGGGGAGTAGCCTTTGAAGTTGGGGGCCATATCGACGCTGTAGCCAGCGCGTGCGCTGTACTGGACATCGGCCAGACCGACGCCGGCGCAGATGCTGTCGCCCAGTGCGACGTAGGTGAGCTGCTTATCCTCTTTTTCTTCAGAGACCGCAGCTTCGGCTGCGGGAGCAGCCTCTTCGGCGGCAGAGGGGTCGGGGTCGGCCTTGGCCGTCTCGGTGGCAGAGGCCTCGGCGTCTGCCGGGGTCTCGGGCTGCAGGGCAGCTTCCGGATTCAGGGTAACGATAACGTGGTCATCGCTGGCGGCAGCGGCATCGGCGGCTGCGTCAGCGCCCTCAGCCAGTGCGGGGACGCTGAACATCGACACCAGCAGCAGGGCGGAGACGGCCAGACTTGCAAAACGCTTGTTCATGGCAGAAAAATCCTTTCGTGAGATCAATAGTCGCGGGGAGAGATGTCGGCCTCGAGCTGACGGTAATCGATCTTGCCCACAGGGGTCATCGGCATCTCAGGGATGAACTTGTAGGCCACGGGCTGGACATATTCGGGCAGCTCCTCGGCGCACATCCGCTCCAGCTCCCGCACCACCTGCTTTTTCTTGGCCGTGGTGTCAGGCTTGAGCACGACGTAGACGAAGGGCAGACGGCCTTGCACATGATCCTTGTCGGCGCAGCCCACCACAGAGCACTGATGGACAGCCGGGTGGCGGCTGATGACGTTTTCGATCATAGAGGGGAAGACCTTGAAGCCATCGTGGCGGATGATGAGGCGCTTGATGCGGGAGTCGAGGAAGACGAAGCCGTCCTCATCCAGATAGCCGATGTCGCCGGTGTGCACCCAGATGCGGCCATCGGGGTGGCGGCGGAGGATCATGTCCGTCTCGTCGGGCTTGTTGTAGTAGCCCTTCATGGTGGTGGGACCGGAGATGCACAGCTCACCCCGCTCGCCGATGGGCAGCTCCTTGTCCGTGCCCGGCTCGAAGGCGGCGACGAGAGTGTTGACCATCGGGATGCCGACGCTGCCCAGCTTGTTGTTCGTGCCGGCGGCGACGGTGGCAGCGGAGGCCACCTCGGTCATGCCGTAGCCCTTGGCGATCGGGTAGCGGACGCCATGGGCGGCGAGGAAGTCGTTGACGGTCTGCTCTGCGCCCCGGGCGATGGCGTCGCCGCCGGCGGCGTAGTTGAGGATGAAGGAGAGGTCCTTATCCCGCAGCTTGGGGTCAGCGGCCAGCTGCTGGTAGTGGGCGGGCACGCCGAACATATGCTCGGGCTTGTACTTGAGCACCAGACTGCCCAGCTTGGCCGGGTCGAGGTTGGGGATGATGATGACCGTGAAGCCCAGCACCAGCGGCAGATGGACGCCGCAGGCGTAGCCGTAGGCGATGAAGGGGGGCATGATGTTCATGAGCTTCTGGCCCCGGTGGAACAGCTTATCGTAGGCGCGGAACTGCTGCGCGATGGCGTTGAAGCTGTTGTCGGTGAGCATGACGCCCTTGGGAGAGCCGGTGGTGCCGCCGGTGTGGACCACGACACAGGCATGGTCGGGGTCGTAAGGCTCGGCAGCAGTGCTCTGGTTCTTGCCGTTTGCGATGAACTGCTTCCAGCGGATGGCGTTGGAGGCGTACTTGTTCTTGTCGGGGGTGGTCAGCCTATAGCCCACGGCCATCACCGGGGGCAGGGAGTCGGCCGGAGAGAGGACGATGACCTTTTCCACGTTGGTGCGCTTGGCGGCCTGACGGCAGCGCTCGTACACGACGTTCAGGCAGACCAGAAGATGGGAGTCCACCTCCTCGATGTACTCGTGGATGCCCTCGACGCTGTAGCGGGGGTCTACGAGGTTCAGGGTGGCGCCGATCATGTCTGCTGCATAGAACAGGGCGATGACCTCGGGGGTCATGACGCTCACCACCGTTATGATGTCGCCCTTCTGGACGCCGACGCCCCGCAGGGCGGCGGCAGTCTTCTTGACGTTGACGATGAGGTCAGCATAGGTGAACTTCCGGCCGTAGTAATCCAGCGCGGTGTCGTTCAGATGGTTTTTGTTCCGCTGGCAGACATATTCGAATGCCGAGACGGTGGGAAGGGTCTGCTCAATGTACTTCTGGTCGTAATATTTGAGCCAGGGCCGAGCCTGAGATGCGTAAATGGGATCCTGCGTCATCATCGATTCCTCATTCCTTTATGTTTGTAGGCCCCGGAAGGGGCGGGTCTTCTGTTTTGTTCCAATGCCACTCCTGCTATTGTAGTAGAGCGGGGGACAAAAGTCAATAAACAGGGGAAGAACAATGAGGAAAACGCAAGAAAAAGTTTACAATTCGCGGCACCATGCCTCGGCCTCGGCGGCACTGCAGAGCACCCAGTGATGGGGCCGCAGCTCCCGCCACTGGGGGGCCTCGGCGGAGTAGTCGTGGATGGCGGGGTCGTAGACCAGCAGCTTTTTCTGCCGCTCGCGGCGGGGGCTGGGCATCGGGATGGCCGACAGCAGGCTCCGGGTGTAGGGGTGGATGGCGTGCGTCACCAGCTCTTCGGCATCGGCCAGCTCCACGATGTCGCCCTTGTGGATGACGGCGATGCGGTCGGAGATGTACCGCATGACCGAGAGGTCGTGGGCGATGAAGAGGTAGGTGATGCCGCGCTCTTTTTGCAGGTGGCGCAGCAGGTTGAGCACCTGTGCGCGGATGGACATATCCAGCGCCGAGATCGGCTCGTCGGCGATGATGAACTCCGGCTCCACGATGAGGGCGCGGGCGATGCCGATGCGCTGCCGCTGGCCGCCCGAGAACTCGTGGGGGAAGCGGGAGGCGAACTCCGGCAGCAGGCCCACATCCAGCAGCGCCTGCCGGACTTTTTCGTCCCGCTCGGCGGCGGAGAGGTCGGGCCGGACGTTCATCAGGCCCTCGCCCACGATGTAGCTCACCTTGGCGCGCTCGTTCAGGGAGGATTGGGGGTCTTGGAAGATCATCTGGATCTCCTTGATGACCTGCCTGTCCAGCGCGTGGGAAATCTTGCCGTTGATCTGCTGGCCCTTGTAGAACACCTGACCGCCGGAGGTGGGCAGGATGCGCATGATGGCCCGGCCGATGGTGGTCTTGCCCGAACCGGACTCGCCCACCAGACCGAAGGTCTCGCCCTTATAGATGGTAAAGTTTGCGTTCTTGACGGCCTTGTAGGCTTTGCGGCCGGAGCCGTAAGTCACCTCGAGGTCTTTCACCTCGAGCAATACTTCGCGTTCGTCTGCCATGTTACTTGCCCTCCTCTTGCAGCATCCGCACAGCGGCGGGCGGCTCTATCTTGGGTGCGCGGGGGTCGAGCAGCCATGTCTTGGCCCGGTGGGTCGCGCTGACGTCGAAGTAGGGGGGACGCTTGACGAAGTCGATCTTCAGGGCCAGCGGGTTGCGGGGCGCGAAGGCGTCGCCGCGGATCTCCGTAAAGAGGTTCGGGGGCGTGCCCTGAATGTTGAACAGGTCTTCGCCCTTCACGCCCATCTGGGGCATACTGGATAGCAGCGCCCATGTATAGGGGTGGCGGGGGTCGTAGTAGATCTCGTCGGAGGTGCCGATCTCCACGATGTCGCCTGCGTACATGACGGCCACCCGGTCGGCGATGTTGGCCACGACGCCGAGGTCGTGGGTGATGAGGATGATGGTCAGATTGTACTTGACCCGCATCTCCTTCAGCAGCTCGAGGATCTGGGCCTGAATGGTCACGTCCAGAGCCGTCGTCGGCTCGTCGCAGATCAAAATCTGGGGGTTGCAGGCCACGGCGATGGCGATGACGACGCGCTGGCGCATACCGCCCGAAAACTCGTGGGGATACTGCTTGAAGCGGACCTCCGGGTCGGCGATGCCGACATCCCGCAGGTATTCCAGCGTCTTCTCCTTGGCCGCAGCGCCTTTGAGGCCCTGATGCAGCTCCACGGCTTCCATGATCTGGTCGCCGATGGTCTTCAGGGGGTTCAGGCTGGTCATGGGGTCCTGCATGATCATGGCGATCTCATGGCCCCGGACCTTCAGCCAGTCCTTCTCCTTTTTCAGCGCGGAGAGGCGGATGGGCTGGTGGTCGTCGGCCCCGAAGTAGTCGATGGTGCCCGAGGTGATGGAGCCGTTGGAGTCCAGCAGGCCCATGAAGGACTTGGTGAACACGCTCTTGCCCGAGCCGGACTCGCCCACGATGGCGAGGACCTCGCCGTGGTAGACGTCGAGGTCGATGCCGCGGATGGCGTGGAGGATCTTTCCACGCAGATTGAATTTGATGTTGAGATCCCGCACCGAGAGGATCAGTTCGTTCTTTTTCATCCCTGTGCCTCCTTACTGCAGATGGTTCTTCGGGTCGGCTGCGTCGGAGAAGGCGTTGCCGATGAGATAGAACGCGATGGTGACGAAGCTGAGGATGATGGTGGGGTAGAGCAGCTGATAGCGCAGTCCGGCCTGCATCATGACCTTGCGGCCATCGTTGATGAGGTTGCCCAGCGAGGGAGTCTCCACCGAGAGGCCGAGGCCGATATAGGTGATGAACACCTCACTGCCGATGGCAGCGGGGATGGTCAGGGCCATCCGCAGCATGATGACCGATACGAGGTAGGGCAGCAGGTTGCGCAGCACGATGCGGGCAGTGGGGGTGCCGATGCAGCGGGACGCCACGTTGTAGTCGCGGTCGCGGATGATGAGGATCTGGTTGCGGATGAAGCGCGCCATGGCGATCCAGCCTGTGATGGACATACCGAGGATGAGGGTCTTGACGCTGGGGCTGGCGACGTAAGAGATCAGGATGAGGATGATGGTTGAGGGCACATTGTCACAGATGTTGTACAGCTCGGTGAAGAAGAAGTCCAGCTGGCGGACATAGCCCCAGAGCACGCCCACCGTGATGCCCACGACGGCCTCGATGAGGGCCACGAAGAAGGCGATGGTCAGGCTGGTGCGTGCGCCGGCCCAGATGCGTGCCCACAGGTCCTGTCCGATGGCGTTGGAACCCCAGATGAAGCCATCCTCACCGGGGGCAATGTTGCGGTACTGGACGCCGGTGAGGGGGTCCACAGCGCAGAAGTTGGGGTCTGCCTGCCCGGGCAGATAGGGCTGGAGGAATGCGAAGGCCACCACGGCGATGAGGGCGGCGAGGAGGATGACCGCGATGCGGTTCTTGAAGAATGCACGGAAAGTGCTGCCCCAGTAGCTGTAATTGGAGTAGGAGGTGGCCTCGGCCCGCTCCTCGCTGAACCCGGCGGGGGTGAACAGCTCTTCTTCGGGCAGCTCTGCCCATGCGGCGGGGCCGTCCGCCTGCAGTTTGTCCAGCTGTGCTTCCAGCTGGTGCGCTTTTTCATCTTTCATACGGAAAAGCATTATCGGCCACCTTCTTTCTTGCCAAAGCTGATGCGGGGATCGATGAGCACCATGAGCAGGTCGCCCAGAATGAGGCCGATGATGCCCACGCAGGCGTAGAGCAGGACGATGCCCTGCACCATCGTGTTATCGTGGCGCTGGACGCAGGTGACCAGCAGACCGCCCATGCCGGGGATACTGTAGAGGCTCTCGATGTAGATGGAGCCGACTACCGTGTTGAGGAAGGCGGAGGGAATGTACTGCACCAGCGGGACCATCGCGTTGCGGAAGATGTGGCGGAGGGCGATGTTGTTCTCGCTGACGCCCTTGGCCCGGGCGAGGCGGACGTAATCCTTGTTGCTCTCGTCCACCATGTACCGGCGCAGCCACATGGCGTAGAACGCCACATTGCCGAGGCTCATGGAGCAGACGGGCAGCACCCAGTACTTCCAGTTGGAGGTGTCGAAGAGCAGGCCTACGCCCAGCGCGGTAGTGCCGTACATCTGGATGTAGAGGTAATACACCGCCGCAGGCACGGCCTGAATGAGCACGATGATGGCCGTGCCCAGCTTGTCGGGCCAGCGGCTCTTGAACCGGCCCATGAACAGGCCCATCGGAATGCCGATGATGAGACTCAGCAGCATGGCAAAGACGCCCATCTGGATGGAGATGGGCAGCTTCTTGGCAAGGATGCTGGTGACGGAGGCGTTGACCTTATAGATGTGGCTCACGCCGAGGTCGCCGTGGAGGGCATTCACCCAGAAGCGGCCGACCTGCACCGGCAGCGGGTCCAGCAGGCCCATCGACTGCAGGCCGGCCTGTATCTGGGCCTCGGTCATTTTTTCGTAGTTTGCAAAATAGCCTTCCACCGGCATCAGCCGCAAAAGGCAGAATACGAGCGTGACGATGACAAACAGGGTCAGGATCGAGCGCCCGATGCGTTTCGCCAGATATTTGAGCATATCTGTGCGCACCCCTCTCTTTTATTTAATGAATGTCGGATAGGAATAGAATACAACAAAAAACTACTTTTGGAAAGTGATTTGGCAAAGTTTGCTCTAAAAATTCATCTGAGAGCCTTCAGAAATAAAAAGCCCTCCGCTTTCCCGGGGGAAAACGGAGGGCGGCAGAACGGTCAGAAAAGCTTAGCGGGCGTCGCGGTTGGCCTCGTACTCGCTCATGGAGACATAGTGGTCGAGGACGTGGATGCCCTTCAGGCGCTTGTTGGAGAAGCCGGTGGAAGCATACTGGCCCTCCCAGTAGTTCAGGCGGGTGGCGATGTAGGCCGGGACGCTCATGCCCATGGGGACGACGAGGGCGTTGTTGATGAGGGAAGCCTCGGCGTTGGCGAAGGCATCGTAGCGGGCGTTGATGTCATCGGTGATCTCCACAGCGGCTTCGATGGCCTTCATGTAGTTCATGACGGCGTCAGCGGTGTCGCCGGTGATGAAGCCGTCCTCGACGCCGGTGCGCAGGAAGGCGTAGCGGCTGCCGCGTGCGCCCTCGGCCTGATAGAAGGGGTCGGTCTCGGTCTGGGGATCGGAGTAGTCTGCGCCCCAGTTGCACAGCAGGAAAGCGAACTTGCCGTTGCGGCGGACGCTGGACAGGAAGCTGTCGGAGGGGCCGGCGGTGATGACGATATTGATGAAGTCAAAGCCGTCGTTCAGCACACCCTCGAGCTGCTGCTTGAGCACCTGACACTGCTTGTCCCAGTCGGTGGAGGAGGGGTTGTAGGGCAGCTGGACCTTGATGGGGAAGGTGACGCCTGCGGCGGTCAGCTCGGGGATGGCGGCGTCACGGTACTCCTTGGCCTTGGCCTCGTCGAAGAACTCGGTGATGTTGGCGAGGTCGCCGCACTTCAGGTAGTCCACGCCGTCAGCGTTGGCGCAGAAGCTGGGGGGCGTGATGGTGTTCAGCTTGTAGTTGTCGTAGCCCTCGGGTGCCTTGACGGCCAGCGTGACGGAGTTGTTGATGCCGTAGAGGAAGGACTTGCGGAAGTTGGTGTTGTTGATGGCCTTGGCCCAGTTCTCCGGCTCATACTCGGCGTCCATGCCCTCCACGCTCCAGTTGGAGAACTCGTGGGAGAAGGGCATGAAGTTGAACATATAGAAGTAGGTGTAGTTGGTGTTGGGGCGGTCCATGGACACCATATCCTTGGTGGTGTCGTCGGCCAGCCAGCTGTCGAGGATGTCGGAGCCGATGGTGGCCTCATCGATCTCGCCGCGCTTGATCATCTCGGGGCCGTTGACGCTGGCCTCGGCGTTGTAGATGCGGCTGATGGTGTCGATGAAGACGTTGGCGGCGTCGTAGTTCTCGGGGTTCTTCTTCATGACCCAGGTCTCCAGAGACTCGTAGGCGGCCAGATAGAATGCGCCGCAGCTGTAGGTGGTCTCTGCGCTGGTGGCGAACTGGTCGCCGGTCTCCTCCAGCAGCGGGCCGTAGGCCGGCTCATAGGGCAGGTAGCACAGCAGGCTCAGGAAGCCCGGGAAATCGTAGGTCAGGGTGTAGGTCAGGGTGTGCTCGTCCACAGCGGTGACGCCCACGGCTTCGAAATCCACGGGTGCATAGGTGGCGGGGTCTGCGCCGGGGGCGGCGACGGTGACGACGCCGTCGGCATCCACGGTGTAGGTGGTGCCGTCCTCGTCCACGACGCCGGTGTTGGCGTTGTTCAGGTAGACGTGGTAGTTGTAGTAGTCGTCCGCGCCTGCGATGTAGCCGGTGACGAGGCCCACGTTGGAGGCGGCGTAATCCGGGGTCAGGACGTACTTCAGGGCGTCCACGAAGTCCTGCGCCGTGACGGGGGCGACGACCTCGCCGTTGCAGTCCACCCAGTTCTCCTCCCGCAGATGGAACGTCCAGGTCAGGGTGTCGGCATCCCAGTCCCAGCTGGTGGCCAGACCCTCGCGCATGACGCCCTTGTTGTTGTACTCGACCAGAGTGTCCACGCAGTTTGCGCCGACGACCATCTCAAGGTCGGTGCCGGTGGTCAGGTAGTTCAGGGTGGCAGGCTGGCTGTCGTACAGGATGGTGTAGCTGGAGCCGGAGCCGGAGGAGGCTGCGCCGGAGGCGCTGCCGGAAGAAGAGCCGCCGCAGCCGGTCAGCAGGCCGGCTGCGCAGGCACCGGCGGCTGCCAGACCGCTGGCCTTCAGGAACTGACGGCGGGAGATGGAAGTGTTCATCATAAATTCCCTCTTTTCTTGTTGTTGCTGTACAGGGACAGCATTCGCGTTGCGCGGTGTCCGCTGTTTCCCGTCAGCGGACAGTTGGGCTGTTTTTATGAAAAAAGAGCAACGGAAAACCATCCGTTACTCCTTTGTAACAGTCCCGGCCATCAAATAAGTGGTCAAGACTGAGTATAGCATTGATTTGCGGCCGCGTCAATCCTTTTTGGCAAGAGCGGCTGTTTCTGCTGCGGCAACAGTTGTCTCCGCAACGGCGGCAGGCGCTGCGACGGCCGGGGCAGCGGCTTCTGCGGCAGCTGCATTCTCCGCGGCCAGCTCTGCGGCAGCGGCCTTGGCGGCTTCTTCCGCAGCCTTGCGGGCCTCCCGCTCGGCGATCCGCTCTTTGGCGCGGGCAGCGGCCTCCTCCTGACGCTGCTTGGTGCGGCGCTTGATGCGGCAGACCGAGCAGATGCCCTCGGTGCTGTTCGGCGCGATGGGCTTGCCGCAGTCGGCACAGAGAGTCTTGCTGCATTTGTAGACGCTCACCGGGCCGAGGGTGGTCAGCTGGCGCAGCTTCATGCCGTCGATGCCGCTGTTCGAGCAGGCTGCGACACAGACGCCGCACTCGCTGCACTTCCACGGCGTGACGACCACGCGGGTCTGCCCGTCGGGCAGGTCCTCCAGCTTGAGTGCGCCGGAGCGGCAGGCCTTTTCACACTTGCCGCAGCCGAAGCACTTCTGGGTGAAATTGGGCAGATACCAGCCGTAGCGCAGCGGCGTCTCGGAGGCAGCCTTGAGCTGCTTGGTCCGCTGGTGGAGCAGGAGGCGGAAGTCGGCGGCGCTGTCCTCCTCGCTGCGCAGGCCGGGCAGCATCTGCAGCAGTTTCTTGGTGCCGGCGCGGGAGCCTTCGGTCATGTGGGAGAACATCTCCCGGCGGCTCAGCTCCTGCACATGGTAGGGGGCGTCCTCCTGCTGGTAGGCCAGCGTGACCCGGCTCTCGAAGAGCTGGGGGCCGAGGAACTCCACGAGGCGGGTCAGCTCCTTGCGCAGCTGGGCAGCGCAGGCGTCGTTCTCGCACTCGCCGCAGGGGGTCAGGTCCAGCACGAGCTTCTTGTTCAGGGCGAGATAGGCCAGCGTCTCCCACGAGAAGGCGGCCACGCAGGCGCGGACGGCGGTATTCTTCCGGCTGCTCTTCTCGCAGCCCAGCCAGAGGGTGTCATTGTCGGTGTCGGCCAGCGAGGTGTCCCGCTGCACCTGTTCGGGCGAGGGCACGATGCAGCCCGAGCGGCAGACCGAGACGCAGAGGCCGCAGTCGGTGCAGGGGTCCCAGTCCTTGACGAGGTTGGGGCGGGTGAAGATGGCGTCGCCGTAGGGGCAGATGTCCTTGCAGTCGGTGCAGGGGGTGCGGTGGGGGTGGAGGTTCCAGCACTGACGGCGGACCACCTCGGGGTGGGAGGTCTTCATCAGGGCATCCATGGCATAGCGGGTAAACAGACCCATAGCGGTATCACTCCTTTTCGGGGGCATCGGTCACGGTGGTGACCTGAGCGTTATCCAGCAGGAAGCGCTGCACCTTCTTTGCGGCCAGCGCAGCGGCCACAGCGTCCTCGGCCAGTGCCTTGCGGATCTCGGCCTCGGGGGTATCCTGCAGCTGGGAGAGGCGGCGGTACTCCGCGTTGACCTCCTCGGGGTGGACGACGATGCCCTCGGCCTCGGCGATGGCCCGGGCTGCCAGCACGAAGCGGATGCGGCTCTCGGCCTGTGCGCGGTAGTCCTTCTCGAGGGCTTCCGGGGTGGTGTGGCTGTTCTTGCAGTGCTGCTCGAGGGTGATGCCGCTGCGGGAGAGGCGCTCGGTCAGCAGCTTCATCTCGTTCCGGGCCGTGCGGTCAAGGATCTCGGCGGGCAGGGCTACGGTCATGTTGGCACCGGCCATGTCCAGAAGCTGTTTTCCGGCGGCGCGGTCGGCACCCTCCTCGTGAATCTTCTGCTTCTTGGCGCGGAGGTCGGCCTTCAGCGCGTTGAGGGAGCCGAAGCCCAGACTCTTGGCAAAGGCCTCATCGGGGGCGGGAGTGACCTTCTCGGCCAGAGAGCGGAGGTTGATCTCGAACTGCGCGGTCTTGCCGGACAGCTCGGGCAGGCGGAAATCCTGCGGGTAGGTGAAGTCGAAGCGGAACACCTCACCGGCACAGTGGCCGTAGATGGCCTGCTCGGCGGCGGGCATCAGCTTGCCGTCGCCCAGCACCACCATGACATTCTCCATCCGGCTGTCGGGGATCTCCTTGCCGTCCATGTAGCCGACAAAGTCCAGCAGGGCGCGGAAGCCGCGCTTGGCCGGGGCAGTGGTGGGGTGGTAGACGGCGTGCATCCGGGTCTGATGCAGCACCTCGATGTCCACGGTCTTGTCGGTGACAGGGCGGACGTGGCGGGTGACGGCAAGGCCCTTGTACTGGCCCAGCTTTACTTCGGGCAGATTCTTTTTCTTCTGTTCCATAGCGGCATACTCCTTATGACATAAGCAGCCCGGCGTGCGGCGCTGCGAGTCTTATAACAATACGTTGAATTATACACGTTTTCAGTAAAAAGGGCAAGGTCACAGCCCGTGGGCGGTGAGCCACGCTTCGGCCACCTGCGAGAACATCTCGGGATACTGGGCATCCTCTGCGGCAAAGGCGCTCAGGTAATACTCCACCTCTGCGCGGGCGGGAGCGGCGGTGCGCCGCCAGATGGTGAAGGTGGTGCCGTTGCCCATGTCGAAGCTCTGCTCAAAGGTGAAGGCGTCGTCCTTTGCGGCGAGGAAGCGTTCGTTGAGCTTGATGGACATCTCCCCGCTGCCCGCATAGGTCTGGGGGAAGGGGTCGCAGGTGATGACGTACTTCGCCTCGAAGAACTGCATGGGGAAGTTGTGGGTGCCGGGCACCGAGAAGCCGAAGGCCAGCTTGTCGTTGATGGAAGCCTCCGGCAGGCGGCAGTTCTTGAAGTGGTCGGGGTTGTAGAGCATATCGTGGGGGATCATGTAGCTGATCTCGCCCGCGTCGCAGTGGGCGTCGATCCAGTCGGCGATGGCCTGGATCTGGCCGATGTCCTTCCGGTCGTAGATGAGCTTGTCCAGCGAGATGAAATACCGGGTGGCGGGGATCTGGATGGGAAAGTGCTCGATGACGAAGCCCGGCATGGCCAGCGTGGTCAGGGGCGAGCAGCGCACCGACATGGACAGCATCAGCACGAAGGCCCAGCAGCCCAGTTTGAGGGTGCGATGGCGCTGGATGCCCTCGGCCAGTGCGGCTGCACCCAGCAGGAAGAGGAGGAAATACCCCGGAAGGAAGAGCAGGAACTGATGGGAGCCGGTGTTCTGGACCCGGGTGAAGAGCAGCAGGCTCATGACCAGCTCGCACCCTGCCAGACAGGGCAGAGCGGGCAGCTTTCGCTTTGCTGCAAAGACGAGGCCCAGCGCGATAAGGATGAGATTGAACAGGCCCAGCCGTCCGAGGTGGTAGAATGCCTCGAGGGCCAGACCGCCGCCGTTATAGTAGGAATAGCGGCCCGCGTAGTTATAGGTGAGGATGTGGGATACCATGGGCCAGAGCAGGATGACCATGGCGGCGACGGACGCAAGGCCGAAGAGGATGAGGTTCTTCCCCCGGCGGAGGGCGGCGGAGACCGCACCGCCCTTTGCCAGCCGCACACAGCCTGCGACGAGCAGCAGCACATAGGCGAAATAGTAGCCCACCACGAAGTAGAGGAACCACCGGCGGGCGAGGATGATGGCGGCAGTGGCCAGGAAGATGAGGCCGAACCGGGCCGGTTCGAGGGTGTCAAAGCGGAAGTCCAGCGTCAGCAGCAGGATGGCGAAGGCGAAGACGAGGCCGAACCAGTCCGGCTGTGCCAGCACGGCGCTCATCCGCAGGAAGGGATAAGCCGCCGTCAGGGTCATGCCGAAGAGGAAGTAATACATCCGGTTCTTCACGTTCAGGAGCTGGCCGACCTTCACCACGAGGCCAGCCAGAAGCACCAGCAGGGTCGGCAGGATGCAGAACACCTGACTGAAGGAGTAGGCGTCGCCGGTGTGGTCGGTCAGGCAGAAGGGAAACTCGGTGAAGAGGGTGATGAAGTTGGTGTAATCGTCGGCCATCGAGCCGAAGAGATAACGGAGGCCCCCACCGGTGCTCTGGGCAAAAGCGGCTTCGGCGTCATATTGCTTGAGCAGGTAGTTGGCGTAGTCCCAGACGTAGATAAAGCTCCGGCTCGATAACGTCCAGTAGAAATAGACGACGGCCACGGCCCAGATGCCGAAGACGACGGCCCAGTGGAAGAAAACCAGCTCGACGCCCGCCGTGCGGAGGACGCAGACCGCCAGCACGAAGAGGACGAGACAGGCCCAGAGACTGAGCAGCGGAAAAAAGAACGGGCTGGCCGGGACACCGACCCCCAAAAGGAGGAGCGCCACGGCACAGAGGCCGAGGTCCAGCCCTGCCCATTGCAGGGGCGAGAGCCGACGGAGAGCAGCAGATGGCATAGAAGGACGGTTCCTTTCGTTCAGCTTGTAAAAAGAGTGAAGCACATAACTTTCCATCTAACAGTATAATGGCTCCGTCAAGGCTTGTCCAGCCGCAGAGGGCGCTGAAACGCAGAATATCCCGCCGCATTCTCAGCAGACGGGATATTCTTTACCAAATATTACTTTTTGGAGTTGTGCGCTGCGGCGTCAGCCTTGGCGTTCTGGGTGCGTGCGGCCTTGCGGCGTGCGGCAGCGGCCCGCCGTGCACTGGCCTGTGCGGCCTCGGGGCGGGGCGCTTCGGGGGTGAGCCGGAACATCCGGCTGCCCATGGCAGGCAGGTCCACCGTGAGGGTGTAGTCCCGGCCATAGACGCCGCCGTCGGTGGTGTGGAGGGCCTTGGGCTTCGACTTGTCCGCACCGCCCCAGCAGGGGGCTTCGGTGTTCAGCAGCTCTTCTGCCCCGGCGGGGAAGCGCAGGTAGAGGGGGAACTTCTTGTGGGCGGTGTTCTGGGTGTTCATGACGCAGAGGATGGTCTGGCCTGCGCCCTTGCGCAGCCATGCATACACGCCCTCGTCCCGGCTCTCGCTGGCGACCCACTCAAAGCACCGGGGGTCATATTCGCCCGCATAGAGGGCAGGCTGGGTGGCGTAGAGGCGGCTGAGGGAGGCGAAATACTTCTGGAAAGCGTCGTGGAAGGGATACTGGAGCAGGCCCCAGTCCAGCTCCCGCTTTTCGTCCCACTCCCGGAAATGGGCGATCTCGTTGCCCATGAAGTTGAGCTTTTTGCCCGGGTGAGCATACATATAAAAATAGAGGGTGCGCAGCTGGGCGCATTTTTCCTCGTAGGTGCCCCAGAGCTTGTCGATGATGGTTTTTTTGCCGTGGACGACTTCGTCGTGGCTCAGGGCCAGCAGGTACAGCTCATTGTAGAAATAGTGCATACTGAAGATGATCTTTCCGTATGCATTGGGCCGCTCGCCGAAGGGGGTGGCAAAGTAGTCCAGCGTGTCGTGCATCCAGCCCATGTCCCACTTGTA
>ENA-UOJI01001304-UOJI01001304.1-human-gut-metagenome-genome-assembly--contig:-P79-NODE-1304-length-16494-cov-13.436827_pt1 | contig 16494 bp, 15 predicted proteins | sample MGYA00242346_ERZ723893 | MGnify/ENA metagenome assembly ERZ723893 | reverse complement strand
AACCGCTTTTCTTCCAAAAAGGAACGTGTTATACTCAGATCAAATGGATGCGGCTTCCCCGCAGGGAGGCGGCCGCTGAGAAGAACGAGGTGTTTTGCATGATCATTCAGAATGCACTGGTTTATACGCCGCGCCACACCTTTGCGCGCGGTACGCTGTTCATCCGCAACGGGCGCATCGTGCCCTTTGCCGCCCCGGAAGCGGGCGAAGAGGTGATCGACGCCGAGGGCCTGTATGCCCTGCCGGGTCTGGTGGACATCCACTTCCACGGGGCCATGGGCAAGGACTTCTGCGACGGCACCGAGGAGGCCATTCAGACGCTGGCCGACTTTGAGGCCAGCAAGGGCGTGCTGGCCATCTGTCCTGCCACCATGACCTACCCGGAAGAGTTTTTGAACCATGTGATGGACGCCGCCGCCGCCCACAAAAACGGCAAGGGCGCAGATCTGGTGGGCATCAACATGGAAGGCCCCTTCATCAGCCCCAAGAAGGTGGGTGCCCAGAACCCGGAGTATGTGCAGGGTGCTGACGCGGGGATGTTCCGCCGCCTGCAGAAGCGCGCGGGCGGCCTGATCAAGCTGGTGGACGTGGCCCCCGAAGAGCCGGGCAACCTGGATTTCATCAAGGAATGCCACAATGAGGTGCGCATCTCCATTGCCCACACCTGCACCGACTACGACACTGCCGTGCAGGCCTTTGAGGCCGGTGCCACCCACATGACCCACCTGTACAACGCCATGCCCGGCATCACCCACCGTGCCCCCGGCCCCATCATTGCGGCACTGGAGCACGGCGCAGAGGTGGAGCTCATCACCGACAACGTGCACATCCACCCGGCCATGGTGCGGTTCACCTTCAACACCTTCGGGGCCGACCATGTGTGCCTGATCGCCGACAGCATGATGGCCTGCGGCCTGCCGGACGGCCAGTACAGTCTGGGCGGACAGGCTGTCACGGTCAAGGGCCCGCGCGCTACCCTGACCGAGCAGCCCGGTACCATTGCCGGCAGCAATACCTGCCTGTACGACTGCATGAAGCGTGCCGTGCTGGAGATGAACGTGCCGCTGGAGAGCGCCGTGCGCGCCGCCAGCGAGAACCCGGCCCGGAGCATCGGCGTGGACAACGATTACGGCAGCCTGGCCGCCGGCCGTTACGGCAACGTGATCCTGGCCGACAAGGAGCTGAACATCAAGGCCGTGATCCAGAAAGGGACCCGCATCGTATGAACAAGACCTTTACCTGGCGGCTGCTGACCCCCGGCGAGCTGACCGACGTGTATCTGCAGGAAATGCGCCGCGACTTTCCCGCCGGGGAGCTCAAGCCGCTGAGTATGATCCTGACCAGCGAGGCCGAGGGCCTTGCCCACACCTGGGGCGTGTTTGACGGGGAGACGCTGGCCGCCTACCTGCTCATGGTGCGCCCGGAGGGCAGTGCCATCAGCCAGCTGGACTATTTTGCCGTGGTGCCCGCCTACCGCGCGGGCGGCCTTGGCGCAAAGCTGCTGGCGGCCCTGCCGGAGTACGAAGCCGGGGCACAGGCCATCATCATTGAGGCCGAAATGCCCGAAAAGGCTGAGGACGAGGCTATGGCCGTGCGCCGCCTGGGCTTTTACGCCCGGTGCGGTGCCCGCGACACCGGTTACTATGAGCACCTGTTTGACGCGTGGTTCCGCATCCTGGTGCTGCCCTGCCCCGGTGCGCCGGAGCTGAGCGACAAGGACGCACTGGACGCCCTGGTGAGCTGCTACAAACGCACCATCAGCGAGAGCCAGTGGCGCAAATATGTGCAGTTCTACGCCCCGGACGGGAGCCTGTGCCTGTAAGGGAGACCCCGACGCAGGGATGTAAAGGTGAAACAGCAATTGCTGAAAAGGAGGTTTTTCTTATGACAACAAAAATGACTCGGCGCACGTTTCTGAAGGGGGCTGCGGCTGCTGCGGCAGCAGTGTCCCTGTCTGGCCTGCTGACGGGCTGCGGCGGTGACCAGCTGGCAGACAATGAGGTCCAGCTGGGCGTGTTCAACGTAAGCATTTACGGCCTGAACGTGGACCAGGGCGCAGAGCTGGGCGGCGACGCAGGTGCCATCACCGGCACCGTGAAGATCCGCTTCTCCGACAGCGGCAGCAGTACGCAGGCTGTGCCCTACCGGGGGATGTTCAACGCTACGGTCGGCGGCTCTAACCTGACCCAGGTGGCTCCCACCGGAACCCTGGTGGTCTCCGATGCACTGCTGGGCAAGCCCTTTGCCACCAAGGAAGTGACCCTGAAGCTGAGCTTCCCTGATGTGGCCACTCGAGAGGCCTACCAGAGCGGAAAGCCTGCTTACCTGACCATTACCATCAACAACATAACGGGTGTGCTGTACCTGGTAAAACGGGGCGACGGATACGTTGCCACCAAGACGGTCGGCTGATCGGATCAAGAACCCTTTGCCCCGGGCACTCTGGAAAGAGTGCCCGGGGCTTTTTGTCGTTCTGCCCAGGGGCAGAAGGATGGTTTTGGGCAGTTTTTCCGGCAATGTAAAGAAAGGTGCTACGGTTTTCACCGCCAGTTTACAAGCTCTTTGCAAAGGCCCGGCCCGGCCCCCAAAAGATTTACCTGCATTTTGCCCTGCCATGGTCGAAGAAATGCTGCCGGAGGAATACAATAGAGCCGTTCCCAAGAAAAACACAAACACAACATAAATTGCTGCCGGGCGGCTGCCCGGCCTTGTCTGGAGGATCATCCTTATGAAAAAGATCACGCGTCGTTCGTTCCTGGCTGTTTGTGGTGCAGCAGCGGCTGCCGCTGCCCTTACCGCCTGCGGCGGCTCTGCTTCTTCCGCTTCCACCACCGCTTCTTCTGTGGCTTCTGCCGCTTCTTCCACTGCCGAGAAGGCAACTGGCACCCTCAGCGGCAATGTGGCCACCGGCGGTTCCACTTCCATGAAGAACGTCATCGCTGCCCTGACCGAAGGCTTTGCCGAGGTGGAGCCGGGCGTTACCGTCAGCTATGACCCCACCGGTTCCGGCGCAGGCATCACCGGTGCCACCGACAAGACCCTGGACATCGGCCTGTCCTCCCGTGCCCTGAAGGACGATGAGAAGAACGATGTGGACGGCACCACCGTGGCGCTGGACGGCATCGCCATCATCGTGAATAAGGACAGCAAGGTGGCGGACCTGACCGTGGACCAGCTGAAGCAGATGTTCACGGGCCAGATCACCAACTGGAAGGATGTGGGCGGCGACGACGGCGAGATCGTGCTGATCGGCCGTGAGGCCGGTTCCGGCACCCGCGACGGCTTCGAGAGCATCGTGGACGTGAAGGACAGCTGCAAGTACGCACAGGAGCTGACCGCTACCGGCGCTGTCATCAGCGCTGTGGAGGCCAACCCTCTGGCCATCGGCTACGCTTCCCTGTCCGCTGTGGGCGACACCGTGGCCATGGTCACCGTGGAGGGCGTGGAGTGCAGCGAGGCTACCGTCAAGGACGGCAGCTACAAGATCCAGCGTCCCTTCGTGTTCGTCACCAACAAGAGCGTGGCCCTGTCGGAGCAGGCACAGGCCTTCATGGACTTTGCCGCCAGCAAGGACGCTGCCGACCTCATCCGCACCGCAGGTGCTGTGCCCGTGAACGAGTAAAAGGCGCTCAGAGCCAGCCCGGCCGGGAGTTCCCCCGCGAAATTCGGGGCTTCCAGCTCCCGCCCTATTGCCTACGGCAACAGGGTCCCACCCTCGGATCATTCGCTGGTGAAACTCCCGGCCGAACTGACCCGGTAAACAGGATGGGGACAATGATAAAATTAGCCCACCGCGTTGGCCTGCCGTTTCTGCGAGCCGACGCGGCTTTTATAAAGGTTTTCAGCTATGAACAAAAAATCCTATCTGGCTCGGGTACGGCTGCCCCGCACCCCTGCCGACTGGCTGGAAGCGATGATGAATTTCATCTTCTTCCTGTGCGGCATGCTGGCGGTGGGCTGCGTGGTGCTCATCACGGTGTACATGGTCCTCTCCGGCGTGCCGGCCATCCACAAGATCGGCCTGTTCCGGTTCCTGCTTGGCACCGAGTGGGCCTCCACCGCCGCCGACCCGAAGTTCGGCATCCTGCCCTTTATCCTGTCCAGTGTGTACGGTACGCTGGGTGCCACCCTCATCGGTGTGCCCATCGGCCTGCTCACGGCGGTGTTCCTGTCCAAGGCGGCCGGCCCGAAGGTGCGCACGGTGGTGGTCACGGCCATTGAGCTGCTGAGCGGCATCCCCAGCGTGGTGTTCGGCCTGCTGGGCATGCAGGTGCTGGTGCCCGCCGTGGCAAAGACCTTTGGCAAGGCGTCCGGTGCCTGTCTGCTGTCGGCCATCGTGGTGCTGTCCATCATGATCCTGCCCAGCATCGTGTCCGTGTCGGTCACGGCCCTCAACGCCGTGCCCCCGGAGTACGAGCAGGGCAGCCTGGCCCTGGGTGCCACCGACACCGAGACCTGGTTCAAGATCAGTGTGCCCGCTGCCAAAAGCGGCATTGCCGCCGGCATCGTGCTGGGCATCGGCCGCGCCATCGGCGAGGCCATGGCCGTGATGATGGTGGCCGGCAACAGCCCCAATATGCCGGACGGCGTGTTCCGCAGCGTCACCTTCCTGACCACTGCCATTGCCAAGGAGATGAGCTACGCCGGAGGGTTGCAGCGGCAGGCCCTGTTCAGCATTGCTCTGGTGCTGTTTGTGTTCATCATGCTCATCAATGTGGTGCTCAACGTGGTGCTGAAGGGAGGCGACCGCGATGCATAACGGGTTTTCGCCCTCCCGCCGCGCCTGGAACCGTGTGATGACGGTGCTGGTGTGGGCGGCGGCGGTGCTGGTGATGGCGCTGGCGGCGGGCATCCTGGGCATGGTGCTGGTGCGCGGTGTGCCGCACATCAGCTGGAACTTCCTCACCACCACGGCCAGCGTGCTGAAAGGCACCGACGGCATCCTGCCGGCCATCCTCAACACGCTGTACGTCATCCTGCTGACCCTGCTCATCGTGCTGCCGCTGGGTGTGGGCGCGGCGGTCTACCTGACCGAATACGCCTCCAACCGCCGTCTGATCGAGGTGATCGAGTTCACCAACGAGACGCTGGCCGGCATCCCCAGCATCCTCTATGGTCTGGTGGGCATGCTGGTGTTCAGCCAGGCGCTGGGCTTCCAGACCTGCCTGCTGTCCGGCAGCCTGACGCTGGTGGTCATGAACCTGCCCACCATCATCCGCACCACCCAGGAATCCCTGAAAACGGTGCCCCAGGGCTACCGCGAGGGTGCGCTGGGCCTGGGGGCTGGCAAGTGGCATATCATCCGCACCATCGTGCTGCCCTGCAGCATCGACGGCATCGTCACCGGCTGCATCCTGGCCGTAGGCCGCATTGTGGGCGAGAGCGCCGCGCTGCTGTTTACCGCCGGTGCGGCGGAAGTGATCGCCAAGGGTGTGGTCAAGGCCTACACCTCCAACGGTGCCACCCTGTCGGTGCTGCTGTACCTGCGTGCCTTTGAGGACGGCGATTTTGCCTCGGCCTGGGGCATTGGTGCGGTGCTGCTGGTGCTGGTGCTGGCCATCAATCTGGCCGCCCGGCTGGCCAAAGCAAAACTGAAACAGAAACAGTAAAACCTCTCGGTCCCCGGAGGATCAAAAATGGCCTCCGCTTGCGCTCTGGCCATCTTCAGCGGAAAGTGATTTTAATCGTTGCGTTTGTCGCGGCCTGCGGGCCGCTCCAAACGCCTTTTCACGGATGGAGATCTGAGAAGTTTTTAAAACATGAGGTACTCTATGGAAAACACGAAGGTGCCGGTGATATCGGCAAAAAACCTGAACCTCTGGTACGGCGACTTCAAGGCGCTGAAAAATATCTCGCTGGACGTGGGCGAGCGGGAGATCACGGCCCTCATCGGCCCCTCCGGCTGCGGCAAGTCCACCTTCCTGAAAACGCTCAACCGCATGAACGACCTTGTGCCGGGCGTGCGCATCGAGGGGGATGTCCGCCTCAAGGGGCAGGACATCTTTGCCCGGGACATGGAGCTCACCGACCTGCGCCGCCGGGTGGGCATGGTGTTCCAGAAGGCAAACCCCTTCCCCATGAGCATCTACGACAACATCACCTACGGCCCCAAGCTCCACGGGGTGCGCAATAAGGCAGAGCTGGATGAGCTGGTGGAAAGCTCCCTGCGGGGTGCGGCCCTGTGGGATGAGGTGAAGGATCGCCTGAAAAAGAGCGCCCTGGGCCTTTCCGGCGGTCAGCAGCAGCGCCTGTGCATCGCCCGGGCCCTGGCAGTCAAGCCGGAGGTGCTGCTGATGGACGAGCCCACCAGCGCCCTGGACCCCGGCTCCACCATGAAGGTGGAAGAGCTGATGAGCGAGCTGAAAAAGAACTACACGGTGGTCATCGTCACCCACAATATGCAGCAGGCTGCCCGTATCAGCGACCGCACGGCCTTCTTCCTGCTGGGCGAGCTGGTGGAGGTGGGCCCCACCAACCAGATCTTCAGCGCCCCGCAGGACAAGCGCACCGAGGATTACATCTCCGGCCGGTTCGGTTAAATCGAGGAGGAAAGACCAATGAGCATCCGCAAACAGTACGACACCGATCTGGAAGCCCTCAAGGCGGCGCTGGTGGAAATGGGCAGCAACTCTGCCGAGGCCGTGGAGGCCGCGCTGGAAGCACTGTGCACCGCCGATGCCGAAGCCGCCCAGAAGATCGTGAAGAGCGACAGCCGCATCAACAACATGGAGCGGGACATCGAGCACCGCTGCATGACCCTGCTGCTGCGCCAGCAGCCGGTGGCCGGTGACCTGCGCCGCATCTCCACCGCCATGAAGGTGGTCACCGACATTGAGCGCATCGGCGACCATGCCTCGGACATTGCCGAGATCATCCCGCATCTGGTCACCGTGCGCAAGGAGGGCGACCCGGCGGTGAGCCAGGCCATTGCCATGGGCCGCAAGGCATACCAGATGATCCAGGACGCCATGGCGGCACTGACCGCGGAGGACGAGCTGGCCGCCCGCAAGGTCATTGCGGCCGACGACGCCGTGGACTTTGACTTCAATGCCATCAAGCACACCCTCGCGCAGGAGATCGCAGCCGACCCCGCTAAGGTGGACGCTGCGCTGGACCTGCTGATGGTGATCAAATATCTGGAACGCATCGGCGACCACGCGGTGAACGTGGCCGAGTGGGTGCAGTTCGTGCGCACCGGCCGTTATAAGGACGAGAGCATGTTTTGATCAAGCGATTTTCCTCATTTTCTTCCAGATGGGCCGCGCTGTGCAGTTCGTGCACAGGCGGCCCTTTTTGCTGGGAAAAATAATTCAAAAATTTTTATCATTTCGTGCAATCTTCCGGGACCGTGTTTCGTATACGAAGTGTAAGGGCCTTCAAGCAAGACCTGCAGTTCCCGTGCGGCGGGTGTCCGGCTTCCCCCAGTCCCCGCCCGCCGCACCGTTACAGAGGAGATCCAGATGATGCAGACCAAGAACGAGATGCTGGAGAGCCGCACGGAAGCCGTCAGCCGCGACGCGCTGGTGCGGGCGGCTCTGCAGGAGATCACCCAGAATTACCGCGAGGCCAGCCTGTCCAACGTGGCGCGGGCCTATGGCGTTTCGCTGGCATACGTCAGCGAGTGCGTGCGTGCGCAGACCGGCAAGACCTACAAGGAGCTGCTGCAGAGGCACCGCATGGAGACGGCGGCCCGCCTGCTGCGCCGCAGCGATCTGAACATCCAGCAGATCATTGCCCAGGTGGGTTACGAGAACACCAGCTATTTTTATCGTCTGTTCCACGAGCGCTACGGCCTGAGCCCCCGTGAGTACCGTCAGGTGCGCGCAGTCCGCAGCCGGACCACGGCCTGAGCATTCCAGGCAAGAGAATCACTTTCCCCCCTGAGCAGGGCACCAGTGTGAGACGCACGGTGCCCTGCTTTTTTGCAGTTGTGCCGATGCACAAAAAACTGGTGTTTTCTGGCAGGATGTAGTATAATAACAAGTGCAACAAAGCTGTGCCGCGCCTTCCTTGCGGAGAATATGCGGCAGGATAAGAGGGTGTAAACAGATGTTTCGTGGAGCAGTGAGAGGAGATCTGCCGCAGATCCTGCAGATCTATGCCCATGCGCGGGAAGCCATGGCGGCTTCGGGCAACCCCACCCAGTGGGGCGACAACTTTCCCCCGCAGGAGCTTCTGGAGGAGGACATCGACTCCAACCGGCTGTTCGTGGATGTGGTCAACGGCCAGCTGCTGGGCGTGTTCGCCTTCATTCTGGGGGTGGACCCCACCTATCAGGTGATCGAGGACGGAGCATGGCTGAACGATACCCTGCCCTATGGCACCATCCACCGGCTGGCCTCCTCCGGCAAGAGCAAGGGGGTGGCTTCGGCGGTCATCGAGTGGTGTCTGGAGCATTGCCAGAGCCTGCGGGCGGATACCCATGCCGACAACCAGATCATGCAGCATCTGCTGGAGAAGAACGGTTTTACCCGGTGCGGCATCATCCATGTGGCGGACGGAACGCCCCGCATCGCCTACCAGTAGCTGGCCCTGATCAAGCAGCACAGCTGAGCCAAAAACACAACATAGCACCCTTTGCCCCGAGGGCCCGGCCCCGGGGCAGGGGGTGTTTTTTTGTCGTCAAAACTGCAAAACTGTATTTTATGCAAATACAGTTTTCGGGGCGAAAAAATAAAAGTTCACAAAAATTGGAAAACGAGAGAGAAAAATGCCTGGAAATACTTCCTCTTTTGGGTCGTCTGTGCTATAATGACACTTGTTCTTGGGTAAGAGACAGAAAACTGTACGCATGAGGCGTACAGCATAAAGAGGAGTGTTATCATATTATGAAGACCCTGAAAGCTGCTGTTGCAAAATACAACGGCATCAGTCTGATCCTGCGCATCCTCGTCGGCCTGGCAGTCGGCGTGGTGCTGGCACTGGTGGCCCCGGGTGCCGGTTGGGTGGCTGAGTTCGGCAACCTGTTCGTCGGCGCATTGAAGGGCATTGCCCCGGTGCTGGTGTTCGTGATCGTGGCAAGCGCCCTGGCACAGGGTTCTTCCAGGCTGGACCGCCGCTTTGGCACGGTGATCTGGCTGTACATGCTCACCACCTTCCTGGCCGCTGCCATTGCGGTGGTGACCAGCTTCCTGTTCCCGGTGACCGTCGTGCTGGCCGATGCCGCCCAGTCCGACGTGGTGCCCCAGGGTCTGGGCGAAGTGATGAGCACCCTGCTCACCAACTTTGTGGCCAACCCCGTGGCGGCCATCATGAACGGCAACTACATCGGCATCCTGTTCTGGGCCTGCATGTTCGGCATTGCCATGAAGGGCATCGGCTCTGAGAGCACCAAGACCTTTATGGCCAACACCGCCGATGCGGTGTCCCAGATCGTGCGCTGGATCATCAATCTGGCACCCTTCGGCATCATGGGTCTGGTGTACACCAACGTTTCCGGCAACGGCCTGGCCATCTTTACCCAGTACGGCAAGCTGCTGGCCCTGCTGGTGGGCACCATGCTGTTCATGGCCCTCATCGTCTCCCCCTTCATCATGTTCCTCTATCTGGGCTGCAACCCCTATCCGCTGGTATTCCGCTGCCTGCGTGAGTCCGGCCTGACCGCCTTCTTCACCCGCAGCTCCGCCGCCAACATCCCCGTGAATATGGCCCTGTGTGAGAAGCTGGGGCTGGATAAGGACATGTATTCCGTGTCCATCCCGCTGGGCGCCACCATCAACATGGACGGTGCCGCCATCACCATCACCATCATGACGCTGGCCGCCGCCAACACGCTGGGCATTCAGGTGTCCCTGCCGGCCGCCATCGTGCTGAGCGCCATGAGCGCTCTGGGTGCCTGCGGTGCTTCCGGCGTGGCCGGCGGCTCCCTGCTGCTGATCCCCATGGCCTGCTCCCTGTTCGGCATCTCCAACGATGTTGCCATGCAGATGGTAGGTGTCGGCTTCATCATCGGCGTGGTGCAGGACTCTGTGGAGACGGCCCTGAACTCTGCCGGTGACGTGGAGTTTGCCGCCACCGCCGAGTATCACCAGTGGCTCAAGCAGGGCAAGCCCCTGCCGGAGTTCCTGAGCGGCAAGAAGAATTAAAAGAGAAAAAAATGGCTGGCATCGCAGGATGCCAGCCATTTTTTGTCAGTCGATGACCTTTGCTTTCTGCAAAGCGGTCAGGATCAGCGGGATGAGGATCAGCTGGGCGATGATGCCCGGCACGGCGGTGAGCAAGGCACCGGACAGAAACGCGCTGAACGGGAAGCTGCTGCCGGTCAGGCCTGCCAGCACGAAGCGCACAGCACCCCACACCAGACGCCCCGCCACCATGGCGGTGACGAGAGCGGCATACATCATGGGCAGGGTGTGCTTCACTCTGCGCCAGACAAGGCCGGACACAAGGCCGTAGGCGGCCAGCTCAAAGGCCATGGAGACGGCGATGGGAAACATCGGCGGCATGCCGAACAGCACCGAGCGCAGCAGCGGAGCCACAAAGCCCACGGCCAGCCCCCAGGGGCCGCCCAGCACAAAGCCGCACAGCAGAATGGGAAAATGCATGGGGCACAGCATGTTGCCCACCTGCGGCACATGGCCGGTGACCATGGGCAGCACAAAGGCCAGCGCAAGGAACAATGCCGCCAGCACGATGCGGCGGGCGGGCGAAACAGTCTTGGCGTTCATGAAAAAGTCCTCCTTTGCACAAAAAAGGGGCCTGCTCCCGGCCTTCCGACCGGAAACAGACCCCTTCATGGCGTCTTTTGAAAAAATACTCTGGACAAAAATATCCTCCGCATGGAGAAAACGGACTTCTGCCCGCACACCCGGCTCCGTGCCGGATTTTGACAAAATTATAGCAAATGCCCCGGCGGCTGTCAAGATGCGGCAAACGACCCGCAAATTGACCAAAAAGCGGAACTTTTCGGGCAAGATTTCCCCGTGTATGTACATTTTGCATGAAGGAACTTGACCTTTTTGCATAGAATAGCTAATATAAACTTGAAAAAGAGTGCGCTGCTGGGACACACCTGCCCGGCAGGGCGTAAAACGGCTTTTTTGGAACGCTTGCAAATCTGAGGTTCATACGGGAGGACCATCATGACAAATGCAGAAAAACTTACCCTGGCAAAGCACGCCTGTCACATCCGCATGGGCGTGATCGAGGGCACGCACAGCGCAAAGTGCGGTCATCCGGGCGGCAGTCTGGACATCGCCGAGCTGCTGAGCTACCTCTATTTCGTGGAAATGAACATCGACCCGAAGGACCCCAAGATGGCCGACCGCGACCGTCTGGTGCTGTCCAAGGGCCATGCTGCACCGGCACTGTATGCAGCGCTGGCAGAGCGCGGCTATTTCCCGGTGGAAGACCTCAAGACCCTGCGCAAGATCGGCAGCTACCTGCAGGGCCACCCCAACATGAACGAGACGCCGGGTGTGGACATGTCCACCGGCAGTCTGGGCCAGGGCATCTCTGCAGCCTGCGGCATGGCACTGGGTGCCAAGCACGCAGGCAAGCCCATCAACGTGTTTGCCATCGTGGGTGACGGCGAGGTGGAAGAGGGTGAGTGCTGGGAGGCCTTTATGTTTGCCGCCCACTACGGCCTGAGCAACCTGTGCGTGTTCCTGGACCGCAACCGCCTGCAGATCGACGGCTCCACCGAGACGGTCATGAGCAGTGAGCCGCTGGAAGAGAAGATGAAGGCCTTCAACTTCAACGTGCTGACCATCAATGGTCACGACTATGACCAGATCGAGGCCGCCATCCAGGCTTTCCATGCCGAGAACGACAAGCCCACCTGCATCATCATGGACACCACCAAGGGCAAGGGCGTTTCCTTTATGACCAACTCCGTGGACTGGCACGGCAAGGGCCCCAACGACGACGAATACAAGGTCGCTATGGAAGAACTGAACGCCGCCTACGCCGCGCTGGAACAGGAGGAGAAGTAAGATGGCAGACGTGAAAAAGATCGCTACCCGTGAAAGCTACGGCAACACCCTGAAGGAGCTGGCCGCTGAGGGCCACGACGACCTGGTGGTGCTGGACGCTGACCTGGCTGCCGCCACCAAGACCGGCATGTTCCGTAAGGCTTACCCGGACCGCCACTTTGACTGCGGCATTGCCGAGGGCAACATGATGGGCGTGGCCGCCGGCCTGTCCACCATGGGCTATGTGCCCTTTGTTTCCAGCTTTGCCATGTTTGCCGCCGGCCGTGCCTTTGAGCAGGTGCGCAACTCCATCGGCTACCCCCACCTGAACGTGAAGATCGGTGCCACCCACGGCGGCATCTCGGTGGGTGAGGACGGTGCATCCCATCAGTGCTGCGAGGACTTTGCCCTCATGCGCAGCATCCCCGGCATGACCGTCATCTGCCCCGCCGATGATGTGGAGGCCCGCGCCGCTGTGCGTGCCGCCTACGCCATGGAAGGCCCGGTCTACCTGCGCTTTGGCCGTCTGGCGGTACCTGTGTTCCACGATGCCGACAACTACCACTTTGAGATCGGCAAGGGCGAGCAGATCACCGAAGGCAATGACATTGCCATCATCGCCACCGGCCTGATGGTCAACGAGGCCCGCATCGCTGCCGAGCAGCTGGCCGCCGAGGGCATCCATGCCCGCGTCATCAACATCCACACCATCAAGCCGCTGGACGAGGAGATCGTCCTGAAGGCGGCCAAAGAGTGCGGCAAGGTGATCACCGCCGAGGAGCACAACGTCATCGGCGGTCTGGGCGAAGCCGTGTGCGCCGTCCTGTCCGAGAAGCTGCCCACCCCCGTGCGCCGCGTGGGCGTGCAGGATGTGTTCGGCTGCTCCGGCCCCGCCTGGGACCTGCTGGCAAAGTACGGCCTGGATGCTGCCACCATCTGCAAGACCGCACATGAGATGCTGAACAAGTAAAACCGATTTTGCAGCGCGCTGCCGTGCCTGAGTGCCCGGCGGCGCGTTTTTTATGTGACCCGGTCACGGAAAAACATGCGGCATCCGGGGTATACTGATGCTGTCAGAAAAAACAAACACCTTTTACGGAGGGATAAAATATGGCAGTTGTGACCATTACGACCGAAAACTTTGCGCAGGAAGTGCTGCACAGCGACAAGCCGGTGCTGCTGGATTTCTGGGCCAGCTGGTGCGGCCCCTGCCGCATGCTCAGCCCCATCGTGGATGAGGTGGCCGAAGAGCGCACCGACGTCAAGGTGGGCAAGGTGAATGTGGACGAGCAGCCGGATCTGGCGGCACAGTTCGGGGTGATGAGCATCCCCACCCTGCTGGTGTTCGAGCAGGGCAAGCTGGTGCGTCAGGCCGTGGGTGCCCGCCCCAAGGCCGGTGTGCTGGAGCTGCTGGGTTAAGATGTGCTGACAGAGCCATCCGCAGGAGACTGCGGGTGGCTTTTTTGTGTTCGCCCGCCGTCAACTCTTGCGGCCCGGCGGTGAAACATTTTCGCCTTTCTGTACAAACGCACCGAAAAAATGTAAGATGGAGCTGCAAACACTGTCACTTTCCTGCTTTACAACTTTACCGAGATAAAGTAAAATAAAGACAGAACACACCCGGGTGTGCCCATTGTGTGCGGAAGGCGCCGCACCCACCGGCCGGGAGGACCGGTGCAGGATGGTGTAAGAAGAACAGGGGGGAACCGACATGGAATTTGATCTTTCGACGCTGCAGCCCAAGGAGCGTGCCTCCTTTGCACTGCGGGCGCTGTACGAGGCCGCAGGGTGCCGCAAGTACCACATGGGCCGGTTTGAGGAGTACAGCCTGTATCAGGCCAACCGCAGCTTTCTTTCGTCGGAACAGGTCATCACTTTCACCGACCTGGACGGCCGTCTGCTGGCTCTCAAGCCGGACGTGACCCTCTCCATTGCCAAAACGGCGCAGCCCGCCCCCGGCGAGACGCTGCGCTACTACTACCACGAAAACGTCTACCGCCCCTCGGCAGAGAGCCACACCTTCAAGGAGATCGGCCAGATGGGTCTGGAATTTCTGGGCGGTGTGGGCGAAGCGGAAGTGCAGCAGGCCGTGTGTCTTGCGGCGCAGTCGCTGGGGCAGCTGGGCACCGACTGGGTGCTGGAAGTGAGCCACATGGGCTATCTGTTCGGCCTGCTTGATGCTTTGCAGGTGCCGGAGGACGCCCGCGCGGGCCTGCTGCGCAAGCTGGGCCAGAAAAACGCCCACGAGCTGCGGGCCGCTGCCCTCGCCGCCGGGCTGGACGAGGACGCCGCCGACACCCTGTGCCGGGTGCTGACCCTCTGCGGCGGCTACGCCGACACCCTGCTCCGTGCCGAAGCCCTGTGCCGCAACGACGCCATGCGGGCTGCGGTGGCAGAGCTGCAGGGGCTGGCCGGGCCGCTGGAACAGGCGGGCGGTGCCATCCGGCTGGATCTGACCCTGGCCGGTGAGATGGAATACTACAACGGCCTTGTTTTTCAAGGCTACCTCAAAGCCCTGCCCCGCCCCCTGCTCAAGGGCGGCCGGTACGACCTGCTGATGCAGCAGTTCACCCCCGGGGCCGGTGCCATTGGCTTTGCGGTCTACCTGGACGAGCTGGACCGCCTGAGCGCTCCCCTGCCGCCGGTGCAGAAGAACAGCACCGACAAGGTGATGCTGAACGTGGCCCTGCCCAAGGGCCGTCTGGGCGACAAGGTCTACAATCTGCTGGCCGGCATCGGCTACGGCTGCCCGGAGGACTACAACGCCACCCGCAAGCTGGTGGTGGAGAACCCGGCGGCCGGCATCCGCTACTTCCTCGTCAAGCCCAGCGATGTGGCCATCTACGTCGAACACGGCGCGGCGGATGTAGGCATCGTGGGCAAGGATATCCTCACCGAGGCGGAAGCCGACGTGTACGAGCTGCTGGACACCGGCCTTGGCAAATGCCGCATGTGCGTGGCGGCCCCGGCTGATTATCAGGACGACCCCGGCCGACCGGTGCGGGTAGCCACCAAATTCGTCAACATTGCAAAAGCCTACTACGCCTCGCAGGGGCGGGACATCGACATCATCAAGCTGAACGGCTCCATCGAGCTGGCCCCGATCCTGGGCCTGTCGGATGTCATTGTGGATATCGTGGAGACCGGCACCACCCTGCGGGAGAACGGCCTGAAGGTGGTCACCGAATTTTTGCCCATCTCGGCCCGGTTCATTGCCAACAAGGCGAGCTACCAGTTCAAGCACGCTGAAATGGACACCATGCTGGAAAAGCTGCGGGCGCAGCTGCAGAACAAGGAGAAAGCAAAATGATCAAGCTGTACAACTTCGACGAGCTGAAGCCCGAAGAGATCCTGAACCGCGACATCCGCGCCGAGAAGAACGTGGAGGACGTGGTGGACGGCATCATTGCCGATGTGCGTGCCCGGGGCGACGAGGCCCTGAAGGACTACGCCCTGAAATTTGACGGGGCTGTCATTGAAAACCTGCAGGTCACACAGGAAGAGATCGACGAGGCCTTTGCGGGCATGGACCCCTATTTCCTCGAGACCCTGCGGCAGGCGGCGGCCAACATCGAGAACTTCCACCGCCAGCAGGTGCACAAGAACTTTGTGGTGAACGATAAGCCCGGCATCGTGCTGGGGCAGAAGTACACCCCCATTGAAAAGGCGGGCGTGTATGTGCCCGGCGGCACGGCGGCTTACCCCTCCACCGTGCTTATGGACGTGATCCCCGCCAAGGTGGCGGGCGTGGCCGAGATCGTCATGACCACCCCCGCCGGGAAGGACGGCAAGGTGAACCCGGTCATTCTGGCCGCCGCCGCCACGGCGGGCGTGACCAAAATTTTCAAGACCGGCGGCGCACAGGCTGTGGCGGCGCTGGCCTACGGCACCCAGAGCATCCCTGCCGTGGACAAGATCGTGGGCCCCGGCAACATCTATGTGGCTACCGCCAAGCGCAAGGTGTTCGGCAAGGTGGGCATTGATATGATCGCAGGCCCCAGCGAGATCCTGGTGCTGGCCGACGGCGGCTGCAACCCCGCCTGGGTGGCCGCCGACCTGCTGAGCCAGGCCGAGCACGACAAGCTGGCCAGCCCCGTGCTGGTCACCGACAGCGCCGACCTCGCCAAGGCCGTGCAGGCCGAGCTGGAAGTGCAGATCCCTCAGCTGCCCCGCGCCGCCATCGCCCGCGCCAGCGTGGACGACAACGGCAAGATCATCCTCTGCACCGACCTGCACAAGGCCATTGAAGCCTGCAACATCATTGCACCGGAACATCTGGAAGTGTGCGTGGAGGACCCCTTCGGCGTGCTGAACGAGATCAAAAACGCGGGCAGCATCTTCCTGGGCCGCAATGTGCCCGAGGCCCTGGGCGATTACTTTGCAGGCCCCAACCACACCCTGCCCACCAGCGGCACGGCCCGCTTCTCCAGCCCGCTGGGCGTGGACGACTTCGTCAAGAAGTCCAGCTTCCTCTACTACACCCGCGAGGCACTGGGCGAAGTGGCCCCCCGCATTGCTGACTTTGCGGAGCGCGAGGGCCTGCACGCCCACGCAAAGAGCGTGACCATCCGGTACGAGAAGT
>ENA-UOJI01001292-UOJI01001292.1-human-gut-metagenome-genome-assembly--contig:-P79-NODE-1292-length-16591-cov-10.040457_pt1 | contig 16591 bp, 16 predicted proteins | sample MGYA00242346_ERZ723893 | MGnify/ENA metagenome assembly ERZ723893 | reverse complement strand
TCAATGGAACAGTTGCAGAAAATATTGCGATACATTGTCCGACAGCCTCAATGGACCAAATCATAAACAGCGCGAAAATTGCCGGAGCACACGATTTTATACTTGAGCTTCCTGATGGATACAATACGATAATCGGAGAAAAGGGAATGGGATTATCCGGAGGTCAGAAACAGAGGGTAGCAATTGCAAGAGCTATTCTGAATAATCCGAGAATACTCATTTTTGATGAGGCAACTTCTGCTTTGGACTATGAATCTGAGAGCATTATTCAAAATAATCTCAAGGAAATATGCAAGGGGAGAACGGTTCTGATAATCGCCCACAGGCTGTCCACATTAAAGGACGCTAATAAGATTATGGTTATTGATAGGGGTGATCTTGTGGAATACGATACCCATGAAAATCTGATGGGACAAAAGGGCTTATATTTCCATCTTTACAACCAACAGAAGCGAGGTGACACCGATGAACAATACGCTGACGGAGTACGTCCTGAAACACGGAAAAAAGCGCGACAAGGAACTGAAATATGATTTTATGCCGTCGCTGCTTGAAATAATCGAGCGTCCTGCACACAAGGCTGGAACTGTTATAATTGTTGGAATATTTACGCTGCTTATAGGTGTAATAATTTGGGCTTGCGTATCCGAAATCGATGTTGTTATAACAGCAAGCGGCAGTGTTCAGCCTGTCGGAAATCTAAATGTAGTCAAAACATATTCTGGAGGCACGGTAAAGTCAATAAACGTTTCCGAAGGTGATTTCGTTAAGCAAGGAGATGTTTTGATAGAGCTTGATACGGAAGTGCTCGAAATTGACGTTAATCAGTTGGAAAAGCAAAGGAAAATACTTGAATCACAGCGGGATATTTACACGAAAATAATCGGCGGAAGTGATCCATCCAAGATAAAAGCAAGCGACTATCCCGATGAACTCAAACCATATATCCAAGCGATTATTGACGAAAACACGGGATATAAGAACACGCTTGCTAATCTTGAAAACGAAAAGAGATCTGCCGAGATCAACAAGGACATTGCTCAGCTGCAGTTGGAGCAGTACCAAAGCACAAGTGGCACGGAGCGCCAAATCAAGGCACAGGAATTGTCTGTGCAACAGTATACTTTGGTGGTTGATAATGCAGAACTGAAGATATCCAACACAAAGGTGCAGTATAGTTCACAGGTGAATTCTAATATTTCGGAGATCAGTAGCAAGCTTGATGAGATCAACACCAATCTCGAAAAATACAGGCTATCAACGGAATTACAGATTATAACTGCGCCTGTCAGCGGATATGTTAACAGCGTTGGCGTGAACACTCTCGGCGAAACCGTGACCTCGGCGCAGCAGCTTGTGATGATAGTCCCCGACAACACTCCGAATGAAATGCTATGCTATATTAAAAATACTGATATGGCGGACGTTGAACTCGGAATGGAAGCTGAAGTCAAATTGGAGGCTTATCCATACAACAAATATGGAACGGTTAAGGGAACGGTGAAGTACATAAGTCCCAGTTCGTTCGCGAACGAACAGCTTGGCAGCGTTTATATTGTCAAGTTAGAACTTGATGATGGGAACGAAAATATACACATTATTTCGGGACTTTCAGGTGTGGTTGAAATTAAGACAGGTAAACGCACGTTAATAGATTATTTCCTTGACCCTATTGTAAAAGGGTTTGGAGATAGTTTGAAGGAAAAGTAATTTAGGAGGATAAACAATGGGTAAGAAAGCGTGGGTCAAGGAATTTATTGGGGCTTCAGCATTTGGGGGAGCTTGGTTGCTGCTTACTTTATTAATAAAAATGCCGATTTTTGCAAGCATAATTCCTTTTGTTTTTATTGATTGTATCCTTGGATACATATTTAAAAATCGAATATTAACTACTAAAGCATATCTCAAAGTTCAAGCTAATATGGAGGAGAGATATTTTAATTCTGAATATTATGACTTATATTATGACTTCAATTATAACAGGATTATAGTATTATCAAAATCATTAATTCTTGCATTAGTGGTGAATTCAATTTTAGGTCAATTTATAGATAGCTATGAACACTATATTGTGCTAGGCATAATGCTAATGTTTGTTATTATTACTGTTGTGTCCATTGTTGTTTTCTCAAGGAAGAGGGACCAGGTTATTATGCGACTTATCAGTCTGCGAAATAAAAATTGGTTTGGAGAATATACTCCAGAAGAAACTGAAATCATCATGAAGTTGGGAGAGAAGTTATATGAAAAGTCAGGAAGCTAGTAACTTGAAAACATTGGAGAGGTGATCAGGGTGAAGCATAAAAAGGTTCACGGAAAAGACAAAGTCAAAAAAGTTAAAGTAATAATTGAAAAGATAATAGGTATAGGCACAATATTTTGTACCTTAAGTGGAATTACCGCTTTATCAATTTATAACTGTGTAAATTCAGGGATAGATGATACAGAACCCAATTCTATCATTCTTTTTTCTGAATACAGTAAGATAACAATATATCAAGAAACCAATATGACTGCAACGCTAAATTTTGAAACCGATTCAGTGAGCATCACAGCCTATCTTGCTTCAGGAAAAGTTGACACATTAGTCATGAGTAAAAAAAGTTCATATGAATGGCAGGAAAAAGTGATTTTTAATGAAGTGGGAACTCATAAAGTTGTTGCGAGTGCAATAGATCGCAATGGAATTGAAATTACAGATACAATTAGTATAGAAGTTATCCCGCTAAGTGTAGATTATGAAAACATATTCAGCGATTTACTTATAATGTGAATTTGTCAGGGTCGAGGGAGTGGCTGTTCTGCGTAACAGTTCGAATAATTTAATTGGCTCTTTTGAGACTTTTCCATCCGAGTCAAAACACCATCTTGAATTTTGTTTTTATAAAAAGCCAATGCTATGCTGTTGGTACAGGAAAGTAAAAGCCTATTAGTAGATAAAATAAACCGCAGGTGATAAAGTAGAGGAGGTTCGTCAAACAACACTAAAAAATCAGTCCTTTTAATTTGACACTATCGTGGAACGTATTGGAATAGTAATAAGCTGCGCTCAGAATACTTTTAAAGTAGCCTTTCTGTTCATCGGTCATATGTTTTATAAGCTCATTCTGAATGTTTTCAGCTTGGTAATGGAAGCTGGGTTGGTACGACCGCGGATATAGCCATGCGAGTGTTGATTTGGCATAAATGCTTCCACTTTCGGCGGCGAGAATTATTATAAGGCAGTTTTTCCTGTGCTAGGAGGGTATACCTGTTCCGTTACGCGGTATATGTTGTGATTGCCGCTAACAGCAGCTTTTTTAGCCATTTGAGGGTGGTTTCCATGCGTTCGCAGCAGGTGGTGGTCGCACGCTGCGCCGGAAAACAGATATACTACCGGTTTTCTGAAGATCCTATGCGCGACTTTATAAATAATGCTGCATTTCAGACTATGATCATGGCGGTCGCAGCGCAATAAAATATTAGGAGCAGCGGAGTAATTCGCTGCCCCTATCGTATTGTGACACAAATATAATATAACTGAATATTTGTCAAACATTCTTTTATCAATCAGCACTTATTCAAAAGCTCATTCACCTATCACACTTATCATCATACTCTTTATCAAATAGGGTGTCAAATATTTTTGATTTAAAAGGATCTGTTGCAAACGGCAGACAGCAAACACTCTGCATATTTACCTCACTCAGCAGCCTGCCGTAGCTTGAACTGTTGCCTCCGTCAATCTGAACAGGCGCATTGAGTCGTTCATTATCGCAGAAATTGACGAGTATTGTATAGTTGTACTGCCCGATGAGGGTCTGGCACTGGTATGTCAGCGGGAACTCGTTCCACGATATGCCGCCGACAAGGTAAATCTTGTCATAACCGGAAAGCAACTCGGCATTGTCCTCATTCAGCACGCCGAAATCAAACACCGTTGCATTGTAGTCGAGAGCCGGCTGTGAGCCGTTCGGGTAGAAATCTATTCCATTCACAGTGTAGTGATCTCCCTTGTCCTCGCCGTCGTAAGCGTCACAGATCATAGCAAGCTGTTCATCGCTGTACTCCGAGCTGTCAGCAGCTATTACTGCGGCAGCTGCCTTGTGATGGGCAAAGTAATCTGCGATATGTATTGCGGTCGAGGTAGTACCTATCCTAGTCTGCGCGCCGACAACTGCGATTTTCAGCTTTGCATTGGCATAGCTTGGCTTTGCTCTTTCTTTTTTCAGCAATTCTTCCTCATACCTAGCCTCGGCTGTCGGGTCGTAACCCTTTTCGTATCTGCGCCACTTCTTGCGGGATAAGCCGTCATCGCTCATACATTCCGCGAGGTCTGCAAGCATGAGCGACATATTTTCCGCGGCGTCCTTATCGTCATACTTGGCTACAATATTGGTAATTCCGCACTTAACAAGCCTGTCAAGGAGCTCGTCGCCCGCATAATGCTCGCCTGCGTACACAACTATACGAGCGTCCGTCTGGAACTGAACGGACTGCATACAGGTAAGAAATTCCTCGTCATTGCCCTTGCAAGCCTGCACATCGAAAACATAGCAGTCGCGGAATTTGACCGTCTTGAATTCCGCGCTGATAATGTCCCGAAGATTGACCTGCTCGGAGTAAATGAAAGACAGAACGGAAACGCCGTTCGCTCTGCTCCACTTGTCGAGGATCCCGCCGTTCTTCTTGATGGCGTAGAGGGTAGGTAACTTGATTTTAGGCATTGTGAAAACTTCCTTTCAATTATCGTTGTGATGTATTTTCTTTGTCCTGTCGTTTGTATATCAGTTCGGCTATCATCTCTTTCGAGAGGTCGCCGCGTCCGAACAACAGTTTTGAAGCGTTTTGTAAATCCAAATTGGAGTAATGTTCTGCACTGTTGAGCAGTGCCATAAGCGAACACAGCAGGCTGTCAACTGCATTCCGCTCATGCCCGGCAATTCGGCTAAGAAGAACAGCCGCATATTCACTGCCGTTCTGTGCTGCTCTTTCAAGCAGTTCTTTTGCTTTGGCTGAATCGCGGAGCGTATCGGAATAGTAATAAGCAGCGCCAAGAATACTTTCAAAGTAACTTTTCTGTTCGCCGGTCGCTTGTTTTATAAGCTGATTCAGAATAGTTTCAGTCTGGTAATGCCGGCTAGGTTCGTCCGACCGCAGATAAAGCCGTGCTAATGCTGCCTTGGCGTAGACGTTCCCACTTTCAGCGGCGCGACTTATGTAGAGGATTGCCTTTTCCATGTTCGGCGCTGTGCCTGTACCGTCACGGTACATTTTTCCGACCGTATACTGCGCGTTGTGGTTGCCAGTGCCGAAGCTTGGCTGCCGGCTTTGGGCTTCGGCTTTTGCAGCGTCCATGCTGCCGTTTGCGGCTTGTTCAAGCCATTTCAGAGCAGTTTCCATATCTGTTTTCGTTCCGTAGCCGTCATAGAACATTCTCCCGATACGGTATTGAAGATAAGGTTTCATGGTCGTGGCTGTGGTTTCCACCTGCATAAAACGTTCAAGCGCATTGCTGGAAAGAGCAAATATCTTTTCTTCGGTCGATGTCGCCAGACCTCGACGGAATATGTCTGCAATTTCGTAGATTGCAAGCACATTTCCTTTGGCGGCTTCGGATTTGTATAAGCGCAGCGCCTTTCCTATGTCTTGTCCTTGCTCGGCAGCTCTGGCGGCTTTGAAATCCTTGCTCCAGCGGATATAATAACTCTTTTCTGCGGGTGGCGGAGTTTCCCCTGTCTGAGGTCCATCTGGCTGGGCAGGCGGCTCATAGCTTTCAGAGTTGAACATATCGTTGTCGAGAATGGTTTTGTTCTGCTTTTTCTCTTTGGAGAGCGCTTTCAGAATCACGTTTCCCATTTGCTGCTCAATATCCTCGCATAGCTTGTCCTTGTACTTGGCGAGATTGTACCTGCCCCAATTCGTGTCGGAGCTGTGCAGCATTTCGTTGTAAATCTGTCGTGTGTGCAGCAGTTCTGAATAAATCTGCATAGCTTGCTCGCTGCTGTCGATGATGAAATGAGTCAGCCTGTTGAGTTCTTCTTTAATTTCATGCGGCATAAATGCGTAAACCAAGCGACCTTTGGAGGGCAGTTTATGGTACAGGCTGTTCAGCATTTGCAGAACGATTTCAGCGTTTTGGTCTGAATCATTCTGGAGCATAGCGTTATTTGCCGTGGTGTTTACTTCTGCCCGCAAGGCAGATGTAAGATGATTTTCTTTCTCGCGAAGCTGAACAAACTGTGAATGGTAGGTGTCCCTGATAACATCAATGCGGATATTATCGCAGATTTTGGGGTCAACTTTGTTTCGCCTGATTTTCTGTTCCTTGTCCCAGTACATGATATGAACGTGAGGCTGTCCCTCCTTGAGATGTACGGCAGCGTACCACTCGATATTTTCGATTTTTATTTCCATATACTTCGCGATTTTGTTCATGCTTGATGAAACGAAACGCTGCCAGTCCGCAAGCGCATGCAGTCCTGCTTCCGCAGCGCTATCCGGAGTAAAGGAAAAGCAGCAGCGGAATATATCGTGCTGCTTGCTGATATTGCGGATATACCCCTGTGCCGCAGTCATTTCTGTGCTTGGAGCGAATGCGCCATTGATGTAGCCGAAAAGTCCATTCGAGGCATTCTCGGTTTCAAGCGTTCCTGGGCGCTGTCCTATGTATTTCAGATGGCTTGCAGTTTCGTCAGTTGGCAGCACTCCCTCGCGGGTTCCAATATAATTCAAATGTTCGGCGTTGGCTGTGGTGGTGTAGGGTCTGCCTTTTCTGCATGGGTCGCGGTGGCGCTGTTTGTATATGATTTTTGGGGACATGAAAATCTACCTCGTTGACAGAGTTTGAGTTGTGTGATATAATGGGAATGGAGAAACTGATTGACTTATCGGGATTTGAGGAGGTAGGATTAGATGAAAGTTATAAAGCGAAAATCAATAGGAACACACTTTTCAATGTGTGTTCAGCCTGCTTTTATTATTGGTACAAACAATGAGGATGGAACGCATAACTTTGCTCCAATTACATGGGTTAGCATAACCAATGAGAAAGAGAATGACTATTTATTAATTATCAGTATGTCTGGTACTAAAAGAACCAAACAAAATGTAATTAGAACTGGTGTTTTAAGCGTTAATCTTGTTAGCACAGACATGATCGAACTTATGGATTATTTTGGCACACATCATGCGAAGGATGGGAAAAAGGATGGAATTTCATATAAAGTTGGTAGAGGAGAGATTGTGGATATTCCTGTTTTGGAGGCGAGTAGGTGGATATATGAATGTGAAGTAGTTCAATCAATTGAAATTGGAGAATCAACAACGTTTTTCTGCAGAATAAGGAATATTCAAATAGAGGAACAGATGGAATGTAGAGATACATTTGATGTGAATCTTACGAAATTAGAACCTGTAATTTATTCAGGAATGTATCATAGTATTGGAAAATTACTTGGCAAAATAGGTGATTTTTCAAAATAGACAAATTCCCGTTTGTCGCGCAGATTAAGAATAGACTACCCCGTTACCATACGGGGTATTTTCTATCTTTACGGCTCAACTGCCGCAATAGTCCTGAACAGCTCATCATCAACATTCGACCTGAACCCCTTGAACCACAACCGCGGATTTACCTCAACACCAAGGTCAGCGGCGCTGAGTCCCCGGTAGTAGTGCGGTGCGGAATACTGCGGCTGCAACACCTCTCCGCTCATGAAGCTGGTCTTTATTGTCACATGGGGGATTTCCTCGCCAACGGGAAATGAGTGGTAATAGGTGTTCGTGCCGGTTATGAAATCACGGCTTGTGTCCGTCCTGCCGCCGTGGCTGTAACCTATGCAGATACTGCCGTCCGAAATGTCGAACAGATCCTTACCGATATCATGTTCCTCGGATATTCCGTCAAGGCTTGACAGACAGCTATACTCCACAAACAGGGTAATGGCACCGTTTGAGGTCACTCCGTCTATCTCTGGAAACGGAAATCCGTAGTCCTTTTCAAATTGGTCGGTGTCTATCACATAGGCTATCGTGACCGCGCTGTAATTCAGCACCTTGCTTGGAACATCGGCGCTTGCAATATGACCGCCGTTCTCCATATCCCACACATCGTAGATATAAGCGTACTGTATGCAATCGCCGCAGTTCAGCAGATTTGCGTAAACGGGAACGCTGCTGTTTGCAAGCCAGAGCGTCACGCCGTCTTCCGGAAGATCATGCTGAACGCCGCCGTAATTGTACTTGTGTATTCTGCTGGTTTCACCAAGCTGGTTGACTATGCCGTTTGTTCCCGCGGCAATTTCCGAACGGTCTACCGGGAGTTCAAAGAACCCCTCGAAATATACGAACAGCGCCGCCTGCACCATTCCGTCAAGGCTCAGCGTCCATTCGCTTTCGGGAATATCCGCGTCACGGAGAGCAAGCTCGACTGCGCTCTGCGCTTCCTCCACATACTGTGCAAGAGATTCGTCAATACCGAAAATCTCAACCCACGTATCTTCGGCGGGAGATTCCAGAGTTATTGAGAGCTTGTTGTCGGTGCGCTCGGTAGTGATGGTTACGCTGCCGTCGTAAACGGAGCTTTCCATAAGCGCGGTCAGATTGGATACCTCAAAGATATTGAGCTTTAGCGCACCGTGACCGTCGATAATTCCGCTCCATGCGCTTTGTATGTATTCCTCGGCTTCCTCCGCAGTTTCGGGGATATTTCCGACTGCCTCGGCAAGATGCGCGTCAAGGCTTTCCGTCGCGGGGGATTCGTTCTGCGTACTCATTAGATACTCCCGCATTTGTCGGACATTATACAAGGCGATAAAGCGCGGCAGATAGATCGTGCCGCCGCCAATGCAGGTGTATTCAACAGTTTGTTCTCTGCCAGTTGAATCCGTGACATTTAGCGTCTGAACAGTGCATGGTCGCTCGTCCTCGGTAACGGTTTCTTCATAGAAATATTCATATTTCGGCATGGTTTCCATGGCACGGGTGTAGAGGAAACGCTTAACCCCGTCTTTGTATTCAGAGATTTTATCGAGATTGGCGTCCTCCCTGAAATGAACATCGGTGATGTCTGAAAAAGAAATATCCGTATCATCAAATGCTGCTATGTACTGCTGAAATTCGCTTTCCGTGCCAATCGAACGGAGCTCCTCTGCGTATTGCAGCATGACAGCTTTGGCGCTTTCTATTTCCTCGCTGTCATAGAGAATAAGTGAGCTGCCGTCAAATTCGCTGTTTATCGCGGCTTTGGATAGATTTATTGAGAAATCCGGCATGAAATTATAGACTTCTGCTCTCACATCGTCATCGATTTCGGTTTCCATTCCTCTGAATATATCGCTCAAATTGCACTTGATGTACTGCCAGTGGTTTTGCAGGTCGGTGGTTTCCACTACATCAAGCAGACCGCTGATAAGTCCCGCAAATACCGTGAATATCATCATTATCAGACCGAGAATCACCATTACTATTTTCAGCACGATGTTACGTCCTTTTTCGGTGGATAAGGTATCCACGACCATCATTATTATTTTCGGATTTACTGCCATAACAACCTCCGTTTTGGTAGCGAATATCAAGTCGTTAGCTGAATACGCTCATATTCCGACGGGCGGTGAAGCCTGCCGAAATTGTTAAAGCCCATCGCCCAACAATAAGAGCAGTATGGCGAACGATACGGGAATTGCGGTGATGATAACAGAAATGGAAGTCATCTTCCTCCGCCTTTTCCGAACAATGCAAGGCGCTTATCGCTGAATTCAAACTTAACCTTGACCGCCTGAGAGCCGACTTTCATCAGCGCAATACCGCGCTGCTTTGCGGCAAGGAGTTCATACTGCGCCTCGTTAAGACCGAATACATTCTGTGTTTCACGGAGAGAATCGCCGTCAACGCCGAAAAGCAGCTTGAATGACGGCAGATCAAGGACAGCCTGTCCGTAAAGCCGTATTGATGGGTCAAGGAAGTCAATTATCGACTGAGTTGCCACTACGATACTGCCCTCGTATTTTCTGGCGCGCTTTTCTGCGTTTCGTAGGAATTCAAGCGACTGCGGAACCTGTGGGTCAATCATCGTCCAGCACTCGTCTGCCACAAGCATTATGCGCTCGGTGGGGTCGCGTGTTATCTGCTCCCAGCACCACGACAGAATATTGAAATACTGCGCCGCGAGGACTGCTCCAGACATCTGCACAAGTGACTTGGTATCGAGGACGACAAAACTGCTCTGCGGATTTATCGTAGTGTAACCGTTCCAAAGGCCGTGGTCGGCTCCGTTGGCGGCGCTTTCGAGGTATGTTTTCAAATCCTCATAGTAAACGGAATTGTTCCTGTCATTCACGCATTTTTCGGAAATGAGTTTGTAGAGGTCGCCGATCGTCGGAAATCTGTTGTTCGGAAAAGCGCGGATATCTGTGTTCCATGTAATTCCAAAGCGTGCGTACAGTTCAACAAGCGACTTGTTCAGCAGTGCGCGCAGGCGGTCGTCCATAGTGGGAATGTACAGCCGGAAAAAGGTTTCAAGGGTTTTGAGGTGTATCGCAAGGTCGCCTATTCCGTCGTCGGAATTATCGTCATCGTCCCTCGGCGCAGGGCGCACCTGCAATGGGTTGATAAGACCGCCCCTGCCGCCGGCAACGTCTATCCAGTCGCCCTCCATGTACTCGTTGCGGCACATTTCCTTGTACTCGCCCTCCGGGTCGATTATGATCACCTTCGTTCCGCGGGCATATTCGGAGGCTGCGATGTGCTTTGTGGCGGTGGATTTACCTGTGCCGGTGCCGCCGATTATCGTGATGTTGGAGTTTGTGCGGCTCTTTTCGCGTTTCCAGAGGTCAAGCAGAATTATTCCTCCGCCGCTGTCCTTTCCGAGATAAAAGCCTGTCCCATCGTTAATACCGGAGGACGCAAACGGAAATCCTCCGACGAACGATGAAATCGGAAAGGCTCTGCGGGTGATTTCGTTGATACGCTCATTAGGCGGGTAGGTCGGGCAGAGGTGCTGATAGGCTTCTTTTTGCAGATTGGGTATCGCACGGATACGGCAGCCCATCGAATTTGCCAGGGACACGACCCTTGTGCAGCGGTCGCGGAAATCCTGTTCATTCTGCGAAAGCACCATTATCAGCGTGGAGAATGAACCTAGGCTTTCGTTGCGCTGATCCATGTCCTGTATCATTTTCTCCTGATCGTCGGCGGTTTTCTTTGCACGCTGACGCTCTATCGCGTCCTTTGTGGAAAGCTCAATACCTCTTGCAGTATTGATGTTCTTCGCCATTGTCGGGAGCATTGCGCCGTTATCAAGGGACTGCGAGTTTATCGTGACGATAGTGCCGGGAATGTTCGTCAGCTTAGCGTACCACCCGTAGTCCACCTCGGCGGGATAGCCGATTATTCCGTAAATTCGGCAGTAATTCTCGCCGAGCAGGAATTCATTCCGCTTAAATTCCAGTCCTATCGGAGTTATCGCAGCCTGCAAAGCTGTGTTGACGCTGTTCTGTTCAAACTGCGGCTTTGCGGGCTCTTTCTTCTTGAAAAATGTCATGGCGTTCTCCTTATCTTTGTTTTAGTACCGCGAGATTTTCTTCAAAATTCATGCTCTCTATGTGAGCATAAGCGGGAATGTTGACGAGGTTGCACATTCTCACGAATCCGCGCTTGTCAAGTACGGTACCCTTAACGCGGTTTTCGCTGAATATCCGTGCAAGTTCTTCGGCTCTGGCGGTGATAGTGCGCTCGTCCTCGCGCCTGATGGAGTTCCACAAAACTATGTAATACTGTCGTTCAAGAGTTTCTCCGGATACGACCATATCAACGATTTCGTCCATATCGGTTTTGAGCAGCTTTTTTCTGCCGCCTACCGCCTGAGAATATAAGTCGCCGTATTCCTGAAGTGCAAGAGAGATATCCGCAGGACGGGATACCGCGATGTATTTGTACGGGTAACGTATCGAGGACAGCCGCGCGGAAAGATTGTTTTTAATTATCTCCTGTTCCGCAAAGCTGTACAGCTCAATGGACAAGCCGTCGAGTTTTATGGCTGCCATGATATTGTCATCGCTGGTGTAAAGGCAATTTTCGCCCACATCACGGGCGTTGATAAATTCCTGTGCGGTGGCTCTGGCTGCGAGTGCGCGTTCTTCTTCCTCGTCAGCGGTGCTGAGCCTGCTTTTGTTCTGGTCGCGCTTGAACCACCAGAGAAATCCGCCGCAGGCTAAAAGTGTTATTAGTGCAATGGCTATCTGCATAAATGCTCCTTTCCGCGGTTATCGTTCGATCTCGATTTCAAGATTGTCAATAGCCTGCTTATATTCTTTAAGGGAATACATATCGTCTGCGCGGACCTCTCCGTGGGCGTTGATAACGATGTGCGGAGCGTCCTCGCCGCGGGTTTCACTTTCAAGGAGGTACACCTGCTCGTACTCGATAATATCAGAGTTGATAACATGGTAAGTATCTTCGTATCCGTCAAGAGTAATATTCTCGCTGTTGTCGTGGATCAACGCATTAGGGATGAACTGACTGCTCAAATCGTCGATGAGGAACACGTCCGGTTCCCATTTGACTTCTTGAAGATTATTATTGATGAATTTAAGCTGTTCTGCGGTCGGTTCGGCTGCCTTTAAATACCCAAGTCCCCAGCAGTATACCCTGAAATAAGCCTGTACCAACTCCCAGTCGTTACCGGTCAGGCTGAAAAACCGGTCAAGGGTATCTCCCTCTTTTAGCTGCTCAAGGTCGGTAACTCGACCGGGAAGCACAAAAGCGTTGCAGCAGTTGTTCTGAAAAAGCTCCGCGACTGTGAACATGACCGGATTTTTCGGATGTTCCTTTACAAACACGCCGCGATACGGTCTTTCCTTTGTAATTCCGAGGCACTTAAAAATGTCTGTCGGTTTTGCGGAGTACATATAGTTCTCACCGATGGGCAGAGGATTTCCCTTGGCAGGTTTGCCGTCTGGTCCAAGCACATTATAGCCGGACTGCACCATGCGGTTGGCGGTATCGTAGCTTACGCGTATCATTCTTTCGTAGTTTTCACCGATGAATTCGTCAATGCTGCGTATGTCGTCGGTAATGAGGTTCTCCTCATTATCGACAAGGCAGTATCTCACGCTGTCTGACAAGCCGTAATTAAGGCTCTCCAAGAGGTACAGCGGTTTTTCGGAAAGCAGGAACCGCGCGTCTACTATCTGCCATTCGCCATCGAGTTCGTTCGGCATTATTACGCTCTCGCCGTTAAGCTCCGGCGGCTCGATACGGGCATAATACATTGTATCGTAGTTCGCGGGCAGGCTTGAAAATTTGTGTGGAGTTACGGATCTCTGCGGACCTGTGTCCTCATACATCAGCACTTCAACGTCATTCATTACCTGCTTGTCCATATCAAATTCAAAGGAGCGCGTCCATGATGTGCCGCTCAGAGTATTGTCGTATTCCTCTTTGGTCATAAGCTTGCCCAGACAGCGGAGGGTAAAGGGCATATCATCGGATTTGAGGACGCGCCTGATTATCTCCGTTCGGTCAAGTTCCGGAGCATAGAAATGCTGGGTAACACCGTTTTCCGTGACAGAGAACAGCTGCGCAACAGGCACGCGGGTATTACACATTTTAAGGAATTCATCCGCTTCTTCGGGGTGCATACCGTACCAGAAGTGGAGAATATTGTGGATATAGATGTACTGCTGTCCATCGCTCCACTGGTCGATAAGCACGCGGTCAAGGTGATTGCTTTTTACGCATAACCGCACGAAATTTTCAGTGCTGCTTTCGCCGTAAAAATCGGCGGGAAAGTAGTAATCTTCGTTTCCGGCGGAGCGCTTGTCGATTTCCTTGTTGACGAGGGAGATAGCTTTTGAGATTGAGTAGGTCATGATGGTTCCTTTCTATGAAAACAACCATTGTCTTAAATGGCATGGTTGACTTTGAACGGTGGTTGTGATATAATTTATGTAATAACTCTCCGGGCAAGACTGCTCGATAAATCGGAATTTGAAAGGATTATAAATATGTCACGACAAATACGCACTTCTGCAAAAGCTGTTATAATTAAAAATGGTAAATTGCTTGCAATAAAGTTGAATGATGGCAAAGAGGAATGGTATATTTTGCCCGGTGGAGGTCAAGACGATGAGGAAATTCTTCCTCAAACTGTTGAACGAGAAGTAAAAGAAGAAGTAGAAGTAGAGGTTAAATGCAAAGATTTACTTTTTGTGATAGAAGGAGTTCATGGCGAAAGTTTTCATAGAATTGACTTAGTATTTTTATGTGATTACATAGGAAAAGCAACCAATGCAAATCTTCATAGCGATACTAACCAAATCGGATTTGATTGGTTAGATTTATCAGTATTAAACAGATTACCATTATATCCTTCAAAACTTCGTCGTCCTATAATGAACTTTTATGAGGGAAAAGAATACACGAATTATCTTGGAAATGAAGAAATAGGTGACCCAGAATGTTTAGAATAGATGAGTATATTGATGAATTAACAGATAAACTAATAAATGCTTTTGGTAAAAGATTGGAGTATGTAGGATTGCAAGGCAGTTATCTTCGTCATGAAGAAACTAAAAACAGTGATATTGATATTATGGTTGTGATTGACAATATTTCAGTTGAGGATTTGAAAACCTATCAAAAAGCACTTGTTTCCATAGGAAATTACTATAAGTCATGTGGCTTTATTTGCTGTAAAACTGATTTAGAACATTGGAATCCGTTGGAAATATTTCATCTATTGAAAACGACCAAAGATTATTACGGAGAACTAAAAAATCTTGTTCCAACATATACCATTGAAGATGAAAGAAACTATGTAAAATTGAGTTTAAATAACCTCTACCATGAAATTTGCCACCGTTATATACACACTGATATGGAGTACAACATTTCAAGGTTGCCAATAACTTGTAAATCGGTATTTTTCATTATGCAACATTTGCATTATTTAGACAGTGGCAACTTTATTCTTACAAAACGAGAATTGCTTGAATGCGTACAAGGTGAAGATAGAACTGTTTTGGAATTGAGTATATATTTACAAAATAATAGCGACTATGATTTTGATAGAGCATTTTTCTTATTGTTTAATTGGTGTCAAAACACGTTATCAAAAATATAACTAAAAGAATTCAATTGTATATTCATATATCGACAGAGTAGAAAATTCCCGTTTATCGAGCAGTTCTCTAACAACAACCCCCAACACCGAGCCAAAATGCTCGGTGCTGATTCTGTAATCCCGCTTGTTTTACGGCTCGCATTCAGCCTCGTCCTCTTCCTCGAAGTATTCCTCCGGCTCAATGAGAACGCGGGAGGTTTCAAGAAGCATGAGAGTATTATCATCAAGCTCGTCCCAATGCTCTTTTATATATTCAAGCTGCTCATCAGTGGCATATTCGGATTCACCACCGTCGGTTTCATCGTACTGCCAGTAGCAGCACCTTGCGTCAACCTTTTCATTGCTGTCTGCTATTTCATCGTCAAAGAAATCCGTGGATATGACCGAGTCAAAATCTATAGCGTAAGCCGGGACGTACACCGTTTCGGAGTTCGTTCCCCAATTAAAATCAATGCCAGTAAAAGTAACAGGGTGTGTGAAAATGGGCTTATCTTTCATGTGATACCTCCGTCAGAATTTAGCCACCCATTTGGATTTGACATGGAGCGTAAAGCGCATTGGCGCGGTGCTGCCCCACGCAAAGTCGTGCGGAATAGTGATAACCATGGTACCCTCAACCGCGAATTTGTCAGCCGTGTCCGTATCGGTCGGCGCTCTGGGCGCAGGAGTTACGTTGAAATTCATGGATTCGATGGTGCATTGCGCTATCTCGCCGTTTGACATTGCTCGGTTCATGTAACTGAGTATCTGATTGCGGTTGGTGGTGTTGCTTTGCAGCCATGTAAGATCATTGAATTTCCAGGTTGCCGCCTGACTTTCGCGGACGTCTGCATACATATTTGAGTAGTTGGAAACGGAAGCGTAGATTATCGCGTCCTCAAATTTGTCGCGTACTGCGGCAGCCTCGACGTTCACTCTGATTATCTCAAAGACAGCCGTACCGATAAGCAGTACGGCTATCATCATAACCGAGGTCATGACATAGGAAAATCCACGGTTGCTGCGCAGCCTTTTCAGTATTCTCATGATTTCCAGTACACCTCCGACGTTCCCTCTGCGGTGGAGCTTATCGTCAGCGTGTGTCCCTGAAAAATGAAGAACGATATGTCCACGTCCGCCGATACCGTTAACGTGAACGACCTGCCTATCTGTATTCTGCCGGAGGTTGACCATGTTACGGTGGGAGTAAGTCCGCTGGATTCGTTCAGACGGTCAAGGCGGTGCGTGGTTTCCGTGCCTATCCTGCCGGCTATCTCCGCTTCGCGCGCAAGCTCGTTTGCGTAGTTGTTAAGGGTCATTTTCGTGAGGAATACAGGCGCTACGGACATTATGAACACAAAGACGATCATCATTATCATCACGAAAATCGTGACGCTGATGTAAGTGCTGCCTTTGTTGGCTTTGAGCCGTTTTATTCGCTTTTTCATTTTGTCCCTTGTATGATATAGTTAAGCCCCATATCATATCCTTTCATAAGATTTACGCTCA
>ENA-UOJI01001287-UOJI01001287.1-human-gut-metagenome-genome-assembly--contig:-P79-NODE-1287-length-16629-cov-7.736334_pt1 | contig 16629 bp, 10 predicted proteins | sample MGYA00242346_ERZ723893 | MGnify/ENA metagenome assembly ERZ723893 | reverse complement strand
GACGCAAGATTTTCATTCTTGAAAGAGGAGTTCGATTCTCCTATGGGCTACGAATATAAAAATATAATTATTAGGAGACTATTGAGATGGCAAATCATAAATCGTTGGAAAAAAGAATCAGACAAACACAAGTGAGAAATTTGCGTAACCGTTACTATGCAAAGACTGCTCGTAATGCCGTTCGTAAATTGCGTGCTACTACTGTGAAGGAAGAAGCTGCCGCTTTGTATGTAAAAGTTAGTTCGATGTTGGATAAGTTGGCTAAAAAGAATGTGATTCATAAGAACAAAGCTGCCAACTTGAAATCGAAATTGGCTTTACACGTTAATAAGTTGTAATTCCTTGAAATTAAAATCGGCAAGGTTTTCCTTGTCGGGGATAGGTATGGCCCATTCGTCTATCGGCTAGGACGCAAGATTTTCATTCTTGAAAGAGGAGTTCGATTCTCCTATGGGCTACGAATGCGACAGATTTTTTCTGCCGCATTTTTTTGTTTAGATATGTGGTGTCTTTTTTTTGATGGGAATTACCTCGGTACAGTAAAAATCAGCGAGAATTGTCCTTTTATACTTCTGACCTTCCAATCAAAGATTATATAATTTTTTCAACCCCCTCGTCCTATGGGCATTCCCCCTATCTCATCTGTGATGAGCAGAGGGAGAGAGGAGTCCTGACTTCTGCCACCTTTACTGCCGGTATTTTCCAACCCTTCCGTCACTACGTGACACCTCCCCTATATTTTGCATAGCAAAACACCCCGTAAAGCTACGGGGCACGGCGCAGCCATATGTAAAGAGTATGGGGACGGAACATATGGCTCGGTCTCGTGGACCAAAGGGGAGGCGGACTTATGTCATACTCTGATGTCTTTCTTTTTCAAATTTATAATGATTAATGGGAATATACAATAGGGGAGGTGGCACGTAGAGAAGGAGGGGGCGAAAACGATATCTCATCAGTCTGTTTATATTAATTCTCCTGTTGTGTCGCATAACGGTATAGGGGGGCGATGGGCGAGAGGGTTAATTTTTAAAATCACCCCAGTGGATTTATTGTTTTCATTTCCTTTCCTGTTATTGATTGATGTCATTTTTCAGGTTCATAGTGTATATGATTTATATCTTTTTGTGAATAAGGTGCTTTCTGTCAGATGGTTTTTTGTTTTTATCCTTATGTTTGAATTTGCTGTTTGGATTCACAATGTCTGGTCGGGGTTATGATTTGAGAGAAACGTCGGTGTGATTATTTCCACCCGGATTATTTCGTTATTCCAACTTTTTTGTGTATTTTTGTTTGTTGGTGGAAATCCGGCTGTTTGAGCCGGATTTTAAGTGTTTCCTGTTGATTTTCTGTTAATAAGAATAGCGCAGGGATAGCTCATAAAAACAAAAAAGATTCGGATAATATGTCAGAAGAAACAGAAAACAAAAGTTATTCAGCCGATAGTATTCAGGTGCTCGAAGGTTTAGAGGCCGTTCGTAAACGCCCTGCCATGTATATCGGCGATATCGGTGTAAAAGGGTTGCATCATTTGGTGTATGAGGTTGTCGATAACTCTATCGATGAGGCTCTTGCCGGATATGCCACTCATATCGAGGTATATATCAACGAAGATAATTCTATCAGGGTTGTCGATAACGGTCGCGGTATTCCTGTCGATATGCACGAGAAAGAGCATAAATCGGCTCTTGAAGTGGTTTTGACGGTATTGCATGCCGGTGGTAAATTCGATAAAGGGTCTTATAAAGTTTCCGGTGGTTTGCACGGTGTGGGTGTATCGTGTGTAAATGCTCTTTCGACTTATTTACGTGCCGAGATTCGCAGGAACGGAAAGATTTATATGCAAGAGTATTCTTGTGGGAAACCTTTGCACGATGTGGAAATTATAGGAGAGACCGAAGAGACGGGTACGACGATTATCTTCCGTCCAGACGATTCGATTTTTTCTGTTACGGTTTACGACTATAATATTTTGGCGAATCGTTTGCGCGATTTGGCTTATCTGAATGCGGGGATTACCCTTTCGCTGACGGATAAACGGACGACTAACGATGCCGGCGAGTATCGTAAAGAGGTGTTCTATTCAAAAGAAGGATTAAAGGAGTTCGTTCGTTATATCGACTCGAATAAGGAGCATCTTATCGACGATGTGATTCATATCGCTACCGAGCGTCAGGGAGTGCCTGTGGAGGTCGCTATGACGTACAACACGACGTATAACGAGAATGTCTATTCGTATGTGAACAATATCAATACCATCGAGGGGGGAACTCACTTGACGGGTTTCCGTCGGGGATTGACCCGTACTTTGAAGAAGTATGCCGAGGATTCCAAGATGCTTGAAAAAGTGAAAGTGGAAATCAGCAGCGATGACTTCCGAGAGGGGCTTACCGCCGTTATTTCGGTGAAAGTGATGGAGCCACAATTCGAGGGTCAGACCAAAACCAAACTGGGCAACAGCGAGGTTATCGGGGCTGTGGACACGGCTGTGAGCGAGGCTTTGGCAAATTATTTGGAAGAACATCCGGCTCAGGCGAAAACAATTGTCGAGAAGGTGATTATCGCCGCCACAGCGCGTCATGCAGCTCGCAAGGCTCGTGAGATGGTTCAACGCAAGTCTCCTCTTTCGGGTGGAGGATTGCCCGGTAAATTGGCGGATTGCTCTTCGCGTAACCCTGAGGATTGTGAGATATTCCTTGTCGAAGGGGATTCGGCAGGAGGTTCTGCCAAACAAGGTCGTGACCGTATGTTCCAAGCTATTCTACCGTTGCGCGGTAAGATATTGAATGTGGAAAAAGCGATGGATCACAAGGTTTTCGAAAGTCAGGAAATCAGTAACATGTTCAAGGCTTTGGGTGTGACTATCGGGACGGAAGAAGATTCGAAAGAGGCGAATATCGAGAAGTTGCGCTATCATAAAATCATTATTATGACCGATGCCGATGTGGACGGGGCGCACATTGCCACATTGTTGTTGACATTCTTTTTCCGTCGTATGCGTCCGTTGTTGGAACAGGGATATGTTTATTTGGCGACACCCCCTTTGTACAAATGTAAGAGTAAGCGGGGTAAAGCCGAGGAATATTGCTGGACTGACCAACAAAAGGATCAGTTCTGTTTGAAATATTGCGAGGGAAACGAACAGTTGATGGAGACTCAACGATACAAAGGTTTGGGCGAGATGAACCCGCACCAGTTGTGGGAGACGACGATGGATCCCGAGAACCGGATTCTCAAACAGGTGACCATCGACAATGCTGCCGAGGCCGATCGCGTATTCTCGATGTTGATGGGCGAAGATGTAGGTCCGCGTCGCGAGTTTATAGAATCTAATGCGACTTATGCCAATATCGACGCTTAATTCGATGCGATATAGGTCAGCCCGATACGAAATCGGGCTGACTCTGTTTTAAATAGAAGGATTTGAAAATGGTATCGATAGGGGAATGTTTTTCCCTGTCGGTTTATCGATGGATAGGGATTCGTTATGGAACGGAAAGCGTTGAATAGCTTAGGGTATATGGAGCTGGCGGCATTTTTTGTCTTCGGCACATTTTTGTTGGGACTGTATTACGACATTGTGTGGTTGCAATGGGTTACAGCTATTTTGTTTATTTTGCCTATGGCGGGAGTATTGCGCTATCCTTCCCGTTGTAAAGAGAGGCAGGAGTCATTTGTCAAAGCTCGTTTTGCTTGGTCGTTGATAACTATGTTTCTTTATTTGGGTATGGGATTCGGATTGCTTATGATTCTCTGAATTCGTGATTGCGATTGATTGTATCTTTTTTTGTTCTCGTGAATATTTTCGAAACCGCTTTCTGTTGCGGCATGGGAAATTCGATTTTTTTCTTGAATCTTAGAAGCTGTTTTATAAATTTATTGAGAAATAATATTATCATTTCAAGCAGGTATGTTCCGGCCATATTGAGCCCCTGTCTCGCATCTTGAATCCCTTGATTTTTGTCAATAGCCCGCTATTGACTGCATATCTCGGACTCCAATCTGCTTCAACATAGGGCTCAATCTGTCTCGGAATAAATTTAAAACAGCTTCTTAATTTTGTTCTTCTTTTTTCCACAGGAAATCGAGCCAGCCTTTTTTCTTTTCATAAGTTCCTCGTGTGCCGTGTAGTTCTACGAACGTAAGTTCGGGAGAAGCAGGAGCATAGCTGTCGGGGAAGAGCAATATAAAGTTTTTATCTGTGTAATAGGCATTGATTTGATGCGGGACGTGTTCGAGCGAAGGTCGGAAAGAAACAGAGCCGTGTCGAGCCATAATGATTACCATGAGGTCGTCGGGTTGCAATTCTGTTGATAGACGCTTTAATTCATTGCCTCCGTCGGTTTCCTGCATTTCGTATAATACGCTGGTATGATAGCGTTGCAGATAAGCTTGTATTAGAGACAGGGTTTTGGCGTGGCCGTGATAGAAAATCCGCCGGCCTGTATTCTCTCCCATTCGGGCGATGCGTTCTGTCCACCGGTAAAATCCAGCTTCATATTCTGCATTTTCCGGGATAGCGACATGAATGTTGTGCACCCTGTTTATCGGCGTGACGGCATGGAGAATCATGATTTGGCGATCCATTTTGTTCAGTAGATTGAGCAGTACGGGGCCGAAGAACGATTCGTCTTGCGTGGCTCGTATGTGTAGTCCGACGATAATCTCGGAGGCATCGTTTTCTTTCGAAGCATGAAGTATTCCGTTTGATAAGTTAGTCGCCAACCGGTTTTGAGTTTGTAGCGTTACGTCTGCTTTTGCCGCGACTTCTTGTGCTTGCAGTAAAAGTTTTTTCCCTTGTTCGCGGTCTGTTTCGCTGCAATTATCATACATTACGTGTAACCCGACCAGCCCGTGTATCTTTTTAGGGTTGCTGACGAGTAAGGCCAAGTAGATAAGGTTTTTAACGTTTTTCTGATTACTGAATGAAATGAGTATTTTTTCGTTGTCCGTACCCGATTGCGTATCGTCGGGCGGCAATTCGCTCAAAGCCATTTTTCGGGCAGCAATGTCGGTCGTTATCGAACTGATGATGCATGTAATGAGAATAAGCACGATCGTACCGTTGAGGACGTCGTCGTTGAGCAGACGGCTACCGTCCGGTAAAACGATGTTGTATCCTACAAGAACGGCTGCGAGAGTTGCCGCTGCCTGAGCATTGCTTAGTCCGAACATCAGTTGCCGTTCGATTTTCTTCATGCCGTAGATTTTCTGGGTGGTCCATGCTGCAATCCATTTGGTACTAAGGGCCATGAGGGTCATCATGGCGGCTACTTTCATAGATTCTATATGGCCGAAAAATACTCGTACATCGATTAGCATACCTACGCCGATGAGAAAATAGGGAATGAATAGGGCATTACCGACAAATTCGAGGTAATTCCTTAAAGGAGAAACCGGGGGAATGAGGCGGTTCAATACCAGTCCCGCAAAGAACGCTCCAAGTATGCCTTCCATTCCGACCAGTTCCATTAAACCGGCAGCGAGGAAAACCATTGCCAGAATGAAGATGAATTGCACGATACCGTCTTCGTATTTCCGTAAAAACCAACGTCCGATGCGGGGGAAGAAGTAGATGATGAAAAGCCCCATCAGAGAGACTTTAAGAATTAATTCCAACCAAGACCAACTGCCTACACTGTCGGTTCTGTACATGCTTCCGACGATGGCGAGAACCAGTAGGGTGAGACTGTCGGTAATGGCAGTGGCTCCTACGGCTATACTGACGCATCTGTGCCGGGAGACTCCGTATCGGGTAACGATGGGATAGGAAATGAGGGTGTGCGAGGCGTACATACTCGCCAGCAAGATGGAAGAGACAATACCATATTTCAAGATGAGTATGTTGCTGAAAAAGCCCAAGACGATAGGAATGATAAAGGCGAGTATCCCAAATACGATGGCTTTGCCCCGTATAGCCGGAAAGTCTTCCATATTCATTTCCAAGCCGGCTAAGAACATGATGTAGTAGAGTCCCACCTGTCCGAACAATTCGAAACTGCTGTCGCGGGCCAAGATATCGAATCCATGCTCACCAATGAGAATACCGGCCAGAATCATACCGATGAGATGAGGTATTTTCAGTTTATTCAACAATACGGGGGCGAATAAAATGATACAGAGCACGAGAAAGAATATCCACGTGGGATTGGTTATCGGTAGATGTTCCCTGAGATCGAGTAGGGCAGTCATGGATTTCACTTTATTTGTTTTGCAAAGATAGTACAGGCCGAAAGTAGAAGCAAATCCGGTTGATTGTACCGAGGCGTATCTATTTTCGTTTTATACAAAAATAGTGAATTTATTGTTTTCAGAATTTAAATTTACCGAAGTAACGATAAAAATTTTTTTCAGGAGATAATCCGTCTCCGTTCCATGAGAACAAATTTACCATACACAATGGCGTATGGTAAATCGATGTTTAGAGCTAGTTTGGTCGATGAAAGAGTGGCGACCGGTTGCTAAAAGATGTATTGAATGCCTACCAGATAGCCGATGAACAGTTGTTGCAGCCGATTGTCGGTGTGCTTTTTCCACAAGTTGTTCTGCGGAAATAGCGTTTGGTTGTCCATCTCGGTGGTTGTCGAATAATTGAGACTCGCTCCGCCGAATATGTTATAGTGCTTTTTTATTTTGAACGAAGGTAGCAAGGAATAACTTGCGTTTAAAAAGGGTTTATCGGAGGTTGCCGTGGAAGTTACTTTAAATTCATTGTTTATCTGAAACCAAGAGTAACAAGGTATGTGTACACCGTATCCAGCTTCCGCAACGGTCTTGTTGTCGCCGGATAATTTGTGGTTATATCCGAAACCGATAATACCGTATGTGTATTTCCCTCCTGAACGGAACGAGACGATACCGTTACCTAATATGTCATAAGTGAGGGCTATGCCCATCTCTCCGCGCTTGACTATATTGACGAGCCCAATGGGGCAATCGCTTTCTTCGGCGATATTAAGAAGTCCGGCGAATTGTACTCCTCGGACTTTCCCGGCGATATTAAGGAGCCCTGCGAATTGCAGGCCGGTTATATCTTTCGAGGTATTGAGTAATCCGGCTAATTGTACACCTTTGAAATTTCCATTTATGGCGTTGTTCAATCCGGCAAAAGCGATGCCTCTCGATTCTCCCGCCGAGTAATTGGTGATTCCGGCGAGTTGTACACCTTTGTAAGTTCCTTTGGTAATATTGGTGATTCCGGCGAAGGCGACACCTTGTCCCTGTTTGCCTATATAATTGGATATGCCGGCAAACTGTAATCCCCGGGCTTCATTGGCTATGACATTACTGATCGAGGCAAATGTAAAATTCCTTTCGTTAGCAGACCAATATACTGAAAGAGGCTTCGTTGGTGTATTGCGATGCATTTATTCCATTGGAGCTTAGTGGTGGTATGAAACTGAAATGGAAAGGGACGTATTTCCCTTGATTCATTTGGGCGGACAGGTGGAAAACGGTTAAGAGAATGATAAAAACAGATTGGATTTTTTCATTTTCGTAATCTTTGGAATTCTTGTATCGACTTGTGTAACGGTAATTCCCGAAGCGGGCACAAAGTTATAAAAAATTTTAATGGTGTAAACGAGTTGTCATGGGTTCGTTTTAATCTGTTATATTATTAAAATTTTTATAAATCGCTTCAAATACGTCGTTGAAAAAATTTGAAACAGCTTTATGAATAAAATTTGTTTCTGTGTTTATTTCCGTTATCTTTGTTATACTAAAATGCGGGCAGGGTACGCTTGGTATTCGTCGGGAGAAGCTCGATGTTTTTACCGTTTACTCCGTTTTCCGTATCATTAAGAACAATGTTAAAACCCCTATATCATGAAACAAGGAAAAAGAAAAGGTTCAAAGAGAATCAAGAAAGAAGATATGTTGGCCTCGGTGGTCGAATTCTTCAACCAAGACAGGAAGCGGGCGTTTAATTACAAACAGGTCGCACATGGGGTTGGAGCTACTACTACACCTCAAAAACAGATGGTATTCCAGTTGCTCGAAAGCATGGCGGAGCAGAATTTTCTGATAGAAGTTTCTCCGGGCAAATACAAGGCGAACAGTCGGGGAACGGAGGTTATAGGTCGGTTCGAACGGCGTGTCAATGGGAAAAATCATGTGATTACCGATGACAATGAGTCGATATTCATCGCCGAGCGTAATGCCATGCATGCGATGGACGGCGACCGGGTGAGGGTATTGGTCTATGCCAAGCGTAGAGGGCACGATGCCGAAGGCGAGGTGGTCGAGATTGTTGAAAAGACTCCCCAAATATTTGTCGGAACGTTGGAGGTGCAGAAACATTTTGCATTCCTGCTGACCGATAACAAGGTGTTGGCAAATGATATATTTATTCCGAAAACGGCACTTAAAGGTGGAAAAACCGGAGATAAGGCTGTCGTGCGTATCACCGAATGGCCCGATCGGGCCCGCAATCCGTATGGAGAGGTCGTGGATATATTGGGACCTGCCGGAGAAAACAATACTGAAATACATGCCATATTGGCGGAATTCGGATTGCCGTATCGTTACCCCGAAGCAGTGGAAAAAGCGGCTAATAAGATTCCTGACGCGATAACCGACGAGGAGATTGCCGCACGGGAAGATTTCAGGCAGGTAACGACATTTACCATAGACCCGAAGGATGCCAAAGATTTCGACGATGCCCTTTCTATTCGCCGATTATCGAACGGAAATTGGGAGGTTGGCGTGCATATAGCCGACGTGAGTTATTATGTAAAACCCGGCAGTATCATCGACAAGGAGGCCGAAAGCCGGGGAACCTCGGTTTATCTGGTGGATCGTGTCGTGCCGATGTTGCCCGAACGATTGTGCAACGAAATCTGTTCGTTGCGTCCCGACGAGGATAAACTTACGTTCTCTTGTGTTTTCGAGCTGAATGGTAATGCCGAGGTTCAGAAGTCGCATATAGCTCGTACGGTGATTCGGTCTAATCGCCGGTTTGCTTATGAGGAGGCGCAAGAGGTGATAGAGACCGGAGAAGGGGATTATAAAGAGGAAATATTGGCTTTGAACGATTTGGCGCAGAAGCTGCGGAAGCGTCGTTTTGACAATGGTTCTATCAATTTCGACCGTCATGAGGTTAAGTTCGACATAGATGAAAGTGGCAAGCCGATAGGGGTTTATTTCAAGGTATCTAAGGAAGCGAACAAGCTGATCGAAGAGTTTATGCTTCTGGCGAATCGCACGGTAGCAGAATTTATCGGTAAACCCAAAGACGGGAAAAAGCCCAAAGCGTTTGTCTATCGGGTACACGACTTACCCGATCCCGACAAGATGGCTTCGTTCGCCGCTTTTATCACCCGCTTCGGTTATAAAATCAAGACCGAGGGCAGCAAAGCAGACCTTTCGAAGGGTATTAATAGTTTGTTAGCCAACGTACAAGGAAAGCCGGAAGAAAATTTGGTGGAGACGATAGCTATACGAGCTATGGCGAAGGCGGTCTATACGACTGTAAATATCGGTCACTACGGGTTGTCTTTCGACTATTATACCCACTTTACTTCTCCCATACGTCGTTATCCCGACTTAATGGTGCATCGATTATTGGAGCGTTATATGGCGGGCGGACGTAGCGTGAATATTCAGTCGCTCGAAGACGAATGTAAACATGCTTCGGATATGGAGCAACTTGCTGCCAACGCAGAGCGGGCTTCTATCAAGTATAAACAGGTAGAGTTTATGGGCGAACGTTTGGGCGAGGAGTACGACGGCGTTATTTCGGGTATTACCGAATGGGGTTTGTATGTCGAAATCAACGAGAATAAATGCGAGGGACTTGTGCCGATACGTGACCTCGAAGACGACTATTACGAGTTCGACGAGAAGAATTATTGTCTGATGGGGCGTCGCAAGCACCGGATATACCGCTTGGGCGATCCTATCCGTATCAAGGTAGCTCGCGCGAACTTGGAGCGGAAACAGCTCGATTTCGCTTTGGTAGAGTAGTTTGTCCGATAGAAGAGATCGCATAGATATGCCCCGGAAAAGCAAACGCTTTTCCGGGGCATATCTATTTCTTAAAAAGGTTGTAAAAAGGGAGTTATTCTTTTTTTTACTCTTTTTTAGCGTTATCTTTGCATAATGCGAAAATGGGCTGTGCCTCGGTATAACCAAGTGCGCTTGTTTCTACTCCCGGCTTGCTTTATTTTTGCATTATACGAAAAATCAGCGGTGAGAGATAGATATTTATGGAAGAGAATACGAATATAAATTCTGAGTTCGAGTACGGCTCCGATGCCATTAAGACGCTCGATTGGAAGGAGCATATCCGTCGCCGCCCCGGTATGTATATCGGGAAGTTGGGGGACGGTTCTCATGCCGATGACGGCATTTATGTATTGTTGAAGGAGGTTCTCGACAATGCTCTCGACGAGCACATGATGGGCTTCGGCAAACAGATTGTCGTGGAGATTTCGAGCGAGGTCGTTTCGGTGAGGGATTATGGTCGGGGTATACCTCTCGACAAAGTGAAAGATGTCTCTTCCAAGATGAATACGGGCGGAAAGTACGATTCGAAGGCATTTAAAAAGTCTGTCGGTCTGAATGGTGTCGGTATCAAGGCGGTCAATGCTTTGTCGTCGAGCTTTTTCATACAGTCTTATCGCGACGGAATGAGTAACTCGGTGAGTTATGCTTGCGGAGAAGTGCTCTCGGAGAGCGGTTTGATGCCTACCGACGAGCCGAACGGTACATTGGTTCAGTTTTCTCCCGATGGAACGATTTTTAAAAATTATGCTTACCGGGAGGAATTGATAGAGCCGTTGCTTAAAAACTATGTGTTCTTAAATACGGGACTGACCATTTTGTTGAACGGACGTAAATTCCATTCCCGTAATGGATTGGTCGATCTGTTGAACGAATACATGACGACCGAACCTTTATATCCTATCATTCATTTGTCGGGAGCGGATATAGAGGTGGTTATCACGCATAGCAACCAATATGGCGAGGAATATTATTCGTTTGTGAACGGGCAACATACGACGCAGGGAGGAACGCACTTGACTGCTTTCAGAGAGGCGGCTACCCGTACGATTAAGGAGTTTTATGCCAAGAATTTCGAATATACCGATATTCGTAACGGTATGGTAGCGGCAATCAGTATCAAGGTGGAAGAACCTGTATTCGAGTCGCAAACCAAGACCAAGCTCGGTTCGAAAGACGTGGGACCCGAGGGACCGACCATCGCAAAGTTTATCGGCGATTTCTTGAAAAAGGAATTGGATAATTATCTGCATAAAAACGGCGAAGTGGCCGATGTGATGCTGAAAAAGATATTGGCATCGGAAAAGGAACGCAAAGCGATAGCGGGGGTTACGAAGTTGGCACGGGAACGTGCGAAGAAAGCGAATTTGAATAACCGCAAGTTGCGTGATTGCCGCATACACTACAACGATACCAAAGGCGACCGACAGGACGAGAGCTGTATTTTCATTACCGAGGGGGACTCGGCAAGCGGTTCGATTACCAAGATTCGTAATGTGGAAACGCAAGCGGTCTTCTCTTTGCGGGGTAAGCCGTTGAATACTTACGGACTGACCCAAAAGGTCGTTTATGAGAACGAGGAGTTCAACTTGCTGCAAGCTGCCCTTAATATAGAGGACGGTATCGAGGGGCTCCGGTATAATAAGGTGATTATCGCAACCGATGCCGATGTGGACGGTATGCATATCCGCTTGCTGATGATTACTTTTCTTTTGCAATTTTTCCCCGACCTTATCAAGAAAGGGCATGTTTATATTTTACAGACTCCGCTGTTTCGCGTGAGGAATAAAAAAGAAACACATTATTGCTATACAGACGAGGAACGGCTCGCCGCTATCAAGAAGTGCGGAGCAAACCCCGAAGTGACACGATTCAAAGGATTGGGTGAGATTTCGCCCGACGAGTTCCGTCAGTTTATCGGACCGGATATGCGTCTCGACCGGGTATCGCTGCGTAAGGAGGATTTGGTGAAAGATTTGCTCGAATTTTATATGGGCAAGAACACCATGGAAAGACAAAACTTTATTATACAAAATCTGGTTATAGAAGATGACACCAATCTCGTCTAAAAGGATAGCTGTGTTCCCGGGAACATTCGACCCTTTTACTCTCGGTCATATGTCGATTGTGAGCAGGGGGCTCGAATTGCTCGATGAAGTGGTCATAGCCATAGGTATCAATGATTCGAAACGCACTTATTTCACCGTGGAACAGCGGTTGGAAATGTTGAGGGATTTGTTTCGGGATAATCCTCGGATTCGAGTCGTTTCGTACGACAGCCTCACCATCGACCTTGCGAAGCAATGGAATGCCCGGTTTATTCTGCGGGGTATCCGGTCGGTGAATGACTTCGAGTATGAGAAGACTATCGCCGACGTGAATCGGAAATTATCGGGGGTAGAGACGATAATTTTGTTTACCGAGCCGGAATTGACTCATATCAGTTCTACCATTGTGCGGGAGCTTTTAAGGTTCGGTCACAGTGTCGATGAATTTGTTCCCAAAGGGTTGAAATTAGTATAATTTTAAGTTGAAGATGAAAAGACTATTTTTTATCATATTCCTACCCGTGATAGCGGTGGGAGCCATGTGGTCGCAAGGCCAAAGCGAAGGAATGCGAAAACTCAGTTTGGCCGATTTCGCCATAACGAATTTGTATGTCGATGAGGTAGACGAGAATAAGTTGGTGGAGGATGCCATTCGGGGTATGCTCGATAAACTCGATCCGCATTCGACCTACACGACAGCCGAGGAGACCCGGGAGATGAACGAGCCTTTACAGGGTAATTTCAGCGGAGTGGGTATCCAGTTCAATATGAATAAAGATACGTTGTATGTGATACAGACTATCGTTGGCGGACCTTCGGAAAAGGTGGGAATATTGGCGGGTGACCGTATCATCGCTGTAAACGATACAACCATAGCCGGAGTGAAGATGAAAAATACCGACATCATGAAACGGCTACGCGGGGAATCGGGTACGGTGGTGCGAGTGACCGTATTGCGCAAAGGGGTGAAGGAGCCTATCGAATTCAGAATCGTACGCGATAAAATACCTATTTACAGTATCGATGCATCTTATATGGCCGATAAAGAAACGGGTTATATACGGGTGAGCCGTTTTGCCGTGACGACAGACAAGGAATTTTCTGATGCCATTAAGGAGTTGAAAAAGAAAGGTATGAAGAATCTTATTGTCGACTTGCAAGGCAACGGCGGTGGATTCTTGACCAGTGCTATCGCTATGGCCGACGAGTTTTTGGCCGACGGGCAGTCGATCGTTTATACCGAAGGTCGTCGTTCTCCACGGGACGATGCTTTCGCTTCGAAACGAGGGCAGTTCCAAAAGGGGAAATTAGTTTTGCTGGTCGATGAGAGCTCGGCTTCGGCAAGTGAAATCCTTTCGGGAGCGATTCAAGATTGGGACCGGGGTATAATCGTAGGGCGTCGTACCTTCGGAAAAGGTTTAGTTCAACGTCCCATACCATTCCCCGACGGATCGATGATAAGGTTGACTGTCGCCCGATATTATACGCCTTCTGGCAGGAGTATACAGAAGCCTTATGACAAAGGCCACGAGGCATACGAGCGGGAATTGCTAGACCGGTTCAATCATGGAGAGCTTATTTATACCGATAGCATTCACTTCCCGGATTCGTTGCAATTCCAAACTTTGAAGAGTAAACGTACGGTATATGGTGGCGGGGGTATTATGCCCGATATTTTTATACCGTTAGACACGACGATTTATACCGATTTCCATCGGGATTTGTTGGCGAAAGGGGTATTGAATCAATATCCGGTCAATTATCTCGACAGTCATCGGAAAGAGTTGATGAATAAGTATAAAAAGGTGGACCAGTTTGTCGAAGAATTTGCGGTTACGGACGATATGCTCGCTGAATTGTTGAAGATGGGAGAAACTGAAAAGGTGAAATATAACGAGGAGCAGTATCGGAAATCCAAAGGGTTGATAGCTTTGCAGATAAAGGCTCTTATTGCCCGGGATATGTTCGACACGGCTGCCTATTTCAGAGTAATGAATCCTCGAAATCCCTCGTTCGTCAAGGCTATGGAAATTATAAATGACGATTTGGAGTATAATCGTTTGTTGCAACCTAAGTCATAAAGTAGTTTGTCTATATAGATACCGGGGCTGGATAATTCTAGCCCCGGTTCTTTTTTATCCTTATCTTTTTTTCCCGATCGCCCAAGGAAGATATTTATTCACGAAGGGAATGAGGAGATATATGACGAGCAGGGTGAGTGCGACGTCGATGTATCCGGTGAATACTTCCCGATGCCCGAATATTTTCATGATGGCTCGTTGGAAAGGAGTTTGTATGAGAATATGTATGCAGAGGATAAAGAGGGTAGATGTTCCTAAGGTACGAACAATCGCACATATATGGTTCTTGTTGTCGTTGAAATAGGAAAGGGCGGACATGAAACAAAGAAACAAGACGATGGCTTTTAGGAAAAAATAGGCAGGCAGATTACAGTCGATGGCTTGTAAGCCGATGAAAGTGACGAGGGTTGTCAGTACAATGATGTATTTTGATGGGTAGTCGAGAATCAAGCGAGATAATTTCAGGCCGAACAAGTTGCCGATTATGAAATAGGGCAACCATTGCACTGCGTTATTGAACATGAAAATGGTCGGGTAAGATTTGATTTCCTCGTTCCAGATCATGATTACTGCGGTCAATATGAGATATATGATTGTCCGGTATTTTTCCGGAGTGATCTTGTTCATGCACCAGTATATCAGTTGCATGGCGAACAAGCAAAATATGAACCAAAGCGGAACATTGACAAATAGATAATCGCTTTTGTTTGTTATGTCGAATACATCGAAGATACACCCCCAGTCGAAGTTGTTGAGCGTACGGTAATCCCAAAGGTTAAAAATGATTCGGAACGGGTAGGATAGGAGGTAGAAGAAAGTGAATGGGATAATGAGCGTTTTGACTTTCTTTTTTAGGAAAGCGGGAAATGGTTCTTCTTTGAAAAAGAATCCGGAGAGAAAGAAAAAAAGTGCATTTATGTAGGTTACATTGTACCATTGCGGGTGTACAGTGTGACTCCATACGACACCGATGATGGCGATTCCTTTAATAAGATCGATGTAATCGATTCGTTTTGAAGAGGTTGGTTTTACCCCCCCCTAATTGTTAAAACTTGTTTATTCATACTATTCTGTTGATTGAGATGATTTCGTGTCATGTTTTTGTCGTTGTCTCCCGATAGCCCACGGGATATATTTCTCGGTGAAAGGTATAAGAAAGTATATGAGGAGCATAGTAAGCGCAAGGCAGATTAATCCGGTGAGTAAGTCCGGTTTTCCGGTGATGGCGCGAGCCATCGATTGTATAGGGGCTAATAGGAGTACATGAATACCCATGATAAAGAGTGATGATTTCCCGAAATATCGGACTGTCGTCCATATCATCGAGCAGCTGTTTTCGAAGCAAGACAGTAGGGAAAGTATTGCTACGAATATGGTCAATGCTTTGATAAAGGCAAGGATAGAGATATCGATCGGCAAGTATTGGAACCCGATGAACAGGGCAAAACATGTCGGGGCGAGGAGATATTTCAGAGAGGACTTGGAAAGAAATCGGGCTATTTGTAGTCCGAAAAGGTTTCCAGCAATAAAATAGGGAAGGCACTCGATGGCGACATTGAACATAAACGGCGAGTGCCAAGACTCGATTGTACCGTAACCAGCGTATAGGGCAGCTAAGATTACCAAGAACCAGCAGCTGCGGTATTTATTACGGGGTATTACTCTGTTCAGACACCAAAAGATAATTTGCATGACGAACAGGCAGACGAGAAACCACAGAGGTATGTTCACTGTGAGGTAGTCGGGTGTATTGGAAATAGAAAAGATTTCCAACAGGCTATCCCATGCGAATCCGTGTAGGGTGCGAAAGTGTCTGAAATAGAAGGCTATTCGGGCGAGATAGGAAAGTATGTAAAAGAAAAGGAACGGAATAAGTATGGTTCGGATTTTCTTTTTTAGAAAGGGAATGAATGGCTCGTCTTTGAAAAAGATTCCCGATAAGATGAAGAAAAGCGCGCTTATGTGAATGAGATCGCACCATTGCGGGTGAAAGGTGTGTTTCCACACGATTCCCAGAATGGCGATTCCTTTGAACAGATCAATACTGTCGATTCGTTTTTGTGTAGGCAATTTTACGCTTCTCGATTTGTCACAGTTTGTATTCAATGTGCGTTGGTATTTATAACGATATGAAGGATTGAACCGAGATATTACCCTTCCCTCGCTTTGTTTGGACGAGTATAAATGCGATTACAGTGCCGATTATGGCTCCGATCAGCTGCGCTTCGACGCCCCAGTCCAGCAGGGCGCATACCATGGCTATTAGGCAACCTGTTGCCAAACAGAATGTCGCTATCATGGAAGTGAGCAGTTCTATGATAACAAGTATGGCCGCAATAATGAGCCACAAGAGCCAACTTGATATGATTATGTCCATCGCAATTTGAAATCGGATCGTTTTTCCGAGGTTATGTGTCTGTTGTTTATGTACAAATATAATGGGAATATCGATAAATTGAAAGGGTATCGATATTTTTTATAAGAAAGGGAGCTGT
>ENA-UOJI01001270-UOJI01001270.1-human-gut-metagenome-genome-assembly--contig:-P79-NODE-1270-length-16794-cov-5.914392_pt1 | contig 16794 bp, 7 predicted proteins | sample MGYA00242346_ERZ723893 | MGnify/ENA metagenome assembly ERZ723893 | reverse complement strand
GTCTTACTCTCAATCGAGGGAAAAGAGTCACTATCTCTCTTTCACTATTGATACAAATCAGTTATTGCAATCTGCTTATTCCAAAGCATAAGCATATATTTCGGACAAAGAAGCATTGGTACCTCTATAACTCTCTTCGATGGATACCTTGAAGTAACGTCCCTTCGTCGGAGTAACGCCGAACACCTGTCTATCAAGTATTTTCTCCATAGAGAATCGTCCTACATCTGTCCAGTTCTCCTTGTCAGAGCTTACATAGAACTTACCAGACTTGGTATCCGTATAGCTTTCATTCTGCCTTTGCATCAAAGCAAACTGGGTGAAAGTATGTTCTGTTTTTGTATCTACGATTATTTCAAACGGGAAGCTAACCCAGTTTCCTGTCTGCCATGTTGAGTGCCAGTAAGTCGCAAGATTATCATCCAATGCACATCCGGCTTTGCCGCTTGCACCTTCACCTGTCAGTTCTTCGGTATTGGCTTCTGCCGTCCAGTCTGCGCGATCCAGTTTATGTCCCATCACACGGAAAGCCAACGGAGATACCACCTTCGCCGCAGAAATCTCAAATTGAGAAACTTCTGCAATCTTAACGGGCAGCATATAATCACCCGGTACCAATTGGTCACCATTTATCGTGACTTCCAGTTCCATATTCGTAGTGCCATTGGGAAGGGTTACCATCTCCGGAACAGTATAAGTTCCTTCAGGCAGAACCTTGAAGTTAGTTCCATTGTCTGCATTGTACTCGGCAATATATTCCTTATCAACTACAAATTTACACTCCAAATCCCATTTATTATCTGTATCAAGACCGAATTTTACTTTCTCCGTAAATGTAGAGACAGAACCATAATCCAACAGTTTCACTTCTACATCCGAATTGGCAAAGCCAATGGCAGGCGTAATCACTCCTGTCAGTTTCAGGAACAATTCATTCTTTTCGGCATTGATGGAGTCTGTTTCACTGGTAACCTGTAAAGGTAATACCCATACGGCTTCCGGATCAGATTCCAAGAATGCTTTAACACTCTGAGGTTTCAGGAAGATATTTACCAGTTTATACCGGTCGGCAGATGAAAAGTCCAACGTGGTTGCATCCAGCGAATAACAGTTCTCACCTATCAGCTTATAGTTCGTTCCTTCCGGTTCGCTATATTCCTCGTCAAGTTCCGCTTGTGTCAGCACACTGACTTTGACACTGGCAGTCAGACTGGGATCACTCCCGGACTTAACTACGGAAAGAGTATACTTATTATCTTCATCCGTATCATACAACGTAAGATCCTGCTTACCGCTATTATTCACATACAGTATTTTATGGTACTCTTCCGGTACCAGTTGGTCCAAATCATATTTTGATTCGCTGCAGGCACCCAGTAGCACCAGGCCGCCCATCAACAATATTGTTCTTATTTTCATAAAGCTTTGTTATTAGAGATTGATTAATATCCGGGGGCCTGTACTAACTGAGGGTTACTGTAAAGCTCATCCATGTCACTTCTTGACCAAACGGGCATCAGATACAGTTTGTCATCCCACTTGAACGGTTGGTTAACCAAGGTAGGTTTGTTGAATTCCTCAAAACTCGGATTCACACGAAGACCATCCAGACCGTAGCGCATACCGGCTTTCAACATCTGAGGAGCAATTGCCCAACGACGCAGGTCATAGTAGCGGTGTCCCTCTTCAAAGAGTTCAACGAACCGTTCGTTGCGCACCCAATCAGTCAGAGTCATGCTGCCTGTTACATCACTTCCAGTCAGTTCGGAAATACCGGCACGACGACGAATCTCATTCAGATTAGCAAGGGCTTCACCTTCATTATCCAACGCTGCATAGCACTCTGCCAGATTCAGGTAAAGTTCGGCCATACGAATCAACGGACGACGGGGAGCTGTGTGCTGACGGGTACCATCGGCACCAAAATAGATGTTGGGATCGATGAACTTCTTCGACAGATAACCACTTCCAGCACAGTTACGGGTATTACTTGTGTTATATCCGTTTGTATTGGTATTTTTCAGGTTAATCCACAACGGATTGCCATTATTAATCTTCGAGCTGTATTGAGTGCCGTCAAATACAATCCATGCATAGAAACGGGCTTCACGCTTAGCGTGCATCTTGATAATGTCATTCTTCACATCTTCACCGTCCAGATTATTGGTTGCCAGAGCAGGGCTTTGAGCGCCTTCATAGAAACGGGTATACCATTCTTCCTCAGGATAGAAATTGGGGTCCTGTGCCGGCAACTTACCGTTCTCAGTATAGAAATGCTGTACAGAATACAACGTCGGTGCCATAGCTGCCCAACCTCCTACATAAACTCCATTACTTCTCTTCACCACTTTGTTTGGCAAACGACAGTCCGTACCTTCTCCACCATTCTGGGCATCCAGTTCAATACGTTGTGCCCAAATCAGCTCCTTGTTATTATCGCCTTCGTTGGCAGTAACCATATATTGGAACATACGTACACGTTCTTTGAACTCACGGTTTTCCTCAGTGTCTTCTTCACGTCCCGGGATGAAAGGAAGAGCTATTCCGTCACGGTCAGCTTTCTTGTTTGCCGTTTCAATGTCAAAGAGTTGATAACCGGCTTCCTTGGCAGCAGTCAAGGCTTCCTGACAAGCAGTAAGGGCACGTGTCCATTTCTCGCGGTCGTAACTGGAACTTACCAGTTCGTTACCATAACCGTCTGTCTCATAATTCTTATTCTTCCATTCCGGATTGGGGAACGAACCGTTCCACAACGGAGAAGCGGCATACAATAATATACGGGCTTTCAAAGCCTTAGCCATAGTAGAAGTAGCACGGCCCAATTCATTGTTAGGACGTGTTGCAGGAAGCGCACGGGCTGCATCATCCAGCTTGCCCACGATAAAATTCACACAGTAGTCGAAGTGTGAGCGTCCGGGAAGGTCTGAACTGGTAACATTCGAGTCCACTTTCTCAGGGATAATAGGACAGGGACCGAAAGCCTGAAGCACACGGAAATGATAATAAGCCTCCAGGAAATAACATTCACCTTTGTACTCTTCCTTATCTTCTGCCGTAACTCCCACCGGTTGCAAGTCATCAATCAGGCTCAGGAAATGGTGTACATACCCCAACCAGTTATAACTGGGAATCCAGATATTCATATCATCACCTCCCCAACTGTTGGAATATGCCGGAGAAATAGTTCCCCACGCCACTTGTTGCTGCCAGTTGGAGTAAGCATAAGGCTGAATAATCTCATCAGCTGACTGCTCAAAAGCATGATAATGATAAGGAGTAGAACGCGGAGTACCGCCATAGCAAGTATACAAGAAAGACAATGTAGCTTCTTCATCTTTCATGGTGTCTTTAAAATCAGCCTGTGCAGGCGGAATGACATCCAGATAATTGCATGATACCAGGCAACAGGAAGCTATCAATACCTGCGCCATTCGGGATATTTTATATGTTAGTTTCATACTTCAATAATGTATTAGATTGTTTCTTAGAATGTAAATTGAACGCCCAGATTGAACGTGCGTGACAACGGATAAGCATTCCATGCCAGTTCAGGATCCCACAATTTGAAGGGGCTGAATACCGCCAGATTATCGCCACTGAGATAGATACGGCAATAAGGTAAGCGATAGCCGATTTCCAACGTCTTGAAGCGAAGGAAGTTTCCATTGCGCAGCCAGAATGTACTGGGCTGAATGTTATTGGTTACATCGGCTTTGGTCAAACCCAAACGGGGATATGCCGCATTCGGATTCGGATTGTCTACTGACCAATGGTCATCTGCAATCCACTGCATCAGATTTCGGGCCAGTGTTTCACCTTCCTCACCATCTCCACCGCCAGAAAGGAAGGGAGCGATTCCACTATTAATCATAGTCTTACGTTTAGCCGAACCGTTGAAGAACACACCTAAGTCAAAGTTCTTATAGACAATATTCAAACCGAAGCCATACTGGATACGGGGATGCCAGTCATAAGATGAAATCATCACCTGGTCTTCAGTAGTAATCTGTCCGTCACCGTTTATATCACGGTATTTGATATCACCCGGCATGATGTTGGCACCCAGTTGTGATTGGTCCGGCGAGTTGGCAATTTCTTCTTCGCTTGTGAACAATCCCTCGGCAATATAACCTTTAACAGTGTTCAACGGTTTGCCGGTATTGGTTTGCCAAACATACGGATAACTGGGTTCATCCACATATTTATATTCATTCTGGTTGTAGGTAAAGTTACCGCGAAGATCTAACGTCAGGTCTTTTCCAAACTGTTTCGTCCAGTTCAGGCTTAACTCGAAACCTTGGTTTTCTACTTCACCAATATTACTCCAGGGTTTTGATCCCCAATATCCCAACATAGAAGGCCAGGAAGCACGTGACATCAGGATGCGCTCACGTTTGTCATGGAAATAGTCAAATGTAATATTCAGTTGGTTAAACAACATCATGTCGAAACCGATATCGAACTTCTTCACATGTTCCCAACCTGCATCCTGCACCGCTAATACATAGAATCCGGGGCCTTTCTTGCTGATTTCACTCGTAGGAAGTCCGGTCCAGAAGTTGTGTGCTGAGCCAATACCAATATTATTCTGATAGAGGAAGTGTGGAGCTCCACTGGCAAAGGCATCACTACCTACCAAACCGTAAGAACCTCTGATCTTGAAGTGATTGATATACTTGCTTATCGGCTCCCAGAACTTTTCAGAACTTGCTACCCAACCTGCTGACACAGCCGGGAAGAACTCAAAACGATGACCGGCAGCCAAGCGTTCGGAACCATTATAACCGAAGTTGAATTCAACCAGATATTTACTGGCGTAATCGTAAGTCACACGTCCGGAGTAACCTTGATTACGGTTCGGCAATACATCACTACGATATTCACGCATCATATACATTGCCATTGCTGTCAGGTTGTGATCACCGAAACTACGTTTCCAGTCCAGACGGGCATCGAAGTAGAAAGTCTGGTCCGAATTACGACTAATGCCGGATTGGCTCAGGAACTGATCTCCGGTCTGCAACAACTGATAATCATATTCGCCGGTTTCAGGATTATAGGAACCATCTTTCACCTTATATATATTAGACTTGATACTACGGGTATATGAAGTTTCCGACCAGTTTTTAAAATTCACCAGTGCTTTCAGGCTCAATCCTTTGGTAATAACACTCAAGTCCTGATTCAAAGCCAATGAAGTATTCAGGGTATTGAAGTTTACTTCCTTGAAAGAACTCATCATATATTCATACGGATTGGTTCCCAAAACGCCCGGTTTAATCTCTGCACCACCAAAGCGAATGAAACCGTCGTCCCCATCCTGCTGTGGAAAATAAGCGGGGAATTCCACCGGATTGGTACGCATAACCCTTTTGTACAAGTCATTGCCTATATTATAGTTAGGACCTTGCATATTACCGATCTGTGCCATCATGCGCAAATCAATGGTAGTGGTATTGGTCAGTTTATAGGAGATGTTGTTCTGAAAATTATATTGCCACTGGTTAATATTGGGATTATAGAAGTAGTCCGGTGCATCGAGGAGACCTGTATCATGGTTAGCCTGAAGGCTCATATAGTAAGTTACACGCGAACCACCACCCGATACATTCACATTGGCACGTTGGTTATAATTCCCCGAACGGAATATCTGATCGAACCAGTCTACATCGGGATATGCATAAGGGTTAGTACCCAATTCCGTATTCAGAATCTGGTCTTCACTATACTTGGGAGAAGCGATCGGAGTCAAACTTCTGGCCTGTTCCGCTTCATTGTAAGCCCGCATATAGGTAGCACCATCAGCAAATTTCGGTACATTTATCGGACGGAAGTAAGAAGCTTCCAATGAAACATTGATAGTAGCTTTCGTATTCTCCTGCCCCTTCTTGGTGGTTACCAGCATTACACCGTTTGCACCGCGGTTACCGTAGATAGCAGTTGCCGAAGCGTCTTTCAATAAAGAAAAGCTTTCGATAGATTCTGCCGGGATACGGTTCAGGTCGGCAGATGAAATTTCGATGCCATCCAACAAAATCAACGGAGTAGCCACACCACCGAACGTATTGATACCGCGGATATAAAATTCGGAAGTAGAACCCGGTTCACCACTGTTCACCATGGATACCACACCGGCAAGTTTTCCGGCAAGTGAACTGGTCAATGAAGAGGAAGGTGCTTTTAATGTAGCTCCCTTCACTGTAGCAATGGCACCTGTCACAGATACTTTCTTCTGTGTACCCTGACCTACAATCACTACTTCATCCAACATTTCATTGTCCGATGCAAGCTTCACGGTCATTACACCCAAGTCACCTACCATCAGTGTCTGTGTTTTGTAGCCGATATAAGAGAATATCAGCTCTGTTTTGCTGGTTACAGAAATCTGGAACTTACCATCAATGTCGGTAATGGTGCCTCCATCTTCACCTTGCACTTTCACATTTACACCAATCAAAGTCTCTCCGGTAGAGGAGTCAACTACAGTTCCTACCAAAGTACGTTTCTGCGGTGTTGTACTTTGAGTCGTTATTTGCACTGAAGAATTATCCGATTCCGCAAAGGCAGAAGAGGGATAATTGCAAATAAAACCAGTGCAAACGAGCAGGCCGGCAAGGACTCTCCGATTGTTTCTTACTAATACTGATTTCATCATCTTACTAGATTAAAGTTAAAAAATTAAGTTAGCTTCTTTTATTATCTTTTCTGATATTTATCTTGTTTTATAGCACCTATATATAATAATATCTGCGACAGAAAAAATCGCATAAACCCTGCAAAGATAACATACAAGAAAATGTATACCTAAGTACTTATGCAGGTTTATGCCAGTTTCTTCGCAAAACTTATCTTACTATCGCTTTTTAGTAGGTTGTTATTACTATGGAAGCATCTTCCAACCCTTTTGCAGAGACTTTCACCTGTATGTCGCCTTTTTCTCCATCAGGCTGAACAATGGCAATAGCCTTTCCCCGGAATGTATTGGGAGTAAGTGAACGGAAACTTTCCATATCGGCATAGGCTGCATTTCCACCTGCTATGACAGTTCCTTTGCCCGTACATTCGATTTTGACAGGCAGAGAAGTTTCGGGAACTACGTTTCCATTTTTGTCCACCAGCTCAATCTTGACGTAGGAAAGATCGTTCTTGCAAGCCTTTATTTTACTGCGGTCGGCAATCAAACGGATAGCCGCAGGTTCTCCGGCAGTCTTTAATACGAATTCCTCCTTACCTTTTGAGTTCACCGCTTTCAAAGTTCCCGGTTCATAGGGCACATCGAAGGTAGCTGTGTAGTTCTCTTTACCCGTTTCTTTTTCTCCGATAAGCTTGTCGTTCAGATAGAGTTTCACTTTCGGAGAACGGCTGTATACGTTTACTTTCATCACTTTTCCTTCGCAACTCGTCCAATTCCAACTCACCAACTCATTGGGCCAGCCCCAACCGTTCACCACTTCTTTCTTGCCTTCGGGAACAGGGGCATGGACTGCCATAGTAATGGGACGCTCGCGCCACAACACATCACGATAATAAGATTGAGGCTTCTTGTCGCCACAAAGGTCAATATCACCGCACCAACCATTATACCAAGGCCAACCCATAAACTGCGTATCATGCTCGCCCTCTTTCAGATATAAGGCATGAGCTAATCCGGCCTCACCCAGATAGTCAATAGCGGTCCACACGAAATCACCTATTACATAAGGATGCTTTTCTACCAAGTTCCAGTTCTGGGCAGCTTCTTTCGGATAAGACTCACTACCATAGATCACGCGATCGGGATAGGCAGCATGATCGCTCTCATATTTCCACCAGATATAATTGTAGCCTGCCACATCCAGATTCTTGAAGATCCGGTAGGAATCTTTGTCCCAACTAAACTGGCGTCTGTCCCAGAAGTCATTGGAACCGATGGTTGTGAAACGGGATGTATCGTACTTTCGGACAGTATTCACCAGTCTTTTGGAAATCAGGTCTCCCTCAGGTTCATCAGCACGTTGCTCCACCTCGTTACCGATACTCCACATAATGATAGAAGGATGATTCCGGTCACGGCGGACAGACGCAGCCAAATCCCAGTCGCTCCATTCATCAAAGAACTGATGATAGTCCTGCTCGCGTTTAGCTTTCTGCCATTGGTCGAAGGTTTCATGAATCACCAGCATACCCAATCTGTCGCAAGCATCAAGGAAATGCTCGGACACTTGATTGTGGGCACATCTGACGGCATTGTAGCCGTTAGCTTTCATCAGTTCCACTTTCCGTTCTTCGGCACGGTCGATGGCGGCGGCTCCCAAAAGTCCGTTATCGTGATGTACGCAACCCCCTTTCAGCTTCATCGACTTACCATTCAGCAGAAAGCCTTTCTCAGCAGAAAAAGAAAGGGTGCGGATACCAAAAGGAACAGATATCTTATCATACTCCTTTCCGTCTGAGGAAAGGGATACTTCCGCTGTATAAAGCACAGGGGTATCCACTGACCATAACTCGGGCTTTTTAAGAGAGAAAGATGTTACCACCGGCGTTCCTTCAGAGAGTATCACGTCCTGTGAAGTAGAAAACACTTCGTTTCCAGCAGGCGAATATATTTTAATACCTATTTTACCTGATTGATTTTGCAGGCCCTCGTTATGTACAATAGTAGAGAACTGAATCACAGCTTCCTTCTTCTGAAGTTCGGAAGCGTTGACGAAAGTATCCCATTTATCCAGATAGAGTTTATTTGTCTTGATCAGCCATACATGGCGGAAGATACCCGAACCGGCATACCAGCGACTGTTACGTCCGGCATTCACCACTTTCATGGCAATCACGTTCGGAGTACCGGGTGCATTCAGATAAGGAGTGATGTCTACACGATAAGAGGTATATCCATAAACATTATAATTAGCTTTCTTACCATTGATCCATAGCTCGGACTGATTGTATACTCCTTCAAAATAGAGAACAATACGTTTATCGGCATCGCTTCCTGCAAGAGTGAGTTCTTTTCTGTACCAACCTTCACCACCAACGGTCTGTCCCGTATCGATGTCACCTTCGCTCATGCGAGAGAAAGGACCGGTAGTAATGCCTTGTTTTTGAAAAGACAATGGTTCAACGCTCCAGTCATGGGGAAGATCAAGAACTCTCCAATGACTATCATTATATTCCGGTTGTTCGGCATTGGCTACGATGCCTAAATGAAATTTCCAGTTACTGTCAAAAAGAGTCTTCCGGTCGGATGCATGAAGCGCAGCGTCCGGCAATAATGTGAATAACATCACACAAGAAAGAAGTAATTTGCTTACTGTTCTCATAATACTAATATGATCTAAGTTTAATTATCCAAGGGCAAAGCAAGTGATATTTAATTAGAAGATAGGCACAAAAACAGGTTATCGAAGGGGCAAAATCCTTTCATGAAACGTTTTTATACCCTGATGAAAGGATTTTATACCCTACTTATTAATGCCTCACTGCAAACTTACGTGTAACTGACCGGTTGTTATCAACAAGCCTCAACAGATATAGACCGGTAGGGAGCCCGGATACATCCAGCGTAGTAGCACCGGAACCAGCCGTCTCATGAGAAAGTACCGGAACGCCCTGCATATTATAAATACTGAAAGATACTCTACCCGACGACTGGGCAGGTGTATAAGTAACCTGTAGTTTCTGATCGGCAGGCAAAGGGCCGATAAACAATTCATCATCGGAAATCTGCGGAGTAATGATACCTACCGATTCCCCCTGGGCTACTTTCTTTATATCCTCTGCTGATAACTCATAATTATAAACTCTGAAATCATCGATACTTCCTTTAAACATCGGATCGGCTACAAACTGACTACGACCGATATAGTTCAGACAGGGACGGATATCCATCGGACGGATAGTAATATCCCCGGATGAAACAGCCAGTTCTCCATTCACATAAATCCGTACCTCCGCATCTCCGATAGTTAATGCCAGATGTACCCAATTGTCAATGCGTATGGGAGACGGTAAGGCGGTTTCCAGAGCCTGTTCTTCCGCTCCGTTTTTCATTGCAAAGCAGAGTGACTGTATATTGGAACTATAAGTAAGGAACATATATTGATCTTCACCACTACCAAAGTCGAAGACACGTTGCCTGTCTGCATCACCATCCCACTTCACCCAAGTAGAAACAGTCAGATTCTGATGATTGGCAATATCCGTAGGTAATTGCAGAAATTCCGTTGAGCCGTTAAGTTGTACAGCTTTGTTTATTTTTCCATCGGTAAACATTGCTTTTTTCAAGGATGCACCATGATTCAAATTTTCCGTCTCGTCCAGTAAATCTCCATCAAAAGTATAATGTGCTACTAGGGCATGCACATCAGTAATAGTGGCAGTTACTTCTTGTGACTTCGGCGAACTGTTCAGACAATTATCATTGGCTTTCACCGTATAATAATAACTCTTACCCGCTAAGGCCTTATGATCGACAAAACTGGTTTCTTTTACATTACGCGCAATAATCTCGTAAGCTCCACCGGATGTTTCGGAACGTAGCACAGTGTATTCTGTGGCATCGGATTGCTTGTTCCACTTCAACAAAACGGATGCAGATTGCCCTTCCGTCGTCAGTCCGGTTGGAGTAGCTAAAGATTTAATTTCAATTTTAGAAGCCGGAGCAGGTATCAGACGCCATTGCAGCCGTTCATCATTACTTCCCTTTTTCGTACCTTGCTGCACATTGAAAGCTTCCTCTCCCTCTTCCAAATACAAGGCACTATGGCGACTGCGGATATAAAACCATCCATCCCCGGCATATTCCAATGCCCATTGCTGATTGCTGCCATTACTGGCACCATAGATGGCGATATTCCCGCCGTCCTCCAACGACCAATTCCAGATGTCGAATGACATCCCATTTATGGGAGACGTAATACAGAAATAGCTGAAATCTCCACCGATACGGCTGGAAACCGGACGGACATACCAACGCTGATAAGCCTTGGAAGCGTCAAACTTTCCGGTCTTCACGTTGGTGCCCTCCGCCGTGTTGCCCTGGGTTATTTCAACTGCCCGCTGAGTACTCCGGTTTATCAGCACATACTGTCCGTCTATCACCGGCTGAATATCTTCTCCCCAAGTAATATTGACCACCCGTTCGGCATTCCGCTGTTCATCGTCCTGATAAGAATTTCCTCCGGGCATCTCCAAGTAGAACTCACGCTGCGGACCATAACCATCATAGAACACATCCTTCTCTTTGGATACAAAACGATAAGTTGTCGTTTTAGCCTGACGTTCCGAAACGCCTCCAAAAGCCTGAACCTTACTGCCATCTTTAGACCGATAGACAGAAGCTGCCGTCCAATTAGGACGATGTTCAGTATATGCCAGTCGTTCTCCACCCCGGCTAATCTTGCAGAATTCACCACGGGCATACTCCGCACTTCCCCACCAGATACCGGTCTGCAACCCATACTCCAGACCCACCATCGCCTCCATCACGTTGTGCATCTCATCATTCATGGCCATTTTTCCATCCTTGCGAACCGTCTCGTAGAAAGCAGCGTAACCATTGAATTCACCGGCAAGCTGATGGGTATTTCCCTCATCAAGTTGTTCTTTGAGATAGTTATACCAAGGCAGTGCTTCATCACAATTCAGAGTATTTCCCCCACAAATCCGAATATTCTTGAAACGGGGATTCGCTCTCAACTCCACAGCAATTTTGTAGAAATCCTCCCGGGTACCTTGTCCTGTATAGGTATAATCCGGTTCATTGAATGGAGCCACTGAAATCACCTCGTATCCTGCATCCTGAAAATAACGAGTATGCAAATCCATCATCTGAGCCCAAGCCTGGGCGTTACCTTTATAAGAATCGTCAATCTTGGGGTGATCGCTATTTATAGCTAACTTGGGTTTAGGAGAGACAAAGCCCAGTAAACCAAGTCGTGTTTGTATATGTTCTTTCTGATCAGCTCCCAAATCTCCATCCACAATGGGATCGGTGGGGCGAAAAGAAACGCGCACTATATCTACCGTTTCCATAAATCCCTGGCCACGGCGGATATTTCCCTCATCTTCCCAAGCCGTATCCAATCCCCATTCCACAGGGCGGACTACTCCTTGTTCACTAAGGCGGAAAGGTACAATGCGGTCAGCAGCAGGTTGTGCCGTTATCTGGTCACTTGCGGCATTTGTCTGGGCAGACAAAGAAGAGAATCCGGTGCCTAATGCTAATACAGTAAGTAATAGTACTGATTTGTTTCCGGATGATTTTCCATGACGGATACTGAGGTTCTTCATAACTATGCTTTGATTTAAGTTTGGGTATCTGACAACAAATCAACTCATATCTTATGAAAAAGGAGGTACAGAAATCATTTATAGTAGGGGAGAGATTCTGTCATGACCCGAATTTACCCCTTGATAACAGGATTTTACCCCTGTATGTAGCATCTATATACTAAAAATTAAGGGGTGTTTTTCTGAAGATATTCACTCGGCGTCACACCGAATTCATCCTTGAAGCACCGGGTGAAGTATTTGGGGCTATTGAATCCTACAGCATACGCAACCTCGGATATAGTATGCGAGCGGTTGAACAACATCATGCAGGCACGCTTCATCTTAATATTCCGTATAAAGTCCAAAGGAGTCATTCCCGTCATCGATTTTATCTTACGGTAAAGGGTAGACTTAGACATATTCTTCTCCGCAGCCAATTGTTCCAAGTCGAATTCAGACTCTTCCAAATGCTGTTCGATGCTATCTATAATGGATTGCAGGAACTGCTTATCCGCCGAGGGATAGGCCAGACTTTCCAGATCCAGGTTCTCCTCCTTACGGAAAGCCGCCTGACGCATCTTCGAAGATCGGATAAGGTTATCCACCCGGGCAAAAAGTATCTTCAACTCAAAAGGCTTGGCTATATATCCGTCGGCGCCCGCTTCATAGCTGGCAACACGGTCCTCAATACCATTCTTAGCCGTAAGTATGATAACAGGTATATGATTGAAACGCAAATCACCTTTCATACGCGCACAAAGTTCCCAACCATTGGCATCGGGCAACATGACATCACAAATGACGACATCCACCTCATTATTCTTCAACTTATCCCAGGCCTGTTGCCCGTCTGCGGCTGTCAGTACAGTATATCGTTCCCTGAACATCTCTTTCATAACGAACAGCAATTCCGTATTGTCATCAATCAACAAGATAGCCGGTTTATCCACCTCATCAGACGAGGCATAGTCTTCCATGGGCACATCATCCGTACCGGTCTGCAACACCATCGTCTTGTCAAGCAATTCATCCGGAGAGTAGCTTTCTTTGTCAATAGGCAGCTTTACAGTGAAACAGGAACCTTGTCCTAAAACGCTTTCCACGGTGATAAGGCCATGATGCAAGGTTATCAAATCTTTCGTTAGCGAGAGACCGATTCCATTCGACTCGATTCCCCGGTTCTTCTTACTGTTATAGAAACGGATGAATATCTGTTCCAGTTCTTTCTCAGAGATACCAACGCCCTCATCTTCCACTTTCAACACCAATATCCGATGTTCCGCTTCATTCACTACTCGTACATCAACAGTAATACGCCTGTTCTCAGGAGTATACTTCATGGCATTGGACAGCAAATTATGCAATATCTTATCCAGCTTATCAAAATCCACATAACCATGTGCTTCCTCCGCTTCAAAACGAGTATCCAGCGTGATGTTCTTCTTCAATGCAAGCGGTTGGAAGTTTACCTGGCAGATGTTCAGGACAAACTCACGGATATCTCCTTCCGAAACGTTCAGTTTCAGTTTCCCCACATCCATCTTGCGGAAATCAAGCACTTGCTGTATCAGTCGCTTCAACTTCTCCGCATTAGCCTTGAGCATGACGGACTGTTGCCGCACGGCAGGAACCTTCTGATCCAGATAATCCGATATGCAGGATATGACGGTAAGCGGTGTCAGCAACTCATGGGAAACATTGGTGAAGTAAGTCAGCTTGGTACGCGTCAGTTCTTCCTGCAATCTCACTTCACTCTTCAGTTTAATACGACGCATATAAAGCCGGATTACCACATAAAAGCACAATCCGATGAAAATGACATAAACAAGATATGCAAACCAGGTTTCATAGAAGGCAGGCTCTTTCACAATGGTCAGCAATACTTCGCCTTCAGTCCACTTACCCCGCTCATATTCCAACTTCAAACGGAGTTTATACGTTCCCTTCGGCAGGTGGTTATAGAAGGCGGAATTTCTGTTATTATCCGAATAGATCCAATAATGATCCACCCCCTCCAACTGATACGCTATGCGACATCCCGCATTCAACGAATACAAAAGCGAAGAAAAGAAAATCTCAATATTCCGATCATCCGGACCAAGGAAAATCTTATGTATCGTATTCTCTCCCGAGGCTTCCGCATTGCCGAAGAAGATACTTTTGTCTTCAACTTTGACATCTGTGATATGCAAGCTCGTAGAAGCCCTGTTCACCACCGATGCATTAACGGGACGAATATGTATGAATCCACGGTGTCCGCCCACATAGAGCCCGCCCCAACCGTCCAGGCTGATAGCCTTATACCTGAAAACATCTACCATAATATTATCATCAGCAGTAGAATAGTGCTGAAAAGTCTGCGAATCAATATTATATTGAAGTACTTTCTTATTGGTGATAATCCACACACTGTTCTTATCGGAAAGTAATCCTAATACAGTACAGTCATCTATCTCATTATCCAGTGATACATTTTCAAACTTATGCATCGTTTCGTCAGACCGCAGTATTCTTCCCAAAGTAGTGTTCAGCCACAACCGTCCTTCCCGGTCAATGCAGACACTGTTCACTTCTTCCTTTTCCAGAAGAGAAGAAACACTGCCTTTTAATTCACAGGTAATCCGCCCGTCGGCACAACTCAGCCGATAGATTTTGCTCTCGTGAGACAACCCTAAAACTTCTCCCTTTACATCATTGAACAGGGAAGTCATTACCGGAACGTCACTACCCGAAACTATCAAGTCATCTTTATCAGGACGTTTCACATTTATATCCGTCCATCTGGATATCCACAGATTACCAACTTTATCCTCAAGTAACCCTGTAACTCCTCCTATATTGATGTCTTCTTCTATCTGCACCTTCATGTTCCGTTGTGTCAATCTCATGACATGAGGAGTCCGACTTGAATTAACCCAGACACCGGGTTTATGAAGAGATCTGATAATGGCATTAATCTCACCCACACCTGTACCAGCAAATGTATCCCGTGAATAATCGTACATACACAATTCGTATCTATCCTGCCTGAACCACATAGTACTATCACTTCCCTGACAAAGATTCATAACATTGGCATCCCATCCCATCTCTTCCTTCAGTTGAGGAAGAAGGTAATTGTCTATGTTCGAATTATCGAAAAAGATAGTGTACGCCATATCATACGAAGGCAACCACAGATTACCCTCCCTGTCCTTGCATATCCGGGTGTACATCATGTGCGTATCAACCAGATGGTTGATATCCACCTTTTCCAGTGTTCCCTCATCTGTGTATTTAAATGCATGGAGCCCGGCATACGAAAGCATCCAGAGATAACCAAACGTATCATCCTGCTCTATACTGAAAAGAATGGATTCAATGCCGGTTTCTTTATTGTTCGAAGCAGCTATATTATGTTTCTTATAGTGTCCTCCTTTCTGTGCATAGGGAAAGAATTGCCATAAACCTTCCCCCCATGTACCGATCCAGTAATTACCGGAATTATCCTGATGCATAATATATGCGGTATGTCCGTTACCCAATGGCGGATAACGGAAAAAAGAATCAGTTTCGGGCTCATATCTGAATATACCTCGTGATCCCACTGCCCAAAGTTGCTTTTGCTGATCTACATAGATATTGATAATAGCATATCCCTCCTGAATATTTCCAACTTCATACTCCTTTATAATATGCGCGGTAGAATCGCATCGGTATATCATTCCACCGGCGCTTACCCAAACATTCCCATCCTTGTCGACTGTTATAGCATCCACCACCTTATCCAGGAGCCGTACATCTGAGAAAGGAGTAATCTGACAGGTCTGCTTATTATACAGGTTCAGCCCTTTCCACGTACCAATCCATACATACAGATCATTGTCATTAATAGCAGTAATTCCATTGTCAGTCAGCAGATTCTGATTTTTATAGTCTGTACGGAATGTATTTAACTGATAGCCGTCATAGCGTGCCAGACCATTCGTGGTACCTATCCAGAAGTATCCTTCCCTATCCTGATGAATACTGAAAATCTCATTGGAAGAGAGTTGGTTGAAGAATGGAAATTGTCTGGAGAACATGTGCTGTGCGCTTACGGACAGTTCTCCAATAAACAGAAGTATAAAAAAGGACAGGTATTTCATAGCATAATAATATAGTTGCGAAAGCAAAGGTAGGAAAAAGATAGTTCCAAATGAGATATGTCCTTAGATAAAATGAATTCCTGATCTATTTTCATAAAGCAAGAACTCATTTTATCTTGAAAAGATATCACTCTTCAACAATCAACAAATCCCATGGAGCAATCGTCATCGAATCGCCTTTGCTCAATGTCCTGTTCTTCAGCAGTTCCTTTCCCTTGGATGCATAATTGTATTCCACCTCTTGAGAAGTCGGTGAATAATTAAATATATAGCGAATAGTACGACCTTTATCATTCGTTCCTTTCTTCACTATTATAGGGAATTTATATTCATCATCGGAAACAATGCCAGCCTTTTCTGCCTCTGTACGAACTATTTTCTCAAACAACTCTTGCGAAGGATATGAAGCAATATATAC
>ENA-UOJI01001256-UOJI01001256.1-human-gut-metagenome-genome-assembly--contig:-P79-NODE-1256-length-16922-cov-10.264303_pt1 | contig 16922 bp, 10 predicted proteins | sample MGYA00242346_ERZ723893 | MGnify/ENA metagenome assembly ERZ723893 | reverse complement strand
ATGACTTCAAGGATATAGATTATACTCGGACTGCATATAATTTGATGAAGAAATATGATTATAAAGGTGAATTCTATTATATTAATTTTGATAATTTAAGTCGCTCATTCAGGTTTAATCCTCTCAAAAATGTGGCGGATAAAACTGTCCTAATGCAGCTCATGGAGGATATGCTCTTGTCTATGCAGGCAAAAGACGCAAAGCAAGATGAGTGGTTTGCCGGAGGATTGGGTATTCTTAGAGGTGTAGCATATAGATTGTATGATGAGTTTAGAGAGTATTGTACAATCCCCCATATTCTTACTCTTATAATGAATTCTTCTCAGGATAGTCTTACCAGATTCCTGGAACAAAATACTATATCTGAAATGATGGCAGGAGCATTTTTGAAGGCTAAAGGCTCAGAAAAAACTCAGGCTTCGTATATCTCTACTCTGTCAAATCAAATTGCGACAATGGCCACAGATGAGAATATTGCATGGGTTCTTTCCGGCAATGATTTTGATTTTAATCTGATTGATCCGGAGCACCCGAAGATGTTTGCTGTCAGCAATAACTTTTCAAAGAACTCTGTGTATTCTCCGGTTATAGCTATGCTTTTGAGTATATCATCGCGCCAATTCACAATGCAGAACAAAGTTCCGTTTGTCTATTTCTTGGATGAAATGACAACGGTTAAGATTAAAAATTTTGAGACCTTACCATCAGTCTTGCGTGAATATAAAGCTGCTTTTGTTCTTCTTACACAATCCGGTGCGAAGCTGGAAAATCTGTACGGAAAACTTGACCGTTCTTCTGTGGAAGCGAACTTCGGAAATATGTTCCTCGGGCGAACCAAAGATGTGGAAGCCTTGAAGTATTACCCGCTTTTCTTTGGTAAGGAAGAAAAAGAGAGACGTTCGAGAAGCGCAGGAAAATCTGGTTCCTCTTCCAATTCCAGCGTGACTATATCATCACAGAAGGAAGATGTATATCAGGGAAAAGATTTCTCCGAACTTGAACCAGGTGAATTTATTGGTTCTGCTACGCGAGCGAATGTAAAGGAATTTAAGGCTAAATTTAAGATGTTTGAAATGGAAGAAGAGGAATTGCCTGTTCATGAATTTGTAACGCCGGAACAGGTAACGGAAAATTATGATAGGATAATTCAGGAAGTTCAAGCCATATTAAACGGTGATATTTGATAGAAGAAAAGAGAGCAATTATGCTCTCTTTTTTCATTCTGCCTCCATCTCACTTGATGAAGCAACGGATTTTGTGGCATCATTCAGTCTGACAGAATAGCTGGAGAGATTTTTTACTATCATCAGATTCTTGTTCTTGTTCAGACTTAAAGGCTTTCCTTTCGTGAGTATATCCCAGTTATTATAGGTCAGGTCACTAACAGACATGCCTTCAGATTTTAGAGCCTGGGCAATATCGGATGATAAGTCATATTCTTTTCCCTCTGCGGAAAATATAACTTTATCTCCATTTACATCAAGCGTGCGGCCACGATATTCTGTATGAACACTGGTGTCTTTGTTATTCTTCAGTTCATTGTTAATCTTGTTATTTAAAATGGCTGCTTCTGATTTGAGTTGTCTGAGTTTCTCCTCTTTGGGCCAGTTAATATTAGTCAGCTTTTTTTCAAGCTCACTAATGTCATGCTTGAACCGGGATATATCTTTTTCCATTTTTTCAGCACGTTCAAAAAGGCTGTTGCCAAGTTCATCCAACCATTCCGGACATCGGTCATAAGCCAGTGGTAGGGCTGTCTGAGCTTGATAATGTCGGCCACTTGAACCGACAAGGCCGAAATACTTGTTTCCTTGCAGGCTTTTGATGTATATCGTGTGTTCCTTATAAGTTCCAATATATTCTGTTACCCCGTCTTCCATACTTGCTGACCGCCATGCACTCAGATATTTTCCTGCATCTTTCCCGCGCAGACGTGTTCCATCTTGAGATATGAGCACACCATTTGATTTGCAGAAATTATCGTAATCGGATTTCATGTCTTGTACTGCACTTTCTGCAGCCTCTTTCTTTTCTGAAAGTTTTTTCAAGTCAAATTTTGATTTATCAATATCCCGAAAAAATAAGACCCGTTCTTTCTGCAGCTGCGTTATCTGCTTATCCAGTTTAGCCTTATCGAGCAAATCTGTATTACCTGATAAAATAGCCACATATTCTGCAAAGTTCATACCGGATTTTTCATCCAATGCTCCTTCGTCAAGTGTTCGCACTCCGAGCTGCTGACTTTTCAACTGGCCAATGAAAAGCTGCTTGTTCTGGAGTAGGTTGAACTTATACGCATCCAATGACCTTTCCGTTGCATAGGTAATGATGTCAACCTTATTACCGGCATATTCTTTCGCAATAATGTTTCCTTTACGTACAGCTCGGCCGTTACGCTGCTCAAGATCCGACGGTCGCCAGGGAGTATCAAGATGATGGACTGCTACTGCACGCTGCTGGGCATTAACTCCGGTTCCTAACATACTTGTAGAACCCATCAGGATACGTATTTTCCCTTCGTTCATCCCTTCTATCAGTTTTTTCCGGCTGCTTTCAGTTTTAGCCTCCTGAATAAAACGTATTTCTTCCGGTGGAATCTGGTAGTTCTCTACAAGCTGCTGCTTGATTTCACTGTAGATGTTCCATTCTCCTGGCTTGTACGTGCCAAGGTCACAGAAAACGAACTGTGTTCCCTTAACCGCATTGAACTTCTGATAGTATTCGTATAGTGTCTGTGCGCATACGCTTGCCTTGTTCCCGGTCTCTCCTGCATATTTTAAAAAGTCAATCATCCTCATGTCAAGAGCCATTTTTCTTGCATAGTCAGTGGCAATAAGCATCTTTGCCTTTTCTTCTGTTTCTGACAAGGGAGGGCGTCCGAGTAAGGTTGCATTTCCAGATTCAGCAAACTTCATCAGTTTATCTATAAATTCTTCTTGTGCCGGTGTTGGAGGAATACTTTTGAATATTGAGTTCTTTTCCGGGCGGTCAAGACCAATCATGTCGGCTGTCCTGTAATCGGTAATTTCGTTGTAAAATAGAGCAAGTTCCGGTACTTTCACGAAGTGACGGAATCGTTCTTTTTGTATAATGTTGTTGGTTACAGAGAACTCAAACTCCGTAGTTTTTCTCGTGTAGATTGCTGCCCAGGCATCGAAACATGTAATGCCTTGTCGGTCGAGTGCCTCCGGCCTGAGATATTTGAACAATGCATACAGCTCTGTCAAAGAATTGCTGATAGTGGTTCCAGAAAGAAAAGTGGCCCCCAAATCACGTCCCGTTCTTTTCTGTATATCTCTGATTGCAAAATAGAGATTCAGGGCTCTTTGGCTTCCGTCAGGATTGCCAAGTCCTGCTACACGGTTATGACGTGTCGAAAACATAAGGTTCTTAAACTGATGTGACTCATCCACAAAGATATGGTCGATACCCATGCTGCGAAAATCAACCGTATCGTCTTTTCTCAGTTTTATGTCGTTCATTATGGTGTTTAGTTTGACCTTCATGTTTTCAATACGTTTCTCAAGTCCTTTTTCCAACCTTCTTCCGGAATATCCCATGCCGCTATTTTTTAGGACTTCCAAGGCTTCTTCCACATCTCGAATTTCATCTTCGATAATCTCTTTCTGAATGTCGAGTGACTGCGGTATCTTCCCGAACTGGTCATGTGTAAGAATCACACAGTCCCAGTTGTTGTTTTTTATTTGCTGGAACAATTCCTGACGGTTGGCAGGTTTGAAATCATCCTTTCCTGGATACAGAATCTTTGCATGTGGATAGGCTTTCCGGTAAGTGGCAGCTATCTCATGTACGTTAGCCTTCAGACCGATAATCATAGGTTTGTGGCAGACTCCGATACGTTTCATCTCGTATGATGCTACACACATGATCATGGTTTTACCCCCTCCTACTTCATGGTCGGCTATTCCTCCACCGTTCTGCTTCAGCATCCAGATACAATCTTTCTGTGATGGGTACAAATCCTTATAATCGAACTTTTCAAAGCTCAAATCAGGGAACGTCTGGCAGGAACCATCGTAATCCGGACGGACAAAGCAGTTGAACCGTTCATTATACATGTCTGCTAGCGATTGTTTCACTTCATCAGGCCGGTTATTCAACCAGTCAATGAATTTTTCCTGAATATCCTGCACCTTGCTGGCTGCAAGCTGTGTTGATTCTGTATCAACAACAGTTTTTTTCTCGCCGTCTATATAGACAGTTTTCGTAATCTGAGGAAATGTGTTCTGCAGTGCATTGTTCATGATTTCCTCTGCATTCATTTGGTAGTTGATTCCATACAAGGAGTTGGCTGCAGAAGAATATTCTTTCATTTTAACAAGGAATGAGTCTGAAGCGGGCGTATAGGTGATGGCCGTCTCTACACCGAACAGCTCACTTGCAAACCCTGAATATAATTCTTGCGGAATCCACCTTTCACCTAAATTGAAATCCAGTTCATTGAATGGAATAGGCTTCGGCTTAACTTCCTCGAGTGCATTTAATGTATCTTGAATATCATGGGTTCTTTCCGGTCTTGTTGTAAGATAGGGTTTAATCTCCGCGATTTTCCTATACACGTTTCCGGATAACATACTTCCGGAATGTTCCCATTGATATGTTGTTGGGTTATAATATATTTTACCTTTCAGTTCTGCTTGTATTTGATTATCGTCAAGCCCGGTACGTTCTTCCAGGTGTGACCAGTCAACACAGCCATAAAGGTTAAGTGAAGATGCCAGAGCTTCGTCACATGTAAGAGTTTCTGTAACATTCTTGGAAAATGCAACCGGCTCAAAGAAAATATCTGCCTTGATGCGTTCTCCGTTCTCGTATCTTTCCAGAGGTAGAATATCGGACGATAAATTATCCGACATGATAATACTTGAGGCAGATTCACGGAGGCCTTCATGTTGCGATACAAAATAATCGTAACTATCGTTCAGCTTATCCCGAAGTGTCCGGCTCTCTGTCTGTGTGTCTTTTTCAAAGTCAAACAATCGGTAATAGTCGTCCCGGACATGTATGTAATCTTTCATCACACATTGCTCGTTGCGCGTCAGATAGGTGGCAGGGATGAAGCCGAGAACTCTTTTCTCGTTGTATTCCATAGTCCCTACTCTGTCACGATATAGGACGAAGGTGCCTGGCTTATAATGGTCCATAAGCCATTCATTGGTCATGACTTCATCTGTAACCTTTTCAAAGGTTTCTTTTGGCTCTGGCTTTTCTTCAGGAAGATTAAACAAATCACCAAGACTTACAAGTTTTTCACCAGTTACAGATTTCTGCTCATCACCTGTTACTGATTTACTAAGATAACTATGCTTCAGATATAACTCCAAGTTAAATTTCTCATTGAAGTCTCTTTCAAGTAATTCAGACAAGGTGCTGTAAGTTGTATCATTGCTTTTGAATTTAGTTACAGCTTTCCCATATTGGTTAGTACCTGCATATGGAATACCGAGATAATGTAATTCAATCGGATTGTTTACATAATTATTGGGTGTAATAGGATTATCTTCACGGCTCCCTATAAACAGTTTCTCATCATAACTAAGTAACCTCTTTTGTGTGTTCTTTTGAAGGATAATAAGGTCAGAACCCACTTCTATTCCTCCCGTTTGTGTGAATAAATCATCGGTAAGCCGTATTGTACTAATCAGGTTAGCATTCTGCATCAGGTAACGGCGGATTTCTTTATTTGATGGAGAATCAGCAACGCCTCTGGTTGTAATATATACCACCAGTCCCCCTTCTTTTACAGCATCAAGCCCTTTGACGAAGAAATAATTGTGTAGCGTATTTGTTGCCATCATCTTAATAGCGTTTCCTTTCTGATAGCTATAGTCATATACTTTCACTGTTCCGAATGGAATATTTGACATAACCAGGTCGTATATTCCTTCTTCCATTTCCGGAAGATTTTCAAAACCTTCTACACGGACTTCCGTTCCCGGCTCTTTGGCTGATAAAATTAGTCCAGTCAATAAGTCCTTTTCATACGCTGTACGATGTACCTTCCCTTCCGTGAAATTCAGGAATACTCCGTTTCCGCTTGAAGGGTCCAGCATATAATCAATATTTCCCTTAGTTGAATTTTCTAATTGCTTTCCTATTGTTTTGACGATTTGTTCTGGCGTATAGAAAGCTGTTAGCACGGAGTTCTTCAGGCTGCGGTAGAAGGACTCTGCAGTAGATTCAGAATCACTGTTTTCCTTAATTACCTGTTTGAGTTCTTCAACAAGTGGAAAGAGCATCTTTTCAGAAGCTGGCCACTCTTCTACCGGACGCGTATCAAGGATACATTTAAGTCCGCCAAAACCACTGTATTTTTCCAGTATAGCCTTTTCTTCCCTATTGGCTGCACGGTTCTCTGATTGAAGAAGAAAGGCTGTACGAATGGCATTTATGTTGTCTGTCAGTACCTGACTTTTATTGTAGCTCATAATCCTTGATGTATTGGTTTATATGTTGACTGATTTCTGTATATAGTTTGGAATACTCTGATGTTCTCTCAAAATTGTCGTCCAGTTTGTATTTTTCTGCAATGGGCTGGATGAGCAGAAACATTTGCATGATGAACTTATCTTTATCGCTGAATGAGAGATTCATTTCCTCTATTATATCCTCGACAAGCTGATAGAGTGAAAAATGAAGTCCTGAATACAGAACTTCATTAACTTCATTCTGGCACTCTTCTATGTTCATGCCTTCTCTTGAACATTCGATAAATGTCTCCTGTGCAAGTTCACTACGTGATGAAATGAAATCATCATCCATAGCCATATCTGGATGGTATTTGACTAAATAGTCTTTAAGCTCATTGTAATATTTTGAATGTACCATAATTTCATGCTTCTGCTTGACCCTGACGTGTCAATGTATTAATCACATTATAAACTTTTAATGTATAGCCGGCTGGGGTTTGTATCTTGCTGATAATTTTTCCTCCCGGAATGTTTGCGAACCCTTTTTTCTCAATATCTTTTAATTGTTCTTTAGTGAGGTGGATTTCTTCGACGTTTTCCTGAGATTCCTGAAGCTGCATCTTTGGTAATTCTTTGACAGCTTCTCCAGTCTGTTCATTTTGCTTTTCTATTATTTTGATTTTATATCCAGCCGGTTCTTTCTTAAGTTTAATGGTTTTGTCCTTAATTGATGTTTCTCCACTTTTGATTAATTCGCTGATTTGGTCAGTTGTCATTTCATCCAATGTAAGATTGTTGTTCTTTAATTCACCCAACAGTTCCACTTCTGTTATTTTCTTCTTTGTTCCTTTCAGACATTCACGAAGGTGTGTTTGCTGGGGTGATATTCTCTCTACTTCCGGTGTTATCTTAATTGTCTCGTCTGACTTGACATTTTCTTTTTTAATATCTGATTGTTTTTCTATCTGTTTTTCTATTGTTTCTTGGTTTATATTTATGTTATAAACTCCATCCTTCTGTGATAGCACGATTTCTTTTTTCCCTACACGGCACATACCGGTCGTAATAAGTTCCTGCCATTGCTTAATGCTCATTCTATCTACATTGATAGAGTCTTTAATAGTGTTATAGATGTCTTTTATATTGTTAGCTTTAATTTTTGTGTAGTTACTTAACCAGGTAATAAGTTCTTCAGTTGGAATGTTCCATGATTCTTTTCCACGGAATATCTCATTAAATACTTTTTCTTGTTTGTCATTACTTAAATTCAGATCCCAGAGTCTCTTGTAATCATCTCCTACATATACTTTAATCGTTTCTAATGAAGGGTTTTCAATTAGTTTGATACATTCAGGAGATGTGGACACTACTTTTAACTGAGTTTTTAATGTAGGGTTTTTAATATTGACTATTTGTGTAGGGTCTTTACTTATCGCTAATAACTGCAGTGTTTCAGACGGATTTGGGATAAGTTTTATAAAAGATGGATTCTTAGTAATTGCAATTCGGCTGACATTTTCTGAAGGGTTCTTCAGTAAAAGAAAGACTCTGCTGTCTTTACTTACAGCTGAAGAGAGTAACTTTTCTGAAGGGTTATCCAGTAAAACTATGCTGAATGGATCTTTCTTTATCGCTCTTGCATTGAAAAGTGAGCGTAAACTTTCTATTAAATTGAATCTCATAGCGTATCGTTTAATTTAAGTTTTAAAATTTCATTCTTAAAATATTCCTTGTAGTTCAGCTCATTTTCTTTGAGCTTATAGCATTGTGTAATGATTCCTGTAATGGTATCCAAATTCTTGTCACTGGGGAATATTTTGAAACCTGCAAGTTTCTCAACGGCAATCAGCATTGTACGGATGCCTGGTTTATGGATGCTAAAAATAGTCTCTGGTGTGTTAAGAACAGCAGTAAGCTGAGCAGCTTCACATGGATTTTCCAGCTCACTTATGAGACATGGAGATTTCTGAATTGCCGACACCTGAATCTCTTTATCCGGATTTTTTATGTACTTGATATTTTCAGGTTTAGAATATATGCATGCAAATTTTGCACGCAAACAAGGATTTTCTATAAGTTCGATTGCATCAGGTTCTTTACTGACAGCAAGAATCTGTAGTTCCTCAGAAGGATTCTCAATAAATTTAATGTGGTATGGATTTTTGAGTATCACATATTTTTTTGCACGCTCACAGGGTTTGCTGATCATGTTGATAGCATGCTCATCGAGACGAACTGCGATACATTGCAATTCTTCTGAAGGTTCAGTTATACTACCAATTGATATAGGATTTTTAAGAATCAATCTCAATTCAGGATTGAAAAGTGCTTCAAAGATTTCTGTAATTTTTGCTTTCATGAGTTTTCTGTTATAATTCAGTTACAATAATGTTCTTTAATTTCTTTTCATGGCATACCTTTATAGCCATTCCTTTTGGCGTTTTCACTCTCATTAAAAAGTGTCCTTCAGAAACTTGGATAGGTTTCCCGTTACTTATCTGTTGAATTTCATAATCCGAAAAACTTCTTTGGGGTAGTTTTGCTTGTTTAAGTGCATCTAATATTTGCTCCTTCGTATCGACAGCAAATGCAGACTCAATTCCATTCATCACTTTACTTCTTTGAAGGCAATCATTATACAATTCCATTCCTTGAGGAATATTCAGATTATCAAATTCTCCATTAATATCCTTAGCATAATTCTCCAATAAAAAGGTTTTAGTTGTTTGAATATATGCGGTTGTATTAAAACCTATACAAGTGGATTGTCTAAATTCCTTATACTGTTCGTAGAGTTGCTTCGTGTATTCATTCTGTCTTACTTCATAATCATCAAGATTAATGTTCATATTATTTAGATGTTCCCTTTTCATATATGATAAAGGCATTTTACTCGTTTGATATGATTCATAAAGAGAAAGTATAAGTTTCTTTAAATGGTTCTCAACAAAATGTATTTTATTCTCTGTAATTGTGTTTCCTGTTACTGCTTTTAGTACGAATAAAGTAACTTGCTGTGATGGATTTGTTATATAGGGGTAATTGTAGTAATTATCCTTAACAATAAGTTCCTGTAACTCTTCATTAATTTTTCTTCCATCAAGAAAGACTTTTATTTTATCGGAATTACTTTTCGCAGACAATAATTGTTCTTTACACCAACTGCTTAGTTCTGTTATATATATTTCTTTTAGTAAGTCTGATGTTAGTTCAACACGTTTGAACATATCAGGATTATTTTCTATGGTATTCAGATATGATTTAGTAGTTGCTATATTAAGAAAGGCTTCGCAATGAGGATTCTCATGCAAAATAGCTTTCCTTGTAACAGAGTCATATACACGACCAGAAAGGCTTGCGGGTGAAACTTTTGCGACGTATAATATACTTTCAAGCGTTGGTTTTCGAATATTTTTGAGTAATGTAGGAACTTGTTTTAATGCTGCCATTTGCACTGTATCAGTTGGCTCTTGAATGTGATTTATCAGATATGGATTCTGACCGATACATTCAAGCTGTGCTTTTTCACTCGGTTTTTTTATCCATATAATTGACTCAGGATTTCGTCTGACCGCAACCATATGTACCATTTCAGAAGGGTTTGAAATATATTTAATATTACGCGTGTGTTTATTTATTGCAGCCAACTGCAGTTCCTCTGCCGGATTCGTGTATTTACTTATTAAATGAGGGTTTTTCTTAATTGTGGCAATCTCTTTATATTGCTTTATCCAATTCTTTATTATATTTCTCATATCATAAAATTTTATCGACCTTCCAGGCATTAAGTGTATTATATGCTTTGTTATCCCATTCTCTGGCTTTCATGTCAAACTGTACCTTGACTTTATCACCTTCTTTAATATCGAACCGAGTACAGTTATCATTCATTAGTTGGAAGCAACCACTTTGTGGGTATCTATCTTCTGTCTCCAATAAAAATTCCATGCTTTTCCATTTGTTACCAGTACTTTTACTAACGCCTTCTTGAACAGGGTATATTTTTTTGATGATTCCTTTAACTTCCATAATATTAATTATAAGCTATTTTCGTTAGACATATTATTGAATACACTCGGTTTAAAAATTTTGTCTGCTTCATCTTGTGTGCAAATGCGTGTATTTCCTTTGACAATGCTATCTCCAGATAGAACTAAATTTCCATCTACCTGTCCATTTTCACATATACATACCCCTCCGGTTAGAGTCGCCATTCCACCGACATATGCATTGCCCCGGATTTGCACATGAGAATAGATTCGTGCATAATCAGTCACCCGTGCATTACCAGAGATTTTTGTATTATCACTGACAAGGCAACAGCCGGACAGAACTACGTTGTCTTTCACTTTTGCATTTCCAGCCACTTCGACGGAGTCTGCAATTATAACATGATCGTATAGCTCTGCATGTTCGCGTATTAATGCTCGGCCGTTGACTTTAACATATCCAGATAGAATTACACTATCCCATATCCTTGATTTGCCCCCAACGCAGACATTATCTTTTATAATTGCTTCTCCGGAAATTTCTGCATAATCGGTGATTTCACTATTTCCCATAATACGGCTTCTCCCACGAATCTTAGCGTGGCCGTCTATCTTTACATTCTCTGAAATCTGTACTTCATCAGAAATTTCAATTCCAATACCAGTGATTCGTGCACCCGGATCTTTAATAAAAACCTTATCTTTAATGATGCCTTCAAACGCCAGGTGACCACTTACACGGCTTTCACCACATATTACAGATTTATGATAAATGTATGAGTTGTTTGAAATGGCAAATCCTTTAATTATAGAATCACCGTACATGGTGGTATGAATGACTCTGCAGTTTTCAATTGCCTTCGCATTCCCATACATTATTGATTTTCTAACGATAGCGTTATCACCCACATATGCGAGGTTAAACACCTTTGAATCTGTTTGAATCCAGCTATTCCCGTATTGTGATAGATTGTGCTCTCCTGCTACGTATCCTCCAAGTTCACCTGCTTTCACATTACCGAAGTCCTTTAAAGCACGGATGCGGTACAATGTTTGACCATCGTATTCTTTTGTGTAATTCGTAAGCATGTACTTCTTATCTTCCGGATTTGAGATATAGGGTATATCTCTATACTTGTTTGGGTTATCAGAAAGTACTTGTCCTTCACGAGTACAGATGTATTCTTTACCGTCAACCATCTCTACAGACAGCTGTATAACTTCGTCAGTTAAGTTGTTAATATATTCTTTTGTTGGTCTGCGTAAGGGATTAAGCACAAGATACCCAAGTGAGTTACCATTCGAGAAAACCATGTTTCCCGAATCGGCCATTTGGTATATTTTCCGTAGATTGTCAGGGGTAAACTGTTTTCCCTGTTTAATACTTATTTTTCTGGTTTTTGATATATGCGCTGTAAAATCATTATCTCCTTCTTCTGAAATTGATATTCCACTACCAGCGTATACGAACCGTATTTCTTTTAATTTTCCCATATCCTGATTTATATTTCGAGAGTTGATTCAATAGTTTTTTGATTGAGGAATTGACGGCATAATTTATCAGCTTGTTCTTGGGTACTGATATGTGTGTTACCCTTAACAATGGCATCTCCTGAAAGTTTTATATAACCGTCAATCTTGGCATTTTCGGTAACACATACATTTCCCGTTAGTTCAGCAGTTCCACTCACCTGCCCTTTTTTACGTATCTGTACATTATCATACAGTTGTGCGGAGCCAGATATATTACAGTCACCTGAAAGTTTTACATTTCCACCAACATAGCAATCATCCTTCAGCCTTGTATTGTCTTTTGCTTGTGCATGGCCGCTGATGCATGAGTTTTCACTCATTTGAACATTCCCGGAAAGACGAGCATTCCCGTATGCGGAGCTTTCATCACACATGAGTACATTGTCCTTTAGTTCTGCAAACTCTGAGGCAGAGGAATTGTCGTATAGGCGAACATTACCGGAAATCTTCGCATGTCCATAGACAAGTACTTCATTATGGAGGTGTACATTATCTGTAATTTCTGCAAATCCGGATGCTGTGCTATCTCCTGACATTTGCACATTTCCGCTGAGCTTTGCGTGGTCATGAACACGTGCTCCGTCTGTTAATATTACGCTGCCTGATAATTGTGCATATTCTTCTGCACGGCTTTCACCTAACATTTGTACAAATCCGGAAATCCGGGAATATCCAGAAGCTTGTGCACTTCCTCCTATACGGGCGTTTCCTGATATATGAGAATAGTCATATGTTCTGGCATATTCTTTGAGTAAAGCATTACCTTCTAATCGTGACTTGCCAAATACTCTGGCTTCATCCTTAACTGATGCGTTTTCTCTTACAACTGCTTTGGGAAAAATCCAGCAAATCCCGTCTTGTGATAGATTGTGCTCTCCTGCTACGTATCCTCCAAGTTCACCTGCTTTCACACCAGGGAAACTCTTAACTGCACGGATGCGGTACAATGTTTGACCGTCAACTTGACAGGTGTAATCGGTAAGGATATATTTCTTCCCTTCCGGATTAGCGATTATTGGTATATCATTGTAGTCCTCTGGTTTACCCGGAAAAATTTCGCCGTTACGAGTACAGACATATTCTTTACCGTCTACCGTCTCAATATAGAGCTGATTCACTTCATCTTTAATATTGTCCACATGTTCTTTTGTAGGTTTCATATTAATAATTGATAGAGCAAACCTGTTTCTAAATTTTCCATCGGTAATAATCATATTACTAGAATACGCCAGGTCTTGAATCTTCTGGAGATTCTCTTCACTAAAAGTTTTACTTGGCTCAATTCTAATCTTTCTATCATTAGAGATATAAGCTCCGTATTTTTCGTCACCTTCTTCGCGGACATATATTCCATCAAATTGAGGCTCGAGTATTAATTTCCTATCTTTCATGATTTTTGATTTAAGGTTCGGATTCTAAATTCGTTGCTTTGGTTATATTCTTAGCGACACTCATAACTTTCATTCCATATCCTACTGGAGTTTTTGTAATACTATATATAGCCTTTGTTGCTTTATTTAGCTGCAAGCCCTGGCCTTTGAGAAGTCTCTCCCACTCCGATGTGCTTATTGTGTCTACATTAATGTTGTCTTTCTTTAATGTTTTAATAACATCAGTAGCGTCATAACTTTTGCCGGCATATTCAATCGTTGCACTATCACCATCAAGTATGAGTGTTTTACGGATGCTTTTTATTTTTTTTGAAAGAATATTATTTTGCAATAAATCATTTACTGTTTTTGCTTCGCCTGCTGTAAGAAAGTAGGTTTGCATGTTTTTGCTTCCCATGTTCCCAAGTGAAAAGCAGAATTCATTTCCGCGTGGATATATCACTACATCTTTTATTTTGTCATTTTCTTTCACTGTGGCATTAATGATACCGTCATTGTCTTTATAGAATTTCAATATTTCAGGGTGCTGGTCCGGCTGGACTACTTGCTGGTTGGATAATGTTGATACACTTTCCTCAATCATGGATACCGACCGTCCTACGTCTTTCAATGTTTTAAAAAGGAACTCCGGATCTTTGTCTATAGCTTCTAGCCATCCTTTCAAATATTGAGCATTTTCCTTCCTGGGAAGTGGGTTCATACCAAGCTGTTTTCCAGCGAAAGCAGAAGATAGTTCGGCTACAAGTTCTTCGCGACTGTAGCTTTCATCGCCAAACTTACCGAATGTACGATTCAATCGTGAATGATGGCCAGTAGAATGTGCCATTTCGTGTAATGCGGTATAATAAAATTCTTTCTTGTCAGCGAACTGCTCAAATGTTGGCAATGTAATAGTATCTTCCTTCCAGTTATAATAAGCTCTGTCCTGTTTCTCGAGATGGATTGGACATACCCAATTCTGTTCTTTAATCAGCTTGTCAAGGAAGGGATTTACATACTCATCACCTTGTGCATGATTCTCCAAAGAGAATCGGTCTAACATGTGCTCCCAGGCTTCCGGCTGTAACTCTTTAAAGTTAGTTTGTTCGATGTTGAATACATGGTAGAATGTGGTGTAGTGTTTAACTGTATAAGACTCTTTTTCAGCGTCAGTTAAGCTGGAATATATCTCCATTGAAATTTTATTCCCTTCTTTATCTGTAATTATTGGGGTATAAAAATTAACAGGAAATCCTTTTTCACCTTTCAGAACACTTGCACCCACTTCTTTCGCTTGGTTGAATGTAATAAATATAGGTGTCTTGTATTCTTTTTCTTCACAAATAAATGAAAGAAGTATTTGGTTGAAATTATTATACCTCCTGCCATTGATGTTTTGTGCTTGACCTGAAAAATTAGTTCCAAACCAGGGCTTTTGCCAATCACTGGCATCTACTTCCTTAATTTTTTGAATCATTAATTCTGCATACCTTCTCAATGCTTTGTCTCTTAGATTTTCTTTTTCCATTTGTCTTTATTATTTTGATTACTAATGCAAAACTATATATGCAATAGGGCAATACCGTTGCCCTCTATCCTCTTTTCTATACTATATAAAACGCAAAAAAACATTAATAGAGAAAATAAAACTGCATCTAATATGCTGCACAAATTATTTATTTAGTATCTTTGTATTATAAAATTAAATGAAAGAAGATATGAAAATTCGAGACTACATGCTGATTGGTCTATTACCGTTCTGTTTTACGGCTTGTCAGACTGAAGAAGTACCTGTACCTAATGCTGGTAATGGAAATGCTGAGCAAACTCCTGGAGAATCCGAAGAACCGGATAAAGAAGTAAATGAAGAGCTGCTGCTAGGGCTGGATGCAACACTTAAAAATCTAGTTGAATCCAGAAGTGGAGTAATCAATGCCTGGCAGACTGGCAATGAAATAGGCTTGTACACGGAAGACAAGAACCTGAAATATACCTATAATGGAACCAAGTGGATAGCCGCTGAGCCGTATGAAGTACAGAAAGAACAGACTGTTTACGCTTATCATCCCTATTCGGAAAATATCAAGGATATGTATCTTGACATTGATGTGACGAAGCAGGAAGATGTGATGTATGGTCAGTGCGTTGTTACGTCTGATTTCCCGACTGCAAAGCCGGAAATGAATCATGCTCTTTCGCTTGTTAGGGTAAAGATTTTGCGTGACGAATATTTGGGTGAAGGAAAGGTTACGGACATGACCATTCGTAATGTGACTTCTTATCTAAGAATGAATATCCAGGATGGGGCTGTATGGGGTCAGGATAAAAAGAGTGATATACCTATCGGTGGAGGATATATACTGAATGATGCTAATCCGACAATTCCGGAGGCTATCTTGCCCCCGCTTTATCATCCGCAGGACGTATCTGTATCCTTCAAGCTAGACGGTAAGGATATGTGTTATACTTTCCCATCTCATCATGAATGGGAAGCTGGAAAAATCTATACTTATTCCATCAAGATTAAGGGTGCGTATAATGGCGAGGTTAATAAGGAAGATGTGCCTATTGATGTGGAATACTGGAGCCAGTTTGGAAAAACGGATGATATTGTTATTAGAGAAGTGGATTTCTCTGATTTTGAAAATCGGTTTTCAATAAGTACCAATCATACACAGTTCGGATACGATTGTTACCAGAATGAAGGGAAACCTTTCGGTCTGTTCTATACGCATTGGGGAAGTGAAATGTTTGAAGGAAAAGTACGCTTTGTTTTTATGCAAGGTGGTCAGATTGTGGAGAAGTTCCAGCCCATTGATATTAAAATTCAGGGAAACTGGGATGGGAAAAAGATTCAGTGCTATGTGACGGCCGCACCGGGTACATACCAGCTCGTACCGCTGTTCCAGCGAAAAGGTGAATCTACCTGGTTTAAGGCAATTGATTATGAGCAGAATGGTTCAGCTGCGGAATGGATGTATGAGGTGAAGGCTCCTGCACCGGATAACCTGCCGGCTTTAAGGGATATTTTGCTGGAAAAAGAAGGTAACAATACTAATTTTTTATCTTATAGAATCCCGTATAATGAATCATTTAATGTGGTGTATACCCTTTCAAATAAAGGAAAGAAAGCCTTGAAAGGCGAAATCAAGGCTGTCTGGGAACGTGAATTTAAGCTGAAGTCAAATTCATATCGACCCGGCACTAAAAAACAGAATACCACAAATGATGTACAGTGGGCGGATGAAATCGGCAGGGTAAGTGTGGACATTCAGCCTGGTATCCGCTACTGGAAAGGAATTATGGAGTGTAAGGTGAATACGCATTATGCTAAGCCGACAGACAGTTATGGCAATGAATATGCTGGTCCAGTAATTCATCTGTACTGGAAGCCGGATGGTTCATCCGAGTGGACTCTGCTTCGTCTGGATGCAGATTATCTTTTCAATAACAATTACCAGGGAGCAGATGTTTGGGATGAAACATTGAATTATATTAATGTCTCTTTGGCTGATTGGTATAATTGATCCCCGAATTTTCTATACATCTATTTAATTTTCCCCGCTGCAGTGATGCACCGGGGTTTTTTATTATAAATA
>ENA-UOJI01001197-UOJI01001197.1-human-gut-metagenome-genome-assembly--contig:-P79-NODE-1197-length-17379-cov-10.789310_pt1 | contig 17379 bp, 9 predicted proteins | sample MGYA00242346_ERZ723893 | MGnify/ENA metagenome assembly ERZ723893 | reverse complement strand
ATAACAAGAATAATGGCACTTGCTATGACTGTTATCAATTTGTTATCAAAAGACTAATCGAAATCGCTGAAACCCGCATAAACACTGGCTTTTTTAAGCAACTCGATTTATTCAAACTCAATCGTTCCCGGTGGCTTACTCGTCAGATCATAGAATACTCTGTTTACTCCACGCACTTCATTGATAATTCTGCTCATCACCTTATTCAGAACTTCATACGGGATCTCTGCCGCCTCTGCAGTCATGAAGTCAACTGTATTCACTGCTCTCAGTGCAACGGCATAATCATAAGTTCTCTCATCACCCATAACACCAACACTTCTCATGTTCGTCAGTGCTGCGAAGTACTGACCGATCGTGCGGTCAAGTCCTGCATTGGCAATCTCCTCACGGTAGATAGCATCTGCATCCTGAACGATACGAACCTTATCGGCTGTTACTTCACCAATGATGCGGATTCCAAGTCCCGGTCCCGGGAATGGTTGACGGAATACCAACTTCTCCGGCAGTCCAAGTTCCAATCCTGCTTTGCGGACCTCGTCTTTGAAGAGGTCACGAAGCGGCTCGATGATTTCTTTGAAATCTACATAATCCGGAAGTCCTCCTACGTTGTGGTGGGACTTGATCACTGCAGATTCTCCACCGAGACCACTTTCTACAACATCCGGATAAATTGTTCCCTGTGCAAGGAAATCAACTGCACCAATCTTCTTTGCTTCTTCTTCAAAAATACGGATAAATTCTTCACCAATGATCTTACGCTTTGCTTCCGGCTCTGTAACGCCTGCAAGTTTATTATAATATCTCTCCTGTGCGTTCACACGGATAAAGTTCAGATCGAACTGTCCTTTCGGTCCGAATACAGCCTCTACCTCATCTCCCTCATCTTTGCGAAGAAGACCGTGATCTACGAATACGCAGGTAAGCTGCTTTCCGATTGCTCTGGAAAGCAATCCTGCTGCCACTGAAGAATCAACTCCGCCTGATAATGCAAGCAGTACTCTGCCGTCTCCGACTTTTTCACGGATCTCTTTAATTGTATTCTCCACAAATGCATCCATTTTCCAGTCACCAACACATTCACAGACATTTTTTACAAAATTATTGATCATCTTTGTTCCTTCAGCAGTATGGAGTACCTCTGGATGGAACTGGATTGCATACAGCTTTTCTGCTTCATTTTCGGCTGCTGCCACAGGACAGTCTGCTGTATGTGCAGAAATCTCAAATCCCGGTGCAATTTTTGAAATATAATCGAAATGACTCATCCAGCAGATTGTCTTTTCAGATACTCCCTCAAAAACTTTGGATTCCCTCTTATCAATAATAACTTCTGTCTTTCCGTATTCTCTGACATCTGCTCTCTCAACTTTTCCGCCAAGAACATGAGACATCAACTGTGCTCCATAACATAACCCAAGAACCGGAATACCAAGCTTGAACAGCTCATCTGTATAAGTCGGTGAATCCGGCTCATAGCAACTGTTCGGTCCCCCTGTCAGAATGATTCCCTTAGGATTCATTGCTTTAATCTTCTCAATATCCGTCTTGTAAGAATAAATTTCACAATATACATTACATTCTCTGACACGGCGTGCAACTAACTGGTTATACTGGCCACCGAAATCAAGAACGATCACTAACTCTTTCTTCAAGGCTCTCCTCCTGTAAAATATGATCTTATAAGATCTTCTTTTTTGTTCCGTACCCTTAATTATAGTAGAGCTTTCCCGCTTTTACAAGCATTATTTCAGTCCTTCCAAACTGTTGTCCTTCCAAACTGTACATATTTCAATCCTCCAAACTGTCATAAATTGAGCTGGCTGACACCTACGGCTCACCATTGCCCACAACACATCACTTAACAGTTCAGTGTTCTTCCTCCGGCAAATTATATCTCATGTGAACCCGACTGCAGCTTACCAGGTTTTTGCAACAAAGAAACTACGATACTCCGCACCATCTATCTCTACTGTTTCCCAGATGCAGCTTACCGGGTTTTTGCAAAAAAGAAGCTACGATATCCCGCACCGGCTATCTCTACTGTTTTCCGGATGCAGTTCACTGGGGTTTGCAACAAAAAGAAGCCGCCCTGCATTACCAGAACCGCTTCCTCTTTTCAATCCTATTTTTCTCTATAATCAAGCTGCATATTTTTCAAGTTCTTTCTGTAATTCTTCACAATGATCCGAATACATCTGAAGTTCAATCACGTTATTAAGTCCAAGGTGCATAATGCCAAGCAATGATTTTGCATCTACCACTGCACGACCTTTTTTCAGATCCATATCAAAATCATATCTTGAAACAGTATTAACAAAAGCTACGATTTCTTCAGGATTTTTAAATGTAATCTGCATCTTACTCATTCTTCTCACCTCTTTATTCCCCGACTATACAATGTATGAAACCCTTTTCATCTAAGTCAGTTGGTATCATACCATACATTTCTATCTTGAAAAGGTGGAAATTTTTTAAAAAGGTGGACTATTTTAATCTATTTTACTGCATTTTTTTACGAAATTCTGTTGGAAGCATCCCCACTTCTTCTTTAAATACCCGGCTCATATATTTGGGGTCTGAATACCCTGTTAATTCCGCAATCTGATTTAATTTTAACTTGCTGTTCAGTAACAGATCTTTGATCTTTTCTATTCTGAATTTCCGTACTGTTTCTGTAAAACTGCTCTGTGTCTCTTTCTTAAACTGCGTACTCAGATACTCTTCCGAAACATAAAGCCTGCTGGCTGTCTCTTCCAGGGTAATCCCCTCACTATAATATTTTTTTGCCATCTCGACTGCCTTACGGACCATCATACTGAATGCTTCATTTCCCTGAAGATCCTCTTTTTCAAAATTAAAATAATTTAATAATTCTTCTATCGCTCTTCGAATCTGCTTCCAGCTCGTTGCCTGACCTATTTCAAGAATCAGAATAAGTACCTGAATTTCTGCTCCAAGCTCCCATTGGATCTTATACATATTTACGATGTTCAGACTGAAACGAATCAGACAATCTTTCAGTGTCTCGGGAAAACAAAACTGCCCCTCCAGCATTTCACATAATTCTTCAAAGCACTTTTCCAGCTCTTTTTTTCTTCCCGCCAACGTACAATCTCTTGCCCGTAATTCAAGTTCTGCAGGATATTTCAATGGAAGAAGCTCCAGTTCCCGTCCCGCTATTCCCTTCTCACTGATCAGCACACCTCTTCCAAGCGTCAGATTCCACTGCCGCAATAACGGTATTTTTGTCCGATATTGCCAAAGATCCATCATATGATCGATTCTTTTCCACACGCAGACTACATCCCCATTGAGATTACTGCATAACATAGGGACAATATTTTCCTGGAAGTATTGCTCTGCCATTTCAAATTCCGCTGTCTGATATACAATCACAAATATTTCCTGCCATACTTCCAATGGAAGAATGCAGACTCTGAATTTATTTTCTTTTTGCAGACTTCTTTTCAGCAAATGAACTGCTTCTGCTTTATTTTTTTCAAAATCTTCCCCAAACCACAAAATAAACATCCCACAAGAGTCTTCCACCGTAAATCCATAATTTCTGACTGTAATCTCATTTAATTTATTCTCCGGCTGATACTGCCCGTTCATACACCCGATCAGGAGATTCTCCACTGTAAAGGATGCATTCAGCCAATACTCATTTCTCATTTTTTCGCAGATCTGCATCAATGCCCTTTTTAACTCAAGCGGACGGATAGGTTTCATGATATACCCGTCCACGCTCAATTCAATCGCCTGCTTTGCATATTGAAAATTTTCCGTTCCACTCAAAACTACCACTTTAAAATCAAATGCTTCTGCACGAAGTTTCTTCAACATCGACATTCCATTCATTCGTGGTAATTCTATATCCATAATCACCAGATTCGGACGCAATGCACTGATCAGCTCATAGCCCGACTGTCCATTCACGGCTGTCCCTACCAGTTCATAACCGGAATCAACTTTTTGCAGGATTGACTGTATCTGCTGCAGTATTTTTTCGTCTTTCTCAATAATTACAGCCCGCACTTATCTGCCCCTTTCAAGAATCTTACTGCCTGCTTTCGTTTATCTTATCGTCTATTTCATAGTTTCATCATTATTTGCATTATAACATATCTTCCTGTTATCAGAAAAGAAAAAGCAAAAGGACTTTGAATCCCTATCTGCTCCTTTGAGATTCTGTCCTTCTGCTCTCTCTAAACTAAATTCTATTTTTCTCTCATTTATCTGCTCTCATTTACATCTGTCGCAAATGTTGATGGAGATATTTTTCTCTTGTTGCCATCCCACCTCTGATATGTCGTTCTGATTTATTCATGTCCAACACTTTTCGTGCCTCCTGTGCCAGAGAGGGATTGATTTGAAGAAGCCGTTCGGTGACGTCTTTATGTACCGTACTCTTACTTATCCTGAATTGCTTCGCAGTCTGTCTCACCGTCGCACTATTTTCTATAATATAGTCTGCGATTTCCACCGCCCGCTCCTCAATATAATCTCTCATGGAAAAGCCCCTGCATCGTTTATTTTTTACAATCTATGCAGAGGTCTGAAGATGTATGTCTGAATTGTATATTCAGACAATATCTCCTGATCATCCGCGACATATGGCAATTCATATACAGGGGGCACTTAGTTTTTCTTCCTTATCCCCCGGATCGCCAACACGATTCCCGTCCATATAATCGCCGTTCTTGCCAGCCACTCAACTTCGCCGCCAATGATATAACAGATCAGATATATGATAACTACTGCAACAATTATTTTCACAATATTATCTTTTTTCTCTTTCTCATTCTGCAGACGTTCTGACACAGCTCCGATGGTATTCTGATCTAGATTCATCTTTCTGAAAATAGCTCCAAGGACCTGAACTGCAGGATTCTCGAGCACCCGCTCTCCTCTTCCGTTGGTGATTTCTTTAAAAATTTTGGACATCCAGTTCGTATAAGTTATTCTTCTCATAAATCATATTCCTTTCTGCTGCTTCATTGCTGCCGTATTGATTCAGTCTGTATTCATTTGAGAACTGCATTTACAACTTATTTTTTTAAATAAGCTTTCAAATTTGTGTAACAAAAAATAAGAACCAGATAAGATTTCCTCATCTGATTCTTATTATCTCATTTCAGGTGTCCTTTTGTACGGACACCCGGTTTTTTAATTTAGTATCTTTTTCTTTTCAGCACGGTTACAACCGCTCCTGCTGCCAGGATCATCAGTGCAAATGCTCCTGCGATCGGTGCAGTATCTCCGGTCTTGGCTGCTCTGTTAGCGGATGTGCCATTTCCTTTGCCTGATCCATTTCCATTAGCTGTTGTATTTCCATTATTCTGACCATTGTTGGAATTACCGTTCTGGTTATCCTTTCCATCATCAGACTTGGATTTTACAACCAGGTTATTGATTGCATCATGAATTGCATCTGCATAAGCATCTACTTCTGCCTGCTTGGACAATGGCTGATTTCTGTCGACCTTGGCGATCGCATCTTTCAGTGTCTTCACAGTTGCGTCTGTATAAATACTCAGATCAGCCGGTACTTTTGCAAGTGCTTCATCCACTTTCGTGTAATCTGCCTTGATCATTTTCAGTGCTGCCTGTGCATTTTCAAATCTTGCTTTTGCTGCCTGGAACTCATCCGCAGATACATTTCCTGTACTGCTGTCCAATGCCATCAGTGCATCGTAAGCTTCCTTATACTCTGTATAAGTCTCTTCTGTGTAATCTCCTGCTTCAGACTTGAACTGAATCTTATCTCTGTAAGCATCCATATCTGTTGCTCTTAATACAAGACCATCGATTGCATTGCGGATAGACTGTACTGCTTCTGCAATCTGTTCTGCTGTACCGGATGTCTTCAATGCATTCATGTTATCCGCATTTACAGTTGCTGCCAGAACTGTATAGGAATCTGTTGTATAATTAGCTGCTTCATATTTTGCTGCATCACTTAATGCTGCATTCAGTTCCACGATGCTGATAAGATTTGCTTTCGCATCCTGCATAGCACGGATATTGGCATCTGCCTTTGTCTCATCATCAATCTGGCTTTCAGCCTGTGCGATAGCTGCTTTCAGGACTGCATAGCTGTCGCTTGTGTAATTTTCCGCATTGACTTTCTTCATCTCATCAATGACTGTCTGTACTGCGGATGTATCTTTCAGTACAAGTGCTCCTTCTGCTGCCTGCAGAGCTGTCTCTGCTTCCTGTACACTTTCTGTTGTTCCATTTGCAAGAACAGCATTTGCTGCATCCAGTGCATCACTGTAATTCTTCCAGCTTGCTGCTGTATACTTCTTTTCATTTCCCTCATGCCGTTCATTGCATTCTGCGATCACGCTCTTCAGACTTCTCACATCAACTAATGCTGTAATACTGTCTGTATAAGCTGCTTTCTTTGCTGCGATCTCTGTCGGATTAACTCTTGTAGTATTATCTGCTTCGATCAGATCACTCAGAGCTTTCTTTGCATCGGTATATGCTTTGGCAGATGCTGTCGTATAATCATCTGCATTATACTCAACTCCTGCCTGAAGCTCCAGTTCAGCAAGTTCTCTTTCTACTTTTGAATACTCAAGAGCTGCTTCTTTTTCTTCAATCTGAGTCTTCAGCTTTTCTGCTGTATCCTGGGAAAGATTATCTGTATCTTCCAGTGCTGCCACAATCTTATTGAGTACAGTTTCATATGCTGTAAATGTCTTGGCTGTATAAACTTCAACCTCTCCGTCTTTCTGGCTCTTCTTCTCTGCAACTGCCCTGCGAAGTGCCTCAAGAACTGTAGCATTTGCTTTTACTTTTGCCTTACTGCATGCAGTCTTCAATGCACCTGCTGCTGTATCAACTGTATCCTGTGTAGCATACTCATTCGTTTTCAGTTCTTCAGCAACTGCTCTCGCTTTATCTACTGCTGCTTTAGAATCTGTTGTCCAGTTTGCTGCATCACTGCTTCCTGTTGCCGCAATCGCCTCATCCAGCTTTGACTTGTCAACTGTAGCTGCTGCCTTACTGCTTGTCTTGATCATTGAAATTTCCGGAATATTTTCACCCCAGGTTACTGTTACATCCAAAATTCTTTTATCTGAAGCTACAGCAAATTCATTGATTGCCTGGCTCAGTTTACCAAGTGTAACTGCCTGGATATTACTTCCATCTTCATTTGCAATTCTTGCAGTTACAACTGCATCAGATGCTGCTCCATTCTGGATCATACGGATCGTTCTCTTTGCATCCAGATCGGAAATACGATAAGTAAATGATCCATTTGCTTCTGACGGCTTGTATACTGTACGGTAATCTTCTTCAAATACATTGGAAGGTACTTTTCCTTTTTCTTCGATCACGGTCGATACGATATCTCGATTTGACTCTGTAGAGATATAGTCTCCGCCATTGATCTGGATCTCATAGAAATCAACCCATCTGTGACTGTATGTCTTAAGCGGTACAACTCTCAGGTAGCGTCCGCTTACATTCAGTCCCGTCTGCTCTGCATACATATTTCCAGGATTCTCACTGTCATGTGTCAGAGCTGCATAAGTTTTTGCTTTATCGTCATTCCTTGTATTCTCAAAGGAATCATTTCCTACAGTCAGCACTGGTGTCCAGTCCTCATCTGCTGCATCAGGATCATTTGCTACTTCAAATTTTGCATAACGCAGGAAATCAAGGCTTGTCTCTTTTACATAGTAACGGATGGAGTTGAAGTTGATCGTCTGTCCAAGGTCAAATACGATCTTCTTTCCGGTATCCTGCGCACCTGTGATCGATCCATAGGTTGTAAGGTCTCCGTCAAAGACATGATTGACATTTCCGCTTCCACGCATATCACGGCTTGCATCGCCCTGTGCAAAATCACTGGTTACTGTCTTTTCACCGATAAACTCATATGTTACTGTGAAAGCGTCCCAACTTACATCAACGGCTTCATCTGTATCATTATAAAGTCTGATATAACGTGCATCAGCTGCCTGGGATGGATCTGTTACCTTTGTCCACTCTACCCCATTCATAGAGGTCTGTAACTTCAATGAAGTTCCTGTTGGACTGGTAATTCCTGTCACCGCTTTGATATGCCCAAGATCGATTCCGATATACGTTCCGGCTCCTACGCTTAAAGATGCTGCATTCAGTGATACATTTCCTTCTGCTGATGTTCCAAGAACATCACAGTTCTCGATATTTGTAAATACGTTATCTTTTGTTCCTGTATTATTTTCTCTTTCTGTTACCGTAAATTCTGAGAATCTCGCCCAGGTCTTCCGTTCTTCCAGATTGCGGACACGGATATACTGTGCAGAAAGTCCGTTTAATTCAATATTCAGTACATCGGTTCCCGAAGTTGTTCCTGTATGGGAATCATATCCCGGAATGGCTGTCCAGGTTGTTCCGTCTACAGATGTCTCAACTGCATATTTTACAAACTTGTCACCATTTGACGGTGATCCAACAACAATGTGGGCACTTTCTAAAGTTGCAACCTTTCCAAGATTGTATCCAAGGGAATCATCTACCTTTACAGAATCACCAGTACCTGTATTAAACCAGATAAATGTACTGTCATTTCCGTCACGAAGGAGTGATTCTGATCCCTGGTAAACCCTCCAGCGCTCCGGCTTCATTAATGTATAACTGAGTTCACTGGCGTCTCCGTCATCTGTATTCTCATCTTTGTTGATCGTGATCTCATTAACCTGCAGCCATGCATCTGCTGCATTATCTGCTGTTGCGATCAGGCGGATACCCTTTGCTTCAAAATCTTCCGGAAGATTTTCTTTTGCAACGCTTACTTCCTGGTTCTGGTTTCTGACACCTGCAAAGCTGTTGTCCATGCCTGTAAGCTCCAGATCTTTCCAGGTCTTTCCATCAGTTGTATACTGCAGCTTCGCCTGATCCATATGATCTTTTCCTGCTCCAAGAAGGAACCGGATATCATTGATCTTGATTGCCTTGCTGTAACTTACTCCGATATAGGTACCTGTTGTAATCTTATTCGGTGTCTTATAAATCGCACTTGTGCTGTCATCTCCGTCAAATAAGTTATCCACAGAGCCTGTCGGTGTGTCTGCACGGCTTGTGATGTATTTACGGATCACTTTGTCCGGATTCAGGGCAAGTTCTGCTTTGCCTGATACATATTCAGCCAGTTTTTTAATAAACGGAACAATATGCTGTACTCCGACTTCTGCGACTTCCTGATAATTTACATACAGGAAATCATGCGTCTTGGACTGTGCGAATGCCGTTTCTCCTTCTGTATTGTATTCCACAACTGCGGATACATCTCCGCTCAGAGAACTCTTTACTCCATTCAGGTATGCAATCGCTGCATCTGTTGTATCTTTCCAGCAATCCAGCCAGTAAACAATCTGATTTCTGATTGCCTCATTACCTGATTCTTTATACAATGCTGCTGCATCCTGAAGTGTCTGGAATTCCTGGATCAGATCATCCACATCTGCTTCTGTGACCGTTTCCGTTTCCAGTTTATCTTTAAATGCGTTGAGTTTTTCCTTCAGTTCTACTGACTCCTGAAGCTCAGTTACACGGCTGTCCATATTCTGATTGATCATATGCTTGGACAACTCTCTGAGTGCATCACTTGCTTCTGTCTCTACTGCCGAATTATGATCTACAAATGAAAATGCGTCTTCCCATGTCTGATCTGCATCGGCATCTGTATCCCAGATATTCCATGCATAGGACGCATTTGCAAAAATAGCTACTTTACTTGGCTCTGACTGCTGCATCGGGTTCAGCATGATTCCCTGAATCTTAGACGCATCAACACCACCATGAAGGAATGTGCTGTTACCACCCATGATCAGATGCTTATGTGAGTTATCTGAGCAAGGCCAGTTGATCCACATGAAAGGACCTCTTCCTACATTATTTGTAAATGTAGTAGTAAAATTATTTGTAACCTCACCCCAGACACGTCCACCGGTCATAACGATCTGTACATTTTCCGGTACACTCTTCAAGGTCTGAAGTTCACTGGAACTTCCATTTCCCATATAATCATACGGAACGAACGGAAGTGTCATCTTCATATCAGGGTATTCCTGCTTCACCTCTGCCAGCCAGGTACTCATATCGTTCAGAAGTCTTACTTCATTTGCTGCTCCCGGATTTACAAAGTCATCCGCAAGAATCGCAATCTGACGTACTCCTGCATCAATTACCTGCTTAAACTTTGCTTTCAATTTTGCAAGATTTTCATTATAGTGTGCATCTGTATCAAAGCGGAAGTTATTTCCACTCGGAAATGGATGCAGGGCATACACAAATCTGCACTTGGAAGCATTTCCAGCTTCTGCAAGTGGTCTGATCTTACTCTCTAACTCTTCATCTGTATAGAGTTCATCCCAGTTCGCTCTGTGTTTCGGATCATCCTTTGGTGCATAGAAATAAGCATTTAACTTATAGTATCCCCCCCATGTCATCAGATTCACACGATCCTCTGTAGACCATGGATTTCCATAATATCCCTCAATAAATCCACGGCTTACAACATCTGCATAATCTTCAATCGTAAAATTTCTGATCGACAGGCTCTCTGTCTGTGCAAGTACATGATACAGTGTCGTCAGTCCATAAAAACTTGCATCTGTATCTTTTCCCAATACAGCAATCGTATTGTTGTCACTTTTCAGGAAATAGGAATCGGTATGATCAAATAATGAAGTATCTACATGATATTCATCTACGATCTGATCATCTACTGTTCCGTCCGATCCGTAAACTCCTACATAAATGTTCGTTGCACCACTCTTTTCTGCATCTGATTCTGTCACATTCAGACCTTTCAGTCCTGCAGTCTCTTTAAGTCGTGCTTTTGTTGCATCGTCAATATCCTCATCATAAATGACATTGACATTCTTTTTCAGGATGTAGCTTCCATCCTGATACGTCATTTCCTGAGGATTCGGATAAAGCTTATATGTAACTTCTTCCGCTTCCTCAGCCTTTGCCGGTATTGCAGTCATCGGCAGAACCATTGCCACCGCCAGCACTGCTGCAAGTACCTTTTGGACTCTTCTTCCTTTCATGCTTCTTCCTCCCTTGCAAAATTTAATTTTATTTAACTATCAAACAAAATCACGCAAGTATACAAATCTATTATAACATTACAAGATTTTTTTTCCTTGTCATTACCGTTACTATTCTTCCTTATTTTTGTCTAATATGGAACTAAAAATCACCGGATTTTCAGATACTTCTCTTTAAAATCCGGTGGTTTTCTCCATCTTGAAACTATTCTTTTAATATTCAAATACAGCAACGCCATAAGCAGGGAGCGGATATGCAAAAGAATATTTCTGACCGTCGCACTCTTTCTTCACCGGCTTATAGATCTCGGTTCTCTTTTCTCCAGAACCTCCATACACTTTCTCGTCGCTGTTCAGTACCAGCTTACACTGCCTCTTCGTCGGCACTCCAACCCGGTAATCTTCTCTTGCTACCGGAGTAAAGTTGCACACAAATAAAAGATTCTTTTTCTTTCCCTTTGAATGTCTGACAAAACTGAAGATACTTCTGAAAATATCATCTTTATTGATCCATTCAAATCCGGCCGGATCATTATCCAGCTCATACAGTGCAGGATTCTTCTTATATAAATGCAGAAGATCTCTGTACCAGTTCTGGATCTGCTGATGTGGTTCTTCTGAAAGAAGGAACCAGTCCAGTTCTCTCTCCTCACTCCACTCACGTAACTGTGCAAACTCCTGTCCCATAAAAAGAAGTTTCTTTCCCGGATGTCCCGTCATAAACGCATATGCTGCCTTGAGATTGGCATATTTGTCAAAGCCTTCTCCCGGCATCTTATTCAGCATGGAACACTTCAGGTGAACGACTTCATCATGGGAAAGAACAAGGATATAGTTCTCTGAATATGCATACTCCATGGAAAATGTCATCATATGATGTGCATTTTTTCTGAAATACGGATCCAGCTTCATATACTCTGTAAAATCATGCATCCATCCCATATTCCACTTCAGGCTGAATCCCAGTCCATCATCCTCCGGTTTTCCTGTAACCTTTGGCCATGCTGTTGATTCTTCTGCGATCATCATCGCCCCCGGATTTCTTCCAAGCACAACGGAATTAAGATGCTTGAAAAACTCGATTGCCTCAAGATTTTCATTTCCGCCATACTTGTTCGGAATCCACTGTCCGTCCTGCTTTCCATAATCGAGATAAAGCATGGATGCTACTGCATCAACACGCAGTCCGTCCACATGAAAATGCTCGATCCAGAACAATGCATTTGCAATCAGGAAATTCCGTACCTGCGGCTTTTCATAATCAAAGATCTTCGTTCCCCAGTCAGGATGCTCTCCCTTTCTCGGATCTGCATACTCAAAAGTCGGTGTTCCGTCAAAATCAGCCAGTCCGTGAGCATCCTTCGGGAAATGTGCCGGAACCCAGTCAAGAATCACACCAATCCCATTCCGGTGCAGATAATTGATCATATAAGCAAAATCTTCCGGTGTTCCATATCTGGAAGTCGGTGCATAATAACCAGTTACCTGATATCCCCATGAGCCATCATATGGATGCTCCGCAATTCCCATCAGTTCTACATGCGTATACCCCATCTTTTTTACATATTTTGTAATCGCTTCTGCAAATTCACGATAAGTATAAAATCCCTCATCTTCCCTTCCCGGATGCCTCATCCAGGAACCCATATGCACTTCATAGATGGATAACGGATTTTCTTTATTATTCCATTTTTTTCTGCTTTCCATCCAACGGTCATCCGTCCATTTTAAATGAGAAACATCCGTAATCCTGGAAGCAGTTCCCGGCCGAAGCTCTGCATAATTGGCAAATGGATCTGCCTTATAGATCAGCTCTCCGCTCTGTGTCTCAATACAGTATTTGTACATCTGTCCGTCTTTCGCTTCCGGTACAAAAACTGTGTAGATTCCTAATGGCTCCTGCCGCTCCATCCTGTCCGCTGCAGCATCCCATCCATTAAACTCTCCGATCACTGAAACACTCTTTGCATGCGGAGCCCATACTGCGAAGTAAACACCCTTTTTGCCTGCTGTCACTTCATGTGCACCAAACTTCTTATAAATCTCATAATGATTCCCCTGCCCGAAAAGGTAGTGATCCAATTCTCCTATCTCATAAGGCTGCAGTTTTTTCACTGCCTTCTTCTTTGTAACCATAAATCCACCTCACTGCTCGAATTCTTTCATTGCTTGGGATTTTGCTCCCAACATCATAGCATCATTATACTTGATGTACCTGAAAAAAGAAAGTGAAAACATATTTTTGCACAAAAATAGACAGCCTTTCATAAGACTGTCTATTAATTCTGACTAAATTTTGTCGTTAAATGTTGAAATCTCGTTCGGAAAGAATAATTCTGTCCGATGAATCTGTATTTCTTCCGAATACTCTCTTCACCAGCTTCTTGGCTGAAGCTTTCTGTGAATGTGCGATTGCCTTATCCATTACTTCTTTTACTTCCGCAACAGTTACTGAATGATCTTCTCTCTGAAGAGAATCAATGCAACTGTAAAGAGCAAGAATACCCATTTCATCAATCTTGTAACCATTCTCCTGGGCATAAGTCTGACCAAATGTTACAAGCTCATCATTAATGAAGATCGGCACTTCCAGACGGGAAGTAAACTTTCTCCTGAACTCACGGTTGGAGGAAAGCAGACGATCTAACGGCTTTCTCTGTTCCTCAAGCACGATCAGAAGTTCTCCTGTATCACGCTCCATTGCCCTGTTCAGCTTGGCGACTGTCTTTTCATTCATCTTTCCTGCTTTTTCAATGATCAAAGCACCACCGTATAATTTATCGAAAATATCTCCGATCTTTTTCTTATTCAGGGACTCTCCTGTCACGATTGCTACCTTACCCTGACGGATCTCTCTCTGCTTCTGGATTGCCTTAACTACATCTACTGCAAGAACAGTCTTGCCATTTCCTTTATCTCCAATAATCAGGAGATTTCCTGTCTTCGACGTTCCCTTCCGGTTTGTACAGTTCTTATCCTGCTCCAGAACATCTACTAACTGTTCGCTCATGCCACGCACAGGAACAAAATAAGAGAATAATTTCTTCTGTTCTTCTGTCAGGCCGGCTCTTGTACCGATTCCGCTCTGAGTTTCCAGATCATATCTTCCATGTACTACAAATCCTGTATCCATGGATAATGCATCTGAAATTTCATCCAGTGGCAACGGAGAAGTCTTACCTGTAGCGATCAGCTTTGCAGTTTCCTTTCTGCTCAACGGTGTCGTAGCCGACATGATATCAATTCCATCATCTTCGTCCGGAATCTCCCGATCATCCGGCTCTTCACTGTGCTTCGGATCTACCTTGAATTCATCTTCAAAATCAGGTGCATCTTCCTCGTCCGGTTCTTCGTCCGGTTCTTCTTCGTCTTCATAGTAGAATTCCTCATCATCTGCTAACTCATCATCATCCGATTCTTCATAATAAGCTTCATCGTCATCTTCATATTCGTCATCATAGATTTCATCTTCATACTCATCTTCATCATAGGACGCATATTCATCTTCTGAATCGTCGTCTTCGTAAGATTCATACTCATCTTCTTCTGAATCGTCATCTTCATAGGACTCGTACTCATCCTCTTCTGAATCGTCGTCTTCATAAGACTCGTACTCATCCTCTTCTGAATCGTCGTCTTCATAGGACTCGTACTCATCTTCTTCTGAATCGTCGTCTTCATAGGACTCGTACTCATCCTCTTCATCCTCTGACTCTAAGAAGTCTTCATCTTCAAATAAATCTTCGTCTTCCTCCGGCAGATCATCTAAACGGAGAGATTCTGTCACTTCTCCCATATTTTCATGCGGTTCTTCCGGTGCTTTTTCTATCTCTTTTTCTTCTGGCAAAGACTCCTCTGCCGGAACTGCACCTTCAATTTCATCAATCAGCCGCTGAATATCAGGAGACAGGATTGGAGTATCTTCCGTAACCTCGTTTTCCGGCTCTTCTTCGTATATTTCCTCAGCATCCGCCTCAACGACATCTTCTGCTGATTCTTCGATCGGCTCTTCCTCGGCACCTTCTAATATATCTTCTGCTTCGTCTTCGTACGTCTCTTCATTTGGCTCTTCGTCCGGTTCTTCCTCGTACGCCTCTTCTACCGACTCATCATATACTTCTTCCTCGGCATCCTCAAGCAACGCCTCTGCTTCTTCCGAATCCCAGTCAGATAAAATCTCTTCAAAACTCAGCTCCTCTGCATCCGCTTCTTCAAAGGATTCTGTATCATCTTCCCAATCCTCAGCAGGTGAATCCTCCAGGAAGTCTTCCGCTTCTTCCATATCGAAGATCTCTTCTTCCGGTTCAGCCGGTTCTGCATCAGCAATTTTTTGCAGTTCTTCTTCTATTGTCCCTGTCTGTGTTTCTTCAATCGGCTCTGCCTCTTCGACTTCTTCCGCCTCTTCTTCAACCGGCTCTGCTTCTTCGACTTCTTCCGCCTCTTCTTCAACCGGCTCTGCCTCTTCGACTTCTTCCGCCTCTTCTTCAACCGGTTCTGCCTCTTCGACTTCTTCCGCCTCTTCTTCAACCGGCTCTGCCTCTTCAACTTCTTCCGGCAGCTCTTCTGCCACCAGATCTTCAAGATCCAGCTCTTCTGCGTCATCTTCCGTAATATCTGTTGTGATTTCTACAGGGATCCGCTCTGTCTTATCTGCCGCTTCTTCTGATACTTCTCCAGGAATAAGTTCCTTCATTCCAATTGGCACATCACCTGTATGCTTTTCCTGTGAAATCTGATTTACCATATCAAGATCCACGACCGACTCAATATCACCGATCGCACTCTCAAGATCAGAAATATCCGGCTCTTCATCCTCTGCCGCAGATACTTCCGGCTTGCGATGCAGTAACTGCTCCAACGCCTCATCCAGCCGCATTGTATCACCGATCTTTTTCTTTTCCGGCTTACGGACTGGTTTCTCTGAACTTTCTTCTTTTCCTGTATCCTGCTGTCCAATACTCTCAGGAATATCCTCAACCGGCTCTTCTGAAACAGCCTCTGAATGCTCCGTTGCTGCTTCATCCAAATGATCTTCCGGCTCTTCATTTTCTGCAACATACGTCTCAAGATCCGGAATCTCTTCCGTCTCACCGCCATTTTTTTCAAATCTGCGATTATACTTTTCCTGCTGCGAAGGTGTCAGTGGCTTATACTGCATCTTCAATTCCATTGCTTTATATACATATTTGCCTTCACTGAACCACAGGATCAGATCATCACATTCTTCCAGACATTCTGCCGTCATACCTGCTTCCTGATAAAGCTTTGCAAGTTCAAATGCCCATTCTTCAATATATTCTGCCTTCTTAAACTCTTCCAGTGCTTCAATCTGCTGCTCTAACGGAGCCCGCTGTGCCCGTAAGATCTGGTATCTCAGAATATGTCTGTTCGGATCTTTTGGTGCTAACTGCACAAACTCATCATAAAAATCTATTGCTTCATCTACATTCCCCGTCTTCAGTGCAAGAGAACTCAGACGATACAATACCTTCCGGCTTCCTTCTGCCCGATGATAAGCAATCTGCAAAATATCATAGCTTTTCTGATATTCACCGGTCTTTTCATAAATATCACTTACATTCGCAAGCATCATGGCATTGCGAACCCTTCTCCAGTCAATGGAGTCAGCAATCTCCTTTGCTTCCCCGTATTCTTCATTTTGCATAAGCTCTATCATTCGCTCTGACAGTTGCTTATATTCATATTTGTCCACCGCATTCACCTCATTATATTAATGTTTATTCGGTAACTCAAGATCTCTTCATGTCAATTTAACATAAGGCGATACTCTTTCATTAGTGTACCATACCATCTTCCCAATGTCAAAAAAATGCACCTCCAACTACCCTTGAAGATGCATTTTTTATAATATTTAATTTTCTCATTATTTTTATTTTATATTTTGGATCGAAGGTAAATCCTGATACGATTCCTGTAAGACCATTTTTCTTTTACAGCTACTGTTCCATGTTCCTTTACACATCGTTCAGTTCTGTATGTGGTAACTTTATTCAATATATCTGCAACTGCTTTATCTTTTTATTATGAATCTGGTCTTGTATTCTCTCCGTTCCATTTATTTTCATTCTTAATTTTTACCAGATCTGCGAATTAACTTTTGCTCAGGTCTCTTTCTTCACAGGAACCTGCAATCGCCGTACCACTGACATATTGATGAAATTCTGAAACTATACTGTCCATTGGTCCAACCTCCTGTTATCCGTTATTTTTAATCTAATCAGGCATCCGCTTCTTGTACCTTCTTAGTTAAATATCTTTTTTTGATGGTTTTATCTTAACACCCGGGCTTCTATTT
>ENA-UOJI01001175-UOJI01001175.1-human-gut-metagenome-genome-assembly--contig:-P79-NODE-1175-length-17576-cov-17.090406_pt1 | contig 17576 bp, 13 predicted proteins | sample MGYA00242346_ERZ723893 | MGnify/ENA metagenome assembly ERZ723893 | reverse complement strand
TCTTTTTTCATCTGACGGATTTTTGCGTTGTCGCGGTTTAGTTCGAATAGCTCTTCCAATTCGGCGATGCGTTCGGGTGTCGCGTCGCCTTTCATCTTTATATAGCGGTATTTCAGATCGTTGTCGATGCGGTCGCGGTTCGGTCGGGTAGCGAAATAGAGTGCCGACGACAAAATCATGCAGCTTATAAAAAGAAATAGCACCAAATAAATGACGAATGGGGATTCGGAGCTGAAAATCACTCGGTGTCGGATTATTCTCGGCGGCAGTTCGGCGGGGATTTTGATTGCCTCGACAGATGCTTGCAGATTATCGATACCGGTTTGCGTTTTGGTATAGTTCTGCTCTATGCTCTCCAATCGTCCGGCAAGCTGGATTATTATCGCCTGATGCCGCTCTTGTTCTGTATATACGATTTGCTCCAATCGTTGCGACAAGTCATTGTCGCTTGATTGATTATTGTTTGCTGTTTTTGCCGCTAGTTCGGTCTTGATGGTTTTGACCATCGTCTCCTTGAAGTCCTCATACATTTCGTAGGACATCATATTATTCTCTTTCATGGTTGTATCGCTTCCTGTTTACAATTTCACTTTGGGCTTGGTCATGCGTTCTCGCAAACGACGTTTCCGCTCCATTGCGGCAATCGCCATCGCTTCGGCGATGGTATTGAGCAATGCCGTGATGCGGGCGAGGTACTCTTCGGGACTCTCGCCGGGTTTGCGTTGCAATTGGGCTTCGGACAATTCGACCGGCGAACTATTCGGCGGCAACGGAAGTTCGCCGATATTACCGCCGAAATTGACCGTCGGCCTATCCGTGTTGGTCTTTCCGCCACCCGTTCCGAACAGATCGGAGAAGGCCGAACGGTAGGAACCTGCCGCCGCATGGAAGTCTTTGACAATAGCGCTTCGATGTCGGGTTTGCTGTTGCGCGTATGCAAAATGCAGATTCAGTTTCGAGAAGCTGAATTGCCGGTCGATCTTCGACCCCGAAAACTCGAAGTCGTTTTTTGAAAATAGAACGCCTTGTTTTCGGTTGGTATTTCCGCAATACTTATAGCGGACGTTGATGCCTTGCTCTTTTAATCTACCTTCCAGATCGTTCCAACTCTTACATTTGGGCAGACATCCTTTGATCGCATCATATATTTCGTATTTGGTCTTGTCTGGTTCGCGCAATCGCTCCCGCCGCACGCTGTCCTTTCCCGGCGCAAGATGCAACCCGTATTTCTCGGTTAGTTCCCGGCAGACTTTCGTATTGCGTATTTTAATATTCTTGTCCGATATAGTCTGCCCCTTGTTCCCGACCCGGTTATAGACCAGATGGCAGTGAGGATGGGGCTGGTCGAGGTGACGTACCAGCAGATATTGCGTGTCGGTAATACCCATTTTCTGCATATATTCTTTGGCGATCTGCGTCATCAGCGCATCGGTCATGTGCGGAGCTTCTTTCGGCGAAAACGATAGGGAGATATGCCCGACCGTGTTTTTCAACCGAGGGTTCAGTCGGGTCTGATCCTTAAAATCCTCGATTATGTTCTTTACCTCCGGCGGGTTTACGCCTTCGGCATCGAGGATGCGCGACAGTTCCTTCATCACATAGCCGACAGTCCCGGCAAAGGATGAACCGGCAATGATTTTACCGATCATCGCGGATCTGTTTTAGCAGGGCTTCGAGGCATGCCATAATGGCCGCGTGACGGGATGCGACACTTGAAAATCCTTTCGCATGGGCAAGTCGTGTCAGTTGATTCAAGTTGCGAGCTATGCCTTTGAGCTGGGTTACGAAATCCAGATGCTCGCGACGCAGGCGTTCTCGTACCGCTCCTGTCCGAAGCAGTTGTCGGATGATTTCCGCCGGATGCTGCCCCGAAGTACGGGCCAATGACCGAAGACGTAAATAATGCTCCGTATCGAGTCGCGTACTGACGATATATCGGCGAACACGACCTTTACTCAATTCCGGCCGTCCGCCCTTGTTCTGTGTTTGTTTCATCGGTTTGTGTGCAGGAGTTAGACCAGCGGGATGTTCGGTAGGTTTTCGTTTACGAAAACACAAACTTGCCTTCCTAAACCTTTACCCCTTTCCGGCGTTGTGGCTCAACCGCTGCTGTTTTTGCTTTTAGAAGTTGCGGATTATTCCGAACAGATTGAACCGTCTTTGTTTTGGAGGCGTTTTTCTGTGCCGCCAACTTTTTCGCATGGTCTTTTATGTGGGCGATCAGATAGTCGTTGACATCCTTGTGTCCGGAGTAGAAACAGCTTTGATCGACGACTTCGCTGCGGGGGCAAAGACGAATCAACTCGGCGGTCGCTTTACGACCCGCATCGTCATTGTCGAAGAAAGCATGAATCGTCGAATGGCGTGCGAGAAACGGAAGCGCTTTCGGAAGATTGACGACCGAGTTTAATACTATTACGTCGATGCGTAGTTGGTCGGGGTGCTTCGTCGAAAGACAGGAGAGAAAATCCATGAACCCCTCGAAGGCGATTACCGTATCGGTGCAGTTGTCGATCGTCGTAATCTGTTTGGGCGATGCACTTCCTTTGAAGCATTCCGAGCGCAACTCCCATCCGCCGGCATCGTTCGGAAATCCGATGGCGAAATATTTTCTGCCATTGATCGTATAGCGTATTTCCCGACAATAAGTGCAGGCAACCTCCGGAACGATACCGCGCCGTCGTAAATAGTCGAGCAATGCCGAATGACGAAGCGGTGTGTCGGAGAGGATACGGAGCGCGGGAACGGTCGATAAAGGCGACAAAGATCGGGGTGCAGCGATCGGTACCCTCTCTCTGTTTCTCAACAATCGGACGGCGTGTGCGAAATCGCACCGCTTCAACCGCATTACAAGGTCGATAATGGAACCGCCTTCGCCCAGTCCGAAGTCATACCAGAGATTTCGCACGTAGTCCACCTTGAAACTCGGCGTATGTTCCTCGCGTAACGGTGAAAGATAAAGACCGTATCGCGGATTGTCTTTGGTCGGGTGCAAACCTTGTTCGGCGAGGTAGGCCCGAATGGAAAGATGTTTGATAGCTTGAATCGTTTTCATAACAATCTATGTTCAGTGAAAAGAAAAATATTTATTCTTTCACTGAATTATTTAATGGGAACTATTCGATTCAAGGCTGCTTCGACATCGCTGTCGCGGAACAGGACGCGCCCGCCGATCTTGTGGGCGCGGATCTTGCCGTGGTTCACCCAGTCGGTGAGCGTCACGAGCGAGATGCGCAGACGGCGGGCGGTTTCGCGCCGCGTGAGATATTTTGTGTCGGTTTTCGGATGTGCGGGACGGAACTGTTGCAATTCGTCGCGCAGGGACTCCCGGATCATCTTCGAAAGTTGATCGGCAGTCATGCCGTTCAGATAGATTTCCTTTGCCATGGTTTATTCGATTTAACGTCGCAAAGAAAATCATTTATCGAGGCTGTCTAAAATAAGTAATTGTGTTACAAAATAATGCTGCCTTCTGCCACGAACGGACATAGTCGGACAGTCTATGGAATTTTAGGAATGAATTGCATCGGTCTACCTCTGTTTTCCGTTTTGACCGCAGTGTGTAAAGTGATTGTTTCGATGAATAAAAGAGGACGGTTTTTGATAAGAACCGTCCTCCGAAACAAAGCTGTTTTTGTGAGTTTTATTTTAATTTTTCCAATGCTTCACGGACTGCGTCTGCCGAATAGCACCGTTCCCCATTCGAAAATGCGCGTGCGGTGCATCCTTCCAGCCAGCCGTTCGCAATCCACCGGTCGAGTGTCGGGCGTGTAATTCCCAGAGCTTCGGCCAAATCCTTTTTACAGAACAATCGATTGCCCGAATACGACGAGAGAAACATTTCGTTTCGATGTGCCGCCAACCAATGATCAAAATGACGAATAGCCCTTGCTGCATTTCTGATCGTCGGTTCGTAATTCTCGTATGCCCACACATGTAGACTTGTCGGGTCGAAGTCTGCAAACTCCGGCCGGGTGCGCAATGTCTCGACCAACGTGTCGAAGCATGCCAGTTCGGAGGCTTTGATCTCTATTTTGCGACGACGGGACATAGTTGATATTTTTTTGGCGGGGGGGGAATTTTTTACAAGATCGTAATATGCATATTTTTAGATGTTTATAATATACAAGCGTGTAAAAAGCGTGTAAAAAGCGTGTAAAAAGCGTGTAAAATTAAACAATGAACCAATCAGAGTTCGGGCCTTGTGATTCGTTTCTTATCTTGCCTTGTCTTTTCAACTTAGCTAAAAGATTCGTAATTTTATCTTTTTTCTGTCTGTCGTCGAGCAGGTTGGAAAGAAGGTTCCACAGCAGTTTGTCGATCTCCCTGCGTGATAATGATTTGTGATCCCGCAATGCCGTCAGCAGAAACTCTTCGCAACGTTTATTTCCGAGCCCCTTATGTTCCGAATATTCGATCTTCTGCCCGACTTTTTGGGCGATATGTTTTGCAATATATATTTTGGGTTTACGACCCTCGATTAGGCGTTTGCTTCTCAATCGGGCGATCTCTTCATCGGATAACGGTTTCCCCAGTTGTACACGGTTCAGCAGCTCGATGTCGAGCAGGTTCAAATCCGCATTTCCCGCCAGAATATTGGCGTAGTTCATATCGAGAATTTTGCCCGTTATGGTAACTTCTACCCGATTGTCGGCCAAATTGTAATCCGGCAGGGGAAATAGTCTCTGTCTTTGGTAATTGTACATCTTGCGGATGCCGCTGCCGATCGTATCGACCATCTTGAGTCCCACCATAGCCGTTACCAGAAATTGATTTCGGTATCGCTCCTCCGGAGCATCGCTGACGAGTACCCGTTCGATATTGCCGGGAATAAACGAACCCTTGTTCGAGAAGACCAGTTTGTCGTCGTATTCCACTACGTTGATCTGACCGCCGAGCGTATAATCCTGATGGGCGATTGCATTGTTCAATGCCTCGCGGATGACATACGGTTCATACGTGTCGATCTCTTCGGGGAAGAGCGTCTTGTACTCCGGATTTATGTAACGGTATTTCAGATTGCGGATTTTGTCGTATATTTTGTCAACCGCCAGAATGAACGGGCAGGAGGCGATCATGTAATCGCGCTCGACATTATCCGGTCCGCGCAGAATCCATTTGATTTTGGCGACTGCCGGAGAGATCAGGTGCTCACTCTCCTCTCTGCCGAGCAACACGATGGCTGTATTGGTAATCTTTCCCCGAATCGTAATCTTTGCCTTGTTCAGAAAAGTCGTGTCATCCCATGACGCAATCTCGTCAGCTTTGTCCTTGCGGGCATTCGTGTACAACTCCCTTGCTTTGACGATGGCTGCCGGATCCAAATCCTCCAATGAGGCATTTTCGATTATTTCCGCACTCCAATCTTTCAATTTGGCTTGATTTCTTATTCTTTCGATTTTGTCCATACTCAATGCTTGCAAGGATTCTCCGTCACGACCATAATAATGGCCTTGATAGTCTATGGGAATACCTTGCGGGGCAGGTGGTATTTCGAACATCACAACTCTTTTGCCGTTCCTGTACCGCAATTCATGTATCTCGACGAACGTATGCCGACCCGTAGTCTGATCGGCAATCTTTTTCTTCATTGCGTCGAGCGCCGGACGGCTGTTCTTGTACTGGCTGCCGACAACCTCGTGCGTATGGTTCTCCACACCGAAAACCAGCCAAGCGCAAGGCCTGCCCTTCAAATTTGCTTCGTTGCTCAATGCCGAAAAGTATTGTCCCAAATCCCGATCGTCGAAATTGCGTTCGGCCCTCTTGAACTCCACCACTTCCGTTTCCGCAGGCAGAATCAGTAATGAATCGAGTATATTTGTCAGTTCCTCAACCGTCATATATTTCTATTTTCTGTAAAGTTACAATTTATTCGCAAATAAAGAGGAGTTAAAATGCTTCTTCTAAAAGCTCATTCGAGATTTTGTTATCGTCGTAAATTTTACGGTGGTAACATTTCGAACTATCTGCCGCTGAAATACGGATGATTCATCAACTCCATTGCGGTCTGCTCTTCCGTAATCTTGATGTATTTCATAAACTCCTTTTCGGTCTTGTGGCCCGTGATTTTCATGATGGCGATGGTCGGAATGCCCGCCAGATACATATTCGTCGCACCGCTGCGGCGTGCCGTATGAGTCTTTACCAAATCGCACTTCTCTACCAAGTGCGTCTTCCTTTCCCCGTTTTCGACGTATGATACCTCGATTTTTTCCGTGATACCCGCTTCCCGAGTAATCTCTTTGATGAACTTGTTTACTTTCTGTTCGTAGGATTTCGGCAAACGGTTTTCGTACTTGTCCAGTATCGCCTGCAATTCGGGTCGGACGGGAATAATGACGTGGTTGCCGGTTTTCTGCTGTTTCAAGTCTATAACCAGCTGCCCGCTCTCCAGCGTGCGTATGTTACCCTCGTTGATCGTAGAGTAATCACTGAATCGTTGTGCCGTGTAGCAGCCGACCAAAAAGACATCGCGGGCAATATCTTTGTGCTTATTGTCGGATAAGTCGAGGTTGGCAATAGCACGTATTTCCGATTCGGTCAGATAGATATTCTCGACATCGGCGGTCAGTACGCGGAATTTGCGGCTTTCGATCAGACCATTGTCGTGCAGTCCCTCTTCGCGCGCTGCCCGCATGATGATCTTCAGCTCCTTGACGTGGCGGCCGATGGTATTGATCGAATAATCTTTCGCCGTGAACCATGCCACAAAATCGTCGTAGAATTTCAGATCGATATCGCCGAAATCGAATCTCTTTCGCTTTGCTTTGCAGAACTCGTCGAATTGAATGATAAACCCTTTGTAGTTCTTGATTGTCGATGCCCCGTAGCGCAGTTTGTGGATGTTCAGTCGGGTGCCGTCCTCCATCTCGTGCGTGAAGCGGGCGATGTAGTCGCCGAGCGATTCGCGGCTGCGGACATGGCGGCCGGTGGTGAGGCTGCGCGGGTGGTGGAAACTGTAGATGATCTTCTCCAGCCGCGTTTTCGTCATCGCGTGTTCGGGATCCTTGGTGATCTCTCCGAGGATGTGGCTTCGCAGTTCGGCGAGATTCTTGGTCAGCTCGCGCCCCTGCTGCTCGGTGAAGTCGTCGGTAAAGGTGAAACGGCTCTTGACTGTCTGCCGTTTGTTGTCCCAGGCGTCCGTCAGCACCATATATTGGCAGTCGGCGTAGAACTAGTTACCACGGCCAACTGTGAAGAGAATTTGGATTTTGACCAGTTTGTTTTTCTGGGTCGAGCGGATGCGGTAGCAGAAGGATGCCATAGGTCAGGAGGTTTTGTCTATTGCAAATGTAATCATTTTTGTCATACATTTGTCATACATAGGCCGAATTTTCGAAAACTTCCAGACCTCGCAGTTGATGAAAAATGGATGTAAAATATTGATATGTAGATAAGATAAAATTAAAATCGGTAAAATTCGATTCAAATTTATGGCGTTCGCTTCAGACCTCACAGAAACCGCGTTGCAGATAGCTGCAATGCGGTTTTCGTTTGGTATAAATATAATATGTATTTTTTTCGAGGAATGGTTGCCGGTCGTTTTCGATTAGCCGGTTATGAGGTTATGGATGAAAATTATGATTTCCCATTGATTCCTCCGTATCCATTCTACTACTCTCTCTTTGTTGCAGTTTATTTTTTACCGGGCAGCATAGGCTGAGCAGGACCGTTTTGTCGGTTAGTCCCATATGCAGCGATCCGACTTTCATACAAGGATATATGATTTTCAGACGGTTATTTTGCGGTTGTATGCACCGGTATTCGGAGGAAACAGCTATGAAAACGACAAATTTTTGTCGTTTTTGTGTATATTCTTTATACATTTGGAACCGATTTTAGACACAATTATTTCGATTGTGACAAAAAAGTGACTATTTGTACGAAATTTGTGTTCTTCAGACGTATTAAAGTGTTGAAAATATGGACAAGCAAAAGATATTCGTTGTCGATGACAAGGACATGATCGGCAAAATCATCATGGCCTGCCTGGGGCGGGACTACGACTGTCGCTATTTCGACAGTCCGAAGCCTGTACTCGAGCAGATGGAGGCCGGAGATTTGCCCGATCTGATTATTTCGGATATCCGTATGCCCGACATGCGGGGAGATGAATTTCTCCATGCCGTCAAGAGTGACGAGCGGTTCCGGCATATCCGGATGGTTATGTTATCGAGCGAAGACAGTACTTCGGAGCGTATTCAGTTGTTGCAGGACGGAGCTGAAGACTATATCGTCAAACCCTTCAACCCGATGGAACTGAAGGTCCGCATCGAAAAGTTCTTGAAGTGAATCGCCTCCGAATCGGGTGCAGATCGTCCGTGTAAATTCGGTTCCGCGTCGGGATACGCGCTGTTTTTCGGCCATAGTCGGCTGTCGTTCCTTGCCTTCGATACGGTTGCCGTTTCGGAAAATTTCTTCGTACTCCGATGAAATCTGTTAGCGGTTATCTACCTCGCTTGTGTGTCACAAGGTCTGTTTTATGGAAAATCTCTCGGTCAATCCTGAAAATTATAAGATTCTTGTCGTCGATGATATTGCGACCAACGTCCTGTTGCTGAAAACCATACTTGGAAAGGCGGGATACAGGATCGTGACTGCGACAGGTGGCCGCGAAGCGCTCGAAAAGGTCGAAAGCGAATCTCCGGACCTGATTCTGCTGGATATCATGATGCCGGACATGAACGGTTATGAGGTGATCGAGCGGCTCAAGGCCGACGAGCGATTCTGCCGGATTCCCGTGATTTTTCTCTCGGCGCTCCACGATTCGGAAAACATTGTCAAAGGGTTCAAGATGGGGGCCAGCGATTACGTGTCGAAGCCTTTCAATCACGAGGAGCTGATTACGCGGGTGGCGCATCATATGTTTATTGCAGAGGCGCAGCGCGTCATCGTGCGGCAGAACGAGGAGCTGCAGGCGACCCTGGCCAGCCGCGACAAGATGTATTCGGTGATCGCCCACGACCTGCGCTCTCCGATCGGAAGCCTCAAGATGCTGTTCAACACCCTGCTCGACAGCCTGGATGCGGAGCGGGTCGGAGCCGGGAACCTCGATATGCTTCGCATGGGCAACGACATTGCCGAAGACACCTTTTCGCTGCTCGACAACCTGCTCAAGTGGACGAAGTGTCAGACCGGGAGGATGCATACGGTGTATCAGGATGTCGATCTGGCCGAAGTCGTACTCTTTTCCTCGAAAATTTCGGAGTCGGTGGCCCGGACCAAAGGAATTGTCGTCGAATACGACATTCCCGCGCCGATTCACGTGCGGTGCGATGTCGATATGGTCAAGACGATCGTCCGCAACTTGTTGAGCAATGCGATCAAATACAGCCCGGAAGGAGGAGGGAAGATTATCGTTTCCACGGCCGAAACCCCGACCCACGCCGTTGTCCGGGTGCGTGATTTCGGAGTCGGCATCAAGCCCGAAGACCTGAATAAAGTGCTCGATCCTGCGATGTATTTCACCACTTACGGGACCGGAAAAGAGGAGGGGTCGGGACTGGGGTTGCAGCTTTGCCTGGACCTGGTGCATCGCAACGGCGGCGAGATGACCGTGGAGTCGGTCTATGGCGAAGGGGCGACCTTCAGCTTCACGATCGCCAAATCTCCTGCGGACGAACGACCCGCCTCGGCCGGGGAGCCGGTTTGATGTTTAATCTCTGTTTTTTCGCTTCGGGGTCCGGTTCGGCCCTTTTTTGTTGCGGGCGGGTTGCCGCTGGCCGAACCACTTTTCGAACCAGTTTTCGGGGAGCTCGGGAGTTCTCTTCGCGGCGGTTTTCTCCGGTGTGTACGTTTTGCTGCCCGCTTTGGCGGTCGTTACGGGTTTCTTCCCGGCTTTCGTGCCGGACGTTTTTGGGCTGCGGACGGATTTCCGATGTCCGTTCCGATCGTCGGGTGCGCCGAGTGCCTCCTGCACGGAGGTGTCTTTGCTTTCGGGCTTCCTGTCGGTTTTGCGTCCGGATCGGGTGTCGGACTCCCTGCGGCGGTGGGTTTGTTTTCTGCCGGATGTACGGGCCGAGGGGGTGTCTTTCGATATTTCCGCAATGGGGCGCCCGTGAGAGAGTCTGTTCAGGGGCCGGACGACCTTTTCGGCTCGATCGAAGGGGACCGTAGCGAACGAGAAATCCGCCATGACCCGCACGTCGTCGATATCGTGGTCGGAGAGTCCGCACTCCTGTTTGAGGAGCCGGACCGTCTTGCGGGTATCGTAGCCGTCGCGGGCGCCGAAGGCGAGGAAGATCCGGGCCTTGCCCTTGCGATCGACGTCGATCGAACGGATTTCGGGATAGCTGCTCTCGCTCAGCTCGTTCTTGAACGCCAGGCGCAGCAGGGCGCTCAGGGCCACTTCGGGCGGATAATTCTCCAGTAGTTCGGCTGCCATCCCCGTACATTCGCCGTAACTTTCGCTCTCGACGATGGCGTCCAGATCTTCCTTGATCTTGTTGCGCTTGGTGGCGATGATGTCGGCCGGCGTGGGGAGCTGTTCCAGCTTGATGTCGGCCTTGATCGTCCGCTTCAGGAACCCGAATTTGCGCATCTCGGAGGGCGAGATGAAGGTGATGGCCGTTCCCTGGTTACCGGCGCGGCCCGTGCGTCCGATGCGGTGGACATAGCTGTCGGAATCCTGCGGCAGCGAGTAGTTGATTACGTGCGTGAGGTTGCTTACGTCGATGCCCCGGGCCGCCACGTCCGTAGCCACCAGGATATTGACCTGTTTTTTCTTGAATTTGCCCAGGATCTTCTCGCGCTGGGCCTGCGAAATGTCGCCGTGAAGGACTTCGGCCGCATAGCCGCGTTCCAGGAGTTTGGCCACGATATCGTCCGCGCCCGTTCGGGTGCGGGAGAAGACGATGCCGTAGAACTCAGGTTCGACGTCGATGATGCGGGTCAGGGCGTCGAATTTGTCGCCTTCGCGCACCTCGAAATAGATCTGGTTCGTCAGGTCGGTCGTGACGTGCTGCGATTCGACCTTCAGGAGGTCGGGTTCGTGCATGTAGTTGCGGGCCAGCGCCGCGATGCGGTCGGGCATCGTGGCCGAGAAGAGTAGCACCCGTTTGGGGCCGGTCATGGCGTGCATGATCTCTTCGATATCCTCGATGAAACCCATGTTGAGCATTTCGTCCGCCTCGTCGAGCACCAGGTAGGCGATCGCCGAGAGGTCGAGCGTGCCCCGGCGGATGTGGTCGAGGATGCGGCCCGGCGTGCCGACGACGATGTCGATGCCTTTTTTCAAGCGCCGCAGCTGTTCGGTCATCGAGGCGCCGCCGTAGATCGGGGCGATCGAAAGGTCGTGGGTATTGAACGAAATGAGTTCCTGCGTCACCTGCAGGGCCAGTTCGCGGGTCGGAACGAGGACGATGGCCTGCGGAATATTCCGTCGGGAAGTCAGCATCTGGATAATCGGCAGGCCGAAAGCGGCGGTTTTACCCGTGCCGGTCTGTGCTTGTGCGATGATGTCTTTGTCGGTGGTGAGCAGGTGGGGAATGGTGAGGCTCTGAATGGCCGAGGGGGTTTCGAACCCTTTTTTGGCAATGGCAGTAAGTATATCGTCGGACAGTCCTAAAGCCTTAAATTCTTCTAATTGATTCATTTATGATGATTTGTCGGGCAAAGGTACGCCAAATTATCCGGTTTGACGACTTTTCCGCGAAATCTTTTGTGACGGGGTACGTGTTTTTTCGGGTTCGAGCATAGCCCCTGTTGGCTTGCAGATGTCGGGGAGGGGTTTCCGGTGCATTTTATGGCGGGAAAAATGCCTGTTTTCGATCATCCAGGCTCTGCGGATCGTTGCGGGGGCCTTCGTTCGGACTGGTGGAACCGATTGTCGGCGAGGCGGCTTTTGTTCCGGAGGGAACGAACCGGGCCTGTATTTCTGTGCAGGCCCGGTCTCTTTTATTTAACGTAATACCGCGTCGTCAGATCTCTTTTTCGAGGGCCTGGATTTCGTCGAGGATACCTTTGACATCGGTCACCTTGAGCCGTCCATAGACCCGGGGGCCGATCATCACGACCGGAGCGAGTCCGCAGGCACCCACGCACCGCAGCGAATCGAGCGAGAAGAGCCCGTCGGGGGTCGTGCCGCCGACTTCGATGCCGAGCTGGCGTCTGAATTCGTCGAGCACCTTCTCGCCGCCCCGGACATAGCAGGCCGTGCCCATGCAGACCGAAATCGGGTATTTGCCTTTGGGCTTCATCGTGAAGAACGAATAGAACGACACCACGCCGTAAACCCGTGCGGCCGAGATGCCCAACTCCAGGGCGATGAGCTCCTGTACCTCTTTGGGCAGATAGCCCAGCGTGTCCTGCACGCCGTGCAGGATGTTGATCAGTTCGCCCGGGTCGTTGCCGTACTTTCGGCAGACGTTCTTTATCTCGTCGATTCTCCGTTGGGAGAGGCATATTTTTTCCATAACGTCTTATTTCTTGGGTTCCACGACCGGTTTGCGGTCGTAATAACGGGTGTGGAGCAGTTCGTGCGAAAGCGGTCCGCAGGGTTCGCCGAGGAACTCTTCGTAGAGTGCCTGAATGTCGGGATTCTCGTGCGACTTGCGCAGCGGTTTGGCGGCGTCTTCGGCGTAGAGGGCCTCGGCACGCCGTTTCAGAAGCTCTTCGTTGCCCCGGTGATAGGGTTGCCCGCCGCCGTTGATGCAGCCGCCGGGACAGGCCATGATTTCGATGGCGTGGTAGGGCGATCGGCCGGCGCGGATCTCTTCGACCAGCCTGCGGGCGTTACCCAGCCCGTGTGCGATGCCGATTTTGACGGGTACGCCGTCGAAGTCGATCGTCGCCGAACGGATTCCCGCCAGTCCGCGCAGTTCGGTGAAGTCGAGTTTCGGAAGCGTTTTTTTCGTTTGTATTTCGTATGCCGTACGCACGGCTGCCTCGATCACGCCGCCTGTGGTGCCGAAGATGACGCCTGCACCGGTCGATTCGCCCAGCGGACGGTCGAAATCGCTCTCCTCCAGTTCGTCGAAGTTCATGTTGGCGAAGCGGATCATGTGGGCCAGTTCGCGCGTGGTGATCGAAATGTTCACGTCCGGATCGCCGTCTTTGCCGAATTCGGGGCGTGCGGCTTCCGATTTCTTCGCCACGCAGGGCATGACCGATACGACGATGAAATTCCGGCGGTCGATGCCCAGCTTGGGCGCCAGGTAGTTTTTGGCGATCGCGCCGAACATCTGTTGCGGCGACTTGGCCGTCGAGAGGTTCTCGCCCAGTTCGGGGAAATGCTTCTCCATGAACGACACCCAGCCCGGACAGCAGGAGGTCATCAGGGGGATTTTGACCGTCCGGTCGCCCGCGAGATACTTGTTCAGGCGCTGGAGCAGTTCGGTGCCCTCCTCCATGATCGTCAGGTCGGCGGCGAAGTCGGTGTCGAAAACGTAGTCGAAGCCCAACCGACGCAGCGCTGTGGTCATCTTGCCCGTGACGCTCCGGCCTTCCAGTCCGAAATCCTGGCCGAGGGCCACGCGCACGGCGGGGGCGGTCTGCACCACGACCGTCTTGCCGGGATCGGCGAGCGCCTGCATCACCTCCCGGATGTTGCTGTTCTCCGAGAGGGCGCTGGTCGGACAGACGGCTACGCATTGGCCGCAATTGACGCAGTTGGTCGTTAGGATCGGATCGTTGAAGGCCGTGCAGAGGACCGAAGTGAATCCCCGGCCTACGACCGACAGGGCGCCGACGGTCTGGACTTGGTTGCAGACCGTTTCGCAGCGGCGGCAGAGGATGCACTTTTCCATGTTGCGCACCACCGACGGCGAGAGGTCCATCATCGGCTTGGTGGTTTCTCCCTTGTACTTGGCCTCGCGGATGCCGAGGTCTTTGGCCATGGTTTGCAGGCTGCAATAGCCGTTCTTCGAGCAGGTGAGGCATTCGTTGGGGTGGTCCGAGAGGATCAGCTCCAGAATGGTCTGCCGGGCGTTGATGACGCGGGGTGTGTGGGTGCGGACGACCATCCCCTCCGTGCAGACGGTTTTGCAGGCCGGAGCCAGGTTTTTGCGTCCTTCGACCTCTACGACGCAGATGCGGCAGACACCGGGGTCGTTCTTGCAGCCCAGCTCGTGCAGGTTGAGGTAGCAGAGCGTCGGAATTTTGATGCCGATCGAAGCGGCCGCTTCGACCAGGTTGGTGCCCGGGGCGACCTCTGCGGTTCGGTTGTCGATGGTTAGTTTTATCGTTTCCATGCGGATTTGTCTTGGAGGAGTGGTTAGCGGATGCTGATTGCGCCGAACTTGCATTTTTCGAGGCAGGTGCCGCACTTGATGCAGCGGGCCTGGTCGATGGCGTAGGGTTGTTTGGGGATGCCGCTGATGGCTCCCGGCGGACACATGCGAGCGCAGAGGGAGCAACCTTTGCAAACCTTGGGGTCGATCACGAAACTCATCAGGTCGCGGCAGCGGTGGGCCGTACAGTGGTGGTCCCGCACGTGGGCCACGTATTCGTCCCAGAAGTTTTCCAGGGTCGAAAGCACTGGATTGGGGGCCGTCTGCCCCAGGGCGCAGAGCGACGAGTCGCGGATTACGCGGGCGAGGTTCTGCAATTCGTCGAGGTCTTCGTCCCTGCCCAGTCCCCTGGTGATCCGGTCGAGAATCTCCAGCAGGCGTTTGTTTCCGATGCGGCAGGGCGTGCACTTGCCGCACGACTCATCGACGGTGAATTCGAGGTAGAATTTGGCCACCGACACCATGCAGTCGTCTTCGTCCATGACGATCATGCCGCCCGAACCCATCATCGATCCGCTTGCCAGCAGGTTGTCGTAGTCGATCGGGGTGTCGAGGTGCTTCTCCGTGAGGCAGCCGCCCGACGGGCCGCCCGTCTGCACGGCCTTGAACTTCTTGCCGTTCTTGATGCCGCCGCCGATTTCGAAGATCACTTCGCGCAGCGTGGTGCCCATCGGCACCTCGATCAGGCCGACGTTATTGACCTTGCCCGCCAGGGCGAAGACTTTGGTGCCCTTGCTCTTTTCGGTGCCGATCGAGGAGAACCATTCGGCGCCCCGCAGGATGATGGGCGGAATATTGGCGTAGGTTTCGACGTTGTTCACATTGGTCGGGTAGCCCTTGTAGCCCGATTCGCTCGGGTACGGGGGTTTCACGGTCGGTTCGCCGCGTCTGCCTTCCATCGAATGAATCAGCGCCGTCTCCTCGCCGCAGACGAAGGCGCCCGCGCCGTAGCGCAGCTCGATGTCGAACGAGAAGCCCGAGCCCAGGATGTCGTTGCCCAGCAGCCCGTATTCCCGCGCCTGTTCGATGGCTCGCCTGAGCCGTTCGATGGCCAGCGGGTATTCGGCGCGGATGTAGATCAGTCCGTGCGAGGCGCCCGTGCAGTAGCCGTTGATGGCCATCGCTTCGAGGATCGAGTGGGGATCGCCTTCGAGGATCGAACGGTCCATGAATGCGCCCGGATCCCCTTCGTCGGCGTTGCAGACCACGTATTTGCGGTCGGCTTTCGCATCGCGCGTGATCTTCCACTTCAGGCCGGTGGGGAAACCGCCTCCGCCGCGCCCCCGCAGGCCGGAGTCGATGATCTCCTGCAACACGTGGTCGGGCTGCATGCCGAGCACTTTGGCCAGGGCTGCGTAGCCGTCGCGGGCGATGTATTCGCCGATGTTCTCGGGGTCGATGAACCCGCAGTTCCGCAGGGCGATGCGCAGCTGCGGCTTGTAGAACTTCATGTGCTTGCTGTCGGGTACGTGCTGCCCCGTGTCGGGGGCCGTGTAGAGCAGCCGCTCTACCTTGCGGCCTTTGACGACATGCTCCCGGACGATCTCTTCGGCGTCTTCGGGTTTGACCGAGACGTAGAAGGTGTTGTCGGGGATCATCTTGACGATCGGCCCCTGCTCGCAGAAGCCGAAGCAGCCGGTGCGGATCACCCGTGTGCGCTCGGACTCTCCCGTTCGGTCGAGCGCCCGGCGCAGGGCCGCGATGATCTCCTCGCTCCGCGATGCCCGGCATCCCGTGCCGCCGCATACCAGGATGTAGTTATTGATTTTTGCCATCGGGTTGGATGCTTGTTAAAGATTCGGATCGTTTTCCTTCGTTTCAGATGCCCGGCTCGACGGTCGGACCTGTCGCCTCTTTCCGAAAATTCTCGGATTGCCGGACGCAGTTTATGCTTCGATCAGGCCTTCGGCCGTTTCGCCCCGGACGATTTGCCGCTCGACGAGCTCCGCGACGCGCTCGGCAGTGACATGGCCGTAAAGAACCGGCCTGCGGCCCGGCAGCGTGATTTCGACGGTGGGTTCGTCCTTGCAGTGTCCGGCGCAGCCGGTCTGGGTTACGATGCCCCGGATGCGACGGGCGGCCAGTTCTTCGACGAATGTTGCGAGGACCGCTTTGGCTCCGGCGGCGATGCCGCATTCGTCCATCGAAACCCGGATCTGGGGCAGCTCATCGGGTGTGTTGCTGTTTTCCCGGATCTCGAGGTCGGCACGCAGTTTTTCGCGCATGAGGCGCAATTCCTCCGGAGTGTTTATTTTTGCCATGTTTTCCGGTCGTTTAGAGTTTGATTTTTCAGGTTTGTTCGCTCCTGCCTGCCGAAAAATATCCCGGAAACGGAGCTTCTTTCGGGATCGGGTGGTTAAATATAATCATTTGTTATCAAAATAACAATAAAAACGGCCGGAAAAAAGGGGCGGAATAAAAAAGCGGTCCCAGAGAACCGCTGGAGCGGGGTGCGGGGTGTCCCGGAAACAGCCGGGTGGTCGATGAAGGTCGCTGCCGGGAAAAAGTATAGCGTTATGGCTTGTCCGGTCCGCAATGCCGCCGTCCCTGTTTCTGATGGGCGTTCCGGGGTTCCGGGATTTGTACCGGCTCGGCCCCGGTTGCGGCAGCAGTCGAGTGCCCGGCCGCGCATCGTCGGGCCGTTGCGGTGAAAGCCGAGTGCGCCCCCGGACGAGTATGGCGGCTTGCGTATCTTTTTTATCGTGGAGGATTGTCGCGGGAGAGTGATTGCGAAAAAGGCTGCCCATTGACGGGCAGCCTTTCGATTTTGCAGGCCCTGTAAGCCGGGTTCTGTGCTCCGGTTGCCCGGAGTCCCCATCATTTATCTAGGACGCCGGTCTCCCGGCGCCTCAAGCAACCTACCCCCCGGCATTGGACGAGCAACCCTTGATTGCCGGTATACATGGTCTTGCAACCCACGAGATGTACTGTCCGAAGCGTATCGCTACCTTCGCGGTGGGCTCTTACCCCGCCTTTTCACCCTTACCCCTGCGGGGCGGTTATTTTCTGTTACACTTGCTATACCCTCACGGATATCAAGCCGTTAGCTTGCGTGGCGCTCTGCGTTGCCCGGACTTTCCTCCCCCTGTTGCCAGGCGGCGATGGAGCGGACCTGCGGGGCAAAGGTATGAATAAGTCGGGGATAAAAGTAAATTTATTCATGTTTTATCACGCGAAAATATTCGGGACGCAGTCGGGACAAGGGAAAATTTTGCAGGGAATACGTCTGCCGCTTTTGATCGGCTGCCGGCGACAAGGCTATCCGATTTGGTGCAGGTTGCGGCTTGTCGTGCGGGAAAGAGGTTTTCCTTCAGATTGTAATTATTTTATAATAAAAAATAATGTATT
>ENA-UOJI01001146-UOJI01001146.1-human-gut-metagenome-genome-assembly--contig:-P79-NODE-1146-length-17896-cov-8.451320_pt1 | contig 17896 bp, 16 predicted proteins | sample MGYA00242346_ERZ723893 | MGnify/ENA metagenome assembly ERZ723893 | reverse complement strand
GTGAGGAGAACCGCAGGCAGTCAACAGCCCGACAGTCATGACTGTAGTGAGTAGAATGGATATCAATTTCTTTTTCATAAGTCCTCCCAGATAAGAATAGATTCTCATTTAAAGTATGCAGGAGAAACGGAACAGGTGAAATCTCAGGCAGGCTTTTAATTTGTCCAAATTGTTTTGTTCCGAAAAACTGAGCGAGAAGTTTTAAATGGGTTTATCAGGTATCCAGACTGAAGAATATCTTTGCGGGAATATGATAGGGCGTTTGCTATAACTTGAAACTATAGTTAACATGTTCTTTTATGTATTATACAAATTGCACAGACAGAACTATAATGGCTTCTATAAAAGAGATAACAAATTTGGAGGTAATGATTTATGCAGACATCAGTAATAGGTTTTCCAAGAATCGGTACATTAAGAGAATTAAAATTTGCTTCTGAGAAGTACTTTAAGAAGGAAATAGAAGCCGGAGAATTATTGCAGAAAGCACAGGAACTGAGGAAGACACACTGGTTGACACAGAAGAATGCAGGGATTACTTATATTTCAAGTAATGATTTTTCATTTTATGATATGGTATTGGATACGGCGGCACTGCTTGGCATTGTTCCAAAACGATATAAAGAACTGAATCTGTCAGAACTGGATACATATTTTGCAATGGCTCGTGGGTATCAGGGAACTTTTGGGGATGTAAAGGCACTTGCCATGAAAAAATGGTTCAATACGAATTATCATTACATTGTTCCGGAACTGGAAGATGATACAGAGATCAAAATCTCGGGAGATAAATTATGGTCAGAATATGCGGAAGCAAAGAGCCTTGGAATAGAGACAAAACCGGTTGTAACCGGGGCATATACCATATTAAAGCTTTGCAGATGTACAGGAAATAAGACAGCAGCAGATTATGTGGATGAGATTGTAAATGCATATAAAGATCTGATCGAGAAGTGTGAAAAAGAGCAGATCGCATGGATCCAGTTTGATGAACCGGCACTGGTGCAGGATATGGAAAAAGAAGACATCGAACTTTTCCACAGACTTTATGATGCGATTCTGACAGCAGTAAAAGATTGTAAGGTACTTTTACAGACATATTTCGGGGATGTAAGAGATATTTACCAGGATCTGATTGAGATGCCGTTTGATGGAATCGGTCTTGATTTTCTGGAAGGGAAAGAGACACTTCAATTAATTGAATCATATGGGTTCCCAAAGGAAAAGAAACTTTTTGCGGGACTTGTTAATGGAAAAAATATCTGGAAAAATCATTATGAAAAAACTTTAAAGATCTTAGAAAAATTACAGGAAAAAGAAATCCAGACGGTATTATCTACTTCCTGTTCACTGCTTCACGTACCATATACATTAAAACATGAGACAAAGCTTTCCAAAGAATATCTGGCTTATTTTGCTTTTGCTGAGGAAAAATTGACAGAACTTAAGGAACTGGGTGATCTTGCGGAAGATAAGAAATATTTCGATAGAGAAGCTTACAAGAAAAACCATGATCTTTTTGCGGCAGACAGAAAATGTGAAAATGTTGCAGTGAAAAACAGACTATCACATGTAACGGAAACGGATTATATCAGAGAGCCAAAGAGAAGTGAACGTCAGAAACTGCAGAAAGAGGCTTTTGGACTTCCGGAGCTCCCGACAACGACGATTGGATCTTTCCCACAGACGAAAGATGTAAAGGCAAACCGGTCTGCCTTTAGAAAGGGAGAGATTACCAGACAGGAATATGTGGATTTCAACAAGAAGAAGATCGCGGAATGTGTGGCATGGCAGGAAGAAATCGGACTTGATGTACTGGTACACGGAGAATATGAAAGAAATGATATGGTGGAGTATTTTGGCGAAGCACTGGGAGGATTCCTTTTTACAGAAAAAGCCTGGGTACAGTCTTACGGAACCAGATGCGTAAAACCACCGATCATCTGGGGCGATGTATATCGTGAAAAGTCGATTACGGTAGATTGGTCCGTATATGCACAGTCACTTACGAATAAGATCATGAAAGGAATGCTGACAGGCCCGGTTACGATATTGAACTGGTCATTCCCAAGAGAAGACATTTCCATTAAGGAATCCATCTCGCAGATTGCACTTGCAATCAGAGATGAAGTACTGGATCTTGAAGCAAATGGAATCCGGATGATACAGATCGACGAAGCTGCCTTGAGAGAAAAACTGCCGCTCAGAAGATCAGACTGGTATACAGAATATCTGGATTTTGCAATCCCGGCTTTCCGTCTGACACATAGTGGAGTGAAAGCAGATACACAGATTCATACGCATATGTGTTACAGTGAATTTACAGATATTATCCCAGCCATTGATGATATGGATGCAGATGTGATTACATTTGAAGCATCACGTTCAGATCTGCAGATTCTGGATTCGCTGAGAGAAAATCATTTTGAGACAGAAGTTGGTCCTGGAGTTTATGATATTCATTCTCCTAGAGTACCATCAGTTGAAGAAATTGTGTTGGCACTGAAAGTTATGCTTACTAAGATCAGTCGTGAAAAATTATGGGTAAACCCGGACTGTGGATTAAAGACAAGAGGTGTTCCGGAAACGGATGCAAGTCTTAGAAATATGGTTGAGGCTGCAAAAGAAATCCGGAAGAACTAGAGGATTCATCAGACTGCGTCTAAAAGCCAGTAATTTTCGCTTTTTTTGTTCATTTGGTTTGCCTTCTTTTCATAAAAAAAGTCAAGAGTTTGTATAAAAATATTGTTGCACCCGTCAACCGTGGGTATATTGCGATTGGAAACATTCTTTTCGATGCACTGATAGCAGCACTTCAGGGATTATTTATGCAGTTGCAACTGCTGGTTGACAGAATTTCAGCCTGATTTGGTAGTCTGCAACTGGAAAATCCGATACAATAAGATCATGATGTCGGGGTCAAAAGCCCCCGACTTTGATGCCTACGGATTGCTCCGTGCTACGCACTCCCACAATCCTACCCAATATTCGCATATCGTGGGATTATCATCCCACTTTTATGCTCATATCGGAGCGGATCCTAAGGTCTTTCACCCACCTATGAGCAAGCTCATGTGGACTTAGACCTTTTGACCCTGGCATCAGATCATAAAATATAGATGAAAACCTGAAAAGAGGAGGAAAATGGATATGATCTTATCGGAAAAAATCGCAGAAGAGCGAAAGAAAAATGGATGGTCACAGGAAGAACTGGCAGAAAAGCTGTCTGTATCACGGCAGGCTGTTTCTAAATGGGAGAGTGCATCGTCTGTACCGGATTTGCAGAAATTACTCCGCATGGCAGAAATTTTTGAGGTCAGTACAGATTATCTGTTAAAGGATGAAATGGGAAAAGAAGAGGTTGAGAAAATATCAGACTATAGGACAGAAGATACAGTCTACAGGAATGTATCTATGGAAGAGGCAAATCATTTTCTGGAATGGAAGAGAAAAAATGCAGTCATACTGGCAGGGGCAGTTGCTCTTTGCATCATGAGTCCGTCACTGCTCATTTTTCTGACAGGTCTTTCCAGTGCAACGGGTGGAAATCTGAGTGAAAATACTGCGGTGGGGATTGGAGTTTCGGTGGTACTGGTGATGGTTTCCCTTGCAGTTGCTATTTTTATTTCTTATGGGATTCGCGGAAAAGCATATGAGTATCTGAAAAAGGAACTGATTGAAACTGCTTATGGAGTAAAAGGATTGGTAAAAGAAAAGAAGCAGGATTATGAAGGTACTTATACAAGAGGGATTATCCTGGGAGTTGTTTTCTGCATTCTGGCGGTTATTCCTCTTTTGATCGGAATTGCGATGGAACAACCGGAGTATATGATTACAGGTGATGTGTCAATTCTCCTTTTGCTTGTTGCAGTGGGGGTATTTTTAATTGTACGTGTCAGTACGATCAATGGAAGTTACGATATGTTGCTTCAGGAGGGAGAATATTCCCAAAAGGAAAAGGCTGTAAAGAAAAAGTTTGAAATCTATTCAACTGCTTATTGGTGTATTGCTACAGCAATCTATCTTGGATGGAGTTTCCTGAGTGTGCGGTGGGATTATACCTGGATTCTGTGGCCGGTAGCGGGTGTATTATTTGGTGCAGTGTCAGTAGTTGCAAGAGGGATTTGGGGAACACAGGATTCAACCAGGATATAATCTTGTTTGCGGATACTTGTAAAAAGAAAATACTGGTGCTATAGTATCCCTAAAAGGAGGGAGTTCTATGAAGATGATCCGCAGAATTTCAAATTTAGTCAGTTTATGTATGTTACTTGCATATGTTATTGTTCTTGTATGTATCTGGAGCAGGATCCCCGGAACAGTTCCGACTCATTTTAACGCTGCAGGAATAGCAGATAGTTATGGGGGCAAAGAAATTCTTTGGATTGAGGTGATTGCGGCAACAGTCATTTTGCTTTTGCTCTCTCTGATTGAAAAAGTTCCGTCTATATGGAACTTCCCGGTAGCTGTCACAGAGGAGAATAAAGAAAGGCTGTATAAAATAGCACTGGTAATGCTGGGAGCAATAAAGATTCTTACTACGGGATTATTTATCGATGTAGGAGTCAGCAGCCTGGTAACGAGATTCCCTGTCTGGCCTATGTACATCATGCTGGGTGCGATGGTGATCGTGATTGTAGTGGCAGTAGTACAGATGATCCGGGCAAAGTAAAAAGATGTCGGGGTCAAAAGCCCCCGACTTTGATGCCTACAGATTGCTCCGTGCTACGCACTCCCACAATCCCTGGCATCATAAAAATAATATATCAAAGGCAGTGAAAGAAGCAGGCTGACCTTAAGAAGAAAGACGAGGATGAAAAATGGACGAGTTATATCAGATCATCGAGCAGAAAATAAAAGCTTCCGGCTATCCGAGAGAGATTTCAGGAGCAAAGGTATATAATGATATTTGTGACCAGATCGAAGGAAAAGAAAATGGAGAGTATCTTCTGCTGTCAAAATTTGAGGATGATGTAGTTTTTGAATACCATATTACGGTGAAAGATGAAGAGTTTAATCTTGGAATTCTGACTATGAAAGCACCGGAAGGTGTATTTGAAGCAGATTTTGATGCAGAGTAAAATTTTGCCTATATTTCAGAAAAAAATGTGATACAATAAGCATCGTGCAAAAATGAAATAGCGAAATAATAACGACATTAAATATTATTGCGGCCCATGTCTGATAGCTGCGATGTATTTGATGTCGTTTTTATATGTCAAGAAAGCGTACTTTTTTGATATATAAGATATTCCAGGCTATTCATACAAGTAAAGGAGAGAAGAAAATGCCAAAAACTAAAATTCAAAGTATTGTATTTACCGCAATGATGGTATTCTGCATGGTTATGTTTCCCGACAGCACTTTTACTGCAAATATTTTGGGTAGGTCCATTTGTACGTCTGATGTTCAGAAATGCATCCAATGGAGATGTGATGGCGTGCCGGAGAGTGACGGACAGCGGGATTGCCAATATATTTGAGGACAGACTGGCGGATGTATGGGTCTGTCAGATGGAAAAATACAGAGAATATGACCGATTTATAAAATGTAGTAAATGCGAGCTGAAAGCGTGGTGCAGAGGTTGTCCGGCAGTAGCAAATGGAACGAATGGTGATTTTTACGGGGCAGATTCTCAGTGCTGGAAGATAAAAAATGAAAGAACGGGGGAGCGATTATCATGTTGATGGATCTGATAAAAAAATCTTTCATATAAAAAGCTCTCTCATATAAAAAATCCATCAATCGGACTATCTGCCGGATTGATGGATTTTTGTCGGGGATATTCCCCGATCATCATTCTGTAATTTATTTGAACTCAACGATCTGAGTAAGATCAGTTATCATGTTCGTCTTCGAAAGGATCTTCATAATCCTCGTCCTCGTCGTCATCTTCATAGTAATAATCTCCGCCTCTGGAGGCAATACCAAGAATCAGTGAGATGACTGCGAAAGCAGCACTTACACCGGCAACAATCAGCAGTTCCAGTTCGCTTCCGCGTTTCAGGAATGCAAATCCGGCACTTGCCAGATAGAACAGCATTGGTGCAAGGAATGCAAAGATCGTATAACGATTCACCATGATGAAATACAGCAGAGCTGAAACCAGCATGCAGAGTGCCAGAATCACATAAACCATACCGGAAGTAGCAGAACCGTCTGAAGAGGTGCTGCTCAGTCCAAGTGTAAATCCTCTGTACATCAGATATCCGAAACCGAGAAGTGAGAGGATACCAAGGATGATACGGGCAGGTCTGAATCTTGGTACATCATCATATTCGTACTCATCATCATCATACTCATCGTCGTACTGCTCTTTTTTCTTTGTATCTTTTACTTTCTTCTCATCAGGATCTTCGTCCTTTTTCTTCTTTTTGGTAAATTTGCTGTCAGGATCTGTCGCAAGCATCTCTTCATATCCTTTGCGTACTGCCTTTTCACGCTTTGTACGAACCTGCTCTGCAGGAATATTTCCATATTTCTGCTCATCAGAAGCTTTATTAGTATCAGAAGCTTCTTCAGGATGACGCTTCTTGACCGGTTTCTTTGCGGACGCCTTTTTCTCCCCTGGCGTCTTTGTGGAAAGCGGTTCTTCTGTAGAAGCAGGTCTGACTTTCTTTTTGACTGGTCTTTTTTCCGGTTTCTCGGAAATTTCAGCAGTTTCATCATTACTGATCGGTCTTGAAGCCTTCGGACGTACAGGTTTTCCTTCTGCGTCTGTCGGTCTGCGTCTTTTCGCAGGTTTTACTCCGGCTTTCTTTTCGGCTTCCTTTACTTTTTCAGCGTCAGAGCCGGCAGCAGGTCTTTTGACTGGAGGCTTTTTGGCAGCCGGGTTTTCTTCTGCTGCACCCTTCTTGGATACGGATGATTCAGCAGGTCTGACAGCGACTTTGCTTTCAGCTTTATCGACTGGCTTTGCTTCTGCCTGTTCAGCCTCTTTTTTTGCAGCTATTTTCCTGGCACGCTGCCTGTCGAGATTCCACTGCTTCTTACAGTCACGGCAGACTGCATATTCGTTGAAGATCGGATCTCCGGATTCCGTTGTGCCGACTTGTCTTTTCATACGCTCAAGTTCTTTACCACATGATGGACACTTCATATTAATTATGTACTCCTCTCCTTGTCAATGACAAAATTAATAACAGAAGTATTATAGCATTTTGTGTCAGTTTGGACAATGGAAAAATCAAAGATATAGATGGAAACTGTCGAGGAATGGAAAAAATAAAGTAGTAGACTTTACAAATTTAGTGTGCTAAAATGTAACAGTAATTAAACGAGGGTGAAAAGGAGATTGGTTTCATGAGCAAGAAAATAAGGACTGAGGCGGTTGATTATCTTTTTAATGCCATTTTAAGCCTTGAAAATAAAGAAGAATGTTATACTTTTTTTGAAGATATCTGTACGATCAACGAACTGCTTTCGCTTTCCCAGCGTTTTGAAGTGGCAAGGATGCTCAGAGAGCAAAAGACATATCTTGAGATAGCAGAGAAGACCGGAGCGTCTACAGCAACGATCAGCAGAGTCAACCGTTCACTGAACTACGGAAATGACGGATATGATATGGTCTTTGAGAGAATCGGACTTACAGAAAAGGAAGAAGATTCATCAACTGCAGAAGAATAGAAAGTGGAAAGATAGTTCGGAGAAAAGTATGAGCGGATCTTTGGCCGGGGATCTTCGGACGCAGAATACAAAAGACACGAACCTGTGGCTGCAACCATTGGAACGTGTCTTTTTTTAAATATCAGTCCTTCTTATTCTTAGAAGAAGGAGCTGCGATATCATCAATAATCCGTTCGATCATCATCTTTTTCAGATATACGTCGAAACTGAGATTACAGATAAAAGCAAACTTCTGGAGAGTATCCCTGTCTTCTCCGTCAGGAAGTTGGTCAAAAGCTTCTCCTGCCTTATCATAAGCGGAAGATACGCTGTCTTTCAGCGAGTCGAGCCGTTCTTTTTCCATGTGGCAGAGTTCTTCATAAATAGAGGAAAGTTCCATTGTATCATTTCCGGAGAAATATTTTTCCGTCAATGGCTTTAGTACCGTTTCGATATCTTTGATCGACAAAATACTTTTAAAATAGTAGATAAAAATGAGAAGCAGCATATGCTCCCGGGAATACTTCTTCTTCACAGGCGGCGGAAGAAGATTGTTCTTTGTATAATTGTTGATCATGGTCTTGGTAAGGATCTTATCCTCTTTATATCGCTTGGTAGAAGCGAGCTGTTCATCCATAAAAGTAGTGACTTGATCCATATAAAGATCAATATTCGGGATGTCACCCGGATGCACATATTGAAGATGGGAAAGTTCATTTAAAATGCTGTTAAGCATATCATTCATATCTATAGTCATGTTATCACCTCAATAGACTCATTATATAGTATTTAAAACTATATGGCAAGTAAAAACTCAGAATAATGCAGAGGAACAGTAACAGAATGATCTCGACGAAATTAAGAATAACATAGACTTGACAATCAAGAATGTATGTTCGATAATGGAAGATACAAATGATGGGTATGCAGAGGCATAATCAGTAGATAGGAGAGCAGTTTTATGAGTATTTATGATAAATTGAACGAACCCCAGAGAGAGGCGGTATATCATACAGATGGACCTCTGTTGATCCTGGCGGGTGCAGGTTCGGGAAAGACCCGGGTACTGACGCACAGGATCGCATATCTGATCGAAGAGCGGAATGTGAATCCGTGGAATATCCTGGCGATCACGTTTACGAACAAGGCAGCAGGAGAGATGAGAGAAAGGGTGGATTCCCTGGTGGGTTTTGGCTCGGAAAGCATCTGGGTAAGCACTTTTCATTCGATGTGTGTGCGGATTTTAAGAAGATTTATAGACCGGCTTGGTTATGATAACCGTTTTACGATCTACGATACAGACGACCAGAAGACTCTGATGAAAGAAGTCTGTAAAAAGGTCGCCATTGATACAAAGGTTTTTAAAGAGAGAAGCCTTATGTCGGCGATTTCTTCTGCCAAGAATGAACTGATCCTTCCGGATGAGTTTGAACTGAATGCAGGAGGAGATTTTGCAAAGCTGAAGATTGCAAAAGTATACCGTGAGTATGAGGCACAACTGAAGGCGAATAATGCACTGGATTTTGATGATCTGCTGGTGAAGACGGTTCAGCTTCTGCAGACGCAGCCGGATGTGCTGGAGAATTATCAGGAGCGGTTTCGCTATATTATGGTCGATGAGTATCAGGATACGAATACAGTGCAGTTCCAGCTTGTAAGACTGCTTGCCGGAAAGTATCGGAATCTGTGCGTGGTGGGAGATGATGACCAGTCGATCTACAAGTTTCGTGGAGCGAATATCCGCAATATTCTGGATTTTGAGCATGAATTTTCAGATGCCTGTGTCATAAAGCTGGAGCAGAATTACCGCTCCACGGGCAATATCCTGAATGCAGCGAACCGGTTGATCGCCAATAATAAAGGCAGGAAAGAAAAGACTTTATGGACTGCCAACGGGGAGGGAGAGCTGGTTCATTTAAGGCAGTTTGATACAGGATATGATGAGGCGGATTTTATTGCAGAAGATATAAAAAAGGAAGTAAGGGCAGGAGCATCATATAATGACCACGCGGTGCTTTACAGAACGAATGCACAGTCCCGTCTTTTGGAAGAAAAATTTGTTGCGATGAATGTCCCGTACAAGATTGTGGGCGGTGTCAACTTTTATGCCCGCCGGGAGATCAAGGATCTGCTTGCGTATTTAAAGACGATTGATAATGGAATGGATGATATTGCGGTACGAAGAATCATTAATGTGCCAAAAAGGGGCATTGGTCTGACTACGATCAACCGGATCCAGGAGTCTGCTGCAGAACGTGGGCTTGGATTTTATGAGACGCTGATGGCTCCCGAGTTGATCCCTGGAATCGGAAGAAGTGCAGCAAAGCTGGATTCTTTTGCAGCTCTGATCGAATATTTTAAAGGACTTACCGGACAGATGAGCATTACGGATCTGCTGCGGGAAGTGATCGAAAAGACGGGATATATGGAGAGTCTGGATTCCGAGGATAAAGAGGATGCACAGGCGAGAAAGGAAAATATTGATGAACTGATCAATAAGGCAGCCGCATACGAAGAGGCAGCAGAAGATAGAGATGAACCGGCTACATTGAGTGCTTTTCTGGAAGAAGTGGCGTTGGTTGCGGATATTGACAGTCTGGATGAAGAACAGGATTATGTTGTCCTTATGACACTGCACAGTGCCAAAGGGCTGGAGTTCCCTCATGTATATCTGGCAGGAATGGAAGATGGCTTGTTTCCAAGTTATATGACGATCACATCAGACGACAGAGATGATCTTGAAGAAGAAAGACGGCTTTGTTATGTGGGGATTACAAGAGCAGAGCAGGAGCTGACGCTTACCTGTGCAAGAAGAAGGATGGTCAGAGGCGAGACCCAGTATAATAAGATTTCACGTTTTATTAAGGAAATTCCGGCAGAACTTCTGGATACAGGAAGCCGCAGGATTGAACCAGAGACGGAAGTGCCGGTACAGCAGAATACATATGCACATGCAAGAGAAGCATTCCGGGCAAGGGCTTTCGGTGCGGCTTATAGCAACGGGGCAGGAAAAAGCAGCGGAGTTTCTTCGGGTAAGAGCAGCCAGGGACTGGCATCTCTTCAAAAAGGCAGCCAGCTTGCAGCAGGATCAGGTGGCAGTCCTGATTATGCAGAAGGAGACCGGGTGCGTCATGTGAAGTTTGGGGAGGGAACCGTTCTTGAGATTCGGTCCGGTGGCAGAGATTATGAAGTAACGGTGGATTTTGACAGTGCAGGAGTCAGGAAGATGTTTGCAAAGTTCGCAAAACTGGTAAAGATTTCATAGGTTTGTGGACTGTCAGCCGATCAGAAAAGATGATTATGATGTGAGAACCGGGACAGAGTTTTTAGGAAAAATCTCCGAAAGCGGTAGTAATAACAGAGCTTAAGTGTTATAATATACAAAAATCAGTCGTAACCTGTGAGAGGTTAGAAAGGATGTGCAGATATGAATAAAAAATTAGAGGATATGATCGCTGAATCAAAATTAAAAGAAATCCTGCATAAGAACGAGGCAGAGAAGCAGAAGAATGCGGTTGTATGGGTACTTGCAATTATTGGTGCGATTGCAGGAATCGCAGCCATTGCATATGCGGTATTCCGTTTTGTGACACCGGATTATCTGGAAGATTTTGAAGATGATTTTGATGACGATTTTGACGATTATTTCGATGAGGATGATCAGGTATAAGTTCAGGTATAAGTTCAAGATGGTAATAGCACAGTAAGAAGAATACAGACAGGATGTGACGGTTGGAGTACACCCTGTCTGTTTTGTTTGTTGGGAGGAAATAATGAAAAAAGGACAGATCTATGAAGGCATAATCGAGAGAGTGGATTTCCCGAATAAGGGAATGATTTATATTCCGGAGGAAGAAAAATATGTCACGGTGAAAAATGGTATCCCGGGTCAGAAAGTCCGCTTTATGATCAATAAATTTAAGCGGGGAAATGGAGAAGGAAGACTTCTGGAAGTGCTGGAAAAATCACCGCTGGAGACCAGGGAGCCGGTCTGTAGTATTTTCCCGGCCTGTGGTGGATGCATGTACCAGACTATGTCCTATGAAGAACAGGTAAAGATGAAAGAGGGACAGATCCATCGGATCATGGATCCTGTCGTAAAGGGCGATTATATTTTTGAGAGTGTAAAAGAAAGTCCAAAAGAGTTTCATTATCGTAATAAAATGGAGTTTTCTTTTGGAGATGAATATAAGGACGGTCCGCTTTCTCTCGGACTGCATAAAAAAGGAAGCACATATGATGTCCTGACAGCAGCAGACTGCCAACTGGTCCATCGGGATATGAATCAGATCCTTTCCTGTGTTCTTGCATATTTCAGGAAGTGGAATGTAAGCTATTATAAGAAAATGCAGCATACCGGATATCTGCGGCATTTACTTCTGAGACGGGGGGATACGACCGGAGAGATTCTGGTGAACCTTGTAACGACTACGCAGGAAGAGCATGACCTGACAGAATTAAAAGAACAGTTACTGGAGCTTCCTTTGGAAGGAAAGATCGTAGGAATCCTTCATATCCTGAATGATTCACTTTCAGATGTTGTAAAAAGTGATGAGACAAGAATCCTTTATGGTCAGGATTTCTTTTATGAAAAGCTGCTCGGACTGCAGTTTAAGATCACCCCGTTTTCTTTCTTCCAGCCAAATTCCAGGGGAGCAGAGGTATTGTATGAGACTGTCCGGGAATACATCGGAGATATTGAGAATAAGACAGTTTTTGATCTGTTCAGTGGAACCGGAACAATCGGTCAGGTGCTGGCTCCGGTTGCAAAGAAAGTGATTGGTGTGGAGATCATCGAGGAGGCAGTAGAAGCTGCAAAAGAAAATGCTCTCCGCAATGGACTTTCTAATTGTAAATTCATAGCAGGCGATGTATTTAAGGTGCTGGACGAGATCGAGGAGAAGCCGGATGTGATCGTCCTTGATCCGCCGAGAGATGGTATCCATCCGAAAGCACTGCCTAAGATTCTTGAGTATGGAGTGGACAGGATCGTTTATATTTCCTGCAAGATGACCAGTCTTGCACGGGATCTTGAGATGATGCAGATGGCGGGATACCGGGTGGAGAAGATGACGGCAGTCGATCAGTTCTGTGAGACCGTTCATGTAGAAAGTATTGTGCTTCTGTCCCACAAGTCACCAGATAGCAAGATTAATGTGAAAGTGGAATTTGGAGAAGATGATGATAAGATATCGTTGAATGCAATTGCGGAACGAGCGAAGAAATATCAGCCGAAACCGAAAATCACATATAAAATGATACAGGAGTATGTTGAGAAGAAATATGGATTCAAGGTACATACTGCATATATCGCAGAAGTAAAAAGGTCTCTGGGGCTGACCATGTATGATGCCTCTAATGCTGTGGAAGAATTGAACCAACCGAGAAAGCATCCACCGAAAGAGAAAGTGGAGGCAATAAAGGATGCTCTTAAATATTTTGAGGTGATTTGATGGAAGAAAGTACATATCAGATTGCGGAGAAAATCAGTAAACTTTATCAAGAAGCGTATGGTGTCTATTTGCCATTGGTTGAAGATGTGTGCAGCAGAAAAGTATCAGAAGATGTGGGAAGATGAAAGTAAGAAGTAAAAGACTTTAAGTAAGATGTTAGTAACAAGAAGAACATATTGGACATGGTTGTAGGAGGTGCAATGGGAAAGGTAATAAAAGAAACGATTCATGCCAATGGGATAGATATCGGAATTTACACGCAGGACTTTGAAAATGAATTTATTTCATTGACAGATATCGCTCGATATAAAAGTGATGACCCAACAGCGGTTATACAAAATTGGATGAGAAATCGAGATGTAATAGAATTTTTGGGATTATGGGAAAGGCTGCACAATCCAGATTTTAACCCCCTCGAATTCGAGGGGTTTAGAAAGCAGGCAGGAGCAAACGCATTTACAATGTCACCAAAGAAATGGATAGAAACTACGAATGCGATTGGTATTGTATCAAAAGCGGGACGTTATGGCGGAACATATGCTCATAGTGATATTGCTATGTCTTTTGCAACGTGGATTTCTCCAGAATTCCAGTTATATATCATGAAGGATTACAGGAGATTAAAGGCAGATGAGAATAGCCGGTTATCTTTGAATTGGAACTTAAACAGAGAAATATCTAAACTAAATTACAGGATACATACAGATGCAATTAAGGATAATTTGATTCCACCAGAATTAACACCTGCGCAGGTGGCATATACCTATGCCAATGAAGCGGATATGTTGAATGTTGTTTTGTTTGGTAAGACAGCGAAACAGTGGAAAGATGAAAATTCAGCAGCAAAAGGGAATATGCGGGATGTGGCAACTCTAAATCAGTTGTTGGTGCTTGCAAATTTGGAAAGTTATAATGCAGTATTGATTAATCAGGGGAAGATGCAAAAAGAGAGAATGGAATTACTCCGGCAATTAGCTGTACAGCAGTTGCAGATATTGGAAACAGTAAGTTTAAATGATTTACCGAAGTTAGGAACGGACTTGTAGGAGGATTGAATTTTTGAAAATCAGGCAAAAAATACAAAGTTAAGAGGGCAGGGAATGAATTAGTTGAATAAGTGGAATGTATAAGCTGTTTCGTTCGGATATCGTCATCATGCTAATAAAATATAAAGAATATGGAGATTATTGGGTAGAAGTGATGTGAGTAGAGGAGAATGGTGATATGCCTATTATTAAGAAATCATTCGGAAAGAATTATTTGCAGTGTTACGAAAGTGAAAAAGGAAAAACATATAGTTGTGAGCAAATAAGAAAATCCTGGGATAATAAAGTAAATTATGTGACAGAAAATAGTTTAAAAAATACAAAAGAAGAGGCACAGAAAGAGTTTGTGGATGCCTTTATCCTTAGACTCCTCAGTGAGAAAAAACTCTGGAAGATTGCCCATGCAAATATCGTTGATTCAGCCGGAAATATTACTGATGGTTGTGCGATGCTCGATAAACTGAGCAGTCCGCTGATGCTTGAGAATATTAACACAATTTTGAAAAACAACCCGGTTCTGCTGGAAACATGGCAGACCATTGCACTGGAAGATATTCTGGGAAGAGAACTTATTGTGGATTCCTGCTATGTTCCTATTGAGGGACAGGCTCTGAGAAAGAATCTCATGTCTCTTTCTGTGTAAAATACGGAGGCAAGATGTCATATGCTGTTATTTTCTACGCTACTTGAAATCAATGATACAATGACAAAGGACTCCTTTATCCAGCTGGTTCTGGAGTGGAATCAGGGCAGTCCTCATGAAGAAAATATAATTCAAGGTATCGAATGGAATGGCGAACGAAATGTCCGATATGGTACCGAGACACTGTGGCTTGCTATCGAGGAATACCGAAATGAGAACATCATCGCGGTTCGCTATGAAAAAACCGAAGCAGATGGTGTGGTCTGGGATACCGACTATGTTATGAATTTTAATGACATGAGAATGTCTATTCAACTCGATCGTAGTTATTTGGAAGAGGCACTGGCCGTTGACCCAACCTTTTCTACACCGCATTTTATCACTCTACTGATAGAACACGGCTATTTGAAGGATGATGGAATTTTGCCAATGCTCCGCAAGCCGATTTTCATTAAAGCTGATAATGTCGACTTGTTGACGGATGTAATCAATGGCACTTCAAGGTATAGACTCCCTGTTGTGTATATCTCCAAAACATACTACGGTGAAGATCCGGTGGATATTTGGAAATTATCTGGAAGGTTGAAAGGTGTTGCCCATGTGCTTGTTGAAGAAGGTACATGGCTGAACGAAAGAATCCGTCGGCAGTGTGATAACAAAAATGAATTCAACGGCGCTATCGGTGTATACTTCCCCAATAGTGCATATGGTCATAAGAAGTATCTATATCGTGCATACGATGGAATTGATGCTGTTTTGTCTGAAAAGGTTATTCGTAGTGTAATTCAGTACTGCAACGCTCAAATGATGGATAAGCTGTATACTTGGCAAGGCGTAAATAATGCACTTCTTAGAGATCGATTGAGTATGAGAGGTGCAGAATTGCTGGCGGCTGAATCTGAGAAAAACCGCGTGGCAGCAGAAGCAGATGAACTGATTGAATCTGTAGACGAGGACATTCAAAAGCTGAAAAAACAGGTTGAAGAATTGACCCATGCAAATGAAATCCTTACTTACGAGAACCAAGGGTTGCGTTCTAAAATGAGTAGTGCAGATAATATGCCGATACTGTATTTGGGCGAAGAGGAAGAATTTTATCAAGGCGAAATCAGAGAGATGATTCTGGACGCTATTGCTGAGAAACTCAAAAATCTTGGTGAGAAGACAAGAAGATGGGATGCTCTGACTGATGTGCTTAATGCTAACGATTATCAGAATATTCGAGACGAAAGAGAACGCACCGTGAAGATTTTGTTTAAGGATTACAAAACCTTATCGGCTTCAATGCGTCAGCAGCTTTTAGAATTGGGCTTTGAGATTACTGAGGAAGGTAAGCATTATCGACTCACCTATTACGGCGATGGACGATATAAAACCACGATTGCTAAGACTGGAAGTGACTGGCGTGAGGGAAAAAACATTGCATCTGTAATCCTTAAGAGCATGATGTGATGGAATGGGCAATAAAGGAGCACACTATGAAAGCGATAGATACAGAATTGACAAAGTTTTTAGGGGCAGAGGCTCAATACTATGTTCCTATTTATCAGCGAAAATATAGCTGGAAGAAGGATAATTGCTTAAAATTGATAGATGACATTCTAAAGGTGGCAAAAGATAATGAAAGGCCTTGTCATTTTATTGGCTCTGTCATCTATCTTGCAAAGCAGGACGCGATGCATGCTTCCGCAGTAAAGGAATATTTGGTGATTGACGGACAGCAGCGTCTTACTACAATCTCAATTGTGTTACTTGCTCTTGGGGACTACACAAGAGCGAAAATAGTTGATGATGCTGATTATAATAAAGCAACCACATCATTAGAAAAATTGTCTCGCAGATATCTGACAAATGAGGACGAGACTGGGGATACATATTACAAAGTAAGGTTAAATGAAGAAGACTTCTATGCATGGATGAAACTTCTTGAAAATCGAACTAAGCCGGATGATATTAAAAGGAGCAAGATTTTCGAGAATTATGGAATCATCTACAAGGCTCTTTGTGACAGTAATGTTGAACCTCAATTGGTGTATGATGGAATAAAAAAGCTGAGATTAGTCGACATCTGTCTTGTTCCCGAAGATAATGCACAGTTAGTATTTGAGACGGTGAATAGTACAGGATTGCCGCTTTCTACTGCTGACAAAATTCGCAATTTTCTCCTGATGACAGTCGAGCCGTCAAAGCAGACAAAACTGTATCTGGAATATTGGCATCCTATGGAGAAAGCTCTCGGAATGGAATCTGGTGAGTCTTCTCAATTTGAAAGTTTCTTCAATTATTATATGACGTCTGTTTTGCAGCGGCAGTTAGTTGGAGATTATTATGATGTATTCAAAAATTACTACTATGAGAACAAAGCTGCTGGAACAGAAGGAATTGTAAAACAAATCCATCAGTATTCTAAGTACTATACAGAATGGAATACCGCTTCTGATAAAGGCACACGTATACAAAGAGCCTTATTTAAGGTCCGGAAGACAGGACAGTTTAAGATTACTCCAGCAATCTTAAAACTTCTCTCGGACAGAAATGATGGCCTCATCGTTGATGACGATGTTGTTGAAATTCTTACAATTATGGAATCGTATTGGATGCGTAGAGCTATATGTGCATTGCCAACTAATACTGCTGGACCAGTCTGTATTTCTATGCTGAAGAGCCTTAATGCTACCAATCAGTTAAAATCATTTAAAGCAAATCTCTTTTCGTTGACTTGGGCACAGAGAATGCCAAGTGATACTGAAATTAAGGACACGCTCAAAACCCTAAAAATTTATTCATTAAGTTCTTCCAGGACTAAAACAATTCTGGATAAACTTGAGAATAATAGAAGAAAAGAGTATGTTCCTACTTCGGAGTATACAATTGAACATATTATGCCGCAAACACTGTCTGATGATTGGAAATCTGACCTTGGAGCAGATGCGAATCGAATTCATGAAACCTATGTCCATACAATTGGCAATCTTACATTAACTGGGTATAATTCTGAGTATCAGAATAAGAGGTTCTCGGATAAAGTTGATTGTACTGACAAGGCAGGAAATGCCATAGGATATAGACACACACCAATAAAAATTAGCAGTTATTTGACAACTGTAAGCAAATGGGGCGAAGATGAAATTTTAGCCAGAGCAGAAATG
>ENA-UOJI01001132-UOJI01001132.1-human-gut-metagenome-genome-assembly--contig:-P79-NODE-1132-length-18015-cov-15.019376_pt1 | contig 18015 bp, 13 predicted proteins | sample MGYA00242346_ERZ723893 | MGnify/ENA metagenome assembly ERZ723893 | reverse complement strand
TCGCATCGCGAACCCCATTTTTTGTCGGAGATGTGTTACGATAGTCCTGCAAAGAATTGAACCCGCGGGGGCTTCTGCGACGGCAGAACAGACTGACAAAGATGGAAAGGATCACACTATGTATTACGGACACAACCCCAAATTCCCGGACAACTTCATGTGGGGCGCTTCCAGCGCTGCCTGGCAGGTGGAAGGCGGAGTCGCCGATGGCGGACGCACGCCGGCCATCATCGACCTGAACTCCAAGACCAAGAAGCCGTTTGCGGATAACACCTATGCGGCGGATCACTATCATCACTACAAGGAAGATGTGGCCCTGATGGCAGAGTGCGGTTTCTCCAGCTATCGTTTCTCGCTCAGCTGGTCCCGCATCATCCCTCATGCAGACGGCAAGGTGAACCCCGAAGGCATCGCGTTCTACAATGATCTGATCAATGAGCTGGTGGCCCACAACATCACCCCCATCGTTACCCTGTATCACTACGACCTGCCGGTCTGGGTGGATGAGCTGGGCGGCTGGAAAAGCCGCGACACCGTGGAAAGATTCGAGCACTACTGCCGCGTCTGCTTTGAGAACTTCGGCGACCGGGTCAAATACTGGCTGTCGCTGAACGAGCAGAATATGCAGATCTGCTATGGCAACTGGCTGGGCGTCAGCAAGGGCTGTGACGACTGGTTCAAGGATCAGTGGAAGATCAACCATATCATGAACCTGTGCCATGCCAAGGCTGTCAACGCCTGCCATGAGATGGTGGCGGGCGGCAAGATCGGCCCTGTGCCCGGCTGCGTGCCCATCTACCCGGAGACCTGCCGCCCCGAGGATCAGATCGCTGCTATGAATGCCGAGGAGTTCACCGAGAAGTTCTGGATCGATACCTATGTTTACGGCGAGTACAGCAACTTTATCAAGCACTACTGGAAAGAGAACGACATCGACATCGGAATGCAGCCCGGCGATGCAGAACTGATGAAGAGCGCCAAAATCGATTTCATCGCCGTCAACTGCTACCGCAGCAACGTTGCAAAGTATGCGCCGCATGACGCAAAACAGCAGGATTATCTGCTGAATAAGAACGGCGTCAAGGGCCAGATGGTGTTCCCCGTGGAGCCGGGCCGCTACGCTCTGACCCGCAATCCCTATGTCGAGTACACCGACTGGGATTGGGAGATCGACCCCTCCTGCCTGCGCTATGAGATGCGTTACCTGTGGGATCACTATCACCTGCCCATGATGATCACCGAGAACGGTTACGGCGCCCATGAGACGAAGGACGCCGACGGCCAGGTGCACGATCAGAGCCGCATCGACTACTTGCGGGAGCACATTTATCAGCTGGGCATGGCCATCGAGGACGGCTGCGAGGTCATCGCATACAACCCCTGGTCCTTCACCGATCTGCTGTCCACCGGCAATGGCATGGCAAAGCGTTACGGTCTGGTGTACATCGACACCACCGATGAGGAGCAGAACGCGGCCAAGAGCGTGGAAGAGCTGTCCATGAAACGTATCCGGAAGGATTCCTTCTACTGGTACTCCAAGCTGATCCGTTCCAACGGTCAGGACTGGGGAAAGGAGATGCTGAAATAATGGCAAAGAAGGATTATAAGGCCATGGCAGTCGGCATCATCAAGCAGGCCGGCGGAGCGGACAACATTGTCAGTGCGACCCATTGCATGACCCGTCTGCGCCTTGTACTGCGGGATAGATCCAAGTTTGACACCGATGCCGTCAAGCAGGTGCCCGGCGTGCTGAACGTCATCATCCAGAACGGCGAATATCAGGTGGTCATCGGCCAGGATGTCCCTGACCTGTATGAAGAGGTCGTCAAGATCGACGGCATCCAAGCCGGCGGCAGCGTGCAGGACGATGAGGCCGCAACCAAGGATCTGGCACAGGATCACGGCAACATCGGCAACGCGATCCTCTCCTTCATCGGCGGCACGTTCGGCCCGGTGATCCCGGTGCTGGTGGCAGGCGGCCTGACTGGTGCGGTGCTGTCCCTGCTGACCAACGTGTTCGGCGTCTCGGCGGAGTCTGGCACCTACACCATCTTCTACGCCATCAACCAGGCGACCTTCTACTTCCTGCCCATCTTCATCGGCTTTGCAGCCGCTGCCCGCCTGAAATCCAATGGTTTCCTGGGCGCATTTCTGGGCGCGATCCTGCTGTACTCCAGCATCAACGGTGCCGAAGGTCTGGACTTCTTCGGCATCCCGGTGCAGGCTATCAGCTATAACAGCACCGTGTTCCCGGTTATTCTGGGCGTGCTGTTCATGAGCGTGGTCTACAAGTTCCTGCAAAAGCATATCCCAGTCTTTCTCAAGACCATCGTCGTCCCGCTGCTGACCATGCTGATCACGGTGCCTGTCACCCTGATCGTTCTCGGCCCCATCGGCAACACCGTGGGCACCTGGCTGGCAAACGGTGTTTACGCTCTGTACCAGGCAGTTCCCGCGCTGGCCGTCATGGTCATCGGCATCACCACCCCGCTGATGGTTTTCTTTGGCATGAACAACGCTACCTACCCTGTGGTCTTTGCCTTGATGGCAGCTGTCAACTCTGACCCGCTGATCTGCACTGGCATGGCTCCCGCAAACGTGGCCGTTGGTGGTGCCTGCTTGGCCGCATCCCTGCTGTCCAAGAATGTGGAAGAAAAGTCCGTCAGCGTTTCCGCCGGTATCACCGCTCTGTGCGGCATCACCGAGCCGGGCGTCTACGGTGTGCTGTTCCCCAAGACCTACCCGCTGATTGGCGCTATGATCGGTGGCGGCATCGGTGGTCTGTTGGCCGGTATCCTGGGCATGACCCAGTACGTTATCTCCACGCCGGGCTTCATCAGCCTGCCTGCCTACATTGACCCCACCGGTTCCAGTTACAACCTTATCGTCTCGGTCATCGTGATGATTGTGGCTGTGGTCCTGGGATTCGTTGCAACCTACGCACTGGGCAAGCGCGCCGAAGCTAAGAAATAAGCCCCTGCAACAGGAAGAAAAGCAAGATCCCATCTGCAAAAGAAGAGCCGCTGCATCACACAAGAGAACGACGCGGCGGTTCTTTTTTTCGGCCCTCACAGGGAAGTGCTGTGGTGGGCCGGTACCGTAAAGTGTGGCCGACAAAGCAAATAAAAACACCTTCCATTGGAGCCGTTCTGCTCCAGCGGAGGGTGTTTTGCATTATACGCTTTGTTTTTTCTTAGACTTGTTTGCCAGGCTGTCAACGAGCCACGAGGCGAAGAAACCCAGTGCAATGCCCAGCACAAGGCCGCCCAGCACATCGGTGGGGAAGTGCACATACAGGTACAGCCGGGTAAAGGCGATGAAAGCCGCCAGCACCAGTGCGGGGACGCCCAACTTCCGGTTTTGCAGCCAGAGCGCAAAGGCTGCCGCAAAAGCCGAGGCCGTGTGCCCGGAGGGGAAGGAGTGCCCGTGGGGACGCTTGACCAGAATGGTGATCGCCGTGTTCACGTCGCAGGGGCGGGGCCGGGCGAACAGCGGCTTGAGGATGCAGTCCCCGGCCACCAGATACAGTACCAACGCCGTGGCCATGGCGCACCCGGCCTTGCGGGTGCGGCGGAACAGCAGCAAAAGCAGCGTGAACGCGATCCAGATCTCACCGTGCTCACCGGCGTAGTTGAGAAAGACGGCCAGCGCATCCAGCACCGGGTTGTGGAACTGCTGCAGCCAGTCCAGAAATGCGAATTCAAACGGCATAAAGAACCTCCTGTCTGTTGGTTCTATGGTAACACATCTTCCGGCCCACCACAACCCGGCAGGCAAAAAACAGGAGTGCAGAAATAAGTCACATCTGTTATATTGGAATGTGATATTACAATACGGAAAGCAAAAACGCCCGTTCCGACGGCAAAGGCCGGAACGGGCGCAGGATGCGAGAGGATCAGAGGCCCATCTCGGGCAGGGTGGGGTAGCTGTCGATGGCACCGTGCTTCTGTACGCTCAGGGCGCAGAACCGGTTGGAAAAGTCCAGGTACTCCTCCAGCTTTTTGCAGGACAGCTTTTCCAGCTTGTCCACCGTCACGCCGTCCCGGCTCAGCTGCCACAGGAAGGAGCCGATGAAGCCGTCGCCCGCACCGGTGGTGTCCACGGCCCTGACCTTCTGGCAGGGGGCAAAGGCATGGGCGGCGCGGGTGTAGGCGTAGGCCCCCTTGCTGCCGCAGGTGTACAGCACCAGCTGCACATCCCCGGCAAACAGCTGGGGCAGGGCGGCTTCGATGTCGGCGGTGCCGGTGAGGAACTCCAATTCCTCGTCCGAGACTTTCAGGATGTTGGACAGCGGCAGGAACTGCAGCACGGTCTGGCGCAGCATCTCCCGGTCGGGCCAGAGGGGGAAGCGGAGGTTCGGGTCAAAGCTCACGATCGCACCGGCCTCCCGGGCGGCTCCGATGGCGGCCAGATGGGCGTGGCGCATGGGGCTGTCCACCAGCGAGACGCTGCAGAAGTGCAGGGCAAAAGCGTCGCGGAACCAGGCCAGGTCGATCTGCTCCGGGGCATACAGCAGGTCGGCCGAGGGCTTGCGGTAAAAGCTGAAGGTGCGGTTGCCGTCCTCCTCCAGGCTCACGAAGGCAAGGGCGGTGTTGGCCTTGTCGGTGAACACCAGATGGCTCAGGTCGATGCCGCAGGCTTCCAGCTCCCGTGCGATCTTGTGGCCGAAGGGGTCATCGCCCAGCTGGGTGAGAAAGCTGCTGGCACCGCCCAGACGGGCAAAGGCAGCGCAGACATTGGCCGGTGCGCCGCCGGTGCGCGGGCTGAAGGACGGCACCTCGTCAAAGGTGCATCCTACGCGGGACGGGATCATGTCGATCAGCGCTTCGCCGATGGAAAACAGAGTATTGCCGGGCATAGAAAACCTCCAGATCACAAATTGCAGAGTTCACAGGCTGCCCCGGTCAGCTTTACGCTCACGTCGCCGGGGGCAGGGTAGTACCGGGTGCTGAACACTGTGGCTCCCCCGTTCAGGAAAATTTCCAGCGAGGAATTGTCGCCCACCACCCGCAGGCTGCGGCAGGGGGCTGCCAGCCGGGCGCGGCGCACGGTGCGGCCGTCGGCCAGAGCGGGGTCGGTGAAGCGCAGGGTGCAGGTGCAGTCCTGTTCAGTATACACCAGCTGCACCCCCTGCGCAACCGTCAGGCAGAAGTCTCCGGCGGGTGCGGCGGTCAGGTCGAAGCGCGGGGCAAGGAACACTTCCTCGCCGCTGGCGGCATGCAGGGCGGCAGCGCTGCGCTGCGCGTCCAGCTCCGGCACCGGGTTCTGCAGCAGGGTGCCATCCGGCCCGGCCGTCAGCACGCGGGGCACGGTGAAGCAGTGCTGCCAGCCGTAGGCCACGGTGGGCGCGTTGCCGTAGTCGGCGTCCGGCATGCCCATCCAGCCGATCTGGATGCGGCGGCCGTTGCCGTCCACAAAGCTCTGGGGGGCGTAATAATCAAAGCCTGCGTCCAGCTCGTGGAATTCGCTCAGGGTGCAGTCCCCGCGCCAGTCACCGTGGATGGCAAACCAGCCGCAGCCGTAGACGTTCTGGCAGTCGATGCCCTGGGGGGACACCGCCAGATACCACTGCCCGTCCAGACAGAACAGGTCCGGGCACTCCCACATGTAGCCGAAGGGCTCCGGGGTGGTCAGGGTGTTGATGTGGGTCCAGCGGAGCTTGTCGGTGCTTTCCAGCACCAGCACTTCGCCCTTGTCCTCCAGCGTGCGGGCACCCAGCACCATGTAGTACCGGCCTTCGTAGGCGAATACCTTGGGATCCCGCACATGGCAGGTGAGCCCGGCGGGATAGTCGCGGTTAGTCAGCAGGCACTGCTTGCTGTCGAGGGTCACGCCGTCCTTGCTGACGGCCAGGCAGACGTTGTGCCCGCGGCCCTCTTTGATGTAATCAAAATTGCCGGGATGCTTGACGTTGCCGGTGTAGTAGAGGTACATGGTGCCATCCTCCACCAGGGCGGAGCCGGAGTAGGCACCGTGGCAGTCAAAAGGCTCGTCCGGATAGAGCATCACCGGCAATTGCTCCCAGTGGAGCAGGTCGGTGCTCACGGCGTGGCCCCAGTGCTTGACCCCGCCGTTCACGTCGAAGGGGCCGTACTGGAAGAATGCGTGGTACTGCCCGCCGTAGACGCACAGGCCGTTGGGGTCGTTCAGCCAGCCTACCGGCGGCTGCAGGTGGAACCGCTGGCGGTGGGGGTCGGCGGCAACGGTTTCCTTGCCCAGCGACTCCACCAGAGGCACCAGCTTTTTCAGGTCGCGCTGGAGTGCGTTCATGCCTTGACCTCCTCAGAGCTCCAGATGAGCCAGGTTACGGCGAAGGACACGCCGAAGGAGATGGCCATCATGATGATGTACTGCAGGGGCATGTGCAGGTGCAGCAGGATGCCGAAGATGCCGGTGACGCCGGTGCCGGTGGCACCCAGACCCACGATGCTGGCGTACCATGCGCCGCAGGCACCGCCCAACAGGCCGCCGAGGAAGGGCTTGAAGTAGCGCAGGTTCACGCCGAAGATGGCAGGCTCGGTGATGCCCATGCAGGCGGACAGGGCAGAGGGCAGGGCCATGGACTTGACCTTGGTGTCCTTGCTCTTGAGGGCCACGGCCAGAGCGGCACCGCCCTGTGCCACGTTGGCGGCGCTGGCCAGCGGCAGCCAGTAGGTATAGCCGTAGCGGGCCAGCTGGCCCAGGTCGATCAGGGTGTACATGTGGTGGATGCCGGCCACGACGGTGACCGCGTACAGGCCGCCCATGATGAAGGAGCCGATGCCGTAGGGCAGGGTGATGAGGGTCTGCACGCCGGTGATGATGCCGTTTTCCAACTTGGTGAACACGGGGCCGATGGCGGCCAGGGTCAGGTAACCGGTGACGAACACGGACACCAGCGGGGTGACGAACAGGTCAAACATGGCGGGCACCACCTTGTGCAGCCGCTTTTCGATCTGGCACATGAGCCACACGGCGATGATGACCGGGATGACGTGGCCCTGATAGCCCACCAGCGGCACCGAGTACAGGCCGCCGAACACCGGCTGCATCACGTTGACGCCGTTGGAAACGGTCCAGGCGTTCTGCAGGTCGGGGTGGATCATGATCATGCCGATGACTGCACCCAGATAGGGGTTGCCGCCGAACACCTTGGCGGCGGAGTAGGCGATGAGGATGGGCAGGAAGGTGTAGGCCGTATTAGAGAACAGCTTGGCGAACACATACACCGAGCCGGTGGTGTCGATGTTCAGGAAACCGTTGTTCACCATGAAGTTCAGCGCTTCCATGATGCCCATCAGGAAGCCGGAAGCCACGATGGCGGGGATGATGGGCACAAAGATGTCGCCCAGGGTCTTGATGGCTCGCTGATACCAGGGTGCCTTGGCGGCGGCCGCCTGCTTCACGTCCTCCTTGCTGCCGCCCTCGATGCCGGCCAGCTGGATGAACTCGTCGTATACCTTGTTCACCGTGCCGGTGCCGAAGATGATCTGCAGCTGGCCCTGTGCCTCAAAAACGCCCTTGGCGCCCTCGGCGTTTTCCAGCTCCTGCTTGTTGACCTTTGCGTTGTCTGCGATGACCAGACGCAGGCGGGTGGCGCAGTGTGCGGCCGACAGGATGTTGTCTTTTCCGCCGATGCAGTCCAGAACCTGTTGTGCTGCGTGTTTGTAATCCATAGTGCACTTCTCCTTTGCTTGATGCTTCCTTTTTCTGCGCTGCAGGGCAGTTTTGGAATTGACTTGACGCGCGGGGTGTGCTACAATACCGCTTTGTGTATGACAATTTCCGGGAAAAAGGGAAAACCAAGATGAATCTGACAAAGCAGTTCTTTAAATATGTATCGCAGAATATTTTCGGTCTGCTGGGCACGTCCTGCTATATTCTGGCCGATACCTATTTTATCTCGCAGGCGGCGGGCACCGACGGCGTGACCCTGCTCAACCTCTGCCTGCCCATCTACAACTTCATTTTTGCCATCGGTTCCATGATCGGTCTGGGTGCGGCCACCCGCTACGCCATTCTCCGCGCACAGGGCGAGGAGCGGGCGGCACAGCGGTATTTCTCCAATGCCGTCTTTTGCGCCTGCCTGCTGGCCGTGCCCTTTGTGCTGGTGGGCATCTTCTGCCCCGGCACACTGCTGCGGCTCATGGGCGGCGATGCCGGCATCGTGGCGCTGGGCATCCCCTATGCGCGCATCTTTCTGCTGTTCACGCCTTTTTTTATGTGCAACTACATCGTGTCGGCCTTTGTCCGCAACGACGGTGCGCCCTCGCTGGCCATGGTGGCCACGCTGAGCGGCAGCCTGTTCAATGTGGTGTTCGACTACATCTTCATGTTCCCCATGGGGCTGGGGCTGGCCGGTGCGGCACTGGCCACCGCCGTTTCGCCGATGCTCAGCATCGCCATCTGCAGCCGCCACTTCTTCCAAAAAGACAACACGGTGCAGTTCGTGCGGCAGCTGCCCTCGGCAAAGCTGCTGGGGCAGAGCTGCCAGCTGGGCATTTCCGGCTTTGTGGGGGAGATGTCCTCCGGCGTGACCACGACGGTGTTCAACTTCCTACTGCTGGGTCTGGCCGGGAATGTGGCCGTGGCGGCCTACGGCGTCGTGGCCAACTTTGCGCTGGTGGCCACCGCCATTTTCAACGGTGTGGCCCAGGGTGCCCAGCCGCTGGTGAGCCGCTGCTACGGCCACAGTGACCGGGCCGGAGCCCGGAAGCTGCTCATTCTGGGCAGCTGCACCGCGCTGGCACTGGCGGCCATGCTGTACGCGGTGGTGTTCGGCATGACCGACACGCTGGTGGGCTGGTTCAACAGTGAAAACTCGGCGCAGATGGCCCGGTTTGCCCACAACGGCATGCGGCTGTACTTCGTGGGCTACTTCTTTGCCGGGTTCAACATCGTGGCGGCGGGCTACCTGAGCGCCACCAACCGCCCGGTGGAAGCCTCGGTCACCTCCATCTGCCGCGGCGTGGCGGCCATTGTGGTCTGCTCGCTGGTGATGAGCGCCCTCTTTGGCATGAACGGCGTGTGGGCGGCCTTCCCGGCATCGGAGCTGCTGACGGCGCTGCTGACCCTGTTTTTGCTGTTGCGGAAGAAAAAGCAGACTGTGTGAGTTCCAGCGGTGAAAATATCCGCAAAAAACAGAATGCTTGAGTAGAACGTGCAGACGCCGCGATGTACCGGGTGAAGAACGAGAAAAAGGCAGCGGCAAGATCTTAAATATAAAGTTCCTGCTCGCGCAGAGCTTCTTCGGGCGAAAGCCCGGACTGCGCAGTGAGACCGGCCAACGCCCGCCATTGTGCAGGGGACTGGCCGGTTTCTTTTTTGAACACCCGGCACAGGTAGTTGGCCCCGGAAAAGCCGCACAGGCTGGCCACCACGTCCAGCGTGTACTCCCGGTGCAGCAGCAGCCGCTGGGCGGCTTCCACCCGCACCCGGGTCAGATAGCGCCCCGGCGGGATGCCCAGCGCGGCGGTGAAGGTGCGCACCAGATGGCTCTTGGACACCCCCAGCCGCTCGCTGAGCTCCTCCACGCCGTACAGGCCCGCGTAGTTGGCCCGGATGTCCGCGATGGCGGCCTGCACCAGCGGCGGCAGGGCGGGGGCGGCGCTGTCGGCGTCGGCCAGCTCACACAACAGGGCAAAGGCCAGCTGGCTGCGCACCCGGCCCGGCAATTCCTGCTCCGAGGCAAGGCGGTCCAGCAGCTCGGCGGCGGCGGGGCAGGTCTCGCCCCGGGCCAGAAAAGGCAGCTCGTGCAGCCCGGCCAGAAACTGGGCGCTGGCCTGCCCGGTGAGCTGGACGCACAGCAGGTGGCAGCTGCCCTCCGGTTCCAGCACCAGCGGGGCGCGGCTCAGCACCAGATGCCCGGCCGGGACGCTCTGGGGCGGCAGCAGCAGCGCAGCCCCGGCGGGCAGGGGCCCGGCGGAGGGCACACTGGCGGTGCACCGCCCGCTGGAAACAAGGCAGACCCACAGACCGTCGCCGGTCAGGGTGAGAGGCGCGCAGGGCTGCACGTCCTGCACCTGACCGGGCGCGGCCACGGCATTCCAGTCAAACAGCAATATCCGACACCTCAAATCAATAAAATGCTATTTTATATCACAAAATAATCTGTTATTATAATACCAACGAACCGAAGCGCCGTCAAGGGCGCTGCAAACACAAGATTATGGAGGCAAACGATTATGGCTTCGATTAGCTGCCAGCACATCTATAAGATCTACCCGGGCGCTACCGCTCCTTCCGTCACCGACTTCAACCTGGAGATCCAGGATAAGGAATTCATCATCTTCGTCGGCCCCTCCGGCTGCGGCAAGTCCACCACCCTGCGCATGATCGCCGGCCTGGAGGAGATCTCCAAGGGCGAAATGTACATCGGCGGCCGTCTGATCAACGACGTTCCCCCGAAGGATCGTGATATCGCCATGGTGTTCCAGAGCTACGCTCTGTACCCCCACATGACCGTTTACAAGAACATCGCTTTCGGTCTGGAGCTGCGCAAGACCCCGAAGGACGAGATCGACAAGCGCGTGCACGAGGCTGCTAAGATCCTAGAGATCGAGCACCTGCTGGACCGCAAGCCCAAGGCTCTGTCCGGTGGTCAGCGTCAGCGTGTTGCTCTGGGCCGTGCAATGGTTCGTAACCCGGCAGTCTTCCTGCTGGACGAGCCCCTGTCCAACCTGGATGCCAAGCTGCGTACCAGCATGCGCACCGAGATCATCAAGCTGCACAAGAAGCTGGCTACCACCTTCATCTACGTTACCCACGACCAGACCGAGGCTATGACCATGGGCGACCGTATCGTTGTCATGAAGGACGGCATCATCCAGCAGGTCGATACCCCGCAGAACCTGTACGATATGCCCTGCAATATGTTCGTTGCAGGCTTCATCGGCAGCCCCCAGATGAACTTCCTGGACGGCACCCTGATCAAGAAGGGCGATCTGTACGGTGTTGATCTGGGCGGCGACGTGATCCCCCTGCCCAAGGAGAAGACCACCGACGGCAAGCTGGATTCCTACGTTGGCAAGAAGATCAAGATGGGCATCCGTCCCGAGGATATCGACGACGAGCCCGAGTTTATGGCAAAGCACACCGACTGCCAGCTGGATGCTCAGGTCGATGTTTCCGAAATGATGGGCGCTGAGATCTACCTGTATCTGGAGTACAAGGGCAACAAGATGACCGCCCGCGTTGCTCCCACCTCCAAGGCTCGCAACGGAGACACCGTCCGCGTTGCATTCGATCCCCATAAGGTGCACCTGTTCGACATCGAGACCGAGCTGACCATCCTGAACTAAGACTTAGCAAAGATCATTTTTGATCCTCCTATCATACGAAAGACCGCCGAAGGGAAACCTTCGGCGGTTTTTCGTTTCGGTGCAGCCTGCCTGCCCCAAAACCTTGCGCTGTCCTCTTGACAATCGGTGCGGGCACGGTTAAAATATGTACTGTATCAAACAGTTTCACATCGAACAACTTGAACAGAGGAAAAACATTATGTGTACACAGCACCCTATTGAAGAGCACTGCAAGCTGGACCCGCCGTGGGATGGGCCGCAGGTCATTCCCGCCCAGCTGCGCCGGGTGGATAACCTGATCTTCCGCAGGCTGAACCAGTTTTCCCGCGCCAATGGGGTAGAGCAGACCACCCCCATGCACGGGTGGATCATCGAGTATCTCTACCGCCACCGGGACGAGCCGGTGTTCCAGCGGGACATCGAACGGGAGTTTTCCATCACCCGCTCCACGGTGACCAACATTTTGCAGCTGATGGAGCGCAAGGGCTACATCCAGCGGCTGAACGTGCCGCAGGATGCCCGGCTCAAGCAGCTGGTTTTGACCGAGGAGGGTATCCAACGGCACGAAAAGACCCTGCTTTCCTTCCACCAGACCGACGATTATGTGGCCGGACTGCTGACCGAGGAGGAGAACGCAGAGCTGCTGCGGCTGCTGAACAAGCTGCGGGAGGCGTTGAAATAACCGCCTTTTCCGTCAAAGTGCCGAAAAAGAACTTGTTAAATTAGCAATTGTGAACATTTTCCGAAACGGCTTGACATTTAAATTGTTTTGTATAAAATTGTTTTGTAACAAACAAATAAATTCAACAGGAGGGAACTCAGATGATCAAAAAGCTTGTGTCGCATCTGGGCGAGTATAAAGCCGCCTCGATCAAGACACCGCTCTTTGCGGCTCTGGAAGCCATTATGGATGTGCTGCTGCCCACCATCATGGCCTTTATCATCGACCAGGGCATTGAAAAGGGCGATATGAACGCCATCATCCGCTACGGCCTGCTTACCTTTCTGGTGGCAGCCATTGCGCTGGTGCTGGGCGTGCTGGCGGGCAAATACGCCGCCGAGGCATCCACCGGCTTTGCCGGAAATCTGCGCGATGCCATGTATGAAAACATCCAGCATTACTCTTTTTCCAACATCGACAAATTCTCCACGGCAGGTCTTGTCACCCGCATGACCACCGACGTGACCAACGTGCAGAACGCCTTCCAGATGATTTTGCGGATGTGCGTGCGCGCCCCGGTGCATCTGGTGTTTGCAATGTTCATGGCTGTGTTCATCGGCGGCCCGCTGTCGCTGGTGTTCGTGGTGGCAGTGGCCTTTCTGGTGGCGGTGCTGGCTGCCATCATGATCCCCACCTTCCGCATCTTTGACCGGGTGTTCAAGAACTACGATAACCTCAACGCCTCGGTGCAGGAGAACGTCTCTGCCATCCGCGTGGTCAAAAGCTTTGTGCGCGAGGGCTTTGAGAACGAAAAATACACCGCCGCCTGCGAGAGCTTGTACAAGCAGTTCGTCAACGCCGAAAGCCGCCTGAGCTTCAATAACCCCGCCATGCTGGTGGCAGTGTACGGCTGCAACATCGCGCTGAGCTGGCTCGGCGCAAAGTATGTGCTGCACGGTGCCATTACCACCGGCCAGCTGAATGCCCTGTTCGGCTATATCATGAACATCCTTATGGCACTGATGATGCTGAGCATGGCCTTTGTCATGATCGCCATGTCCGCCGCCTCTGCCAAGCGTATCGTGGAGGTGCTGGACGAGCACACCGACCTGCCCCCGGCAAAGCAGCCGGTGCAGCAGGTAGCAGACGGCAGCATCCAGTTTGACCACGTTACCTTCAAGTATAAGCACGGCAGCGGCCAGCCGGTGCTGAACGATATCAGCTTTACCATCCAGCCCGGCGAGACGCTGGGCATCATCGGCGGCACCGGCAGTGCAAAATCCAGTCTGGTGCAGCTGATCCCCCGTCTGTACGATGCCGAGAGCGGCACCGTGCGGGTGGGCGGCGTGGACGTGCGGGATTATAACCTTGACGTGCTGCGCCGCGAGGTCTCCATGGTGCTGCAGAAGAATGTGCTGTTCAGCGGCACCATTCTGGACAACCTCCGCTGGGGCGATGCCAACGCCACCGAGGAAGAGTGCATCCGCATGGCAAAGCTGGCCTGCGCGGATGAATTCATCCAGCGCTTCCCGGATAAGTACAATACATGGATCGAGCAGGGCGGCTCCAACGTGTCCGGCGGCCAGAAGCAGCGCCTGACCATTGCCCGCGCCCTGCTGCGCAAGCCCAAAGTGCTGATCCTTGATGACTCCACCAGCGCCGTGGACACCGCGACCGATGCCAAGATCCGCAAGGCCTTCCGGGAAGAGATCCCCGGCACGACCAAGATTATCATTGCACAGCGTATCTCCTCGGTGCAGGATGCAGACCGCATTCTGGTGCTGGATAACGGCCAGATCAACGGTCTGGGCACCCATGCGGAGCTGCTGGCGACCAACGCCATCTATCAGGAGGTCTACAACAGCCAGACGCAGGGCGGCGGCGATTTTGACAAGCAGGGAGGTGCGCAGTAATGGCAGTAAAAGAAGTACATGGCCCCGGCCCGCGGGGCGCACGGGGGCCGCGCCCCAAGGTGGAAAACCCGGGCAAGCTGCTGAAGCGCATCATGGATGAAGTGTTCCGCAACTATCTGCCCCACTGCATCCTTGTGCTTGTGTGCATCGTGGTCAGTGCGCTGGCCAATGTGCAGGCCAGCCTGTTCTTGCAGACTTTGATGGACGATTACATCGTGCCCATGACCCGCCAGCAGGACCCCAGCTTTGCACCGCTGGCCGGTGCACTGGTGCGGATGTGCTGCATCTACCTTGTGGGCATTCTGGCCGCATGGGCCAACGCCCGCATCATGGTTAACGTAACGCAGGGCACGCTGCGCAATCTGCGCACCAAGCTGTTCACCCACATGGAAAGCCTGCCCATCCGGTATTTTGACACCCATCCCCACGGCGATATCATGTCCGTGTACACCAACGATGTGGATACCCTGCGCCAGATGCTCAGCCAGAGCATCCCGCAGCTGGTATCCAGCGTCATCACCATCGTGTCGGTGTTCTTCAGTATGTGTATGCTCAGCTGGCAGCTGACCATCGTTACCATGCTCATGGTGGCGCTGATGCTGTTCTGCTCCAAGCAGATTGCAAAAAGCTCCTCCAAGTACTTCATCCAGCAGCAGCGGGATTTGGGAAAGGTGAACGGCTACATCGAGGAGATGATGGAAGGCCAGAAGGTGGTCAAGGTGTTCACCCACGAGCAGCAGACCCTTGCCGGCTTCCATGCGCTGAACGACCAGCTGAAGGAAAGCGCCAAGCAGGCCAACGCCTTCTCCAACATCATGATGCCGGTCAACGCCCAGCTGGGCAACATCAGTTACGCCATCTGCGCACTGACTGGTGCAGCCATGGCTGTGGGCGGCGTTGGCGGCATGACCCTTGGCACCGTGGTGGCCTTCCTCAGCCTGAACAAGGGCTTCAATATGCCCATCAGTCAGGTGTCCATGCAGGCCAACAGCGTCATCATGGCACTGGCCGGTGCAGAGCGTATCTTCAAGATGATGGACGAGCCCAGCGAGACCGACGAGGGCTATGTGACGCTGGTGAACGCCAAGTACGACCGCAACGACCAGCTGGTGGAGACGAACGAGCGCACCGGCCTGTGGGCGTGGAAGCACCCCCACCACGACGGCACTACCACCTACCACAAGCTGGCGGGCGATATCACCTTTACGGACGTGGACTTTGGCTATGTGCCGGAAAAAACGGTGCTGCATGACATCAACCTGTATGGCCGTCCGGGGCAGAAGATCGCCTTTGTCGGCTCTACCGGCGCGGGCAAGACCACCATCACCAACCTGATCAACCGCTTCTACGATATTCAGGAGGGCAAGATCCGCTACGACGGCATCAACATCCATAAGATCAAAAAAGCCGACCTGCGCCGCTCACTGGGCATCGTGCTGCAGGACACCCACCTGTTTACCGGCACGGTGATGGAGAACATCCGCTACGGACGGCTGGAGGCCACCGATGAGGAGTGCATCGCCGCCGCCCGCCTTGCCAACGCCGATGGCTTTATCAAGCGCCTGCCGGAGGGCTACAACACTATGCTGACCGGCGATGGCGCTAACCTCTCGCAGGGACAGCGCCAGCTGCTTGCCATTGCCCGCGCAGCCGTGGCAGACCCGCCGGTGCTGATTTTGGACGAGGCGACCTCCTCCATTGATACCCGCACCGAAGCGCTGGTGCAGCGCGGCATGGACGGCCTGATGTACGGCCGCACCAGCTTTGTCATCGCGCACCGCCTGTCCACCGTCCGCAATGCAGACTGCATCGTGGTGCTGGAACAGGGCCGCATCATCGAGCGCGGCAGCCACGATGAATTGATCGCCAAAAAGGGCAAGTATTACCAGCTTTATACCGGTAATCTGGCCGAAAACTAAGCAATTTCCCACCTTCTCACAAAGCCGCCGCACAGCCATGCCGCCGTGTGGCGGCTCTTTTTATCTCCCGTGAAAATGGTCTTTTTTAGCGTGCTCGCCCTCTCCGTCATCGCTATGCGATGCCACCTCTCCCAAAGGGAGAGGCCTTGGCAAAGAGATGAAGTTTGCGGGGACTGCCAAAGGCTCTCCCTTTGGGAGAGCTGGCGCGTAGCGCCTGAGAGGGCGAGGATGCTTCAAACCGCGGCGGCCATTCAAAATAGTCCGCTCCCCGGTATACAAACGCCCCGGGCTGTGCTAGAATGGAGCAAACGAGTAGAAAAGGCTGGTGAGTGTATGCACCCTCTGACGGAATATCCCCGCCCGGCCATGCGCCGGGACAGCTACGAGAACCTGAATGGCCCGTGGCAGTACGCAATCACCGCTTCGGCACAGCGCCCGGCGGGCTGGGACGGCGAGATCTTAGTGCCCTATGCGCCGGAGTGCCGCACCTCCGGGGTGGGGCGCACATTGCAGCCCGGGCAGTGGCTGCACTACCACCGATACTTTGCGCCGCCCGCCGGGACGGGCGGACGGGTGCTGCTGCATTTCGGTGCAGTGGACTACGCCTGTGCCGTGCAGGTGAACGGCCATCTGGTGGGCGGTCACCGGGGCGGCTACTGGCCCTTTACGCTGGATATCACCGCGCAGCTCAACGGCACAGGCCGCAACAGCCTGTGGGTGGCGGTGCAGGACCCCACCGGCCACGGCACACAGGCGCGGGGCAAGCAGACCTTGCAGCCTGGCGGGATGTTCTACCCTGCGCAGAGCGGCATCTGGCAGACCGTCTGGCTGGAGCGCGTGCCGGAAAATTACATCCAGTCTCTCACCGTTACGCCGGACTATGATGCCCGCACGGTGACCGTGAAAGCCCATACCTCTGCACCCGGCGGCGCGGTGAACCTGTGGGCGGTGGTGCGCGCCGGGGGCGTGACCATTGCCGAGGACTGGGGCAGCGATGAGACCGGCCAAGACGGTGAGGTGACGCTGCATATTGCGGACGAGTATTTCTTCCCATGGAGCCCGGACACGCCCTTTTTGTACGACCTGACCGTGGGCACTACGCAGGGAGAGGAAGAGCAGTTCGACACCGTGCACAGCTACTTTGCCCTGCGCAAGTGGAGCTGTGCACCGGACGCAAGGGGCGTGCTGCGCTTCTGCCTGAACGATAAGCCCATTCTGCTCAACGGCCTGCTGGATCAGGGCTACTGGCCGGAGGGACTGTACACCCCGCCCTCGGATGCGGCGGTGGAACGGGAGCTGAGCGAGGTAAAGGCGCTGGGCTACAACCTGCTGCGCAAGCACGCAAAGATAGAGCCGCAGCGCTGGTACTACCACTGCGACAGGCTGGGGCTTGTAGTCTGGCAGGATATGGTCAACGGCGGCAGCAGGTATAACCTGTGGTTCGTCACCTACCTGACCAATATTTTGCAGCCGCTTATGCGCCGTTTGCCGGACAAAGCACCCCTGTGGGGGCTGCTGAGCCGGGGCAGCGAAAGCAGCCGGGAAGAATACCGCCGGGAGCTGGAAGATACGGTGCAGGCGCTGCGCTGCCACCCCTGTGTGGGCTGCTGGGTGCCCTTCAACGAGGGCTGGGGACAGTACGATGCCGCCGGGGCAGTACAGGCCATCCGTACGCTGGACGACACCCGCCTTGTGGACGAAGCCAGCGGATGGTACGATCAGGGCGGCGGGGATGTATACTCCCTGCACAACTACTTCTACCCTTTGCGGGTGCGCCCGCAGACACGCACCGTGGCGCTGAGCGAGTACGGCGGCATTGCGTGGCCCATGCCGGGGCACGAGCCGCCCCGCAAGACCTACGGCTACGGCACAGCCAAAAGCCGGGAGGAGCTGACCGCCCGGTACAAAAAAATGCAGCTGGGCACGGTGCTGCCGCAGCTGCAAAAAGGGCTTTCGGCGTTGGTATACACCCAGCTGACCGACGTGGAGGACGAGGTGAACGGGCTGTTCACCTACGACCGCACCGCCATCAAGCCGGACGCCAACGCCGTCCGCTCGGTGAACGCTGCCCTTGCCGCAGAGTTTGCAAGGGTAGTAAAATAGAAGCCTTTGGCGCGGGACGATTGGAAATGGCCTCAGCTATCGGGTTGCGGCACCCAGCATCCGCTTCGTGCCTTGGGTGGCACTTGCGTCTTGCTGGCCGCTGCCCCAACAACTCCTCCCTGTTTCCGCCACTGGCGGCG